>ENA-OYZE01000010-OYZE01000010.1-human-gut-metagenome-genome-assembly--contig:-NODE-10-length-106306-cov-10.831503_pt1 | contig 106306 bp, 86 predicted proteins | sample MGYA00243259_ERZ653469 | MGnify/ENA primary metagenome ERZ653469 (study PRJEB26926, sample SAMN06164913) | human gut metagenome | biome: ENVO:00009003; feature: ENVO:2100002; material: ENVO:00002003...
ACGAGATTTCTGCCTGTCTCGTGGGCTCGGAGATGTGTATAAGAGACAGATGTTTCTCAACTATCTCAATATCAAAACCTGCATCCGCAAGGAGCGGTGCAACTGATTTAAGGACTTTGAACAATGTGTTTATTCCGAGTGACATATTGGCTGAACGGAGTACAGGAGTCACCTTGGAAACCTTGGAAACTCTCGCAATCTGCTCTTCACTCAGTCCGGTTGTGCAGAGTACAAGCGGCATATGCGTGGTTTCACAATAATCAAGCAGACCGTCGATTGCTTTGGCTGAAGCAAAATCAATAATAACATCTGCTTTGACATTGCAGTCATTAAGATTGGAAAAAACCGGATATGAATTATGTCCGTCGTCAAATACATCTATACCGGCAACAATTTCAATATTATCATCAGCAGCGGCAAGACCTGTTATTACCTGTCCCATTTTACCGTTGCATCCGTGCATTATAGCTCTGACCATTTTCAACACCTCTGTAATCTTATAATATTCCGTAGTTCTTCATTGCATTCTTAAGAGTCTCAAGATTCTTAGGCTCCATAGGTGAAAGAGGCATTCTTAACGGTCCTACTTCCATTCCCATAAGATTCATGGCGTGCTTAACCGGAATCGGGTTAACCTCACAGAAAAGTGCCTTTATAAGCTCTATTGCCTCAAGCTGCTTGCGGCATGCACCCTTAACATCACCGGCAAGATAATCTGCAGCAATCTCATGTGCCTGTCTCGGAGCCACATTGGAAAGGACCGAAATCACGCCCTTGCCGCCAAGTGACATAATCGGAACGATCTGATCATCATTACCTGAATACAGGTCAAGTCTGCCGTCCATTATGCTCATAAGCATTGCAACCTGTGAAAGATCTCCGGATGCTTCTTTGATACCGACTACATTGGAAGCTTCCTTACATATAGCCGCAACAGTCTCCGGCTTGATGTTGCATCCGGTTCTGCTCGGAACATTATAAAGGATAATAGGAAGCTTTACTGAATCCGCAACAGCTTTAAAATGGCCTACAAGACCTGCCTGTGTTGCCTTATTGTAATACGGTGTAACACAAAGAAGTGCATCTGCTCCGGCATTCTGCGCTTCCTGTGAAAGCTCTATTGCAGAACTTGTACAGTTGGAACCTGTTCCTGCAATTACCGGTATTCTGTGTTTAACCTGCTCTATACAGAACTTAATAACTTCTATATGCTCCTCTGTCGAGAGTGTCGCAGCTTCTCCTGTTGTGCCGCAGATAATAATACTATCCGTATGATTAGCTATCTGGTACTCTATTACCTCGGCAAGCTTATCATAATTAACACTTCCATCTTCATGCATAGGTGTAATAAGTGCAACACCCGCTCCTGTAAATACTGACATAATTATCCTCCTGAAATATCATATACATTATGTATTTTACGCAAAAACAGAGCCAGCAGGACGCCGGCTCATAAAGTCATACTCTTATTAAAAAGATACTTTAGTAGCTCTCCATCCTGTGATGACAGTAATATGACTCTTCATCATATTCCCAGCGGCCACAGCCTCAGGATCTGTGACGCTTCGGCACTGTTGCCTTTCATTCATGATCATCTATGCCTGACATATCACATAAATTACTAATATACAGTGCGACCTCTACTTAATGTTTCTGTTCTTGTTATTACTGACAGTTTAACATTCCTGACGATAATAGTCAATATGTTTTATTCAATCGTCAATAAATTCAATTTTGCTTACCGAAACCTCATAAGCAACTCTTTTTTCACTCTCCTCATCATTAATGCGCTTGGTATACTCACGGCTCTGGATACGTCCGTTTATCTGTATGTGTGCACCTACTTCGAAGCCCGCCGCAAAACGTGCGTTTCTCCCCCAGGCTATACATGGAATGTAATCTGATTTACCATATGGTCTGTTGACTGCTATAAGAATATCGGCAATCTCCCTTCCAAGCGGTGTCTTGCGGTAAATCGGCGGCTTGCATATGTACCCGTCAAGAAAAATCTGATTTGAACTCGTCTCCTCATCATAATCCTCAATAAACTGAAGCTCCCTGACAAAAATAGACAGCACGAGCCTGTTCTTGGTCTCTTCGTGTCTGTTGTAAGAACGGAACTGTCCCTGGGCCTCTATCATCGTGCCCCTTAAATCCACCGTTACATCAACCAGTCTCTCCGAAACCATAAGCGGAATCACATCCACACTGTTACTTAAGCGGTTTACGGAAATATCGACGGTATAAAAACCTTCTCCGTATACCTCGTGGCTGAATTTAAATTCAGAAACCACCTCACCTATAATCGTAACTTTGTTGTTTTCAATAACCTTATCAACCATTCTTCTGTTTCTCCCTTCTGTTTATTCCGCGGCATTTTATATGCCTGCGTTCGTTGCTTGATAACTTTATCAATATATAATATGCGCCATATTTCGATTTTAGCACAAAAATATTGTAAAATCAAAAATTTGTGATAAAATATTATGGTTGCATATGTGTATTTATATTATCGGAGGTTTTATATGATTACTAAACGTGAAGATGTGAGAAATATTGCTATTATTGCACATGTTGATCACGGTAAAACGACACTCGTAGATGAATTGCTGAAACAAAGCGGTACTTTCAGAGAGAACCAGGAAGTTGCCGAGCGTGTCATGGACTCAAATGATATTGAGCGTGAACGAGGCATCACCATTCTTTCAAAGAACACTGCCGTTCATTATAAAAATACCAAAATAAATATTATCGACACACCGGGCCATGCTGATTTTGGCGGAGAGGTTGAGCGTGTACTCAAGATGGTCAACGGCGTTATCCTCGTGGTAGATGCTTACGAAGGTGTTATGCCGCAGACCAAGTTCGTTCTCCAGAAAGCTCTCGACTTAGACCTTGACCTTATTGTATGTGTGAACAAAATAGACCGTCCTGAGGCAAGACCGGATGAAGTTGTGGATGAAATTCTTGAGCTTTTACTTGAACTTGATGCCAACGACAAGCAGCTTGACTGCCCGTTTATATTTGCTTCTGCAAGAGGCGGATATGCCAAATATAAAATAGAAGATGAATCGGATAACATGGTTCCTCTTTTTGAAACTATAATAAAAAATATCCCGGCTCCGGAAGGAGACCCAGAGGCACCTCTGCAGGTTCTTATCAGCACAATCGATTACAATGATTATGTTGGCCGTATCGGTGTCGGCAAGGTTGACAACGGTGTTATCAAAGTCAACCAGGAAGTTATGATTGTTAACCACCATGACCCTGACAAGCATCAGCGTGTCAAGGTAACCAAATTATATGAGTTTGACGGCCTTAATAAGGTGGAAGTAAGCGAAGCGACAATAGGTTCGATAGTTGCGATTTCCGGTATTACGGATATTAAGATTGGTGATACAATCTGTTCCGTTGATAACCCACAGGCAATTCCTTTCCAGAAGATCTCCGAGCCGACTATTACAATGAATTTTATGGTAAATGACTCCCCTCTTGCCGGTCAGGAAGGTAAATTCGTAACATCAAGACATCTCCGTGACAGACTTATGCGTGAACTTAATACAGATGTCAGTCTTCGTGTAGAAGAGACAGACGATATGGACAGTTTCAAAGTATCCGGACGTGGTGAGCTTCACCTTTCGGTACTTATCGAAAATATGCGCCGTGAAGGATATGAATTCGCTGTCAGCAAAGCCGAGGTTATTTATAAGACGGATGAGCGCGGCAAGAAGCTTGAGCCTATGGAAGTTGCTTACATCGATGTTCCTGATGACTGCTCCGGTACGGTAATCCAGAAGCTCAGCATGCGTAAGGGTGAGCTTAACGGCATGGCACCTCTTAACGGCGGAACCACCCGTCTTGAGTTCTCAATTCCTTCAAGAGGACTTATCGGATATACCAATGAATTTCTTACCGATACCAAGGGCAGCGGTGTAATAAATACCATTTTTGACGGATACGGACCATATAAGGGAGATATCCAGTATCGTAAGCAGGGTTCACTTATCGCATTTGAGAACGGCGAGGCCATAACCTACGGTCTGTTCAATGCCCAGGAGCGCGGTACACTTTTTATCGGACCTGGTGCCAAGGTTTATGCCGGTATGATTGTCGGACAGACAGGACGTTCCGAGGACATTGAAGTAAACGTATGTAAGACCAAGCATCTTACCAACACACGTTCTTCAAGTGCCGATGATGCACTCAGACTTGTTCCGCCTAAAATAATGAGTCTTGAGCAGTCACTTGAATTTATCGATTCGGATGAACTTCTTGAAGTTACACCTAAGAATTTAAGAATCCGTAAGAAAATTCTCGATTCGACAGCCCGTTACAGAGCTAAGAAAAACGGTCAGTAGAAAATATAACAAAGCAGCTATGAATTTCCGGTTCATAGCTGCTTTTATTATACTGCACAAAAGTTTTTAATATAGCAATCTGATTTTACAAGTTTCCGACAGCCGTCCTTTACTTGATCTATTGCCTTTATTTTACACTGCTTTTTTCTTTCTGCCACAAACGATTGTGAGGATTCCTGCACCACCACAGACAAACAGCAGGAAAACACACAATGCAAAGATGGAGTTATCACTGGTTTTAGGTGGAGTAGTTTCCGACGAAGCTGTTGCGGGAATAACCGTGCCACGCTTTACAAGTTCATTGCATACCGTGCAGTATTCATCGCCTGTGTAGCCGTTGGCTGTTTCGGTTGGCTCAACTCTGTTTCTGATTTCGGTTGCTCCGTGTCCTGCCGCAGGAATAACAATGTCAGCTTCTGTCAGCGCCGCTGCCGCATTGCTGTCGGCAAACAGTTTGCCGCAGGAGCATACATAGTAGTCAATATTGCCGTCCTTTGTGCAGGTGGGCTTGACAGCATAAACCGCCATAAGGTGGTTGGCATGAATGTGTCCCAGCATCGGAGCGATTTCGTATCCGCAGATTGTGCAGGTTTCAGCGGCGGTTTCAGTCGCTTCACCGCTTGAAACGTGCGGCACTATCGTATCCGCAGAGCCGCAGACTGCGCATTTATGCCAATGCGAGTCGCTGTCGAATGTCCATGACGTAAGATAGCGATGGCCCGTTGCAGGTATGATAAATACGTTTAACTCGGTGTCGAGAGAATCGGTTTCTCTTCCAAAATATTTGTCGCATCTATCGCAGTAATAGTACGGCAGATGTCCGTCGGTTGTGCAGGTTTCAGGGACATAATCGAAATACTGCATATTGTGACCGAGAGGTTCTCCGTATTCGTAGCCGCAGGCTTCGCAAATACCCTTATCCGTGCAGGTCGCATTACCGCCAAGGTGGTTTTGATAGTTAAACTTTACGGTGCAGAGGGCGCTGTTTTTGCAGACATACCAGTGCGCGGTTTCGTTGTAGCGATAGCCGTCGTCAATATCCGCCTCGCAAAGCTTGAACTCATTAACTAAGTCGTTGAAGTGGTAATCAATCTGGGTTGTCGCGCCGTCTGAGTCTGTGAATGTTAACGAATGGTCGCGGCCTGCAAGCCATAAGTGAAGTCCTGTGTCGCTTTGGTCGGCGGCAATATTGTTGGCCGCAATTGCCATAACGCCGTCAACGATGACTTCATCGCCGTTAGGATTGTCAACTGTCAGCAGGTAAACAGGTTCGCCTGCGCTGTTCTTTATCCGGCTGTTCTGAGAAATATCGGGGCTGAATGAGCTTGTCGAGTACATAGCTACCGAGCTGTTGTCGATATAAATTTCGCTTGCAACGCCGTCAACGCCGTTTCCTATCATATCAGGTCCGCAGGAGCCTTTCTGAACCAGCGAAACAACGCTGTTTTCGATATAGATTTTGTCGCCTGTTCCGTTGACACCGCCGCCGATAATTGCTGCGCCGGATTGACTTGCTGCGTAAAGAATCGAGTTTTCTATTCTGATATTTTTGCCGTTTGCGTTCCGACCGCCGCCGATTGCTGCGCTGTAATCGTCTGTTACGGCTTTTACATTGGCGTTCGCAATTGTAATGTTTGAGGCGCTGCTTTCCTTACCGCCGCCGATTGCAGCCGCGCCGAAGCCGCCGACTGCGTTGATATTGCCGCCTAAAATCTTTATATTTTCAGCGGTTACAGCTTCGGAGGAGCTTGAATTTTTTTCGCCGCTTCCGATCGCCGCTGAAGAGCCGCCGCTGGTGGCGTTGATATTGCCGCCTGAAACAGTGATATTCTCTGCGCCTGTGTAAATACCGCCGCCGATTGCTGCGCCGTGCTTGGAAGCCGCGGTGATATTGCCGCCCAATATCGTAATCATTTGAGCAGTTTTTCCGTTGCATTGACCGCTGGTTGAGCCGATTGCGGAGCCGTACATATTCGCCTTTGCGATGAGCGTGCCGCAGCTTTCGTCACACTTGTGAGAAAAACTGTTTTTAGCCTTTTCGCAACTTATTGTCAATGTGCCTGTTCCGTCTTTTGCAATGCCGCAGCCGTACGAACTGTCGGAGATAAGAGTGTTGGTTGTTCCGTCTGCAAGCGTGATTGACGCGGTGTTGTCATTGGCTATGCAGAGCGCCGAGCTGTCGGTCCACATTGACGGGTAGCTGATATTTACTCCCGCAAGGGTAACGTCCGCATAGGACGCATTGATTACGATTATGTCCTGTGTTGAGGAAACGCCGTCTGCGTTCTTGATTACAACAGGATTGTCTGTGTAAACGTTCAGCGTTCCTATATCGGCGGATGCCTGCGTAACCGGGTTTGTTACAGACGAGATATAGTAGTCGTAATCAACGCCCGGGGTAAGCGCCGAGCCGTCAGCCGCAGCGATTACAAGGTCGCTTCCTATGGCTGCAAAGGCGCGCATGGCAGCAACGTATTCGTATGTTTTTTCGCTGCCGCCGACCTTAACTGTATGCTTTGCCGAGCGGTCGGCGTAAATGTAGAGGTTAGTGTCGGAATCGCTGTGGGTTTTGAATGGCAGAAGCTTTCCGTTAAAGTAAACGTCCTCATTCTGTGGGTTGGCTATTGTAATAAGAGCAACCTCAGGATAGCTGCCATCCGCATTTTTTACGCAGGAAACGGGGGCTTTGCTGATTGCGTTCATGCCGTAGGTCTGTTCGCCGTATGCCCCGTTTTTGCCGCGGATATATACGGAAGCGGAGCTGTCTATATGAACCTCGCCGTCAGTGTTGTTTGTCGTTGCTAAAGCGTAATATCTCTGATTGCTTTCAAGGGTGTAAACGCCCTTTGAAAGGGAGAAATATTTTGCGCTTCCGAGAGCGGAGGCACCATCGCTCTTTGCGTAGATAAATCCGCCTGAGAGAATTATTTTTCCCTCCTGATAGCCGTCTATTGCGTTTTCATCGCTGGAAATGACGGTTATCCTGCCGCTTTTGAATTCGATGAACTTATCCGGCTCGGAATCAAGTATGCCGATAGCGGGAGCTATGTCTTCCTGCTCGACATAAAGAGTGCCGCAGGATTCATCGCAGATGTGACCGTATTCGGCAGAGCCTGCATAGCAGCTTACAGTCAGGCTGCGTCCTACTGAGATTGTTGTTTCGCTGTCTATTGCTACCAGCTTGTTTGTGCTGCCGCCGTCGATTATAAGATTGCAGGCTACATATTCATTGCACTCGATTGCAGGGTGGTACGTACCGCTGTCTCTGTCGCAAGGGGCGTAAATGTTTACGCCGTTAAGGGTAACGTTGACGGTTGACGGCGCTTCATCGCTGCCGATATAGATACGGTTGTTTGTGGGAACGCTTTCATCGGCGTTCTTTATGGTTACGCTGCCGGCGCAGTTGTTTACTGTAAGTATGCCCGTTTTGGCAGGGTAAGTGTATTCTAATCCGTATTCAAGGATTTCGTTGTCGCCTCTAATAACAAGGTCGGATCCCATTTCCTCGAATATTCCTTCGTTAAGACCGTAGGAATACTGCTTGTCGCCTACCTTTACGCTTGCAGTGCCTGCTATATCCTTGGGAACGTAAGCATAAAAGGTCATATCGGAGCTGCTGAGGAATCTGTACTGCTGAGGGGCGCCGTTTATAGTGATTTCCTCGCCGTTCGGGTTGCTGATTGCGGCAAGATAGACGTACTCGCCGTTATTGTTTTTGAGTTTAGCGTCGCTGCTGAACGGCTTCAGGTTCTTAGTCTTGTCATTTACCAGATAAACCATACCGCCGTTTATTTGGTAGTTACGGGTGTTTTCGGAATTAGACCAGCCGCCGAGTGCGTAGCTGTTGTAGCCGCCCTGGGCGGTTACGATACCGTTGTTTATAATAATGTTGTCTGCCTGACCGGCTGCGCCTGAACCGATTGCGCAGCCGTAAGCGTTATTATTGTTAAAGTAGGTTATAACAGCGTTGACAATACCGCCGTTAATGTAAATGCCGTCAACTTTGCCTCCCTGACCGCTGCCGATGGCTGCGCCAAAGATGCTTTCTGCGTTGATTATACCGCCGTTGACAGTAATATTGTTTGCATTAGCGGCATAACCGCCGCCGATGGCTGCGCCCTCGCTGGTTTTTGCTTCAATTCTGCCGCCGTTTATGACAATGTTGCTTGCGGATTTGTTATAATCGCCGCCGATAGCCGCAGGGTAGTTAGAGCTTGCCGCATTAAGTCCGCCGCAGCTGCTGCCGCAGATATGGCCTGCTTCTCCGCTGTGCTGGCAGGATATGGTGAGCGTTCCGCATTCGGTACTATCTGAGTTCTTGGACAGCGCGGCGTAATTATAGGTTGTGGAAATAATATTGTCCGTGTTGTCGGCAAGGATTATGTTTACGTTTCCGCTGCTGTTTTCGGCAATTTCAACAGCGCTGTATTCATTCAGACCTCTTTCGATATTTACCCCCGCAAGGGTAACGTTTGCGGTAACGCCACTCTCAATGTAAATGTCGTTGCTGCACGGCTGAGTTGGGTCAACGTTTTTTATAGTAATGCCCTTATCCGATAAAATTTTCAGCGTGGAGCCGTCAATTTTATAGTCTGTTCCGTAGACAAGAGGCTTGCTGCTGTCCGTTGCACAGAAGTCAAGCTTCATATTTTCAGCGTTTGACAAACCGCTTTCGGTGTAAATATATTCAGTGGTTGTATTGCCTACCGTTACGCTGTTTCTGCCGCTTTTCGGCATGAAAACGTAGGATTTGTCAACCTTGGTGGAGGAATTGATGAGGTCGGTTTTGTATGTGCTGTTTGACGGATATGCTTTTCCGTTTACGGTAATGCTTTCATTGCCCGAATTGTCTATTTCCAGTAAAGTCAGCTCTCTGCCGCTTGAGTCCTTCGGCAGGGAGGACATACCTATTTTGTCGGAATGTACGGTACAGTTATCGCCGCACTTCGGATATACCGAGCCGCCGTCTATTACGATGTCGGCAGGGTCTGCTCCGCTGTCGGAAACGCCGATTGCGTCAGCGCTGCCGCTGCCAACTGCGTAAACAACGCCGTCGGAAATTCTGATTATGCCTGTTCTGTCCGAGTTGCAGTTGACTCCTGCGCCGACAGCGACTGCGCCTGTGCCGTTGCTGTCATAAGCGGTATTTGCGTAGATAGTGCCGCCGCTTATTTTTATGCTGTTAAAACTGCTGTAGCAGGCGGCGCCTATTGCCGCGCCGTAAAAGCGGCTGCCGCTGTAATTTCTGAATGCGCTGCCGTATGCCGAAATAGTGCCGCCGCTTATGTTTATTGAGTCAACGCCGCCGTTAGTGGCGCTGCCGATGCCTGCGGCGCCATTATCTCCATGTGCCTCAATTATGCCGCCCGAAATATTGATGTCGGATACATAGGCTAAATTGCTGCCGCCGATGCCTGCGCCGTCAGTGCCTGCGGCTAAGATTAAGCCGCCTTTTATGTATATGCCGCCGGTTTGGGCTCCGTTAATTCCCGAAGCGCCTATGCCCGCGCCGTGTCCCTTGCTGCACCTTGCGTCAAGCATGCCGCAGTTCATGTCGCACTGATGGTTTTCTTCGTCTGCGTGTTCGCAGGTGATTGTAAGCTTTCCGTTTTTGGACAGCTTTTCAATGCCTGCCGCGTTCGCGCCGTTCAGATAGTTGGAAGTCCCACCTTTAAGGGTTATGGTTACGTTCGCAGAGCTGTCGCCCATGGATATAGCAGCGCCGTCGGTTGTTTCGATGCGCAGAGAGTCAAGCGTAATGTTCGCGTCAACGCCGTTTGCAATAAAGATTTTTGCGTTGACAAACTGCTTGTTTACGCTCTGTATTGTTATAGGAGTGCTTTTCAGGACGGTCAGCGTTAGAGTTTCCTCGTTATAGCTGTAATCTCCGTTCGCAGCGGTTCCTCCGCTTATAAGAAATTTGCCACCTACATCTTCAGTGTCTGCGCCGACAAACAAAGTTCTGCCTGCTATCATTGCCGAAACAGTAAGGGCGCCAGCTGCAAGCAATGCCACAAGCTTGAATTTCCTGCCATGTTTTTGTTTCATTTTGTCACCTCTTATTTCTCTTTAGCCGCAGTTTTGGTGCGGGATTTATATATTATTTACTAATCTATTTTTACCACATAACGTCCTGTTTTGTCAATACTCGCATCGCTTATAAACTTCATCGCCTGTGCTCCGGTTTACATTTATGGATATTGACATATCTATCTCCGTTCTATACTGAAAAATCGAATTTCTGACCTACTTTTTTCTCGGCTTCGGTTTGCACGTTATCGCTCATGTAGAGCTGGCTCTGGTCTTTTATCTTCTGCAGCAGCTCCTCCATGGATGATGCGGTTATGGTAACCGTTTCCGTGTCGTCCGACTTCTCTAACCGCTCTTTTTCAGCTTTCTTGGCTTCTTTGCGTGCCTCGGCTTTTTTCTCGGCCTTTTTCTCCTGTGCCTTCTTCTCTATGCGTTCTTTCTGTGCTGCGGTCGATTTCTCAAGAACCGCAAAATATGTAGCCGTTCCATTATCGTTGACCTGCATTCCGTAAGTCTTTACGGACATTCCGGCTGATGCTATACTGTTACCCATCTGCGACATCTGTCCCGATGCATTGGCAATCAGGCTCTCATACTTCTTGCGGTAACTCTCATCTTCAGCCATACGCTCAATCTTGTCTTCATCGATAAGTACGACCATTCTTCCGGCCTGCGCATAACTGCCTGCCTGTGCTTTTGCCTGCTCTTTCATATCCTCACTTACCAGTATGAAGTCCATATTACTGAACCTGGATTTAAGTGAATCATAGTACTTGGCTGCCTTATCGCTCAGCTTTACGTCTCCGATAGTGCGTCCGCTTACTTTCTTACCGGAATCCGTTTTCTTCGTATCGGCTGTGTTCTGGTATGCCGACACATTCTCTGCAACATTTGATATATTGCTCATAATAATTCCTCCTTGAAATTCATGGCGAATTCCTTTTCGCCTGATATATATTATATCGGCTCATATAATCGTATACATTAGTCTCATATATCAAAAGAACCGATGCCATTGCGGCACCGGTCCCTTTGGTGATATATGATATGATTATCTCTCGACAGTTCTTCTCTTTCTCATAACTGCCACGCATGTTGCAGCACTTACTGCAAGTGCGATGATTAATACTATTGGCATATTGCCATCTCCCGTACCAACAGGGCCTTCCGGTTTGGATGGATCTGATGGACCTGATGGGTCGGATGGGTTAGGTGTAACATTTTCTTTTAACAGTGTCGCTTTCTCAATGACATATATAACTCCGTCATATGTAGCCACACCATCGCTGACATAACAGTCTGTAATGAAATCGATTGTAAACTCATCACCCGCTACCGGGATGTAAAGACTTACCTTACCGTCAACAACGGTTCCGAGCCACTGGCTTCCGCCTGATCCGCCGGTAATTTCATTAACCTTGTCTCCGTCGATGTCTTTGTCCCATGTTACTTCACTGCCGCCCCACATATAGTAGTGGACACCGTCTTTGTCAGTAACTCTTATAATATTGCCGCACCAGTCGTTCCATTTTTCTTTAGCGCTGTCAGGAATTGTAATATCAACCTTAACTCCCTTGGCACCTTCCGATGATGGGAAATCCTTATCCGTAATGGTTGCACTAGGTGTCTTGCCGTCAATCGGCTTACACTCTGTTCCAAGTGTTATCTCCGGTTTATCCTCATCAATCGCAGGAATTGTCTCTGTCATCTGTTTATGGCATTCTGTACACTCATATGTTATGAGACCTTCAACACCTACTTTGGCATCTACTCTTGAGATTTCTACATAATCGTGTTCTCTCTTAATCTCATATTCCACACTTAATCCGTTGTCGGTAAGTGCTGTGATCGTTGTATCCGCATTCTTTAATATTTGAACTTCTACGGATGCATATCCGTTCTCATCAACGCTCACCGCCTTTGTAGGAACACGGAGGATTGATTCGTCTCCGGATATGAATGTAACCACATTCTCTGTCTCTGACGGTGTGACTTTAACTTTTAACTCAAAGCTGTCTGCATTACTGTCAGGGCAGATATTAATTGTAGTATCTCCAACAGATTCTATTTTCTCTGCCGGATGCTCTATTCCGGTTGTCGGGGTCTTGAATTTCATTCCGGAAAGTGTGAATGTCACTTCAATGACCTTGTGGGCTGTGTTAGTTGTAAATGATGCAACATGGTCCGTTGCCTTTACTTCATCCACTGCGGAGCCGTCCCATGCGTTGACAGGATTACCGCTGTCAAATACTCCGTTCTTAACTGCTTCTTTAGCAGCTGCGAGGCTGTTAAGCGTAAGTGTCTGGCCGTCGAGTACAACCTTGTCAATAGTAATGTTGCAGCTGTCAAGAGGAGAAGCCTTGGCGCTTCCGTTATCGACATTCTCATCTTTGATATAAATAGCGGTAAGTTTATCAAGGTTGGTAATGCCTGCCTTAACTGCTGCATCTGACAAATCGGTGTTACAATCAAACTTCACAGTGTACTGTCCGTCCTGTGATGCTTTAACAACCGTTCCGGTCTCTGCACTCCAGTATTTGTGCGCAGAGTCGTTATAGAGAATCTTAAGTCCGAGTGAAATTTCATCGGTATCAAGTGCATCTTTAACATTAATCTGTACTCTCTTAACCGCACCACTCTCGGATTTGATTATGATGTATGTGGTACCGATTCCCGTTGCCACTACCTTACCGTGACTGTTTACCGTGGCTACTGACGGATTGGAGGATGTATATGTAAGTCTCTCTCCGTTGCTTGCCTTGGCATTCAATGTCGTATTCTTGTCAAGTACGATTGTCTCCGTATCATTGTCCGTCGTTATCGTAACTTTCTCGTCAGACTCAACCGGAAGTACATTTATCTTGAATGATAACTTAACTGAACCGCTCTGTGAGTACGCATGTACCGTTGTGCTTCCCACACCCTTTGCATGGATCTGTCCGTTAAAGACTGTAACAACACTGTCATCATCCGTTGACCAGAGAAGAACATCATTTGTCTCTTCCGGAATCACTCTTACATCAATTGCAGCTTTCTGACCTACGCTGTATGTATATGTATTTGAACTTGCAATTAATGTATTCATTTCTATAACTTCAGGATCTTCTGTTATATCCGTAAAGTCATATTTAAGGTTCTTTGATGATGCATCAAGGTATGTACCTCTCATCATCGCATCGATAATATCTTTAAATATAGGTTTACATTCTTTTCTGTTCCAGTATGAGAAAAGTCCTTTCTCGTACGGATCCTGGCCGTAACCCTGATCCCACACTACAGGAACAACGCCTGCCACCTTACATGCCCTGTTGGCGATTTCGCAGAACCATGCGCGGGCAACATCATTGTAACCTGTTGCAGTTCCTGACTGCGGATAAATTCTGTTACCGTACTCTCCGAGGTACATAGGTACGTCAGAGCCGAATTTCTTCTGCATTGCACTTAATCTGTCCCAAAGTCCCTTGATGTCATTGTATCCCCATGTCGTATTGGTTGATGCGACATACACATGTGCTGCAAACATAATCCTGTTGGTGCTGTTATAAGTATCTTCCGGTAGTGTAAATCCGGCATTGCTTCCGTTGTTGGCATAATGTGCAACAGCGGCAAGCCATCTGTGTGTATTGTTTGAACCGGTTGAACGAACCGTGTTCACAAATAACTGGTTGAAATTGACAATAACAGGTGTATCATATGCCACCGCATTGCTTCCATTCTTGTCTGTTGCCGAACATGATATCTCGTTCATCGACTCAAATATAAGATGCTCGTCATAATCCTTGAACTTCTCTGCAATCTGTCTCCAGACAGCCTCATATTTCTCCATTACCGAATCAATATCATCAGCTGCAACCCGGAGCCATCCGGTCTGTTCTGCGCCGTCATGATGGATATTGATAATCGCATACATATCCTGTTCCACGCAGTAGTCAACTATATCCTGAACTCTGTTAAGCCATGTCTCATTGATGGCATAACCGTTCTTATCATCAATCATATTACCCCAGGTTACAGGAATTCTTACTGTATTGAATCCTGCATCATGAAGTGCCTTTATGTATTCTTTGGTGGTAACTGCCGACTGCCATGATGTCTCGTTCGGTGTGAAACCGCTGTGGCCGTCCATTGTGTTACCGAGGTTGATTCCGGCACCCATTGCTTTTACGGTATCCTGTGCCGAAAGCTCTGTAAACGGCAGTGCGTTGGAATCATCAGTTTCAGTATTGAATATAAGCTTGGCTTTGACATTCTCCAACTTATCTCTTGCGCTCTTAAGGCTCGCTGTTGTAGCCGATGCATTGTTGTATTCTTTCTCAGCCACAGCGACAGCGCTCCCAAGCGCATCCCATGACTCTTTGGTATATCTGGATGAATCCATCTTGGCGATATAGTCAAGGGAAAGCTTTAAATTAGCCTTACGCATCTCTACCGTCTGCTGCCATACGTCAGTAATCTTTGTACTGTCCTCAAGCGTTGTAGACTCACACTTAGGCGCCGTAAAGCCGTTCTTAAGCGTAACATTGCCTTCATTGTCATAATTAACGCTTACGCTCTGTCCATTATTAAATACTATACCAAGCACCTTAGCTTCAGTATTGGTCGTCTTGATTGACACTTTCAATGATAAATCTGAAACGCTTGTAATCTTGTTCTTGGAAATTGAGTTGTCCGGGAATTTATAATTGGCTGTTCCCGCACTTCCCTTTCCGTCATTCTTACCGGAATTCTGAATCCAGTATATGCTTGATGTCTGTTTCGTGCACTTTGATGCTATAAGGTACTTGTTGGAACCTCCGCCCGAGCCGCCGGTTCTTGCCGCAATCCATGAATACTCATCCGCCTTGGTGATATTAACATAGAACGTAGCCTTCTTATTCCCATTGATGAGAGCCTGTGCGTCAATTCCTGCTGCAACAAGGTCATCACCTGTTATGTTAAGAATTACCTTATCGGAAGCAAGCTGATGGTCAGCCTCATCATCTGCCGGTGCCTGTGAATTCTCAACCATATACTTAACCGAAGTGACTTTTGCATCAACATCCGGTGAAAAGAAACTTATATTAATTCCCTTAAGTGATTTGCCGGTAGAAAGTGAAGCCTTAATCTTATCAATTTCCACATATGTGGTATAAGCATCTCCGTTCTTAATACCGTCTCCTGCCGTAATGATGTTGTCATTCCATCCGCCCCATGATTTGTCAAACGGCTGGATATTAAATATCTTGGCATCATCTGTTACTTCTCCTGTAACTGTGTAATCGATTCTGAAATATTTACCGGCCAACGCCTTGCTGTCCTGCACAGAACATATCAGACCGTTATACGAACCGTCCGAACCTGTACGACCGCTGTCAGTACTCGATAACTTTCCCGTAGAATCAAGCTTGATGCTTGCCTCCGTAAATTCCCCGACCGGTGCCTGACCGGCGCTTGCGCTGAAGCTGCCCAGTCCCGGAACCAGAGTGGTTACTACCATGGCTAAAGCCAGTACCCCGGCAAGCCATTTCCTTCCATTCTTCATAGACACTACCTCCTGAATCTTGTCATTGATCCCTCTGATTTTAGGCTATCATACTCTATGTGCAGTTTCAACAAATATAATACTGTAATTTTTATATATCATGTACAGTTTATATTGTACATTTCTCTTAATGTAAAAAAAGTACACAAATCATACAAACATGTTGTATTTTCGTGTACTTTTTATACAAAATTATAAGTTTTCGTTCCTCAGTGTTTCTACAGGATTATCGTTACGGATCTTACCCATCGAATAAATCATTGTGGCAAAAACGACCAGGAATACACTTCCTACCGCTATGATAACGCTTTTCCACGGTATCAATACTCCGATATTCATTCCGAACCCTATTGAGCGTGCCATCAGCAGGTTTATCGCAAGTGATACCGGAAGCCCCAGCGCCACGCCTTTAATACCGTAAAGGATACATTCGTAATTCATCATGCGGTAAAAACCTTTTTTCGTCATACCGACCGATTTCAGCATTGCAAACTCGCGTCTTCTCAGCATCACGTTTGTTGATATCGTATTAAACACATTAGCAAGTGCTATAAGTGATATCAACACGATAAATCCCATTGAAAAAACTTTAACGACAATTGTCATAGCCTTTGTTGCTGCCACCGACTCAGCATAATCATATGCCATGTAGCTTGAAAGTCCCTGTGCATCGAGCATGTCGCACATTTTATCATATGAAGCCTTATGGTTATCAGATTTAATATAATAGTTTAACTTCTGCATCTCATCGGGAATCACCTTATCCCGCACGCTGAAAGGATACATCACGATAGGATATGGTATACCGTCCGTAGCAATTCCCATAGGTGTCTCATCGGCTGATGTTCCTATGTTCAAGGTTACGGTATTCAGCCCGTTACCGGCTTTAAGGTTTAATTTGTCCGTATTGAACAGTTCAAGCTTGTAATATTTTTTGGAATATATCGTGATGTCATTGTACATGACACCGACCGGATTATCTGCATTCATATATATTTTTTCATCCAGGTTCATCTGTTTAAGGTAGTTTCTATAATCCGAATCCTTGACAAAGCGAATCCCGACATTCCATCTTGTAACATTGCCGTCCATAATATCAAGCACCTTCTGTGATATCATCGATTCATCCACATCAAATAAATAATCGTTTACATTGTATATATATGTTACATCCGTCACATCCTGCACGTTCTCAAGCAGCTTTTCAATACTGTCTTTGTCATTGCCATCCTTATTAAGAGTGTCCTGCGTGACAGAATATGATATATCATAGTTATTTGTTGCGCTCGTCACATCGATGCCCTTCATAAGATAATTGCAGAATCCTGATGCCGATATAAAAAGGACTATGCTCATAAAAAGAGAAAGAACGGTTGCCCTGTATTTTCTGCGGTTCCTTTTGAAATTTTTGGATGCAAGCATACCTTCAAAACCGAATAACCTGTATGTGAGCTTTGATGTTTTTATCTTATTTTTCCTGATGCTGACATCGCCGGTCTGTCTTATTGCCTCGATTGCAGGCTTGCGTGCCGCCCTTGCGGCCGGTATGTTAGCAGATATCATAACTGTTACAAAACATATGACCGCTGCTGTGACAAGTGCCTGCCATGTAACGTGAAGTCCGAATACAACATCAACATTATTTACAACCATCATTCCGAAGAATTTCCCGGTAAACTTAAATGTTATGAACATACCGAGTATTCCGGCTCCGATTCCCACAGGAATTCCGATGATGCCAAGAAGCATTCCCTCATATATTACGCTGTGGCGCATCTGTCTTTTGGTTGCTCCGACCGATTTAAGGATTCCGAACTGTCTGGTCCTTTCGCTTACCGATATCGAAAATGCATTATATATAAGCGATACCGACCCAAACATTATAAGCAGTATAAGAATGCCTGCAAAAGAATACAGCACTTTGTTAAATACTACATTTGATGATATCCCGGAAAATCTTAAATAATCCGAATTATATTCCGTGCTTTCTTTGTCCGGATTCAGTCTTTGTGCAACTGTATATATTTTTCCCGCTTTTTTCGTCTTATAAAAGACATCATAAACGGAAGCATCGCCGCCGTCACTAACAGTGAGAGCAGTGTAACCGGGAGCGGAGTATGGTTCGAATGACGGTCTTTCATAGAATCCGACGATTGTATATTCTCTTGTCCTGGTATTAATAAGCTTCTCTTCATTATCTTTCACATCTCCTTCTTCAGTTGCATAATAGCCGTCCCTCTGTGATAAAATCCTTCCATCGTAACTTCTCTGTCCTATGTCAAGAGTGATTTTATCCCCTTTGTTGTAATCTTTGATTCCTCCGTTAGTGATAAGGTGTTTCGGAAGAATTATTTCATCTGAATTCTGCGGCATTCTTCCTTCTATCAGATTAACAGCCACGATATCGGTAAAATTACCGCTCATTCCGCCTATATACAGATACGGCTTGTATTCATTGCTGCTTCCAATAACAGCATAACCCATGTCCTCAAGATATGCCGTTACACTTACGTCCTCATCGGAACGGATTTCTTTGTACTTATCACTATCGGCCGTCATGTATCTGGCATACCATGACCCATCCGTCTGTTCGCAGCATTTCTTCATATATTCCTGCATACTTGTGATACTCGTCGTCACAGCCGTGAACATTGCTGCCGAAAGCACAATTCCTATAATCGTCACAAATGTTCTCATACGGTTGCGACCGAGTGCCTTTCGCGTGACTTTATTAAGAATGTTCATCGTCTGATCACCTCATCCCTGGTGATACGGCCATCTTCGATGGCTATGATTCTGTCCGCCTGCAGTGCGATGTTCTCGTCATGTGTGATTACTATAAGCGTCTGATCATATTTTTTATTGGATAATTTCAAAAGATCAACTATTTCCTGGCTGTTCTTTGAATCCAGATTTCCGGTAGGTTCATCCGCAAGTACAACCGCAGGCGAATTCATAAGTGCCCTTCCGATTGAAACTCTCTGCTGCTGTCCACCCGAAAGCTGGTTTGGCAGGTGTTTCTCCCGTCCTTTCAGTTTAAGAATATCAAGAAGTTCCTCCAGACGTTCTTTATTAACTTTACGTCCGTCAAGCAGCACCGGAAGGGTAATGTTCTCCGTAACATCGAGAACCGGTATAAGATTATAGAACTGATATATCAGTCCTACCTGTCTTCTTCTGAATACTGCCAGCTGTTCTTCATTCTGTGCATACACGTCCTGCCCGTCCATATAGACTTTACCGCTTGTCGGAACATCTACACCGCCGAGAATATGAAGAAGTGTGGATTTTCCCGAACCGGACGGCCCGATTATTGCCACAAACTGCCCCTTTTCCACTCCGAACGATACATTATCCAAAGCTTTTACCTGATTGTCGCCCTTACCGTATACCTTGGATAAATTCTCAACTTTTAATATTTCCATCCTGCTATCTCCTTTTGCCCATATTTAAAAAAATAGTTCTGTAACTTGTTTACAATAGGCATTGTATCACCACAGGATGACTGCCCCGTGACTTAATTATTACAAAAATGTCACTTTCATGTTATATTGTTGATTTGTAGAATTTGATTTCAAAAGAAGCTCCGCCGTCCCTGTTATTGTAAGCCCGTACAGTTCCTCCATGCCCCGTAACGATCATTCTTGCAAGCGCAAGTCCTATCCCGAAACTCTGGGATGTGGAATTGCGGCCTTTATAAAAACGTTTAAATATATTCGGGAGGTCTTCTTCTGCGATTCCGCCTCCAGTATCGGATATTATTATTGCAGTGTATACCGCATTTTCTTCCACATGGGTATTGATAACGCCTCCATCCGGCGTATGTTCCATGCAATTCTTATATATGTTTCCGACTGCTTCGTTCATCCATGGCATATCACACTCCAGTACGGCATCAGTATCGCCGTCCACTGTGAATTTCTGATTTCTGATATCCATAAGCACAGAAACCGGCTCCCATGCTTTATGAATGATTTCGGATATTTTTTCTTTCTTTTTGTCAAAAACAACATATCCTGCATCCAGGCGCGAAATCTTAAGCAATGTGTTGATAAGCCAGTCTATTCTCTCAAGCAGGCCGGAAAGCTCCTTGGTATAACGGAGTCTGTCCTCATCGGGCAGTTCCGGCTCTGAAAGGAGTTCGGTTATTATATTTATGGAGGTGAGCGGTGTACGTATCTGATGTGATATATCCGCAATTGAATCCGCAAGATATTTTTTATCCTGCGCAAGATTGTCTGCCTGTTCCCTGAGGCGCACGGTCATCTTATAGATTTCGCTGTAAAGGATTCCGAGTTCTCCCTCGTTGAACCGGGCCAGGTCAAATCCGGAGCAGTCATAAAGTATTCTGTCTATTTCCATGCTAAGGTCAGCAATTTTCCGGTATCTTAAGTTCGTAGTTATGAAATGCATTCCGGAATACAAAACGCCTGCCGCGGCAACGGCAATTCCGCATTTTAGATTAAATGCGAATGCCGCTCCCGTTGCAAGCGCTGTAAGTACAACCCATATTATTATGTTTTTTCTGATTTCGGGATTCTTCATAATACCCATATCATTCTCCTGCCTTGTATCCCATGCCGCGGACAGTCTTTATTATCTGCGGATTCTGCGGGTCATCTTCTATTTTGTCACGCAGGCGCTTTATATAGACTGTCAGTGTATTGTCATTCACATATTCGCCCGCTATATCCCAGATTTCTTCAAGAAGCCTGTTTCTTGAAAGCACTGCACCCATATTGTTGAAAAAAATAAGTAAAAGTCTGTATTCAAGTGCCGACAGATACAAATCCTTGCCATCCTTGAGTGCTATTCCTTTCACAGTGTCAACTGTGATACCGTTGTACGTTATTGTCTGAGTGCTGTTTCTGCGCCTAAGCGCATTCTTCATACGCGATACCAGTTCACGCGGTCTGAATGGTTTGGCCACATAGTCATCCGCACCGGCATCAAAGCCGGCAACGACGCTGTATTCATCACCGGATGCCGTCAGGAATATGACCGGTATATCACTTTCTGATTTTATTCTGTGACATATTACAAAACCATTTCCGTCGGCTAGTGATACATCCAGCAGGACAAGATTGTATGTCCCATTATCAAGCATTTCAAATGCTTTCTTCTGACCGTCGGCGCAGTCGACTTCGAATCCCTCTTTAGCAAGGAATGTCTGTAAATTGGCTGTTATATCGGCATCGTCTTCAACAAGAAGAATTTTATTCATTGATATTATTCCTTTTACGTCTTATAACAAAAATTATCGCTGCAATAACACCGGCAAGAAGTATTGCGACCGCAGTAATAAGGAGACCTTTCGGGAATGTTTTGCTTTTTATTGCATCATCCGTCCGGGCGGCTGATTCCGTCTCTGTTTCGGTTTCTGCCTCTGTCACGGTCTCTGCTTCGGTTTCCGTCTCTGTTTCCGGCTCAGTCTCTGCGGCTGTGGTCGCTTCTTCTGTCTGTTCAACAGTCGTCTCTTCTACCGGTGCCGGAACAGGCGCAGGTGCTTCGGTCTGTACCGGAGTTGTATTTGTCTGTGATGTCTGTCCGTTATCATTGGTAATGGTTATCCCTGTATTAATTCCGTTATAAACTGCCGGATATACCAATATGTCTTTGTTGGTTCCGATCACTTTATAATTATTGAGTGAATAGCTTCCGGCTGCTCCTGTTCCGTATATTCTCAGATTACATGACAATCCGTTATACGATACCGGAATATCATATGCCCCGTTCCCACTGTCGTTAATTCCTCCGAATGTGTATCCTGAAGAAAGCTGGGTTGCGGTTCCGTCGGAATATATGGCTTTAACCATGACTGTGCTCTGATTATATGAAGCGACATCCGAAGCATTGCAGAATGTCGGATTAATTCCCGCTGCTATTGCCTTAAGTCCCGTTGCCGGCACTTTGATTGTAACGTTTCCGGCACTTCCGGTTATGACTGCTTCTCCGGCTCCTACTGCCGTGATAACGCCATCGCTGCTTACATATGCCACTGATGTGTCAGATGACGAATAACTGCCCGCAGTACATCCTGTCATATTGGCACTGTAAGTACGTTCAAGAGTGATGCTGCTTCCGGCCGTCACGCCTCTTTTGGTAAGTCCGTAATATCCTGCGATTGCCGTTGCATCCGCTGCTCCGCATCTTCTCTGGTTATCTTCGCTGTGTATAAAATTGGCATCTGACGGATTGCTTAAGTAACAGTGTTCTATAATTATTCCCGGAATATTGCACTTAACCGCTTCATCAAGCATGGTATAGTAATCACGTGATGAATCCTTGGTCGATGTCCTTGTCTGGTATCCTCCGTTGGCAAGTCCCAACGCACTCACATGCGAAGCAACACTTGTACACAGATTTTTGATTGAGTCTTTGTACGCGGAATTGACCGTTCCGTATACCTGTACGCCATTGGCAGATGCATTGCTTCCGCTGTTATTATGAACCGACACGAACAGATCGGCGCCGAGCTGCTGTCCCATACGTCCTCTTGCAGCGTTGGAATTCCATTCAGCCGAGCCTCTGGTAAGGTATACCCTGACCCCGTTATATGTCTGAAGTTCTGCCTTTAAAGCCGTTGCTATATTCCAGTTCAGTGTCGCCTCATTATCATATGACGACGCGGATCCGCCGTCATTACCGCCGTGTCCGGGGTCAACTATAATAACTATATTCCCGGCTCCGTCCTTTGCCTGTGCTCCGGTCACTGATGCAGCCAGTGCCGCAGCGGATATTGCCGCTCCAATGAATATTTTGTTCCAAAGTTTCAATTTAGTATCTCCTTCTTCTGCCTCTGTGTCTGCGTCTTCTGCGGTTACGTCTGTTGTTTTCTATAATGAAAAACACTATACCGATCACTACCACAACAAGAAGCACTGCGATGTATTTGATAATTTTTTTATAATCCGTGCTTTTTGACGAGGTATCAGATTTAACGTTCGTCTCCGCCTGTGTATCTGATGAGGCTTTTGTCTCAAAAACTGTCGTTGCTTCCTCGGTTGGCGCCGGTGTCGTCACTTCCGGGGTATATCCCTCACTCATGCATATTCTTAACGAACCTGTCATATCCTGATATTTGACTTCAACATCCTGTATTCCGACAACCGTACTGTCAACTTTTCCCACACTGTCCGGCTTAACATTGACCGAACTTCCGTCGCTGTATGAAACAAATGCAATTACATCCGATGATTTAAATCCTGCAAGTTCCTGCGGTGTTGAATAAAATGTAGGATTTATTCCTCCGGTAAGGGCAACCGGTTCTTCAGCCGGAACAACTACAGTACAATATCCGCTTGTTCCGTCAGAAAGTTTGTATACAAGGTTGGTGGTTCCTGATCCGGTCATTACCGCAACACCGTTTTCATCAACTGATGCCACATTTTTATCAATTGAGTACCATGAAATACCATTGGTATCTCCTGAAGGAACAGAAAGGGTAAGGCCATATCCTTTCTGAAGCGTAACGGATGTATTGCTGTCTGCTTCAGCGGTTCTTGGTTTTAAATTGTAATATGTTACCACTGCCTTAGCATCGGCCTGTCCCATTTTAACTGCCATTTCTTCATTAACTGAACCGTCGGTATTACAAAGCATAGCTTCGTCTGTCGGGTTGCTCAAAAAACAGTGTTCAACTATTATCGATGGAATACCTGCACGGACGCCTTCTGCAATAAGTGTATAATAGTCCTCATAATCAAAACCTGTTGATGTACGCGTCTGCACGCCTCCATTCTTAAGTCCGAGTGATGAGAGATTCTCTGTTATAAGGCTGCACATATCATTGGTAGCTTCACTGTAATAAGAATTAAGCGAACGGTATGCGATGCATCCCGAATTCGTTGCCGAACCACTGTTATTGTGAATACTGATAAGAAAATCAGCCTTCAATGCGGATGCGATCATCGCTCTTCCTGTATTGGTCATCCATTCATCCGATGTACGTGTAAGATATACTTTCACTCCGTCGTATTTACATAACTCTTCACGCATTGCCTTCGCAATCGCAAGGTTACAGTCCTTCTCATAAGTTCCCGTAGTGGTTGCAATCGAACCCGGATCGTCCTGTCCATGGCCCGGATCAATCACAATAACCACATCTCCGTCAGCATCCTTAGCGGATGCTTTGTTTACCATAAATGGCAATGTTAATGCCGCGCTGATGCATATAACGGCAGCCATTATTATTTTCTTCATCTTAATGTTCCTCCATATTTATAAATGCCTGTATAAGAACCGTTTAATAAATCCCATATTGCCTTTCATGCGCTTTCTTATTGATGCAATCACATGCACGGCCTGATTTCTGTCATCAGCCGTTATATTCTCATTTGAGTATGTGACTTTATCATATAATTCCGCCATCCGTTCTGCCTCGGATGCTGCCACAAAAGGACATTCCTTGGCAACAATGCGGGCAAATTCCGTCTGCGGCATTGTGTCGGCGCATTTAAGTCCAAAGTGTTTTAAGATATTGGTATATTCTCTGTAAATCGTCATAACACTCTGAGGGTAAAGCGATTCATCAGTGCCATTATACATTCTATCTCTGATTATTACCATCTTTTTATTATGTATTACACTGATAAATATTACCAATGCCGATATGACCGCTGCCACTGCGGCAAGAATTATCACTCTTTCGGCTGTTTTGGAAAGTTTGAATTTCTTACCACCCATGCTGCTGTCATTATTATAAGTTCTGTTTTCTTCAGACGGTTTTGTATTACTTTGAGCAGGCGCGGTAGTCTCTCCCGTCGTGGTCTGTGTTTCTCTCTGATCTGCGGTAGTTTCGACCGGTGTCGTATTTTCGGGTTCTGTTGTCTCAGGTTCGTTTGCCGGAGCATTATAATTTCCCGGTGTCACATCCAGATCCACCCATCCTATACCGTCAACATAATACTGCACCCACGCATGCGCAGCTGAATCGGCCACGGATATCATGACATTGTCTTTATCTGCAAAGAACTGTTCTCCGTTATTTACTTTATATTCCATATATGATGTACTTCCGTCCGCATCATGTCCGGCAGATGTGTCAAATGAATATCCTTCAACATATCTTGCAGGAACTCCGGCACTTCTCAACATCATAACCGCCGCCGTTGCAAAATACGTACAATATCCCCGGTGCGTCTTATCTATGAAATATTCCACAAAATCTTCGCCCTCAGGCAATGCTCCCGGGCTGACGGTGTATGTGCAGTTATCTGCCAGATATTTTCTTACCGCGCATGCAAGAGTATATCTGCCGGCAGAACTTTCAATGCTGTATCCGCCCCAGTCTTTGCTGAATTTATCTTTCATTGCCTGCGTGGTATTAACATCAAGATACCTGTCATAAACCATGTCACGATAGGTTTCTTCAAATTCTCTTATCGCTTCATAATCTGAATCCGCCTGCACATCCGGCGAACCGATGCCGGCGTCAAGTCCGGCATATGTCTCTTCATCTATATGGATAAAGGTCGTATTAAAAGGATACTCTGCGATGCCGTATCCCTCTGTGGCCGTCATTGAAAATCCCGTATCATGCGCCGGGTGCGACGGAATAAATACATACCTGGTCTCTCCGGCTGTATATTCAATATTCATTCCTGTTTTATATGCTTTAATTTGTCCGTTTCGCGCAAGCAGGTTCAATGTCCGGTATGAAAGGTCCGGCACTCTACCAGGTGCCTCACTCTTTTCCTCATCCCAGTCAGGCTCAGCCCACCTGTCTTTCTCATAATCGGCACCTATATATCCTCTGATATATATTTTTCCCTGTACAGCGGGCATATTTACTTCAAGCACTTCTTTACCAGAAAACTCCAATTTATCAACATGTCCAAGTTCTCCGGCTCCTATCTCGCTGCTGCTTCCGGATGCTATTCCGACTCCCGGTCCCGGGATTTCTCCGTCCCACGGAAGAAGTTCTCCCACAAAATCTATGATTTTATTAATTGTAAGCTCGCCGTTCTGAAACTGATTATACATTTCTTCACCGCGTGAATATACATCATTAAAATATTGCGGTTTCTCGTAATCATCCTTCGGTTTGACAGCCGATATTATCATTGTTACGGCAATTATTGCCGCTGTGCATACAATACATGCTGTCTGTACCCAGAAATACCGGATTTTATCCTTTGACTTACCCCATGATGCCAATATCATAATGAGTAATGATACACTGTATGCAATACCGATGACAATTCCCGCAACACTTGCCTTGTCCATTATGGCCGCAAGCACGGTAAAAGCAAGTGATATCACCATAGGTATGACTGCCATCCGTTTATGTGTGAAACAGAATGCATACAATGCTCCGATAAGGCATAATGCCATGTTAATTGCAAGGTCCGGATTGGCTTCTTTCATTAATCTTAATGACATATCTATAAAATACATCTCTGTTTCAAAGAAGCCCGCCATATCATTTATAACAGCATCTATAAACTCTGCCGTTCCGCCCATAACTGCTTCCCTGGCTATCCAGAATACAATGCCGCCGACAGCGATTATTCCAATCCATACAATCCACTGACGTTTAATAAATACGAACAATGCCGACATCACAAGCGAGATTACAACGGCGAATATAACTCCGGATGCCATCTCTATGGACACGTAACGGTCAAACTGCAGAAAAAGTACCATAAGAAGGTTCAAAAGTCCTATGAATGTCAGTATTGATGTAGATATAAAAAATTTGATTTTATTATCTGTCTGATTCATAAACACCCTCCCTCTGCATAGCAAATTTTACGGGGATACGTTCTGCATCCTTATCGCGCGGTATCATGTAGTATACTATACTGTTTTCACTCAGCAGTGCCATATTTTTTACCGCTCCCGCGCTGTATACCGGCGACACATAGAATATACGCCTTCTGTCATTGGTATTGTGTGCATAATAATTAACGGCACATGAATTTTCATTATCATATGGTCTGATCATATAAATCTGCGCAAACATTCCGTTAATGTCATTATCCGTCTCTATTCTGGTACTGTTAAATCCGTCCTTCATATAACAGGCATTAAAGCCAAATCCTCTGGCTGTAAGTGCATTTACAAGGCTGTAAAGCATATCATACATCTCGTCCATCACGCGTCTGTTTCTGCGCTTTGGCAGGTCTGTCTTAAAAATGTCGATTATGACGGTATCATTATCAGTCAGTGCAAGGCCATATTCCTTCACCATAAGTTCCGATTTCTTGGAGCTTAATTTCCAATGGATATTGCGTATTTTGTCGCCTCCCGCGTATTCGCGGATTGCAAATATTTCCGTAGGGTCATTGCCCGCTTTTACGGTTGAATACAATGCATCCTCGCCTTCTCCCACTGCCGCCGATACTTTGTCAAGCATATGGCTTTCCGGAATCTTAGGAAGCACCACAACGGTCAGATTCTGTTTTAATTTCTTTCTGACACGAAAAATACGCAGAAAATCATAGACATAAACTCCGGCCATGCGGACACCGAGAATCTCGCAGTGAGGACATTTGATTTCAAACTGTCTCACTACAGACTGTCTCGGCGGGCACATGGCTGTAATTCTGTGTTTTACTGATTTGCTGCGTTTCTTCCCTTTACTTATGCCTGTAACTGTCAGTTTAACCTTACATGAGGTAAGCACCAACGGGGAGTTATTGGTTATTTCTATTCCTATAGTGCACTTTTCACCGCGGTATGCCACTACATTATCCTGTGTGAATACAGCATTTATTCCGCACCGGAGCACAACAACTGTAATAAGCGATACAACGGATGTGACAATAAACACTGCGTCAATTATAAAAGCAATATATGTATCAATAAATACATTTCCGGCATATACCGCCGCTGATAATATCAGATAAATCAAAATATGCAGAAACATGTGTTACTACCTCAAGGTTCTCGGAACCGGTACCGTACGGAAAATATTGTCAATTACTTCATCAATCGTCACCGAAGAGATTTTAGCTCTCGGATTCAGTATTATCCTGTGTCCGGCTACATCCTTAAATATGCTCTGCACATCCTCCGGCGTAACGTATGTCCTTCCCGATATATAAGCCTTGGCTTTGGACATTCCGGCAAGAGCTATCGATCCTCTCGGGCTCACGCCAAGCTCTATAAGCGGATTCTGCCTTGTCGCAAAACTCAGCATGGTTATATACTCTATAATCGCATCATCCATATGCAGGTTGTCGGTTTCCTCCTGCATTGTGATAATGTCTTTGCCATCCACCACCTGCTTTACATCATTAAGCGGGTTGGCTCCCTGTCTGTCCTTAAGAATCGCAACTTCACTTGCCGGATCCGGATATCCCATTGACAGCTTGATCATAAAACGGTCAAGCTGGGATTCAGGCAGCATCTGTGTTCCGGCCGAACCGACCGGGTTCTGCGTTGCTATTACAGTAAACGGTTTCGGAAGTATCCTCGTAACACCGTCAACAGTAACCTGACCCTCTTCCATTGCCTCAAGGAGTGCGGACTGTGTCTTTGATGACGTTCTGTTAATTTCATCTGCGAGAAACAGATTACACATTACAGCCCCTTCCTTAAATTCAAATTCCTGGGTTTTGGCATTATACATTGAAAATCCTATCACATCGGATGGAAGTACATCTGTCGTAAACTGCATTCTGTTCTGTTTAAGTGCCATAGCCTTAGAGAATGCAAGCGCAAGCGTTGTTTTTCCCACACCAGGTATATCTTCCATAAGTATATGTCCCTTCGCAAGAACTGCCATCATAACCTTCTCTATGATCTCATCCTTGCCTTTTACCGCTTTTCTGACCTCCTGCATTACTGCAATTGCTTTTTCGTAACTCATATTAACCCTCCTGATATTATGTCATTAGTCTTCTACGTTAGATTTAATGTCCGCTATAAGCCATTTACCGTCAATATTAACAAAATAATATGTCTGGTCATTGTGTTCCGTCCTTGTTTCCCCGGTAGCCGTAAGATACATTGACTTGTCAAAAATAACCCTGCATGAAAAACATACATCACTGTAAGGCGTATAATCTTCTACCGATACATTGTTAAATTCAGGCGTATTATGCCTGCTGTACATCCACATATCACCCTGTCTGTACTGTTCCGCAAGATCAATGTAATATGATCCCTGTGGAAAATATATCTGAAGGCATGCAGTACTTTCTCCGCATCCTGCAAGGTCGCGCGAGAAGAAATTAGAGTATGCCTTTGCTGCCGTAACCGCATAATCCGATAATTCGGCAGGAATCTGTGTCGTAACATATCCTATATTAATATTTGAATAATCCGTGTACGAGGAAACATCAATGTTATTTCCCGACGCATCCGCAACCCGGATATCCGGATTGCTGACAAGTCCCTTAACCTCATAAGTGACTGTCTTTGGAACTTCAACATATTCCGCTACATATTTCATGCCTTCCATGTCAACAGGCTCACCCACCTGCTCATCACTTCCGAGTTCGATTCCGTTTACCGTTACTTTGTAAATTGACGGTACTGTTATTTTTATATTAACAGCACCCGATGCGGCTTGTGCACTCACCGATGCCACCTTCCAGTCGGAAATGGAAAGTATGCCCATTATTTTACGCTCATTGTCAGCCGTTAAAACTGCTTCACATACTTCATTCTTATCGTCCATGATTTCGTATACCATCTTATATGTCGAAGATGATTTAACTTTATAAGTAAGTTCCTTGCCTTTAACCTCATCGGCAAACGTATCCGGAAGACCTGCTTCCGGCTCAAATTTGCTGCCTCCATCCGTCTTTACGGATGATACATCACCTGATTCAAGGTTCTTAATAAGGTCTTCAACCACATATGCCGGCTGCGCCTTCTCATATTTCTTCATTGTGTTCCATACATATATTATGAGCACCATGACCAATACAAGAAGAACTCCCATATATATGCCATATCCAAGCCAGAATTTGCTCTTTTTCCTGATTTTGACTTTCTTGTCTGTCATATGCCCTCCTATTTAACAACAAAAGCTGTCGGCAGTTTCCATGAAGATGTTGAATAATACAATGTAACGCTCGTCATCTCATACTGTCCGTTATAATACATTGATGAAGAACTTCCGCCATCAAGGTTAGCTGCATTAACCGCACCGTATTCCTGCATAACACTTATGAGGTCGGCTGCCGTCGCTCCTATGTGGCCTTCATGTCCTCTTCCGTCTGTTACAAAAAGGATTACCGCACCATCTTTACGCTGGCCTATTACTGTTCTCGGATTGGCACCGCTTCCGTTTCCGTTAATCGGTGTCGCTTCTCCGTTAATAATAAGCTTGGTAAAGTGGTTCGTGTCTCCATCATCTATATCCTTGAAACTTACCGCATCGCGTATGTTATTTTCTTTGACAAGGCTCTCAACCTGCTCCGAAGACATATTTCCGATATCTTTTATTACAAGAATATTATCTGTGTTGAAACCTACCATAACATCTCCCGGCTGTGGGATATTATACTGGATCTCACCGTTGCATACGACAAGTCCCTTTGGTTTGCCGCCCCAGTTTCCATCCGAAAAATATTCGCCGCCGTTGATTCCGGCTATTGCTCCGGCATTATTCACCAATGTGTCAAGCGTGTCACCGGACTTGCTCTTATTGTCGTCAGACCAAGGATAAATTGTAGCCACACTCAGTTTGGAAGGGTCCTTAATGATCATGACCTTGCCCATGTATGAACGTCCCGTTATATTCTCAATCCTGATACCGTTCTCATCGAACTCCTCTGTTGTACCGTTATTATCATCCGGCTTATTATTATCATCTTTCTTATCATTTATATTAATAAGCGACGTATCAACATCATTATCAAGATGTCCCATTGAATTATTGCCGGTTATCTTAAGTATTTCATCCTTACTGAAATACCATCCCGCAAGAAATTTCATGGCACCCGTCTCAAGAACGGTTCCCACAAAAAGATCTCTCGCCGCCGTTGAAGGGCCATGGCAGAATACCCACATTGCGGAATAAAGTGCCGCAAATATCATTACAATTGTCGATATAAAAACCGTAAATACACGGCCGATTATCCTGGTTACTTTTTTTGATTTTTTGACTTCAGCCATTAGTTCTCCTCCCTGGTGTTCTTCTTTGTTCCCTTGAACACCCATCGTCTCTGTATCTGGAAGCTGAGCAGAAACAATATTATGTCAACTGCTATTTTAATCAGTGATGTCAATACATCCCTGGTCTTTAGTACATATGAAATCAGATTGACAAGTCCGTATGAAACTCCCGCCTGGCATATGCACAGTGCATAGTACTTAGGCATGGACCGGCTTACCGGCTCATCCGATTCAAACACTGCTTTTCTGTTAAACATATAATTGAACAGGGAGGACACAATTCTCGCGCCGGCTGTTGCTATAAGGATTTTGAGCCAGTGTTCAAGCCGGTCGCCTATTATCAGTTCCAATGCAAGAAACAGCACATAATCTATCACAAATGACATTATCGAACTGAATACAAACTTCAGGATAACCATATATATTTTAAATGAGTCCCTTATCGGATGAAAATGCGTCGTTGCATTATCTTCGATATATACAGTTTCTATGGTAACCTCGCTAAAAGGCACTCCGCTCTTATTCATCTCAAGCAGCACCTGCGTTTCATATTCAAAGCGCTCGCCTTTAATATCCGCCATAAACCGAAGATATTGTGCCGGAATTGCCCTTAGTCCCGTCTGCGTGTCACTTATTCTGATCCCGCATGCAAATCTGAAAACAAAACGTGTTATATTATTACCTATTTTACTCTTGGGCGGAACATTGCTTCCCGAAAAATCACGGCATCCGAGTATTACTTCACCACGCTCTGCCATAGCCTCACAGCACGCTTTAATGTCCTGCGGACGGTGCTGGTTATCACCGTCCACGGTAACTACGCCGTCTATGTTTTTTCTGTTGGCAATACAATATTCAAAAGCCGTCTTCAGGGCACGACCCTTGCCACGATTCACATCATGGCGGAGTACGGTAACCTGCGGGAGCGCCTCAGCTTCTTTAAATGGTTCAAGATGGGCGTCATCGCTTCCGTCATTGACAATTATGATATCATCGAAACCTTCTTTTACAAGTCCGTTAACGACAAGCATCAGCTTCTCATCCGGATTGAGTGAAGGCAATATAACACTAATCTGCACTTTGTCTCTCCTGTGATTATTTCGCAAGATGCGCAAGTCTTTCTTTAACCTGCTGCATCATAAGCGTATATTTCTCAAGTTTGTCTTTCTCTTCCTGAATCTTGGCTGCCGGAGCCTTCGATACGAATTTCTCATTGCCAAGCATTCCGTTTACACGCTTAAGCTCACCTTCAAGGCGCTTTTCTTCTGACTTAAGCCTCTCGATTTCCTTCTCAATATCAACAAGTTCGGCAAAAGGAATGTATAATGATGCCTTAGGTATAAGCACAGCAACCGCATCATCATCAATACCGCTCTTATCGGACTGTATCGTCACATCTGATGCATATGCAAGTGTGGTAAAGAATACCTTGCCCTTGAGGAATATATCAGCAACCGCATCATCCTGTGTTACTACATAAACTTTAGCTTTACGGCTCGGAGGTACATTCATTCCGGTACGGGTATTACGGATTCCTCTTACTGCTTCTTTGATCGTCTCTACCGCTTTCTCTTCATCCTTAAAGTTCCATTCGTCCTTGAATACCGGCCACGAAGATATCATTATTGATTCCTCATCCGAAAGGTTACAGAAAATCTCTTCGGTAATAAACGGCATATAAGGGTGAAGAAGTTTAAGCGAATTTATGAGTACTGTCTTAAGCGTCCACAATGCTGCTGCCTTGGTATCGTCCTCATCATTGTAAAGACGCGGCTTAACCATCTCTATATACCAGTCGCAGAACTCTTCCCAGATGAAATCATATATCTTGGATACCGCAACACCGAGGTCATAATTCTCCATGTTATCGGTTACTTCGGCTGCAAGTGTATTAACCTTGGAAAGTATCCACTTATCGGCATCCGTAAGCTTATCAAGTGATACATCTTTAACTTCTGCTTTATCAAGGTTCATCATGATGAATCTCGATGCATTCCATACTTTATTGGCGAAATTACGGCTGGATTCAACTCTTTCCCAGTAGAATCTCATATCATTGCCCGGTGCGTTTCCGGTTACAAGTGTAAGTCTTAATGCATCCGCGCCGTACTTGTCTATTACCTCAAGCGGATCGATTCCGTTACCAAGTGATTTACTCATCTTACGTCCCTGTGAATCCCTTACAAGTCCGTGAATAAGCACTGTGTTAAACGGAGCTTTGCCGGTATGCTCTATTCCAGAGAACATCATTCTTATTACCCAGAAAAGAATGATATCATATCCGGTAACAAGTGTGCTTGTCGGATAGAAATACTCAAAATCTTCTGTCTTATCAGGCCATCCGAGTGTGGAGAAAGGCCAGAGTGCAGATGAGAACCATGTATCAAGTGTATCCGGATCCTGACGCATAGGCTTGCCGCACTTCGGACATACCGGGGCAGCATCCTTGGTTACAACGGTTTCATTGCAGTCATCGCAATAAAATGCCGGGATTCTGTGTCCCCACCAGAGCTGTCTTGATATACACCAGTCTTTGATGTTCTCAAGCCAGTGATAATATGTCTTGTCAAAATGTTCCGGCACAAACTTCGTCTCTTTGGACTTAACAGCTTCGATTGCAGGCTTTGCAAGATCTTCCATCTTAACGAACCACTGAAGTGACACTCTCGGCTCAACAGTTGTATGGCATCTGTAACATGTGCCTACATTATGGCTGTAATCTTCTATCTCCACGAGTGCGCCTTCAGCCTTAAGATCTTCCACTATGGCCTTTCTCGCCTCGTATCTGTCCATTCCGGCATACTTAGGATAATCGTCAACAATCTTCGCATCATCCGTAAGTACATTGATCACCGCAAGATTATGTCTTAATCCTACCTCAAAATCGTTAGGGTCATGTGCAGGTGTGATTTTAACAACACCCGTACCAAATTCCATATCAACATAACTGTCGGCAATTATCGGTATCTCTCTGTGAACTATAGGAAGAATTACCGTCTTACCTACGTAATCCTTATATCTGTCATCATCAGGATTAACTGCCACAGCAGTATCTCCGAGCATTGTCTCCGGTCTTGTGGTAGCCATCTCTATATATCCGCTGCCATCGGAAAGCGGATAACGCAGATGCCAGAAATGTCCTGCCTGCTCCTCATACTCAACCTCAGCATCCGAGAGAGATGTATGACAGCAAGGACACCAGTTGATAATTCTCTTGCCTCTGTATATAAGTCCCTTGTTATAGAGATTTACGAATACTTCTTTAACTGCTTTGGAACATCCCTCGTCCATTGTGAAACGCTCTCTGTCCCAATCTGCGGATGAACCCATTTTCTTAAGCTGGCTTACTATTCTTCCGCCGTATTCCTTCTTCCAGTCCCAGACTCTTTCAAGGAATTTCTCCCTGCCAAGCGATTCCTTCGTCAGACCTTCTTTGGCAATAGCTTCAACAACCTTAACCTCAGTCGCTATTGATGCATGGTCGGTTCCCGGAACCCACAAAGCCTCATATCCCTGCATTCTCTTAAATCTGATGAGGATATCCTGGAGTGTATTGTCGAGTGCATGTCCCATATGGAGCTGGCCCGTAATGTTTGGCGGCGGCATAACGATTGTGAACGGTTTCTTCGATCTGTCAGGCTCTGCATGGAAATATTTATGCTCAAGCCATTTCTCATAAATGCGTCCTTCTATCTCGGAAGGGTTGTAATTTTTGTCAAGTTCCTTACTCATAAAACTTTCTGTTCCTTTCTGTCTGTATAAAATATTAATCATAGGAATCAACTATATCCATTATTTTGTCCGCACTTTCGGGATGCTTTCTGACCATATCCATCACTGACGACTTGGCACTCTCGATGCGGCCCATATTGTAATCTATCCTGTCACGCAGTTTCTGCCTGTCGGAATTAATTTTATTGCGCACAGCCTTCATCTCATCCGGATTGATCAATGCGTCTAACTGTGTGCTCCATATTCCCGCATCATACAGGTTAAGCTCAGCCAGAAGAGCGGCCATCCTGTGCGATGCTTCATCAAGTTCCTTCTCCGAATCACGGTATTTTTCTTCTTTGTGCCGCTCCTCAAGATAGGCTTCATAATTGCGGCCCAGCTCGTAGGAGTTCCTGACCCGGAATTTATCATAGCGGTACTCGATGCTGTTAATCGAATTGACGTATTTTATCTTGGTCTTATTAAGAAGCGTAATGGCTCTTGACAGCTTCTTCTCGGCCAGTTTTTCTCTGTATGCGCACCGCCTGAACATAAAAAACACCAGCAGCACATACACCGTCACAAGGGCAAGAACTATCATATACAGCACTGTGCCGTTCTCGCCTTTAAGCTGGCCCGATGCAAAAAATACTATAAATACACCGATAATCCCAAGCAATGATACTATTGAAATATTGCGGATATTGGCCCGGCGCATCCCGGCATTCTCTATCTCTTCCCTGAGGCTCATCTTCTCAGCCTCCAGCACCCGCATGTCATGCTTGACGGCGTTACAGTATTTCTCGTCATTCTGCAGATTACTCAATGCCTGCGGAAATTCACTGTTATATCTCTCAAAAATCTCATAACTGTTTCTGGAAATTTTCGGCGGTTCCTTGCGGTATCTGCTTCTCGAACTTCTTAGCCGTACTATCTTAAGAGCCGTGTCCTTAAGTTCTCCAAGGAACTTATCATCCTGCGATTCTATAACCTGTATGTCCATCAGATGGGCACCGGCATCCTGATATTCTTCCTTGAGGTCATTAATATAATTGGATGATTCGGTCATAAGTTCGCACTGTGTCCTGACATACTGGAGCCTTGAAATCTCGTCAAAATCCCTGTCATTACGCTCACTGTCCCTACGGCGGTCAAATTCGGCCTCAATGTCCAGTTCCGGATCGAGATATATGTATTCTTCTTTCTTTTTGCGTTTTTTAATAAAATTAAACATAAAGCTTTACCCTTTGCTTAATATCATATCTGCTACCTCGCCGCAGATATATAATTACGGTACTCAAATTTCCAATTATCTATTATATCATTGACAGCGGCATTATATTCATCCGCCTGTCCGTTATCCCTTAATTCAAATGCTTTCTTAACAGCCTCATACCCGGCTTCTTCAGGAGCATGGTCCATAATTGTCTCAATCTCCCTGTATGCAGCATAACTCTGTTCGTCTTCTGAATCTGCCGGCCGCCTGCTGCCGGAAAGATACTCTGCGGCAAACGATGACTTTAATGATTCATCATTGCTGTTAAGCGCATATGCTCTTTTGAAACATTGCACCGCATCGCCGAATTCAAACATTCCCGCATACGCCACTCCCATATTATGCCATACATTTCCGTAAAAATCATCAGAAAGATTAATATCTTTCTGTCCGTATACAATTATTTCATAATTATGCACCGCATTACTGTATCTTTTGTTGGAAAGAAAATTATCCGCACGGAGTTTCAGCCTCTCCGATGCATTCTGCGTATCAAGGCTTTCTATTGTTCCCGCAAGTGCGTCAATCTCTTCTTCCGAATAATAGTCAACATACCTTAACACAGTCATGACAAGCTCCGACAATCCTGCATTCTCCGTTATGAGAAACTCAAGCTGCTCTGCCAGTTCCTTTTCCCCAAGTTCGCCGGATATATAATCCGTCAGTCCCTCGTCAAAGAGGTCAGTTCCGATGAGATATATGTTATTGTATATGTAATAGCACAATTCTTCAAGAGAATATATGTTGACACCCATATTGCTTATATAATACGGTCTTTCTGCATATCTGGTCCTGCATAAAATAAGTCCTGCCATCTTATCATCTCCGGTTACAATAATAATTCTTCGTTGATAACTCTTCCGCTGCTTTTATAGAATTCGCCGAATCCCTTGTCCTTAACCATCATATGACATCTTGAATCACTTGTAAATGAGAATGAAATCGTAATTCTTGTTGCCTTATCCGGTCTTACCGGCAATTCCGCGAATGAAATCCTGATAAGCTGTTTTTCCCTCGCATCTATCGGTGAGAGAAATAATTCGGCCTCCTCTGCGCCGTCAAGTATGAAATCATATGAGCAGTCCGCACCGAACCAGTTTATTCCGGGTCTTACCAGCCTGAAAATCTTATCACGCCCGCGGTCCGAAATCCTGATTTCGATTCCGGTTGTTATACGTTCCTTACATGCAACGATAATATCCCGGTCAGGCGGATAATCTGCCGCGACAGCCTGATAGCATGCGCCCTTGCAATACAGGTTGTCACCTGCAAACACACGCCTTCTGTCACATATATATCCAATGAAAGACGGAGTATTAAATTCGCCGGCGAATGCCTCACCGGTGAGATAAACCGTTGATATATTATGATGTTCAAAAAGCTTTACCGCCGTTTCCTTAAGTCTGGAATCAAGATACTCCTCCGAGGCTTTATTACGCCTCATCGCATCCGTCACCTCGTCCGACATATCATCGGTATGGACCATTATTATCCTGCTGCCACGTTCATTTACCGTGTACATGCGCTTTACAATGAGTCCTTTATTACTGTAATCAAAGAGAAAAACATCATTTTTCCATAATTCATTTTTCTGGCTTATAGCATAATATATAAAACTTTCATCGTGGCCCGCGAATTCGATTGCATCATCCGGATACCCTATGCTGTTAAGCGCTTTCAAAAGCACATTAAGCACTGATATATTGTAATTCTCAAGTGTTATGCACACCCTGTCCGCCGTATCGCTTCCACCTGCCAGCTTTGCCGCCTGTATAAGATAATCGAGATATCCTGCAATCAGTCTGACCGGCATCACCGATACCTTATCCACTGTTACCGGATTCTTATCTGCAGCCTTCTTAAGAAGTCCGTCAACCGCAATAACTTCTCCGAGACTGGCCCCATGAATTGCCTCATCGCCGGCAAACCATTCATCCCTGCCTATAGTCTTTCCGACAACCGTAGGAACCCTGCACTCGGTACTGTCCGTTCCGAAATCGACCGACACCGGCTCTGCGTCTATGCAATTGTAATAACTTACCTGCGAATATTCCTCACCAAGGTCTATCCCGACGTAAAATTTCTTCTCTCTGGTATCCATCTGTCCTCCCGGCTCCTAGAGCGGTTTAAATAATTGCGGTATGATACATTCATTCACCGCATATGTGTGAATGAGTTTCTTTAGTGTCTCATTATCATGTTCCTTACGGCTTGCTATTATATCATTAATAGCTTCATACCTGCCTTTGGAACTGTACGGATTAATTCCGTTGTTGACAATACGTGCTGTTTCGGTATTGCTTTCTCCGTCTTCTTTCTCTTCGGATATGTAATAATTTATGCTTTCTCCGTTAAAGAGGACAAAACTCTTAACAAAAATTCCTTCGTACACATCATTCATCTCTTCGGAAACATAACTCTTATGTTTCTTGTCATCCTCATATACATAATGGATGACAACTTTATGAGAAGGATCGGTACGGTACTCAACCATTGTTTTATCTATGATGTCGCACGGAAGTTTCACAATTGTAGATAACCGCTTGTAAAACGGGAATACATACGATCTGCGCACAAGTTCCGTGAGCAGTTCCTCCGTGAGTTCCTTCTGAAACCCGGTCAGATTCTGTATCTCCGAATAATGTTTCAGCAATGCAAGGCTGCATACTGTAGCAAGCACCTGTCCATTCTCCATTGCGGTTTCAACGGTGTCGAATACTTTTTCCGAAACATCCTCCTGTTTAACAAAATACATATATGAGAAATATGAAAGGTATGCTTCCACAATTCTTCTGTCAGGTCCTTTGGCGTAATAATCCTCAAAAATATCATGGATAAGTTCATTATTGCTGTGTGTGAACATTATCTGTGCAATAATTCTCTCTTCAAGTTCATACGCATCAACGCCCATCTCTATCGCACTTTTCCACAGAGCCACCATCTTATCTGACGTGCCATTGTAATATCTGACAAGATATGCCGTCAGCACCTCATCATAACTGCCTGCGGCATAGCAGAGGCTGCTTATATATGCCAGATCATCCTCATAAACATAATTGGCCTCTTCTATAAGCCTTGAACACATTCTCATAAGCCTCTTCGGTGCAATATGCATTGCCGAATGTTTCCTTACCAGTTCAAAAGCATCCTTATCATGCCCCTGGACGATATAAATCTCGGCGACTTTGACGATATCGTCCTCCGAAAGTCCGTCCATATCAACATCTGCAATAAATTTATTAAATCCGTCTTCATCATATCCGTCATAAAAATATTCGATAACCGATGAAATTATCCCTGCCCTGAACAATCTGTTTACTTCAGGCAGTTTCGACAATTCTATAAGGCTCTCCACCTCCGCAAGATTTTTCTTTTCACGGCGCAGATATTTTTCGCAGGATGACAGCCTTATGTGAACCAGTCCCGGATCCATTTCAAGGCACTTCCTGATTATCGCATCATCATCAAAAAGTCTGGTCACCGTATGGCTTATTTTGCTTCCGTATCTGTTATAATCGGCTGCTGCAAAAAGAAGCGATGCCTGTTCAGTATACATTCTTACATATGCTTCGCCCTGTATAAGCGGATATTCTTTCTCGCTGTTACTTTCTTTGTGCCGCACTATAACACCACGCATTTTCGGATTCATGCATTTTACCCTGTATGTATAATACACTTCCGAAACAGCCTGTGCATTCTCTTCATTAACCATATCCGGTGTAAAAATATTACGGTATATATATGCCAGATGTGTGTTCACATGTCCCATCGCAATCTGCTTACGGGCAAACAGCTGCATCTGCGGCAGATAGCTGCGGTACACCTGTATATTGTCCGACTTGTTATGTATGATATTGGCAAAAAGATATGCTTTATATCTGTAATCAAGGTTATTGTTATACCCGAAATACATAAGCAGAAGTTTCGGCATAACACTCATATCATCCTGTCTTCTGGACATAATGTAATATTCAAAAAGCTGTGTTATCTTAAGTTCATTATCAATCGCCTTGCGGTAATAATGCAGATATTTTTCTCCTACAGCTGCCATACGCACAAGTATTTTACACAATGCTTCCAGGACGACTTCATCATCTTCGTTATCTTTGTACAAAGTCTCAAGAAGCGCTATGTTACCGGAACTTGTGCTTTTGACATCGAGAAGCATCTCGGATATTACATCCTTAAGCCTATCCGATATGATTCCGTTTTTCGCGCCAAAAAGAAGTACATTGGTCTCAAATGAATTAAGCACGCGGAGAAGTTCCGGGTGTTCGTTCAATATATTGCATGCTTCGATATACATCGCAGGGCTCGTACATCCTTTATTGAACTGCTCCTTGATCCTGAGAAGCTTAAGACTCTTGTTCTGTTCAAGTTCCTCGTCCATAAAAAGAAGAACCCACAATATCCTCCAGTCTTCATTGGCCTTGTAACATTCTCTTACTATCGCGGCCGCTTTTCTTGAATATGCCCTGTCCCTGTTATACAGTGTATTAATATATATAAAATAACAGTAGAGCGGATACCCCGCCTCTGTTCTTGTGTCTATCTCATCCTTTACATTCTCAATCAGTTCCTTGGCAGCATCATCACGATGTCCGGATATGTATATCTGCGCAAGTGCCAGTCTGTAAAAAGGATCGGAATCGTCTTTCTCCCTTATTGTCTCAAGTATGATCTGGGATTCCCTCATCCAGTCCGATATGTTGATCTTATGGGTCCTGAATCTTATATACAATGTCATCAGCTCAATATCAAGCCTTCCGATACTGCGTCCGGTTTCTTTGGCTTGTCCCGATGTGTTCCTTATGACTTTGACATTAAATACAACTCTTCTGTTAATCGTCTCGAATACTATTTCACCGTAATTAATTCCGGCATGCAGCCTGTCAGTATCTATAATGTATGCCAGTTCATACTTTCCTCCGGCAAAAAGCTCCGACTCTATGACCGTTCTGTCAAGTCTGATAAAAGGACTTGATGTATACACACTCACATCCATATGTCCCCAGGTGTCGCGCTCCACTGTAATAACGTCTTTGTAATTTGCGGTAAGATCCTTAAATTCCGCAGAATTTCCGGAGAGTGTTATATTTATTGAACTTTTCTTGTAGATGGAGATAAGAAATTCTTCCAATGCAACACTCGTATCCGCGCTCTTTATAAGGCTCTCGTATATGCATCTGAGTGCCAGGTCATTTCCAATATATACATCTTCAAAATCCGCATTTTCAAAAAGCTTAAGTGCTTCAAGCGGATTAGATTCCGCAAGGTCCGCAAACTGTGAAAGATTCCTTACAACACCGACTGAGCTGTCATGTGAGCCTGCCTCCACCATGAATGTATACGGTATGCTGCATTCACCGCCGTTACTGACAATATTAAAAACACCTTCTATGGAATCACCGTTAACCGCATCATCGCAATTAACCATATATTGAACAGATATATGGTTTCCGTAGAAAGTATTTTCTTTGAGTTTAACTTTATCATTATCAGTATATATGATACCTTTGATGTCGCGGCCGGACACAGATCCGAATTCAATCGTCCCGGTATGTTCCCTGTTACGATCTACGATAACATTTATTGAGCTGTCCTTAACACTGATTATCTCAGGTTCATACTCAAACACGCCTCTGGCGTATCTGTTAATCTGGTCCTTCATTGGCTCTCCATTCAACTTAAATTAATACGAATATATTATACACAAATCGCCGCCCGACCGCAACAATTTATTGCGCTCCGGACGGTGCCGTCTATGGTTCATTCAGCTTCTTTTCTGATTCTTGCCATATGCTCGTCTATTTTCCGTTCATATCCGTTGCCGCATGAATGGTAAAATGTTGTTTTGCATACTTCATCGGGCAGGTATTGCTGTTTCACATAATTATTCGGATAGTCATGTGCATATTTATAATCAATTCCACGGCCGAGCTTTGCTGCCGCCTGATAATGCGCATCCTTAAGATACGGCGGTACATTATCGGTTCCGTGTACTTTAATATAATTAAGTGCCTCATCTATCCCCACAACCGCCGCATTGCTCTTAGGCGCTGTCGCCACATATGTACACGCATTGGCAAGAATTATCTGTGACTCCGGCATTCCGATCCTCTCGACTGCCAGAAAAGCCGATACCGCAACCTGCAAAGCCTGCGGGTCGGCGTTCCCTACATCTTCGCTGGCACAGATCACAATTCTGCGTGCTATAAACTTCGGGTCCTCCCCGGCGTATATCATTCTCGCCAGATAATATAATGCCGCATCAGGGTCAGAACCACGCATGCTTTTAATAAATGCGGATATCGTGTCGTAATGGTTATCGCCTTTCTTGTCGTATTTGATAACTTTCTTCTGTATGCATTCGGACGCAACATCAAGTGTGATATGAATATGCCCGTCATCGCCTACCGGGGTGGACATCACACCCAGCTCAACGGCATTAAGTGCCTGCCTGGCATCGCCGTTAGCCATGTCTGCCAGAAATTCAACCGCATCATCATCGATTACGGCATTATAGCTTCCCATGCCCTTCTCGTTATCATAAACCGCCTTGCGGATAAGACTCTCTATATCGCTTTGTTCAAGCGGTTTCAGTTCAAATACGATTGAGCGTGAAATCAAAGCGCTGTTCACTTCAAAATAAGGATTCTCGGTAGTGGCCCCGATCAGAATAATCGTTCCGTCTTCCACAAAAGGCAGGAGATAATCCTGCTGTCCCTTATTGAAGCGGTGTATCTCGTCCACAAAAAGAATGGTCTTACGTCCCATTCCTGCCATGCGGTCCTTCGCTTTTGCGACTACATCTTCCATGTCTTTCTTCCCGGCAACGGTAGCATTAATCTGGCAGAACTGCGCACTGGTCGTATTCGCAATAACCTTTGCAAGCGTGGTCTTGCCGGTTCCGGGAGGTCCGTAGAAAATAACCGAGCTTAATTTATCGGCTTTAATCGCTCTGTATAATAATTTATCCTTAGCAATAATATGCTTCTGTCCCACAACCTCATCAAGTGTCTCCGGCCGCATTCTTGATGCCAGCGGCGACTCTTTCTGCATATTATTTTCTCTCATATAATCAAATAAATCCATATGTACTGTTCGCCTCCATATGGATTTATATTATCATATTCTGTTCTTTTTGTCATTCAATTAATAAATCGTCAAGCGTCACGAATCTGTATCCTTGCGTCTGCAATCTGTCTATAACCTCAAGGGCTGCCGCAACCGAGGTGTCATATATATCATGAAAAAGAATAATATCCCTGTCCCGCGTCTGCTCCATTACCCTTGAAACAGATACCGAGACGTTGTCAGTGCACCAGTCCTTGGGATCCACACTCCAGAATACCGGTGTCATGTCTATCTTATAATACAATTCTTCATCCCATGAACCACACGGAGGTCTTATATACTTAACCTTTTCACCTGTAATTTTCTCTATCGCCGCATTCGTCTTCGATACTTCCGTGAGTGCCGCATTTTCCGATAGTTTATCCAGCTCCACATGCGTAAATGTGTGGTTTCCTATAATGTGCCCCTCATCATGCATCCTTCGTATGATATCCTCATTGCCATCTATGTTCTCCCCCACCACAAAAAAAGCAGCCGGTACATTTCTTTCCTTAAGTCCGTCAAGCAGTTCTGGTGTCGTATTTCTTCCCGGTCCGTCATCAAATGTTATGGCCACTGTTTTTTCATAGGTGTTATTCCCAGACACAAATTCCACCCCATCATCTTCGCCTCTCTCTGCCGCAGCTACAACCGCCATGCACATAAGTCCGGCAGTTATTACCGCCGCAAGCCTTTTAGCCCACATACAAAAATACCCGCATACATATCAATTGCGTTCAATTAATATATATGCGGGCATATTTTACTTATGACGATATACGATTTCCTTGATTTCTTCTTCGTCTTCTTCGCTCAATGTATCTACTTCGATATCATCTTCGGTTATCTCCGGTGTCTCGTTTTCTTCGGTCTCAGGTGCTTCCTGCTTCGTCAGCTTATTGAATTTTGAATTCAAAATCAAATGTGATATGTAGCATATCACTCCAAATCCGCAGAACAGATAATGAAGAACTTCGCCGGTCTTGCTTATGTTGATGATACATACATAAAATCCCATATAAGCTGCCGCATCCAGTATCGATGATATCATATAAAGTCTGAATGCTTTATCCGATACTTCCGATATTCTTCCACTCAACACTGGTCCTATGTAATCCGCAACAGCCACCGCCGCCACTATCCATATTCCGAGTACTATCTTAAAATGCAGTGCGTCATTATTGCCAAGTATGCATTGTACGATCACATACACTACCGCAGCAATCATCATGCCATATACAATTATATCCACCGGATTTGAACCGGTCTTCTTATCATTACCAGCCATACTATTCCTTTCTGCTCCCAGGTCATCAGATACCTATTTTACAACAGGAGGGAAGATTTTTCAATATGGGGCCGGATTTTCCCGCGCGCTATATTGCAGAAATCCCTATCATTACCGCGAGAAATACCAGATTCGATATTGTGAAGATTGCGAGATATTTTCCACAACTTCTGCCGGTTCCCGCCACATATCTGAAACTTATGAGGCTTGCCATGGAAGCAATCAGTGTGCCGAGGCCTCCGATGTTGGTTCCCACTATCAATCCCTGTATATTGTCCGTAAATCCGGACAGGAGAATTGCCGCCGGAACATTGCTCATAATCTGGCTTGCTGCTGCGGATACCATTATTTCACGGCCGGTCACGATATTCTGCATCCATTCATTGAAAGCACCGATGCGTCCGATATTGCCGATAAATATAAAAAGTGCCGCGAAAGTTCCGAGGAGTGAATAATCTATTCCGGTGAAATTTTTCCTGTCAAATATTGCCATGCAGATGACAACAAGCGCAAACGGCAGAGCATAATGAATCACACGCATGACAGCAAGAAGACTTACGATAAAAAGAGCGGCATACATAATGACTGCCCGCGGTTTTACAGGTGGTCTGTCTCCCGGCATTGCATCGGATGATGCTTTATAACGGCGATTGCGGAATGCAATTATTGCAATCCATATCGCAAGCATTATAAATGCTGCAGCGGAATAGGGAAACATTAATTTAACGATATCCCATGTACCCATTCCGGATATACCGGAGAGGTAAAGGTTCTGGGGATTGCCTATCGGAGTTAACATACTTCCGAGATTCGCCGCAATTGTCTGCATCACCACTATTATCAGTGTTACGGACTCTTTTATGCGGTCTTTCATACTATCTGCGATTATCAGTGTAAAAGGCACGAAGGTTATCAATGCCACATCATTGGTTATGAACATTGAGCTGATGAAACATATTCCGACCAGAACGGCTGCTATTCCTCCGATACCATGAACTTTTGACAGGAGTGTCCGTGCTACCCGGTCAAATATTCCCATTGAGCGGAATCCGGACACAACAGCCATAAGGCAGAACAGGATTGCCAGGGTTCTGAAATCAATATAACCCGCATACCCGCTGTCCGGTCTGACTATAAACATCGAAATCACGGCTGCAAGTATTGAAATACACAGAACGGATTCCTTCTTTACAAAAGATACAATCTTACACATCATTATACCTCTTTGACAATATGCCTGCCTTCAATGCATACCGTATCGCCTTCATTGATGTCATTATCGTACAGATAATCGTCAGGCACCCACATGATCTGCTCCCCGGTATCAGCAGAAAAAAGCGTTACCATGTCCTTGCGGACAGCACCTTCCGGCAGTCCTTCACATCCATAGTCCGGCTCATCTATTTTTATGACTTTGTATCTGTCCATCAATATGCCTCCCGTATTCTGTTGCCGATATCCCGCATACGCTTAGTAACACTCTCAGGGCCGATAATCTTTGCACCATTTCCAAGCCCTATGACCCAGCCCAGGAACTGGTCGCTCACAGCCACACTGACACTGACGATAAAATGTTCATCATCCGAAGCTCTCATATGTACATCTTTGCCGAAACGGTCAATCATAACACCCGCAAGCGGATTGATGCACTCTATCTGCACAATTTCTTCTTCTCCGTCAAACATGGCAAAATGCTTTCTCGCATATCCCGCCATATCAATTCCGTTATATTGTTCTTTTCCTTCCCTGCGCTCATCTATTTTGCTTATGTTACGGATTTTGTCGACACGGAAGTGTTTGATTCTACCGGCTGCGGAGTCATATCCTATGAGATAATAGTTTTCATCATCCCATGAAAGCCCCCACGGAGATACCTTGTAATATGCCCCGTTGTGCTTTAGTTCCTGCTCTTTTTTAACATTCCATTGAAAATATTGGAATCTGACCTGATTATTGCCGGCAATCGCCTCATGGATTGCGTCGACCGCATAATAAATGCTCTCGTTCATGGTTTTGATGCGGCCGTGAACATATACCTGTCTGCGGAGCTTGACCGCCTCATACATGCTTGTGAGTTTCTCCAGTTTACCGATAAGTTCCTCCGACTTCTTCTGCGTTATGAATTTGGAAGACTGGACAGCGTCAACAAGAAGTTTAAGCTCCGGCACCTCAAACTCGCGGCTTCCAATGGAATAATACACATTACGGTCGTGCTGTGTTTTGTTTATATCTATTCCGTATACCCCGAGTGTCTCGAAATCGTCATACAGGCTCTTGCGCTCGGCCGTGACACCGTATGCAGCAAGTGAGTTTATTATCTCCTGCATCGTGATTCCGTGATCGTCATCTGTTTTCTCCTGAAAAATTCTGATAAGATACAGAAGCTTTAACTTCTGATTTGCTCCTTTTGCCATAGTCCGCCTCCCGGATAGATTATATCCAATATATTACCATATTTATTACAAAAAAACTATCCGGAAGATTCTTGTTTTTCCGGATAGTTTTCCTATTTTGTTATGTAATTTATGATAATGTTATTTTACGTTGAATGCTTTGATTCCCGGATAAACTGCACTTGCTCCGAGTTCCTCTTCAATTCTTAAGAGCTGGTTGTACTTGGCAACTCTTTCTGAACGTGAAGGTGCTCCTGTCTTGATCTGGCATGTGTTAAGTGCAACTGCGAGGTCAGCTATTGTGGTATCTGCGGTCTCTCCCGAACGGTGTGAGCTGATTGCGGTATATCCTGCCTTATGTGCCATCTTGATAGCTTCAAGAGTTTCCGATACGGAACCGATCTGGTTAAGCTTGATAAGAATTGCATTGCCTGCGCCGAGTCCAATACCCTTTGAAAGTCTCTCTGTGTTGGTTACAAAAAGGTCATCGCCTACAAGCTGTACCTTGTCGCCAAGTCTGGCTGTCAGCTTCTGCCATCCTTCCCAGTCTTCTTCATCAAGACCGTCTTCAATGGAAATGATAGGATATTTCTCACAAAGAGCAGCCCAATGCTCGATAAGTTCTTCTGCCGTATATTCCGTTCCTGCCTTAGGAAGCTTGTAATATCCTTTGCCTTTCTCGCTCTTCCACTCTGATGAAGCGGCATCCATGGCGATTCTGAAATCCCTGCCCGGCTCATAACCTGCTTTTTTAACGGCTTCAAGAATTGTCTCGATAGCTTTCTCATCGGATTTGAGTGCAGGTGCAAAACCACCCTCGTCTCCGACAGATGTTGCAAGTCCGTGCTCTTTAAGAATTGATGCAAGTGCGTGGAATACTTCCGAACACCATCTTAAACATTCTTTGAATGAAGGCGCTCCGACCGGCATAATCATGAATTCCTGTACATCAAGTCCGGATGATAATGCGTGGCATCCTCCGTTGATTATGTTCATCATAGGAACCGGAAGTCTGTTTCCTGATACTCCGCCAAGAAATCTGTAAAGCGGAATGTCAAGAGAAATGCTTGCCGCACGGCAGCATGCTATTGAAACTGCAAGGATTGCGTTTGCTCCGAGTTTAGATTTGTCCTTGGTTCCGTCCGCAGCTATCATTGCTGCATCTATTGCGTATATATCTGACGCATCCATTCCTACAAGTGCGTCGTTAATTGCTGTATTAATATTGTCAACGGCTTTGGAAACTCCCTTTCCGAGGTATCTTGATTTGTCCCCATCTCTGAGCTCAAGCGCCTCAAATTCACCCGTTGATGCTCCTGACGGCGCTGTTCCGCGTCCGATTGTTCCGTCTGCGAGATATACCTCTGCTTCTACGGTAGGATTTCCTCTTGAATCAAGAATTTCCCTTCCGATAACTTTTTCAATTTCCAAATAATTCATATTCGCTGCTCCTTTCGATTCAATCAACAGTGAAACCCCCGCCAAAGGTAATCACGACCTTTGGCTTATAAGGGAGTCCACATGATTTACACACACAAGTTAGTGTATTCTAACTATAGTTAGTTGTCAATAACTTGAAATGAGATATTTTATCATCTTGGTTTACAGCGATTACTATGTTAGTATGTACTATTCCTTAAGCACCATTGGTTTCAATTAATCTGCTTTAAAGACTCTTTAGCATCTGACATTTTCTTTTTGGCATCCATTTCTGATATTTTTGCCTGATAAATGCTATCATATATATTAGCTTTTTCATGTTCATTATATCCATAATAATCATAATCGGACGAAGTGCCTATAGTTAAATCATCCGATGTTAGTATATTTAAGAAATCAGAATCTCTACTAATCACTTTATCCAAAGGAATTACTGCTTTTGAAAAAATTTTGATGAATCCTAAACTATCAGCCTTGTCAAACGATAATTTGCTTGCTTCAAGCATTTCGGAATGAGTGGCAACAGACAAGTTAAAGTCGTATCCACACTCTAAGCAAATCATTCTTGCGAACTCTCTTTGTGTTCTTCCATTTCCTTCCCTAAATGGATGCAGAGCATTCAAATCACCGTAATTATCAGCAAATACACGGATAAAATCCTCAAAATCGTCTTTTGAATTGTAACACTGAGAATAATATTTATTAAAAACCGATTCTGCATAACTTTGAATGCAAGATGTTGTACAAAATAAATTTCCCTTACCTATTTCCACAGTTCTTTCCTTGCCTGCCCAATCATATATATCCTGAAATATATATTTATGAATTGCCTTTAAGTGCTTAAAATCAAATTTTCCTTTTACAGGTTTATCCTGAAGTTCCTTTAACCGAATTGCGGTAAGTTCCTTTTCGGCCTCAAACAATTCATCTCTATCAGTTATATTAAGTTTATTCTTTAAGACCTCAGAATCAGGATAACAATATTTACTATCTGGCATATTTACGTATTACCTCCTGTCTGAGTTCTTCCGATGTCTTCTCTCCATTTGCAACCTTTACCAGTTCTTCAACAAAGGCTTTGCTTAAATGCATATTTTCAATTGCCATTGTTGCCGCAACATTTCTGATGTCTCTTGTCTTTTTTGTGTTCTCGATTGTCATAATAGTTTGTCCCCACCTTTCATAATTCATAACATATGTTCCTTACCCTCAAAACATTTAGGATTTCTAATAATTATTATATGCTATTTTGCTTTTATCGTCAATTTATCTGCACACTAAGCTGCATCAATTTATTCACAGAAATCACCCTATAAATAGAAAGAGCCTGTTCCACATTTGGAACAGACTCCGTTTAGTTTTATCTGTTGTCAACCTTTTCCGGGTTCAGATCATGCATGGAAAGCCTCTCCCACGCTACCTTCTCCCACCGGGTTCCGGCCTTGCCGTAATTGCAGTACGGGTCGATGGATATCCCGCCGCGCGGCAGAAATTTTCCGTGTACTTCTATATACTTCGGATCCATCTTGTAAATTAAGTCCTTCATTATCACATTGACCACATCTTCATGAAAATCCCCGTGGTTTCTGAAGGAAAAAAGATATAATTTCAGTGATTTGCTCTCCACAAGCCTTTCGTCAGGCACATACGAGATTGTTATCGTGGCAAAATCCGGCTGTCCCGTTATCGGACAGAGGCTTGTAAATTCCGGACAGTTGAATTTGACAAAATAATCATTGTCCGGATGTTTGTTTCCGAATGTTTCAAGCAGCTCGCGGTCATACTCCGTCTTGTACTCCGTTCCCTGACTTCCGAGCTTGGTTAAATTTTCTTTTTCTCTCATAAATATCATCCTTTAATAACATTGTATCTGACATCATAGTCATATGTATCTATGCCCTCTTTGCGCTTTAAGAAACGCACGATGGCATATGTGAGCGGCGTGCAGATTATCTCATAGCATACCTTGAAAAGATACTGGAAAAGTATCATCTGCAATACAACTTTGGTATCCATGGTTCCGAGAAATGATATCGTGACAAAAATCACCGAATCAAAACCTTCTCCCACAAGTGTCGAGAGGATTGTGCGCACCCACAATTTCCGTCCGCCCGTTCTGACCTTAAGTTTGGAGAGGATCATTGAATTGGAAAATTCTCCGAACAGATATCCCGCAAAAGAAGCAAGCGCTACTCTCGGTGTCGTACCAAGCACTGTTGCAAACGCCTCCTGGTTCTGCCAGTATTCCGGATGCGGAAGTGCTATTGTCAGCATGTATACCGCTACCGCGAAGAAGCTGCATCCGAATCCCAGCCAGATAATTATTCTGGCGCGTCTGAATCCGTAAACTTCTGTAAAAATATCCCCGAAAATATATGTCACAGGGAATAATACCACTGCGGCCGGAAGTGTAATATTTGATGACACTGCCCACATCTTACCTGCTACCAGATTGGAAAGCAGAAGGCATGTAACATAGATGATACCTATGCACATAAAAGTTTTTGTAACATTTTTGTTGTCCATAAATTCCTCCTTGAAAATAAAAAAAGCTTTGCAAAACACAAAGCTATCATTCAACATATTCATTTCTTCCGGGGATCTGGTTAGAATTATGTTAAAAAATAGTCCTGGTTTTACTTAACGACAGGATGGTACAATCGAACTGTCGGCATCAATAATGCGTCCTTAATTATAACATCAGCCGCACAAATGTCAATGATTTTGTGCGGCCGATGTTACATATATTTATTCCAGTTACTTTTTTCTCCCGCCCACTCAACATATTCCAAAAATCCATTCTTGCACGGATAATGTTCTCCGTCATTTCTTAAGATTACATTGTCATTCATTTTCTGTATCAAAGCATCCTTCTCCTCATCGCTCAATGCCGCACAGACTGCGTCGGTGGCAAGCATAACCTCATCAAACTCCATCGCCTTGGATGCATAATATCCCCCATCTTCAAGCGGGACTTCCGTCTGCATGTAATGTTCGTACAATACCCGCGGGTAATCGGCCGTTTCCGACAGCTCCTTCGCTTCGGGAATTGTCTGTGTAATCGTATCAAGCATCGCATCGCCGGTATCATACAGCATAATGGTGTACGGCGACACCATATATTTAAACTGCGCATTCCTGTACAATGTAACAGTATCATCAGATACATCACATTCCATGCTCATAAATGTCTCAAACTGTTCACACCTTTGAATGACATTATCAGCAATTTCCTTCGCCTCTCCCGTGTATTCTGAGTTTTTAAGCAGTTCATACCATTTACTTTGTGTGCCGCGGCAGGCAATACTGTTATAGAACTGGCTCAGATAATATGTTCCCCACTTTTCGTTTTTTCTCTTGACCGACTTATATACTATCGTGTCCAGAATCTCCCTTCTCTCACTGTCCGATAATCCGTCATATACCGCATCCTGTGAGAGAAGCATCTCATCAAAGTCCATTCTTCTTAACATGCGTTCCGCGGCGTCCGAAACTTCATCCGTATATCCCACCGTTACGCCGGACTGCGTGTTACCGAATGTGTCCATATAATGCCTGTACACCGCTTCGCCATAATCATCCCTCGCAAGAAGCTCTGATATTTCGGCGCATCCGCCGCTCCATCTTTCAAGCACCTCATCAGGCAGCTCATTCCATTCGATTTTCTGTCCGTCCTCCGCTGCATATTCTAGCCCCGCATTGTACAAATCGCCCAGTGACTTTGTTTTGGTCTCCGTGCTCTGTGATGAAGCAGCGCAGCCTGTTGCCAGTAATGTTATCAGCAAAAAAACAGCAAACGCATTTAATTTTCCCATAAATATCCCTCCCATAAAATGCTTCTCATAGTTTATACGTACATTATAACAGCTTTTCAGAAAATAATCTGCTGCTTTCTGCAAATCATTTATATTTTTTGCCTCGTTATTTAAATCTATTGCTTCATTAAGCAAAAAACGGATATCTGGCAAGGAAAAATCCGACAGAGATGGGTGATATGAGCCTTTTTGCCATCTCAGATTTTGATTGACAAAAGACACTTTTGGTTGTACTATTTAATTGAAATTCGGCAGATTCGTAAAATGCCGAAAATAAATTAAATGAAATTGAGGTGGAAAAGATGGCAGGTACATCAGTACTTCCTGAAGATCAGAAGATCTTTTCCATGAAGGAGCTTAAGGGAAAGGGCTTCTCACAGTATAAGGTCAGTAAGCTTGTCGATGAAGGAAAACTTATAAAACTGAATAAGAGCTATTATGAGAACTCAGCGTATCGTGGTGAAGAATCAGACTTTTATTATACCGAGGCATACGCACCGAAGGGTGTGGTCTGCCTGCTCAGCGCTGCAGTTTATTATAGTCTGACGACATTTATTCCGGATGCAGTTGATGTTGCTATTCCGAGGAAGGCTAAGGTATCTACTATGCCGGATTGGCCACAGATGAATGTTCATCATTATACCGATGGCAGACATGAACTGGGCGTGACTACGGTCAAGGAAGGCAAGAATGAATTCCGGATCTATGATATGGAAAAGACCGTCGTGGATATAGTGTTTTACAGGGAGATGGTAGGTATTGAAGAAACCAGGGAGATACTTGTGACCTACCTGCAGAGGAAAGACCGGAATCTGAACCGGCTCCTGAAATATGCAGAACTGATGAAATGCGATAAGGCGATGAGACAATATCTGGAGGTGCTCGTATGACAAGTGCAATATCTGTAAAGGATAGATTGAAAAATCAGGCAGTAGCCAGCGGTAAAACATTTCAGGAAGCACTGACAGCGTATGGGTTGGAAAGAACCGTATACAGACTGTCTGTGTCAGAATATGTGGAGCGATTTACACTTAAGGGCGGTGTATTCCTGTATGCGCTCTTTGAGGGGGAGTTTGCAAGAGCCACAAGAGACATAGACCTTCTAGCAAGGAATATGCCGAATAATGTGGAGAATATGAAGAAGGTATTTGAGAATATCTTCTCCATCGAATGTGATGATGCTTTGCGGTATGATCTAGATACGCTGGAGGTAATAGACATCACCGAGTTCAAGGAATATCACGGTGTGAATGTTTTCATCGTGGCATATCTGGACAGGACGAAGGTTCTGGTATCTACTGATATCGGGTTTGGGGATGTTATTTATCCGGACAGAGTGAAAATGGAGTTCCCGGTGTTGCCGGATATGGATGTGCCCAAGATTTATGCATATTCCATTTCATCGGTGATTTCGGAGAAGTTCGAGGCTATTGTTTCTCTTGGTGATGCAAACAGCAGATACAAAGATTTTTATGATATTTATATCTTGGCTGACCGATACGACCTTGATGGAACAGAACTGAAGTAAGCAGTCAGAAAAACCTTTGAGCATAGAGGTACATGTTTTGATGATATCTTTGCTTTCACTGATGATTTTTTGGCAAGTGAGATCCATCAGAGCCGATGGAAAGCTTTTCTGAAAAAGAAGAAGGCGCTTGTGAATGCAAAACTGGAAGATGTGGTTGATCTGCTCAAAACGTTACTGCTTCCAGTTGTAGAGAGCATAACCGGAAACAATGACTATACAGCAAAATGGGATCATGAATCTCGAAGTTGGAAATGAAAATTATTTCACTCCCCTTGCTTTCGCTGCTGCAATTCCTTCCGCTTGTCTCTGCCGGATATTGATGCGCTCGTTTTCTGCCACATAATTAAGCGGCATATCTATCACGACAATATCTTCTCATCTGTTTATTTTGTTCGCATCTTATGTTATTATTAAGTTGCATTTGTTTGATTTATGCATATTTTAATTAATCCAGTAAGGTTTTTACATATGTATCGTGACTTAACCAAAGGGAAAATATCATCAACACTTATTCTGTTTGCCCTGCCAATGATTGGCGGCAACCTTTTACAGCAATTCTACAATATCGCCGACACGCTTATCGTGGGACGGGTAATCGGGCGCAACGCACTCGCGGCGGTCGGTTCGGCATACACGCTCATGACATTTCTGACATCGGTTTTTCTGGGACTTTCGATGGGCTCCGGCGCACTTTTTTCCATATATTACGGCCAGAATAAAAAAGACAGGCTCCGCCTTGCCATACTTCACTCGTTCTTGCTTATCATGGCTGTGACACTGTTGGTCAATATTCTGGTATTTGTATTTTTAGACCCGATACTCACATTTATGCGTGTTCCGGACAAGGTACGGCCGGATATGAAAATATATCTTATAATAATTTTTGCAGGGCTTATCGCCACATCGCTATACAACTACTGCTCATGCATGTTACGCGCACTCGGCAACTCGGTGGCACCTCTTGTATTTCTCGGGATATCGTCAGTGGTCAATATCGGACTTGACCTGCTTTTTATCGCCGTATTCAGGATGGGTGTCAAAGGCGCTGCGGCCGCAACGGTAATTGCACAGTACATATCGGCTATTGGTATATTATTATACACTATTATGAAATGCAGGGAGCTCCTTCCGGGACGGGACGACAGGCATTATAATCCGGGAATTCTCAAAGAAATAACGAAAATGTCATCGCTTACCTGCATCCAGCAGTCGGTCATGAATTTCGGCATACTCATGGTGCAGGGACTTGTAAACAGCTTCGGACCGGTAACGATGGCAGCTTTTGCCGCCGCGGTCAAGATTGATACGTTTGCGTACCTGCCGGTGCAGGATTTCGGCAACGCATTTTCGACCTTTGTGGCACAGAATTACGGCGCCGGACAGCATGAAAGGATTAGACGCGGAACCAAAGAAGCCTTCGGCCTTTCGATGATATTCTGTATCGTTATTTCCGCGGTTGTATTTATTTTTGCAAGACAGCTTATGGGAATATTTGTGAAAGCGGATGAGATTGACGTAATCGCATCCGGCGTAAGATATCTGAGAATAGAAGGAGCCTTCTATATAGGTATCGGCTGGCTTTTCCTGTTATATGGATATTTCAGGGCCATCAAAAAAGCCGGCATGTCAGTTGTACTCACAGTCATATCGCTCGGCATGCGCGTCCTTCTCGCCTATATTTTGGCATATTTTATAGGCGAGACAGGCATCTGGATGTCGATTCCGATTGGCTGGGTACTTGCTGACATTACCGGCATTATATGCATCGGCGCCATCCGCCCTGACGGTAACGGAAATAAGATATCATAAATCCTATCGTCCAGCCAATTCCGCTGGCCCACATGATGACGTAGCCCTTCGTGATATCCGCCAGAATGTATACAAGTACAACCCTGAAAGCAAGATTGATAAGACTTTGCGCAAGGAACCATTTTTTGTCCCCGGCGCCCCTTAGGATTGCCGCCGTGACATTCATCATTCCCATCATAAAATACTGTAACGAGATAATGGACAGATATTCTTTTCCGACATTAATCGCAGCAGCTCCGTCATCCGCATCCATAAAAAGTCCTATAACGCTCTCGGAGCCGAAATGCAGCCATATTCCGAGTGCGACACCGATTACTGCCGCCATTATAAGTCCGGTCCTGTATCCCTTCTTAACACGGTCGAACTGACCCGCTCCGATATTCTGGGCGGTGAATGTGGACACCGCATTACCGACATTTACCATCGGCACGATTACAAGGTTATCGATTTTGATTGCCGCCGTATATCCGGCTAAGAAATCCGAACCGAAACGGTTGACAACCGACTGTATGAGCAGAAGGCCGATTGATACGATGGACTGCTGTATGACCGTAGGAATCGCCATGCTTACCATTTTCTTCAAAAGTCCCGGACTGAATCTGTCATAACGTTCGCATTGCATTCCGCGAATCTTATGTATCAATACAATAAATGATATTATTGCCGAAACAGCCTGCGCTATAAGCGTCGCCCATGCCGCACCGGCTACACCCCATTCGAATTTCCACACGAACAGAATATCAAGCCCGATGTTAAGCACCGAAGAGAAAATAAGGAACACAAGCGGTTTCGCCGAATCACCGAGCGCATTGAACACCGCGTTGAATGCGTTGTACATGAAAAGGAAAGCGAAACCAAGAAAATATATTTTAAGATATTTATCTGCTTCTTCGTATACATCCGATGGCGTGTGCATCCACTTAAGAATATTGCCGGAAAGCATGAATCCTATCGTGCTCAGTATAAGACTGAACGCAAATATGGCAATGAGTGCCGTGGAAATAGAACTCTTGACATCTTTCATACGGCCGGCGCCGAACAACTGCGATATGATAACCGAGCATCCTATACCGGTTCCTATCGCAACCATTACAAAAAGAGTGGTGATTGAGTTGGAAGCACCTACGGCCGCGAGCGCATCCGGGCCTAAGAATTTACCGACGATCACCGAGTCGGCAATATTATAAAACTGCTGGAACAGATTGCCGAGAATCATCGGAATGGCAAAAATTATCAGTTCTTTGGCGGGATTCCCGCTTATCATGCTTCCCTTTACGGATTTGTTATTCATGAGGCTGCCTCCTTTTTGTCTTTTTCTTTAATATACCACCACTTGAATATGGCACTACCTATTATTATGATATAACCTATTACACTGAATATGTCAGGCATCTGGTCTAAGAATATGAATCCCAACAATGCCGCAAAAATAACCTGCGTATAATCAAATACCGAAATCTCCTTTGCCGGTGCTTTGGTATATGCCTTGGTGATTGAAAGCTGTCCGCCGGCTGCCGATGTTCCGGCAAGCAGCAGGAATATGAGCTGTATGGCACTCATCGGCTCATACTCTATTATCATAAAAGGCAATGTCACAAGACATGAAAATACCGAGAAAAACATGACTATAACAGGGCCTCTCTCACCGCTCTGGCCTAATTTTCTGACAAAAGTATACGCAACACCCGCGCCGAATCCGCCGCATACCCCGATGAGGGCATATACAAACTGCATATTCATGGACGGCTTAACAACAAAAACCGCTCCGGCAAATGCCGCCGCAACGCATATCCACTCGATTATGTTTGCTTTTTCTTTGAGTATAAAATAAGACATTATAATTGCAAAGAAAGGTGACAGCTTGTTAAGTATATTGGCGTCCGCTATGTTGAGCCTGTCGACCGCATAGAAATTACATATGAGTCCGACGGTTCCAAAGAAACTTCTTAAGAAAAGTCCCGGAATACTCTGCTTATGAATCCTGAGCTTCTCTTCGCTTCTAAGAAGCATGACCACTGATATAACCGCTGCCACCGCATTTCTGAAAAAAGCTTTCTGCATTGTCGGCAGGTCGCCGGCAAGCCTTACGAAAAACGACATTAAGGCGAAAAAGAATCCCGCCAGTATGATAAATAAAATTCCCTGATGTTTCTTTACTGACATAAAACCAATCTCCGTTCTGACTTCAATTAGCTATTATACCACAAAAGAATCAAAACTCAATCTACAATTCAGCCACCGTTTCATTAGGCACATAAAAAAGCACAGTCCATGAATTTATCATTCACTGACTGCGCCATATAAATCGCAGATATAATTTTATGCTTCCTGCTTCTTAGCGGTAAACAGTTTTCTAAGGCATCCGACTGCCACGCATATTCCGAGTACCATAAGCAGTGCCGCGATGATCAGCTGGAGACCTTCCGAAAGGAATGTCGCGCTGTGCGCCGCAATTGCCCGAACGAGTGCGATTGTTTTCTGGACAAGTGCCGTAAATGTTACGGCGAGCATCGCAAACATCGGAACGTAAAGTGTCCATCCTGTTCTGCCGGTCGTCTTAAGGAATACGGAAAGCGTTATAAGTACAAGCGCCGCGAGGAGCTGGTTAGCCGAACCGAATAACGGCCAGACCTTGCTGTATCCGCCCATTGCAAGCAGATAACCTATTACGAGGGTGATTACCGTTGCAAAATATTTATTCGTAAGGACTTTGACAAGAGGATTCTTTGAATCTCCGGCAAAAATCTCCTGAAATGACATTCTTCCGATTCGCGCCACGGAATCAAGTGATGTAAGGGCAAGTGCCGATACACACATCGTCATGAATACAGTGGCGATAGTATTGCTTACGCCGAGCTTCTCAAGGAATCCGGCAACACCCGATGAGAAAATTGCAAAAGGTGTTCCGTCAGGCTTCGTGCCGTTTACGGCAACCGAACCTACAACAACGAGTGCCACGATACCGAGCAATGACTCAAAAAGCATCGCACCGAAGCCGATAAACGGCATATCCTTCTCGTTGCTTACGGTCTTTGAAGATGTTCCTGATGACACAAGGCTGTGGAAGCCCGAAACGGCACCGCACGCTATGGTTACAAACAGTGTCGGGAACAGATATGAATCATTAACCTTAAAACCGTTAAACGCATTAAGATTCATTGACGGATGAGCCGCTAACACACCGATTACCGCGCCGCCTATCATGCCGAGCAGCATGAAAGTAGTCAGATAATCCCTTGGCTGCATCATCAGCCACATAGGCAATATTGATGCAAAGAAAAGATATGCCATTACGATAAATACCCATGTCTGTTTTGTCGCATATATCGGCAGATTCATGCCAAGCGCAAACATACCTATAAGAAGTGCGACTGCAATTATCGCTTTCATCCATTCTTTTAACTTGTCTCCGGTAAATTTAATTATAACACCGAGGATAATCGCAACTCCGATAAACATCATTGATATTGAGCCCGCTGATGCATTGGCAAATAACTGTTCGTCGGCAACGCCGTCGCCGAGGCCTTTTGCATTAAAAGTTCCGGCAACCATATCGGTAAATGCCGCTATAACAAGAAGTGTGAACAGCCAGCAGAAAATCATAAAAAGTTTCCGGCCTATCTTGCCTATGTATTTCTCAACAATCATTCCTATTGATTTGCCTTCGTTCTTGACGGAAGCATAGAGCGAACCGAAATCCTGTACCGCTCCGAAGAAAATACCTCCGACTAACAGCCAGAGAAGAACCGGAACCCAGCCAAACACACTCGCGAGTATCGGTCCCGTAACAGGTCCTGCTCCCGCTATCGACGAGAACTGGTGCGAAAAAACAGTAAATTTGGATGACGGGACATAATCCACTCCGTCCTCCTTGGTATAAGCCGGTGTCTTTGCCTTAGGATCTATACCCCATTTGCGCGCAAGCCATCTTCCGTAGAAAATATATGCGGCTGCAAGAACCACTATACCGATCAAAATAATAACCAAGCCATTCATTGTATCTCTTTCCTTTCCTATATCAGCTATTACACAAAAGGAACCTACATCTCCGCTGCCACTTCTTCACGTTACGAAAACATACGTTCCTGTTACCAGTGCTGATATTTAACTGCTGATATACTAGCACTTATATCATATTTTGTAAAGTATGTTTCAGCAAATCTATGCTTACAGGCTTTACGAGATAACCATTCATTCCGGATTCAACCGCCTTTTCCATATCCTCTTCTGAAGAGCTTGCAGAGAGTGGAATAATCGGTATCGTGCGCGCATCTTCCCTGTCCAGATTACGGATACGTTCCGATGCCTCAAAACCGTCCATCACCGGCATCATGAGGTCCATAATTATGCAGTCAAAATCACCTCTTTCTGACTTTCGGAATGTATCAAGCGCTTCCTTTCCGTCACATGTGGTTACCGCTTTGGCACCAAGTTCCTCAACCATAAACTGTGTTATCTCACGATTCATATTATTATCATCCACAATGAGGATCTTATATCCTGCAAAATTACCGTTTTCTGCATTCTCATCAGCTACGGTATCTTCCTCATATATATCCAACGGAAATTTAACCGTAAATTCACTGCCTTCGCCCGGATTGGTCTTAACTTCTATTGTGCCCTGCATATAGTCCATAATACGTTTGCATATGGCCATACCAAGACCCGTTCCCTTATAACTGGTGCGTGCATCTTCATAGCCCTGGGTAAAAGGTTCAAAAATATGTTCTACATATTCCCGGCTCATTCCTATGCCCGTATCGGCAACAGTTACGAAACACTCTGCCTTTTCTTCATCTGTCTTCTCATTATGCACAGAAATCGATATACTTCCGTTCTGTTTATTATATTTGATAGCATTTTCGATAATATTATACAATACCTGTCTTATATGCTTCGGACTGCCGGCAAACTTATATGTATCGTTTCCGTAATCGGTAATAACCCTGAGGTTTCTGTCATTGATCTGTTTGTCCGTCAAATCAAGTATATTTCCAATTATGTATGCGACATCAACCGGTTCATGCGTAAGCTTCATCCTGCTGCCTTCCATTTCGCTATAATCGATAACATCATTCATGAAATTAAGAAGGCGCTCTGCCGACTCCCGCACATTATTGCACATTCTTTTCTGAAGCTCTGCATCTTCGGGATTCTTTGATGCAATATCAACCATACCGATAATTCCGTTGATCGGTGTTCTGATATCATGTGACATATGTGATATAAATTCGCTTTTGGACCTGTCCGCCCTTCTGGCCGCAACAAGGGCATCCATAAGTTTTTTATCCTGTTTCTGCTTAACCATCATAATCTCGGTTACATCCTGATGATATCCCTTGATGCGTATCCTGTTATGTACACTGTCATACGACTTGCATCCGCCGCACCTTATATACATAGTCCCCTTGTCCGGATGATTATAAGGATAGCTGACTTCGCTTCTGCCTTTCGCAAGAATCTCTTCCATGTTTGAATCAATCTGCGACACAAAATCCTTATCAATATGGTCATACCACCATGCATAACAGTCTTCCGGTAATATTTCGTCGTCCACTCCAAGCAGTTCGCGCATCATTGAATCGGTATACATTTTGGGCTTGACACCCTCCTCGATTACGATCATCCACATCCCTATGCCCGATCCTTTAAGAGTATCTTCGTGGGCCCGTGCCGTATTCCGGCGCATCTCTTCTTCCTTGCGCACAACTGCATCCACGTTACGGATTGCCATTATAACATTCTTCTCACCCGGATTATGGCTTACATCCACATATTGGATATCAAAATAGCAAAAATCCTGTTTCAGGCCTTTTGCACGGTATCTTATAACATAATCTTTTTTCTCCTGAAGATGCTTCATAATGGTTTCCTCAGATGTAGCATTACAGAAATAATCCATATCCTCCTGAATCACGTATTCCGAAGCGTACCAGCGCACAAGTGCTTTATAATCATTAAGACTTTCTGTCATTTCGGCGATTTCTTTGTTATGCAGGTTTCCGGTCTGATATATTTCATACTTACCTGTATTAAAATCAATCTTATATATAGATATATAATCCGCACACAATGCTTTTAATATATCATATTGATTTTCCAGTGCTTTATTCAGCTGTCCAACCTGTTCTGCTATATTTTCTATATTACTTGACATTTAACCATCCTTTTATCGTACATACTTATACCGGTGACTTGACCAATTCCTCGAACCGGTCTCTTACATTTCTGAATACTTCCATTAGTCTGGGAGAAAAAACTCCACATTCTCCATTAACGATCATTCGGAATGCCTCGTCAGTCGAATATGCGTCTTTATAACATCTCTCGTTGACAAGTGCATCATATACGTCAGCCACCGATACTAACTGGGCAGGCAACGGTATCTCATCTCCTTTAAGTCCATCCGGATATCCACATCCGTCATATTTCTCATGATGATGGCGTATGATATCGTAGCTTATCTGTCTTGATTCAGGCTCCCATTCTATTTTCATGCTGTCAAGAATCTCACATCCCCTTATTGTGTGTGATTTCATATATTCAAACTCATCCTTGGTAAGTCTTCCCGGTTTCATAAGAATACTGTCAGGAATTGATATCTTGCCGAGGTCATGCAAAGAGCTGGCGGATACTATCATATCGATATGCTTCTGGTCCAGACCGCATTCCGGATATAATTCGGCATATTTTTCAGCAAGTATTCTTGTGTAATTCTTAACACGCTGGATATGTTCCCCGCTTTCGAGGCTTCTGTACTCAACAATCGTACCTAGCATATCTATAATATCTTCGTTACGTTTTTCAAGTTTCTGCGCCTGATATTTGAGTGTCCTGTATGCTTTATTCAGAACCTCTGTCTGCTCGGCTACCTTATCTTCAAGTCTGTTCTTATATACAAAATGACTGACCACATTCTGTACTCTTTTCTTTACAAGAATTGAATTGAACGGTCTGGCAATGAAATCGGATACCCCGGCATCAAAACATGCTTTTTCATTCTGGACTGTATTCTCACCGCTTATTACAAGCACGGGAATCGTGGATATAAGATTCTCCTTGTTCATCCACTCCAGGAAACGGAATCCGTCCATGACAGGCATGACCAGATCAAGAAGAATGGCTGAAATTTCGTCTTTCTCGCGGTTGATCAGGTCTGTGGCGCTAAGTCCGTTCTCTGCCTCAAGCACTTCATATTCATCGCTTAGTATGTCGCTTAAAAGTTCCCTGTTTATTTCCGAATCATCTACAATCAATATTTTATTCATGGATTTCAACCTCAATTTCTATACACGGATATACTGTCTCCGTTTTTTCTTATATTAATGTTACGAGCCGTACCGGCATCCCATCTGACTCCTTTTATGTAAACGCTGGTTCCACTGTATATGGTTCCGTTTACGACTACTTTCCCATGCTCATACAATTCTTCTGTACTGATTATCTGTTCCCTGACCTTCTTAAGTTCTGACATTTCCTTATTCTTGGTATATATGGCGTCTTCAACCTTAAGATACACCGGATTGACATTTCTTTCTTCCGGCTTCATCTTCTCCACAAATTCATCATATATGTTATTAAGCATGTGAAGTTCCCGGTCCACTGCTTTCATCCGGTCTTCGACATTTTTCAATCTCGTGGCAAAATTATTCGGTTTGCCTATACTTAATAAGGTAGCCGTACCATCCGCATCGCCTATATTATATGATTCTATTTTCCTGCCGGCATATGCATTTCCACCGGTTATCATACCGTATCTTCCCGATATGATGATATTCCTGCCCGCAACAATGTTGCTGTTAAGGCAATAATTGGCTTTTACGCTTCCGACGGCCTCAATCGTTGCATTCTCGAAAAATTTGCCCATCACATTACCGCCTGCCTTTAAAAGCCCGCGTCCTCCCGCATTGGTGCCTTCCTTCAGGATTATATCGCCGCCCGCCTCAAGCTGTGCGGACTCTATGAACCCGTCAGCTATTATGTCACCTGCTGCCTTGACAACAGTGCCTTCGCCGATGCTGCTTCGTATATATACCGAGCCGTTAAAATTAATATTTCCGGCAGTCCTTGTATCTTTCTCCAGTACAAGCACGCTTGTGACTTCAAGCATCCCATCCTTATACACAACTCTGCCATCAATATCTGCTACATATGTCACTCCGTCAGGTGCTATGGAAAATCCATGTCCCTTGACCGGCGGTATTTCCTTTCCCGCCTTGCCGTCATATTTCTCTCCTGTCACACGGCAGCCAGGCATACCCGGTTCTGCCTTATGATATATGGCTATTTTCTGACCCTTTCTGACTATCTCGAACCACTTCACATTCTTATAATTCACAGAACCGTCTTCATTAAGCTTTGGATGTTTCCCGGCTTCACTGTCAAAAAGAAATTCATACCATCCGTCTTTACCGGTTTCCTGCTGTCTGCCTCTCGCTATGGTTATCATAGTGTCCTGCGCTCCGTTACCGGCTATATCATCAATAGCAGCTTCATCTATTCCATATGTTATACCGCAGTCTTCAAGTGCCGACATTATCTCTTTCTTCGGTATCTTCATACCTGCAGCGGATACCTGAATAAATGCTTCCATCTGCTTTCCGTCCATCAGAAGCGTAAAATCATCATACTGTTTTCCCGTTTCTTCGTTCTTATCATTGGCTTTATTGGCTTCCTGCATGAGTTTCAGCCGGTGCTTATTCATTTCCTTTGCCGTGTACATTAAACTCTTGTATTCTTCAACCGGCAGATGTTCTTCAAGTCCGAGCCTTATCTCACGCATCTGCTGCCATGAATACATCCAGTTATTGTATACCGATATATCAATTCTATGTTCAAGTCCCTTCCTCAGTTCCCTCATCTGCTGCCAGTTCATCTGTTCGTCGGCATATGTCTTCACATCCAGATTCTTGCCGATTCCCAGCGCGATTTCCCTTATGGACGCCCCGCGCTGCGCAGGATTTATGTATGGGTCTATATCAAGAGCTTCCTCAAGTGCTGTTCTTATCTGTTTAAGCTGTTCTTCATCATAACCTGCTTTGATATATTTTCCGATATTTATGCCCTCACAGGCTGCCATCCTAAATTCCCTTAATTTGCCTGCCGGAAGATTCCCTGCGGCGGACAAATCTATTCCCTGCTCAAGACCTTCCCTTATCTGGCGCATGGTATCAAACGGTACCGATGGGTCTGCATATTTATTAATGTCTATTTTATGTTCAAGCCCCAGTCTGATTTCCTCCATCTGAAACCAGTCGTATTTGTCGGACGCATAAATCCCGACCGGCAATCCTGCCATAAGTCCGAGTCTTATCTGGCGCATCTGTATGGCATAAAATTCAGGTTTAGCATATACGGATACATCCAGTCCCGCCTGAAGTCCCTCTTTAATCTCCTGCTGCTGGTCAATGCCAAAATGTGACATCTCTATATCTTTTCCCAATTGTCAATCCTCCGCTGCAAGTTTATTGATACAGTCCGTCAGCTTTATGTATTCTGCCCGTACTTTTTCAAACAGTTGTGCGCTTCCTTCTGTTTCTCTCCCTCTTAACTTCTCTGTTATCTCACATGCAGCCTCATATAGCGGTGTAAAGCCGAGATTGAGGCATATACCCTTCATATTATGTGCTGCGCGGAATGCTTTCTCCCCGTCGCCTTCATCTATCCCGTCTTCCAAATCCTTAAAACTTCTGTCACTGAGAAATTTAATTGCAAATTTCTTAATTATGGCTTCATTTCCGATTCTGTCCTTAACGTCATTATAATCGAGTCCTGCCTGCTCATAACATTCCTGAACTGTCATTGATATGTCTCCTTCCGAATGTCGCTCCTCATATACTGATTGTCCGACGGACGATACAATTTGTCAACTCATTACTTTTAGCTAATTCTCGATTATGTTAGTCTAGGCTAACCACAGCTGTCAACTATATTTTTTCTCAACAAAAAACCGCCCGGACATAAAATAATTTATGGCAGGGCGGGGGATAACTTATTTAGATAATATTGCTTCTACGTCGCATATCATTCCGGCTGACCTAAATAAAAGTCACCGAAATTTCTTTGGAACTCATTATAATTATATTGATCTGTACTACCATCCAGCACCGCAAAGTCAATTCGTGAAAAATAAGTTCCGAGGTCTCCACCCATATAACCAAACTCCTTTAAAGCCTTATAGAATAAATCTGAAACAGTCCTTGCATCATTACCAAACGCACCACATCCGAACGCACCGAGTACCAAACCGTCATAGTGCCATTCTGCCGCACACATAAGCATAGAACATATACGGTTGTAAAACATATCACAATACTGCTGTTCCGACAGTCCATACTTACCTTCTCTGACCATAGGTGCTGCACACGTCATCACAGACACAACTAACGGTTCTTCCAGCAGGTCTCCATCCGACGCTTTAATGATCTCCACATGCGGTGTCAAAATAATTGCATCAGAACCAAGCCAGCTATCCAATGCCCGATTATATCGATAGTACTCACCCGCCGCATCACTTTCAAGTGATAAAAGCAAAGAACTTCTTCTACATAAATCTTCTTCCTGTGCTGTTGCTCCGTTTCGTACACCGCCACCCGGATTGAACGGGTTGGCAAAATTCAGTACCAATACTTTGTCAACACTGCTGTCCCTGTACAACTCCTCGGCTGCGCCAAATGAATCAATATTACGACATGATACCAGCGTCCTTCGTCCGCTGCCATTTATAACCGGTGAGAATTTTCTGTTTTCTTTAATATCTTCCGGCAAATACACATGGCATTCTTCCATTTGCTTTCGTGAAAGTTTGATGCGGATTGCACTGCCATCTTTATAATATTTTCTTTTCTTAAGGATTTCTAATGTATCTTTAAGCATATGTATATTTCTATCCGCGCGATTGGCGTATTGGTTAGAAAAAATCATTATGGTTACCTCTTATAAAATGGTCAAGATCACGGATTAATGCATCGCAACTTCTGTATCTGTCCTTATAATCAGGCTCAATACACTTCTCGACAATGCATTCCAACTCAGGAGCTACTTTAGAATTCAACTTTCTAATAGGCCTATGGATAAACTTTGGTGACGTAGGATTTTCTTTGGTAAGCATGTAATAAAGCGTCATGCCAAGGCCATATATATCCGTTTCAGGTCGAGCATGACCCTCATATTGCTCAGGAGCTGCATATCCGGCGGTTCCAAGTATATACTTATCTTCACGACCATCATCATAGTATCTCATAGCTACACCGAAATCAAACATACTCACATCCAAGCCGTTGTGAATCATTATGTTGGACGGCTTTACATCACGACATACAATCGGAGGGTTGAGTCCGTGTATTGACTTGAGAATTTTCGCTATATTTCGTCCCAAAACTGCTACTCGTTCGGATTCCATTGGCCCTGATTTGTCCAATATACGATTCAATGTCTCTCCTTCAACGTAATCCATCACAAGGTAAATATACTTTGGTGTTTGAATCAGATCAAGCATTGACGGTACACCTGGATGCTTTATAGCCTTGTGCAGCTCAAAAGTTTCCTTGATATTGTCAATGATCATTTGACTATCAAATCCACTAATATACTCTACCTTTATAGCAACTTTCCTATTTTCATCACCCTCAACCGTTGCCAAATATACTGTGTGAGGTACAACAGCGAGAATTTTCTCCAGCTTATACTTACCATCAATGACCGTACCCAATTGTATCGGTACCGCAAGCGGTGACGGAACAGATGCCTTTGAAGAGATAAACGGAGGCTTGTTTGAATGTATCAATGGAACAATAGGTGATATTGGTGTCACACAGGGTGTTTTGTAGAATATTACTTTGGTATACTTTGCAAAAGAGACTCCAAAATTCCAAGCAGTAACGGTATCAATATAGAGGTAAAAATACATCAATATATCCAAATTTTCATATTCTTGTAACATCTTTTCTAAATATAAAAGCAAAAATGAAAACAATTATAACGGAAGTCACTATAATATAATCTTTGACCTTCTTCATTTATTCACCCACCCAACGCCGCAAAAATTATTGCACCTATAATAGCTATAATGGCCACAGTCGCCAAGATGGCTAAAATACCTCCAACAATGAAACATACCAATGCGACAATCCCCGCTATAACCGCTGCTACAATTACAATTGCTATAAAAGCCGTAATAGCCGAAGATGGAATTAATAGCACTAGCCGCTCCCTTAATTCAATCATCTTTATCTTTTCAAAAAAACACCAAGCAAATATAGGACCCCCAATAATAGCAATTGAGGCACATGCTATATATATCCCTTTTGCCCATGCTTCAGCTGCCTCAAAGTCGTCACCAAAATTTGTGATTATGTCGCTCAACGTACTTCTAAATAGATTTTGCAGGGATAAAATTATGAAGGCACCCACAGCGAAAGCAGCCACAAAGTATGTAAATACAAGGAAACCATCTACTTTTTTTGCTTTATCTATTTTTACTTTTTTTATTTCATAATCCGTCGTTTTTATGAATGATGCTATATCCTCTCCTAAATCAATATAATAGTCTAAATTTTTATTCGAACCATTTGTCAATGTTTCTAATGTAGAACTTGAATATCTTACATCATTTAGCCGCGCTATTTTTTTTGAAATATCGTGTCGTCCTCTTTGAATCAACTTAACCCCTTTCGCATCCAATATTTTTCTTATTACCAATATAAGAAAAAAGATGGCGCTTGAAACGCTAGCCGCAATCGTAACAAATGATCCCAAGCTCTCATCTAATGGACTAAGAGATATTTTCTTATACATAAATGCCCAAATAATACACAGTATCATTCCTATAGAATATACAATTATCAAAAAAAATCTTAATGCTATAGAATCGCTACCTTTTTTCTGATCCAGCGAGACAGCCAATTCATTCAAAGAGTCCAAATACTCATCAATTGCAGTTGATGATTCATTAATACATTTTTCAATCTTATCCATTTTTCTCACCTATCTTCCACTAATTTTCTGTACCCTAATGGTACTTCTCTTGTTAAAAATTGATATAAAAAATACCCTTGTAAATTACGACATTTAATAGATTTCCTATCGTATATTCCAGCTTTTGCAAGCAATGGATTGTTTTGCATTCTCTCATACAATTTATCCGTCATCTTTTTTAGTTCAAGCAATTCTTTTCCCATTTCAGATACGGTTCCTATACATATGTCTTTATAATTTCTTATATCATCTATTAACTCAATTCCATATTTGTCATCCGAATAATAATAGTCAGTAGATTTTACCAAAGAATGAATATATGTAATGTCTCCATATGGTCCGTATTTTAAATATGTATTACGAATTTTATCGACAACTCTTTCTTGATTAAGAGCAATGCCAATCTGTTCAAAAAGAACAAATAACAGATGAACCTTCTTAGTTAAATCTGTATCTTCCGCATTCAAATATGCATACACATATTCAGCACAACCTAAACGTTCAACACCACCACTGCATATAAATCCCCAAATATCATAAGACTTATCAATGTCTTGCAGCCACTCGAGATATCCATGCTCCGAATAGAATACCGTTGGTGAATCCATACAAGTGTCAATTATTTCTATTGGACTATTGAAATATCTATTCCGAATCTGAATTTCTTGTTTACTAGCATAAGTATACGCAAACCAATAGGTTGCTACAAAAGAATTAATCTTTGCCTTTTCCTCAATATCCACAATCAATTTCATCTGCTTATCATCATTTGCTAATAAACCAGTTTGTTCTAACCACATTGAAATCAGCTTATTTTCAAAAATTTCCGAATAAAATTCAGGTTTATCAGCTGATAAAATGTCATCTGCAAGTATCTGCAAACTATTCCATTTCTTACCCTTCCATACTAATAGAGTATCCATTTCCGAATAGATAAGTAAACACACCTCAAATAACGCTTTATCACCATTTTTCCCATCCGGATATTTAATTTCAACAATGTCTTCTATAGCACTTGCTACGAAAGCTTCATTATTTTTCTGAAAGTGAATTACAAAATCATGACGATATAATCTCTTTTTTGCATCCTCCCAATTATATACTATCCAATTAAATAGGTCTCTTTCTTTATATAAAAGTTCTTTTTTGCTACTGCCTTGAAAAGGAGAACTCCAAACGTTCTTACCCTTCAATACCGCTTCCAAGCCACCCTTATAATTCGGATTACTAAGCCACTTACATACATCTGCATAATCAAATCTGTTATTCTTGTCAAACTGGAATAGCCCATCTATCAGATTTTGTAAGAAGATTGTTCTTTTATCATCTATATTTTTTAGATTAATATGGTTTGACTGAGCACTTTCTTGAAAAAATCCAGCGTCATAGTTTCCATCCTTATCGGCAAATACAAAGTATCCTAAATAGAGAGAGGCTATTGTAACTGCCAGGGCATAATAATCTGTTTTAGCAGTTAATAAATAGTAAGCTGTTCCATACAAAACTTCTGGAGCCTGATATCCAGGTGTTCCACTAACTGTTTTTCCCACATGAGTAATTCTTGTCCCTGCCCTTCCTTCTTTTAACTCTCTTGTTATTCCAAAATCTCCCAAAACATAATGATTATTATATACATATATGTTTTCAGGTTTTATATCCATATGAAGAAATCCATTTTCATGAATAAAGTGAAGAGCCTCATTTAAATCTCTTATCAAAGCTACCAATTCTTCATATTCGAATTTCCCTTTTTGAGATAAATCGCCGTCTTTGCAAAATGGCTGAACTTCAAAGTAATTCATAGTTTCAGAACCAAATTCAATAAATCCAAAATCAATTATTGGAAGTACATATTTTTCAGCTTTTTCACTATTAGTAAACTGGATAATTGGCTGTCTTTTTTCAAGTTTAACGTCTCTGACATCAAGATATACTTTTACAGCCACCTCTCCATACTCATCACTATCACATACAGCAACAACACCTTCTCCACCTTGAGTAGACAGGATTCTGTTAAACCTGTATTTTTTTTCATTTAATGATAGAAATTCTGCTTTTAGCCTTATCATTTCAGCTAATGCATTATTATCTACATTATCATCCTTATCGTATTCTGTAACCAGTCTCTGATTTTCTTCAAATGTCGTACTAATTCTAATATTTTTATCATCTATTTCTGTTTTAATTCGACCATTTTTATTAGCGTCCATATCATTCTCTCCTATCGTATTTATTCAATCTCAATTATGGCAATCGAAATATTATCACTGCTGCCGTTGTTTTCTGCCATTTCAAAAAGGAGTTGAACTTTTTCTTCTAAACTATTTTCCGATTTTAGAACTCGAGTTATATCATCGTTTACAACAGCACCCCACAGTCCATCAGAACACAACAAATACATGTCATTTTTTAATGCATGCATATTAATCTGCTTAACATATGGTATCGCACTTGTTTTAGTTCCAAGACAGCGAGTAATCCTGCTACACTTCATAAGTTCCTCGTCTATATTATCAGTTATCAAGCCCATCATAATCATTTCATGAGCAGTAGAATGATCCTCACTCAATTGAACTAAATTATCATTTCGGAGCCTGTACAATCTACTATCTCCGGCATTATATATTATGACCTTATCTTCATATATGCCTAATCCGACTATTGTCGTTTTCATGCCGTTCGATTGTTCTCTTTTTTGGTAATCAAGCAAGTTATTATTTATTTGCGATAAAACACATAATATTTTGTCGGCAGAATCTATATTATTAGCTTCTTCATTAATTAACTGTCTTAACACAAATTCTGCTGCCTCATCGCCCCTGCTCTCACCACCTACACCATCACATATGGCACAGTGAAATGGTGTGGAAAGAACTGTTGAATAAACACCTGAATCTACTATTGTTTTTTCAACTAGCAACCTGTCATCGTTCTTTTCGCATATAATACCTTTGTCTACAAATCCAACAATTTTTGCATTCAATGCCATATCTATTCACCTCTAAATTCAATTGTCTGGTTTTCTCCAACTATGCATACAATTTTCGATAGTTTCCCATTATATCCGCAAATAAATTCAGATATTGGGTTTATGAATTTTTCCTCTAGCATATTTCCAATACCCCTTCCACCTTTTTCACGGTGAAAAATGGCATTTTCTTTAATACAATCTACTATTTCTGTTATTTCAACAGATATGTTCAATTTTTCTTTAATTGATTTTATTATGGTTTTTAACTGCTTTTCACATATTGATTTTGCAGATTCAATATCAATAAAATTGAACACAACAATATTATTTTCACCTAATCTGTTAAGTAACTCTGGTCTTCCATTATTTATGAAGTAATTTTTTACACCTTCAGTGATAATCTTTCTTGTCCTTTCTTTAAATTCGACTGTATCATCTATACATGGATTCTCAATAACAATTGTTGGTTTCCTTTTAATATTTCCACTTGCGTCTAAAACAGGACGTTGCATACTATCGTAAACTGGTTCCGTCATTCCCAGATTACTCGTAAATATTATAATTGCTTCACTAAAATATACTGTATTGCCCTGATTGTCAGTCATTCTTCCATCTTCAAGTATTTGTAAAAATTTATCAAGGATCGTAGGATGGGCTTTTTCAATTTCGTCAAACAAAATGACAGAGAATGGATGATTTTTGATAACATTAGTCAATTGTCCACCCCCCTCATATCCAACATATCCTGGAGGTGCTCCGAACAATTTTTGATCACTCTGTTCCAATCTATATTCGCTCATATCGAAACGGACGCATGCATCTTCATCTCCAAAAATAGCTTCCGCAATTGCTTTTGCAGTTTCCGTCTTTCCCACACCGGTAGGACCAGCTAAGAACAAGATACCTCTAGGTTTATTATTTGCATTAGAATGCTGCAAGCCGGATAATCCTTTAACGGCACGCATAATCACTTGTTCAACGGTAGAAAGCGCCAATTCCTGGCCTTTTACTCTTTCTTCCAATGTGTCCTTTACTCTTTTGACAATATCGTCTTCCAGTGATTCCCAAGGAGAATCTTTTATACCATACTTATACAACTGAATAGCCTTTTTAATATTTTCAGACTCAATATTCTCATTCAACGCCAACTCTAAAATTTGCTTTATTTCCGGACATAACAACCCACCTGTTTCAGCCACAAAATCTTTACTGTCCTTACTATCTATATTCCCCAGTTTTTGAAACTGCTTGTATCTATCAGGAAAGGTTGCAAACTCCATATATTTTCTACGAGTATTTCTGTCTGGACTTTCAATAAAAAAAGTTCTTATATTAGGATTATTAAGATAAATCCAGGCAGGAATGTCATTATATTTATCAACCACAAAAATGACCATGTTTTGTTTACCATTTGCGGTCGTTGAATTGTTGATAGCATAATATAAATTCATAAACATTTCTGTTTGAGCCGTTTCATCAATATTACATTTCTCTAATCTTGATGCAAAATTCAGTACAAATATTTTATGAATTTTATTCGAATTTTCGTCTTTTCTTGGTTCGGCATTCATCATTGCACGAAGCACTACTCGACTCATATTTACCTGTTTCATACTGTCGTTCTCAACATCATCTTGACTGTTGCACCGAGTCTTATCATCTACATTCATATCCATATTATTTGATATTGAAACCACATGTATGTTTTTTTCGTTTTTCTCGAAACACTCTTTCAATGGCATATACGCATTATGTCCCCCAGGGGCGATTTCAATTTCTTTTTTACACAAATATCCTGATAAATACGGGCTTAAAAACAACTCCTCATCCTCTTCAGTACACTCAGATTTACCACAGTAAAAACCGTATACTGGATTGTAAAATACAACTTGAGCATCCATCATACTACCATATGTATCCAACAAATCGTCTAGAGATAAAAATTGTCCCGCATTGTCAACTTCACAGTAAAATTCATCAAGTATATTTCCCTCAAGAATCAATCCTCTTTTGATTCCCATGAAACTCTTTAACTCTTTTTGCCATTTTGCCATATTATCAAATTTCATTAATTTTTTCTCCTCTGTATTCCTATAGTAATAAATTTGTCATTATGCACAAAGGTTTCAAGTGAATAATTCATTTTTTCATATTCGGCATATTCACTCACAAGTCCCTGTGTCAAAAAGAATATTTTCTGATTGCTTGAGCCACGCAAATTGGTCGCTTCCACATTTTTACTTTCAATGTATCTGCCATCCACTAAAACATCTATATTGCACAAACAACTAGTCATCACTTCTGACTCACGTATTTCTTCCATTGTATAACCTGTGTATACCAATATGTCTGTAAAATACCTACGAACTTGTTTCAAAAAAACAAACAGTTCTTCTGGCTGTTCAAGAGGATCTCCACCTGAAATTGTCAGCCTAGTGCAGTTCGTTCTTGAAGCTTCATTTATAATCATAGTAGCAATTACATCGACCGGAACTTCTTTCGCGGCATCAACTAATTGCAGTTCTTCTGAAATACAACCAAAACATTTTTTTGAACATCCCTGTACCCAAAGTCCTACTCTTTCACCAGGGCCTAATGAATGAATAGGGGCAATCATCCTAGCTATTTTCATCTATTATCACCATAAATTGAACCGAGTCATTTTTTGTTCCCAGAACAATAATATCTCCATTTTTTACCTCGTACTCATGTCTTTTTTCAAGGATTTCCTTATTGAGCATTGTTCCATTTGTGCTTTTCTCATCCCAGATCAGCCATTTCCTATTTTGGTTAATAATATACAAATGTTCATTGCTTACTCTTGTGTCGTATTGAAGATGTTCCTTTCCCATATTATCTCGTCCTATACAACATTCTCCATCAGAGTCATCAATCTTTATTTCGAAATCATGCTTTATTTTACCTTGTTTAGAAGAATACTTGAGTGTAATGCATGAGTTCGATTTACTATTAATCGTAATCCCATGCTCTGAGGCAAAATCTGACATAGAATAGATTTTTTCGCCAGTGTTTTCTACAATCTCATCCTTTTGTGGTGCCACAATGGACTCATCAAATTTCTCGATGGGAATTAACTTTCTACTCCAAATTGCAGTACTCTTACAATTGGGACATCTTTTTTTTATGTCATCTTTGCTTTCCAGCACAAATTCCTCATTGCAATCTGGACAGATTTGTTTGTATTTCATATATATACTAATAGCGCAATGCTATACTCCTTTCTTTCTTTTTCTCAGCATTCTTTCGTCGCTTTTCGATTGCCTTTTTTCTTCTGATTTCCATGTATTTATTTGTATTATTAACTTTTTGTTTCATGGTCTCGAATTCAATTGCAACATGGTCTGCGGATGCTTTCTCCTCCAATTCGATTTTGATGCCCCAATTTTTTTTCAGAGCCTCTTCCAATTTTTTTGTTCTTTCACAATGCTCCTTTTGGATTTTCATAACAGTATTGTTATCAGTTTTCTTCAGTGAAATTGTTTCCATTGTACTGGTTCCATCACTATGAACAATTAATTGCAAACCAACCTCATCGCTTACCTTAAACAACTGCATCATAGAGTTACCTTCATGCTCATAATATTGAAGCAATTTATCTTTTAATCGATAATTTTTTAATTTTTCACCCACTATAGTCTCCGCGCTGGTTTTATCCGCAATTTCATAATTCATTCTGTTTAGTTCTGTCTCAATCGCATAACATATATAAAGTTCACGTGCAACATCATCTGAACCAGATTCTTTTTTCAACTCTTCTAATAAAATGGATTGGTCTTTTAGTCTATTAAGCATATCATTTCTAGAATTAATTTCTTCTTCCAATTCTCGTAATGAGTCAAACTCTACTGCTTCTCTGTATTCATCTCCTATTTTTTCACATGACTCTTTATATCTTAAATATAATTCCAAAAATTTTTCTTGTTCTTTATCAAGTTCATATTTATATATTCCATATGAATCAATATATCTTTCGATAGTCGCAATTTTAGTCTCGAGCAACCACTTTTCAATTTTTGTATAATCGACTGAACTAAACTCATCATTTATACATTTAAAGATTTCCGCAATTCTATTAGTATCATAGGAATTGATTGGACAGTTTTCTGCCCTTTCAACTTCTCTTGCTATGATTTCATAAAACTTTGTCTTCAATAAATCCAATTTTTCTAAAAGTTTATTTATTTCTACTTTTTCAGAATCCTCAATCTGAATATTTTTTACAAAGCAATAATCGCCAATGCTTAATCCATTAAACATGGCTTCTATTTTTTCAATAAATGTAAGCATGCTTAGGTTTTCAGCCTTATTTTCAGAAATTAGCTTAATCTCTTTTTTTAAATTCTCAGTCAATTCCTTGATACGTTGCACATCTAAGCTATTGCGCATTTCTATATTGCTAACGTCATTTTTTTCGTTGTAATCAGCGATAGCTTGTAATTCAGACATAATTTTCTCTGCCACCAACGCCGTAGAAGGATTCAATAAATACCCACTTGCTTTGAGTTCATCAATCTTTTCCTTACACTCTATGGTTATTTGTTGTCTTTTTTCTACCGCTTTCTCAAATCGCATTCTTTCTCTTGCCTGCTCTTGTGCAATACGTTCCAATGCTCTTTGATGTTCTCTCGCCAATCCATCATATATTGCTTTTCCTGTGCTAAAAATCGCATATCCTCCCACAATCGGTGCAAGGATAGCAATTGATGCACCAATTGCAATTGGACCTGCAATTATTGAAGCACCCAACTCTACTCCACCAACTTCATAGCTACTCATTTGTCACCTCTCAAACCTACATTTTATGTCATAAAGGGCAAAACTATACTCCCTACTATTAATCCATTCTATATTCTTTGGCCTTTCTTACACTTTCAACAAAGTCATTAAATATAGTTACCAATTCTTTTGGCATTTCGGGATCGTAAATCCAGTTTCCGTTTTCATCCACTGATATATATCTTTTAATCTCTTCTGGTGGCATAATAATCATAGCTTTACCTCCTTGTTTAAGTGGGTAGTGTAAAAAACTACCTGTTTTTTATTGTTCTAAATCTTTTAAAACCTTGAATTTCTGGAGGTTTGCAAATAAAAAGAGCATTTACCTCCTATCTTTGGTATAATGTCTATCGCCAAACAAACCTTATACAAAAGGAGTCAATGCCCATGGACATTATACTTTATTTACTTAGCATAATTCAATACCAACAAAAACAAATCCGCTGGCTTTTTTGCTTCATCTGCAGATATATTCCTCTTAAGCAGTGGTCTTTTGACGATTCGCATTCCCCAAAATATCAAAAATTTAAGATTGATAAACTCCCAACGATTATCTATTACGAAAAATGGGACTATCTGGATTACATTCCATACCTTGAATGGAGATACGGCAATAAAATAAAGCCAGTTAATCATCGCAGGGATTGTGATATTGCCTACGACTGCACATGTCCACACTGCAATCACTCGCTGGTTCACAAGAAAGACCGTAAACAGTTTGTTATCCACGAGTGTATAAATCCGAAATGTCCGTATTATCTTCACAACCTTAAAAAGGTTGATAAAAAAACTGGCAGAGGATTATGGAAAAAACAAATATAAATTCCATTACATCTATCGTGAATTCCAGATAGATTTCTTTCGCATGGACTTAAACAGTCTCCCTAAAAATGCGTCCTCATTGAAATTTACCAAGCACGATCAAAATGTCATGTCTCTCTGTCTTACTTACAAAGTGAAGCTCGGATTATCTCTCCGCAAAACAGCTCAGACTTTAACGGACATCTATGGAATCAGCATATTGCATCAGCATATTACCAACTACTGTAACTATATTAGTATATGCCACAAGTTTTGTATTTCAGTATTGAACTAAAAGCAGCATAAATTGTGCAGTGCCACTTCAATTTCCTGCTCAATTGTTTTTTAGTCATGAGCAACGCCAAAAAAATCTGGCCTTTGCTTTTAAATTACCACCTGTACCATTCATAGTAGCTTCAAGATTGTTTCTTTTTTCGAAAAAATCTTAATGTTTCCAACAAAGACGAATATTATTTCAACTTCATAATATAACATACAACTGCTTACAATACCTCTGCGGCGAATTAGGGAAAAATTCCCACAACCTTGAATACAACTTTATCAAAAATCTCTCCTAGGTATTTCTAAGGATGGATTTTTCGTCTTATCTTAGTTGCTAGAGGATTACCGTTATAAAGCTTTCTTCTAATTTCTGTAGGCACACAAACCTCTACCGAACATACTTTGACACCTCCGAATATTAAGTCCCTTTCTGCATGCCATATATCGCAAAAATACTGAAATTTATAAATTTAGCATTTATACAATTATCTCCTTAAGTCTAGCTTCACGTTATTATCCTATCATATCAAATGGCGATTTAGCGCAAAATGTAACTTTTGGTAGCTAAAAATGTAACTTTTGGTAATATATTAACTAGATTTCACTTGATAAATATAATTTTACATCAAAAAGTTTTTCAAAAAAATATATTACTTTTGCGGGAACGCAGTAAACTTCATTGTTGACCTATCAATTACTCTTGTTTCTTTATTAATCTCTCTGTCTATCAAATAAGATAATTTCACTAACATAAAATACTCTAACAGTTTTGAGTTTTGCACGATCTAGCTGTTTTTACAGTAATCATTGCTACAAACGATTCCATCATCGTTATAAATTGCTGGTGAGCCACAATCAGGGCAGTCAATTTGTTACTGTTCAGGGGTTAGCTGGACTTGAGAAAACCGATGGTGTAGACTGATAACAGTCAAAGCCATCGGTTTTCTTTATCCAAATATCTTGGACACTCTGTCAAATATATTCTCTGGTTCTTCCAGCCGCATCAAAATAAGCATGCTCATGCATTGACAGAGATAATCGATACTTTCGAAACTCCTAAATGTCACGGCCTGCGCCTGTTTCCGCTTATAATTCCTCAGAAACCTTTCCGCTTCGTCATTAGTAGCAGGTATCCGGAGATCATGCAAAAATAGCAGATGATTCCGCATGTATTTCTCCATTCTCAGGAATAAATTACATCCTTCTCTATAATAGGTGTTTGATGGAATGTCCTCATATTCCTTTCGGGCAATTTCCAGTATCTTCAGGTATTGTTTTTCAAACTCGGAAGTTTTTTCTGTCTCCGGGGTGTATGGCACCTGGGACTTATTTCGGAAGTGAATCATGAATAATCCGGGCTCCAAGTCCCTGCTGTCCGGAGATAGGAAACCGCAAATCCGTTTTTAAGGAAACCGCCATTCCAGTGGTGGAAACCTTAACCATAAATCTTTAGAATGTATTTCATGCACCAAACGTTGTAAATACATTTTAAGGAGGTCATGACTATGACCAAGTACCGAGAGATTCTCAGACTTAGTGGTCTGGGACTTAGTCAGCAGAACATTGCCGACAGCTGCAATATCTCCAAGAAAACGGTCAATCGCGTTTTAAAGCGAGCTAAGGAATTAGATATTTCCTGGCCACTTGATGAAAGCGATACCGATGCTGTGCTCGCAGAAAAGTTTTTCCCTTCTGCAAATCAAGTCACATCCAATAAAAGGATGCCTGACTATGATTACATCCGCAAGGAGCTACTTCGTAACGGAGTAAGCAAAAAACTTCTATGGACGGAATACATGGAGGATTGCCGTGCCAACGGTGAAGAACTACTCATGTATTCACAGTTTTGCTATCACATCCAACAGGATGAGCAGAAGCATCGTGCTACCATGCATATCAACCGTAAACCCGGTGAACAGGTTGAAGTGGATTGGGCAGGGGATCCTGCAACAGTCGTTGATCCTGATACTGGCGAGATTCTCAAAGCCTACATATTTGTCGGCGTAATGACTTACAGTCAGTATGCGTACGTGGAAGCATGCCTGGATATGAAACAGAAATCATGGATTAATGCTCATATCCATATGTACGAATATTTTGGCGGTGTCGCTAGAATCCTCGTACCGGATAACTGCAAAACTGCAGTTGTTCACAATGGCGGATGGAAAGACCAGCAAATCAATGAAACCTATCAGGAACTGGCTGAGCATTATGGCACCGCGATTATTCCGGCGCGTGTCAGGGCTCCAAAGGATAAGCCGAATGCTGAAGGAACGGTAGGAAATATCTCTACCTGGATAACAGCAGCACTTCGGGATGAACAGTTCTTCTCCCTTGCCGAATTAAATCGTGCAATCAGAGACAAGCTCGAACTGTTCAACCAAAGGCTCTTTCAAAAGAAAGAGGGTAGTCGGCGAAGCTTATTTCTTGAGGAAGAAAAACCATTGCTGGCACCATTACCTTCTACCCGTTTTGAACTGAGCGACTGGAAGACAGCCACCGTCCAGTTCAATTATCACATATCTGTGGATGGAATGCTATACTCAGTTCCTTATGAATACATCAAAAAGAAAGTTGATGTAAAGGTAATAGATACCACTATTGAAATTTTCTACAACCATAACCGCATTGCTTCCCACCGTCGTCTGAAAGGACGCCCTGGGCAGTACAGCACGGTCACGGAACATATGCCGGAAGACCACCAGAAATATCTGGAATGGAACGGCGACCGGTTCCGCAAATGGGCTGAGCGGATTGGCATAAATACGTACACTGTGGTCAAAGCAATACTGACCTCCAAACGTGTGGAACAACAGACCTACCGAAGCTGTATGGGACTTCTGAAGCTTGCTGAGAAATACTCAGATGCATTGCTTGAAGCAGCCTGTAAAAAAGCATTATCCTATACATCTTCGCCCAGTTACAAGAGCATTAAAAAGTTCTGTAAAGCAGGAATCAGAAATGACTGAATCCAAGACCACACATAAAGCACACGGCATCACGAGAGGTGCCGATTACTATCGGAGGTAAACACATATGACAAATCAGAGTACAATAGATAAATTAATTGAAATGCGCCTTACCACTATTGCAGATGCATTTCGCAACCGGCTGGATGATCCTAAATTTAAAGAAGTACCATTCGAGGATCGCTTCGGTATGCTAGTGGACACCGAATACAGCAATCGTAAAAATAATCGTCAGAAACGGCTGATCCGTAACGCTGGATTCGACCAGCCAGAAGCAAGTATCATGGATATCAACTACACTTCCGGGCGCAGGCTTAACAAGGATCTTATTAACCGGCTTGCAACTTGCGAATATATATCTGAACACCGGAATCTCTTTATCACCGGTGCTACAGGCTGTGGTAAAACTTACATGGCCTGTGCCTTTGGCATGGAGGCTTGTAAGCAGTATTTCAATACCAGGTATGTCCGTCTTCCTGATCTGCTTATTGATCTGGAAATGGCACGGGCAGATGGCAGCTACAAAAAAGTCATGGCGAAGTATGCCAATCCCGTTGTCCTGATTCTGGATGAATGGCTGCTATTGAAACCAACGGACTCAGAGCAAAGGGATATCTTCGAACTGCTCCACCGGAGACGTAAGAAATCTTCAACGATTTTCTGTTCCCAGTATAAATTCGAGGAATGGTATGATCAGCTTGGTGGCGATGACAGTCCTCTGGCAGATGCAATCATTGACCGCATTGCGCATAATAGTTACCGGATAAATATCATAAGCGTTGATACTGAACATGATAAATCAATGCGTGAGGTATATGGCTTGAATAAAGCATTACGCGAGTAAACTCGCATAAGCGGTTTCCACATGTCCGGACAGATGGTTCCCTGTCTGCCGGATTTGCGGTGTTACCGCACGGGAATATTCATTTGGGAACATAAGCTCCTCAAGCGCACTGTCGGTCATGTCAAAATCCAACGGCCATGAAATATTTATTTCCGCTGCCTTTTTCAAAACCTTGGCGACTGTGTTTCTGGATACACCGCAGCTCTGTGCGATGTTCCGTTCGCTGAATCCTAAGCTCTGCATGCGTAGGATTTCACGATACTTGGTCATAATTTTGACCTCCTTTACCTGTATTCACACCAATGGTGTGTATCAACAGTATAAAGGAAATATATGTAATAGAGCGTTTAAATGTGGCTCTGAATTACCGGAATATGTGGCTCTCATTCTCCGGAATGGTGGCTCCCAAAGTCCGGACAGGTGGCTCAGAGAACTCCGGAATAATCAGGCGCATCGAACGAGGTGAAAGAAACGCCTCCCTTGAACTTGCTCTCAGGCTCTCTGCTTATCTGGATGTGCCTGTAGAGGAACTATTCACAATTGAAGATGAATGATTGAATGCCAGCCCGTAAATGGTTGGCATTTTCTTATTTATATTTTGATATAATTTATCTACTTCACTGTTGTAAACTCTATTCAACAGCGTTTACTATACTACAAGTATCACCAGTTTATTTGGTGCTTACGTTTTTACAATGTTTACAAATTACTCATATGTGGGAACATATATATACATCAAGCATTAATCTATTCCAAATATATCCCTAGTATACACCTTTTCCTTAACATCATCTAAAATTGAATCAAAACGGTTTGCAATTATGCAGTTACTCATCTTTTTAAAAGTATTAATATCATTAATAATACGCGAACCAAAGAAAGTACTGCCATCTTTTAATGTAGGTTCATAAACTATGACATTGATCCCCTTTGCTTTTATTCTTTTCATAATTCCTTGAATAGACGAATGTCTAAAATTATCAGAGTTTGATTTCATCGTTAACCTATATACACCTACAATCGCTTTTCGTTCCATATTGGTATCAAAAGCATTTTGTTCATCATAAGAATAATAATTTACCATGTTAAGAACTCTGTTTGCAATAAAATCTTTTCTTGTTCTGTTACTTTCAACAATAGCACTAATTATGTTTTGTGGTACAGAATCATAATTTGTCAAAAGTTGCTTAGTATCTTTCGGCAGACAATACCCTCCATAACCAAACGAAGGATTGTTGTAATGAGATCCAATTCTTGGATCTAAGCAGACTCCTTCTATAATATCTGAAGTTCTTAAATCTCTAAGTTCAGCATATGTATCTAATTCATTAAAGTATGCAACCCTTAATGCCAAATAAGTATTGGAAAAAAGTTTTACGGCCTCCGCCTCTGTTGCTCCCATAAAAAGCACATCTACATTTTTCTTCTGTGCACCATCCTTCAAAAGGTCAGCAAAAACATGTGCCGCTTTGTTTATATTCTCATCTTCTTCATCCACTGAAACAATAATTCTGCTTGGAAACAGATTATCATATAATGCTTTAGATTCTCTCAAAAATTCAGGGCTAAATAAGATAGATTTTGTTCCATATTTAACTTTAACACTTTCAGTATATCCAACAGGAATAGTAGATTTAATAATAACTACAGCCGTTGGATTATTATGAAACACAAGATCTAAAACACTTTCAACTGCTGATGTATCAAAAAAATTCTTTTCGGCATCATAATTTGTGGGCGTTGCAATTACCACATAATCTGACTCTTTTATCGCCTCAACCCCATCAGTAGTTGCAGTTAGATTTAATCTTTTTTCTTTAAAATATTTTTCTAAATACTCATCAACAACAGGGGAAATTCTCTCATTGACCATATCAACCTTTTCTCGAACAGTATCAACTGCAATCACCTTATGATGTTGAGCTAATAATGTGGCTACAGAAAGGCCTACATAACCTAATCCAAATATCGAAATCGTCAATTCACTCATATACCAGTCTTCTCCTTCATATCAATATACGTACTCTTTCCATCAAAAAATGTTCTCATTTCTTTAACAATATCCCCATCCATTTCCTGATTTTTTATAATTTGTTTATTTTCATTGATACTATCAAAATGTGCTTTCAGAACGTCTGAAGCACTTTCTTTTCCCGCTTGATTCATATATCCTTTATCTCTAATCATCTTGGCTGTAATTGGCGAACTAATATAAAATTTATTTCTAAGTGTCTCGTCAATCGAACTATCCACTCTTTCCTTAGTTGTAAATAAAACATAATTTGTATAGCCCTCATAATCAATCGAATTTATATTTTGATAGCATACGCCATCATATTTCCTTCGAGCAACCTGAGTGAATAACTGTGGCATAATATACTCTTCCACGAAATATTCACCTTTATGAACTGCTGGGAAAGAACAAATGCAACTAATCATAAATCCATACATATATTCTTCGAATTCTTCATAGCTTTCAAAATCCAACTTTTTTTCAATTCTGAAATCAAAGAGATTCAAGCTATTCTTTGAGTCATTGTATTCAAATCGTGAGACGTGTAAATCTTGAAATATCTTTTCCTCATTCTCATTCTTTAATTCAAGTTCATTGATTAAACCAACAAGTTTATCAGTTATGTATAAAACAGGTTGTCCTGTAACACTAAATCTTTGATTTTTGATAAGATATGCTTTCTTAAATGGAATATGAAACATGTCTGATTTGTCAATATTCTTTTCTGCCATGCGCCCTCTATAAAACACATCCCCATCATCAATATTAATAATTGATGAATTGCCAGTTTTTTCGAGAAGTTTTTTTACTATTTGCAACGCTCCAGATAAATCACATGTACACCAACACTTATAGCACAAAACAATTTCCTGAAAAAAATACACAACCGATGATACAGGAACAATATCTTGTGTTTTCTTATCGCTCACTTTTTCTATAATAGGTATGTTTTTAATACTACAATTTACTTTAGATTCAAGAAACCTTTTTGTAAATAAAACCAAAATGCTATTTTTCTCATCATTAAGATTTGTGTTGCTTATACACTGACATAATTTTGCATAAAACAATTTAGCAAATTCACCTATAGCTTCTTCATAAATATTATTATAGTTTTGAGCAGCTTTTATAATTTTCGCTTGGACCTTCAGGTTAAAAAACTCTCGAATATCATCTATTTTCTCTTCATTTTTTTCGCTCATTCAAATATTTACTCCTTAGTATTTTCCTTTAAAGTACTCAATAGTTTTATCTAAACCATCATTTATATCAATGCAAGGTTTCCAATTCAATTTTCCCTTTGCAAGCTCAATATTAGGTTTTCTCTTAATAGGATCATCCTCTGGAAGTTCCTTGAATACCAACTTGGACGAAGACCCTGTTTTCTCTATAACCATCTTGGCTAAGTCAAATATCCTCATTTCACATGGATTTCCTAGATTAACTGGTCCCACAAAGCCATCCTGCTCCATCATTTTTATCAACCCATCAACTAAATCATCAACATAACAAAAGCTTCTAGTTTGCTCACCAGAACCGTAAATAGTAATATCCTTATTATGTAATGCCTGTACTATAAAATTCGATACAACTCGGCCGTCATTTTCAATCATTCTTGGTCCATATGTGTTGAATATTCTAACGACCCTTATATCAACACCATATTGTCTGTGATAATCAAAAAATAAAGTTTCGGCAACTCTCTTTCCTTCATCATAACAAGCTCTGGGACCAATCGTATTCACATTGCCTCGATATTTTTCTACTTGCGGATGGACTAAGGGATCTCCATATATTTCACTTGTACTGGATTGCAATACCTTTACCCCCATCTTTCTTGCCAGGTCTAATACGTTCAAAGCCCCCATAAAACTAGTTTTAGTGGTCATTATAGGATCATACTGATAATGTATCGGACTTGCTGGGCAAGCCAAGTTATAAATCATGTCAACTTCAAGTTGTAACGGATTTATAACATTGGCATTTACAAATTCAAAATTTTTATTTTCAAAAAAACGACTGATATTTTCATATGTCCCCGTAAACATATTATCTAAACAAATTACTTTATTCCCTTCATTTAATAGCTTTTCACAGAGATGAGAGCCAATAAAACCAGCACCTCCGGTAACCAGAATTTTTTTCATACTATTTATTCAAAATCCTTTCTTCAACTTTTTTTGCCTCAATATATGCAAATTCATCTCTTTCAGGAAAGTAATTATCCACTAGAAATTGTGCTAACTTAACACATCTGAAGTCCCCGTAACACATAATATTCTTGCCACTGATTTCAACTGCTACGCATTTACCTTCTTTAAGAGCACTAAGTATATCCTTACCCTCTCTTGTTTTAGAAAGAATAATCGTATAATGTCGGCCACAAATTGGATTCGTAGAATAGTAATGTGAATCTGTTATTCCAATCAACGGAATATCTTTAAACCCATTTAAAATGTCTCTTGCCAATGCTGTTTGAAGGTTACTTACATGCCCTTCTTCTAAAGTGGATCCATATACAAGTTCAATACCATCAAAACGTTTATTTTTTGCCAATTCACCATATAGTTTTTCTGGAGTATCCATTCTATATCCATTTAAACCAATTGGCTTCCAGTATGGATGTGCAAGAACACTAACCCCTCCAAGTCGATTCACTTCATCAAGCAATACCTGTGTTCCTGCATAGGCATCTACATCCACTTCGATATTACCAATTTGCTCTTTGATTGACTGTGTTTCTTTTAATTCGAAAATTTGTTTAGTTTTGTATTTTGTATCACCTGCTACATCTGTTCCCAATGCTAAAATGTGCATAGGTGAGTATTCTAATGAAAATTCTTCACCTAATATTACTGTCATGTTTAAGCCCAGTTCTCTAGCTCGTTCTTTCGCAACAACAGAACCTTCAAAGTTGTTATGATCTGTAACCGCGATAATATCCATACCTTTTTCTCTTGCAGCTGTTGCAACTAATTCAGGAGGCTCATAGCCATCCGAATATGTAGTATGCATATGTAAATCCGCCTTATAAAAATTCAAATTAAATAAATCTTTTTCTAATGCATACACATTTGATGAATACAAAAGCATCTCTTCTTCATCCAACACATAAAAGATGGTAACAATATACATATCCTCATGATTGAACGTATACGGAATAACAAGCTGATTATCCTCTGCAGATATTACCTTTGTCCAGGGTTTATAAGACCCATCTGCGTGATACACATAATTGTAAACTGGAGAAATAACAATCTTAAAATTTCCCGCTAAACGCTGAAACTTATATTTACATTTAAAAATAACATTCTCTTCTCTACCTACTTCATATATGCACTTATCCAATTTGTAGTAATATTTTTTATTACCCATTCTTTTGAAAACTTTTTTATAATTACTTTTTGCGGAATCAGCAGCATTCTTTGCAATAGTATCAATTACTTCTTTATTTAAGGAATCCTCTTCAACTCGTCTAAGAAGCAGTTCATATTGTCGCTCATTTATCCACATATTCTCTGCATATATGCTATCAATATAGTTTTTCATAATCCATCTCCTAGATATTTATCACATGTGCCTTTACGCTTCCGTAGTATTTTCCGGCTAGATGACTAGTCAATTCCACCACGTTAAGTCCTGCATCTTTTTCTCGTTTCAGAACTCCAACAATATTTTTCCCAAGCATTTTATATATTCCTGGATCATAGTTAAATTTTCCTCCATAAACTTTTTGCAGTTTACTGCTAGAAACTCCATTCCTAAAACCTTTTTTTGCTATTCCTTTTAGCGTTGTTACATTGTGGGCATAAATAATAACGCTTGGATCATACATTAGTTTCGCACCGGCTTTCAAAGCCCTCCAGCATAAATCAACATCCTCTGCGTTATTTGCAAACCAGTTATTAAAGCCTTTTATTTGAACTAAAACCTTTCTTTTATACGCACAGTTTGCAGTAACAAAAGCATCATTCAGCTTTTGCTCTCGTACCATGTATGGAGAATCCGGAAAATTCATTATTAGTGTCCATGCAAGTTTTCCCCAATATTCTTCATAATGGTTTATAGGTTGTGCATTTAACACCTTACCGCCAACTCCATCGATTTCATTATTTTCAAAACTCAAACGAATATTCTTAATCCAATCCTTATCCACAATGCAGTCACCATCTGTAAATGCAATGATATCTGCCTTCGTATTTTTAATGCCAACATTTCTTCCAGATGCGGCAGTTCTTCTTGGATTGTTCATGAGTTTTACTGTTGGAAATTTTGTACGTATTATTTCCTGTGTACCATCGTTGGATCCACCATCTACGACTATTACCTCGCTTGGCTGCTCCGAGCTATTAAACAATGCCCTCAATGTATCCTCAATGTTATCTTTTTCGTTATAAACAGGCATTATAACTGCTATTTTCATCTTTCTTTTATCTCCTTCGCACTAATATTTTTGATTCTTTATCCAATTACATTCTTGACACCAACTTGGCAAAAATCCTGCTCTCATCATCTCTCTAAAACGTACATAATTCTTCCCATTCCAGATTTCTTCAAAGGATTCTTCATATAAATTACCCATGTATTTTCTTGTATTGTAACAACAGGTCGTGACATTTCCTTTCAAATCTATATAGCATCTCTCGATTCCCCAGGTGCATAGGCTTCCATCTACTATATCAAAATCATCTTCCTGAGCTTGTACAGCACAGTAATCATTACTTAATGACAAATCCGAGAACTTCTTTTTTGCGGTCATTTGCCTTTCATCAATTTCGCTCTTTAATTCATCCAACGGTTGTATTGTTTTTATATCTCCATAGTTTGCGGTTTCATAAGGTATAAATTGTATTCTTATATCTCCTCTTTCAGCTATTTCAATAGCTTCTAGAATTTTCTCTGTATAAGTTTTCATATAATATTCTTCACTATCAAACTTGTTGCCAATACAAGGATTCACTCCCAATTTATTGAATTTCACAGCTAAAAATCCATTCTCTATTGCAAATTTTACTATCTGTGGCAATTCCAAAACATTCTGTTTCATCACCACACAATCTAAGTTCTTTCTTAATCTCGGTGCTATTTTATTCAATCTATTTAGATTACTTATAAACTTGTCGAAACTGAGATTTCTTCTAATTAATTCATACGTTTCCTTTGAAACACCATCGCAAGAAATATTGATAAACTCAAAGGCATTGCCTATGACTTCCCACATATCTTCCGGTATATAACATAGGTTAGTGTTAGTTCCAACTTTTACGCCAAATGATGAATATAGTTTTATAAACTCTGTAACATTAGGATTTAAAAAGGGTTCTCCGTCTCCATTAATCATTATTGTTTCGCAGTACGGTAAAATTGGTTCCAGTTTTTTCACGACATCTATATCTAGATGGCTCCCTCCTTTATTTCCCAAAAAGAAATGATTACACATAATACATTGTGCATTACAGAGATTGGAGTGTTCTATTTGTATATAGCGTGGATAAAAATCAACATGCCCTGAGCTGCCTTTGCTTATGTATTTTCTGATTTTTATTCTATTTTCTTCTTTAATTGAACAAATGTTTTCCATATTTAATCCACTACCTTTTTCAGTAATACTGCTTTTCTTTTTCCTATCCTGCTATCACTCATAGATGAATTTTTAATCTTATAATGCATTTCTTGCAAGGTATGTACATAGCTTGCAAATGTAATATCAACACAATCCAAACTATTTAACTCAAAAAAATATAGCCTTTTAAATTAAGATGCTCTTCTATATATGAAAAAATTTCATCCATTATATTGTTATAGCCATACAGTGCTATACAACTTTCCTTTTTTACTTTTTCATATGGAAATAATATTCCTTCCATTTTGTTTACCTCTTTTTCGAATTACTTTTAAATAGACTCAAGATATATACTCTGCTTTTTTCTTGATTCTGGTTTTTCGTTCAGAATAATCTGGGCGGTCTCTATTCCTGATTCAATAGCAAAAGAAATACCTTCACCAGTCATATAATCTGCTTCTAACGCACAATCACCAATATAATACTCATTATTGCGTCTTCCAATAGGAACATTTTTCTTTGTAGATGCACCTATAATTGCACCCCTAGGCGGACGGTCAAAACACACTTTTCCATCAAAGAACTTTTCAATTACACTCTTTTCAAATTCACAGTAGTTTTTCTTTAATACACGTTTTTTATCACTCGTCCAAACTCCAATATTCCAAGTTCGCTTTCCTACAGGAAAAATCCACCCATATCCTTTTCCATATGCATGACAATATTTGAAATAAAAAGTATTGTCTTCTATGCCTTCTGCATCTCCAATTATTCTGCTTGATATTCCTACTGGCATTTCTTTACAGTTTAATGTTCCAGCGAATGGACGTGTTCCGATTCCGTTTGCATATACAATAATCGGTGCTGAATAGTCCCCGACCAAGTATTCATCATTCTCAAACAATACATTCTTAACTTCATAATCAGTTCTCAATTCAGAGCTAGCTTCCAGTGCTTTCTTTTTCAAGTATGAATCAAATACATCTCGGGAAATTCCAATGGAGTAATCAGCACAATATCCATTTCTTGAAAATCTTTTATTATAAATTTCACCAAAATATGATGTAACGTTATAAGCTATTCTTTTTCCACCCAGTTCTAATATTTCACTAGTATCGATATTTAGTTTTTCTAAAACCCTAACTGCATGACTTGATAGTCCATCGCCACATACTTTTCCGGCTAAATTCTGCTTTTTTTCAAGTAGAATGCATCTTTTTCCTCTTTGAGATAAATACCACGCACATGACAACCCGGCTGGCCCTGCACCTACAATAATCACATCATATTTCTTCATTAGATTTACCTTCCGTTACTTTATTACCAAACATTTTCTTCAATAAAGTAGTCATGCTGCAAAATCATGTTAACCATTGAATCTATTTTTCCTACATACCCACTTTTTCTTAAACTATTAACATATTGGTTATATTCTACCGTGCAGCATAAAATTACTGCGTCAACATCTTTCTGTTTTGCAATATCCGACAATGAAATTATCGGCTGAGTGAATATATTGTTTTTATATCGCAATAGCTTAGTTATATCCTCATCTGCTATTCCCACAACACAAACTCCATTCTTTTCCATTTCAGCCAACATTAAAACTAAATTATGCCCATTGCCAACCAATACTACTTTCTTATACTCACTTTTTATTCTCATCTTTTTATCAAAAGCACAATTCATTGAGTATTGTTTGTAGATTTCATTTTCAAAAAAAGTAATATTTTCGTCATTTAAAGTATAGGTACTTTTATGTTCACACACAGGACACTTATAAACTATTTTGTCCCATAATCTGGATACATTAAACGGGCGCACAAAACTTGATCCGCAATGACGGCATTTTAAATGCAACTGCTTACTTCCATCTATTTCTTTCACAGTGCATTTTCCATTCATCACATTATCAATGCGCGTAAGCCTTACAATTCTTCGTACTTTATCCCATTCATAATTATCTAATTGTGAAATGTTTATTTCTGGCATTTTCATTTCAATAAACAGCTTTTCATCAGAAATATATCCACTTTCAACAGCCGCTTTGTAATATTCAGTTCCTGGATACAACTGAAGATGTACAAAATCTATTTGATACTTCCTATGAGTATTCCACCAATCAAAAGTTTTGAAAAAAGTTTCCATCGTTTCACGCGGACTTCCTACAATGAAATTTCCGGATATAGTTAGCCCACTATTATATGCAATTTCTAATGCGTTCTCTATTTGACTTACTGAAATATGTTTTTTCATTTCCTGCAATATTTGGGGATTCATGCTCTCAAGACCAAATAAAACATTTGTACATCCCGCGTCCTTCATTGCCTTCAACGTTTCCGCATCTACTGCATCTACTCTCAGTTCAGCAAACCATTTTAAATTGTATTTTTTTATACGACTGCAAAATTCTAATATTGTTTTTTTATTGACACCAAAAAATTCATCCATAATTGTTAAACCCGTTATGTCATATTTTTGGATCAAATATTCCACTTCTCCAAAGAAGTCATCTAAGGTTCTTGCTCTATATTTTCTACCGATTGTGTGAAAGCAAAATTTACATTCATATGGACAAGATCTTCCAAAAAGAATAGGTAATACTCGAGGACTTCTTACTGTTTCATAATCATAATGAGAAGATTCATCATAATTGTTCAAATCTTCAAATAATAAATCCACACCGAATCCCTCATAAGACGGATAAGCAATTTCACTTACATTCGCAATTAGTGGTCTAGATTCTGTGGCAACATATTGATTTCCTTGCTTATACATAATTCCAGGTATTTCTGTTATGTCTTTTCCAGCTTCTAATGCATGCATTAATTCACACATTGTTCTTTCACCTTCACCTAATACAACATAATCTGGATTTGTCATTTGTGGGAAAAGATATGGTTGCGCAGTATACCCCACGCCACCACCAACCGTAATGATATTATTGCTAATACTCTTTACCATACGAAAGAGGCTCTTCATCGAATGATAATTATATGAAGTCCCTCCGCAAAGGAATACGTCTATCAATTCATTATTTATTATTTTTCTAAGATAATCCTCTACTTCTCCTTCTACATAATTCAAATTGCAAGAAATAACATCAAAGCCTTCTGCTCTTAAAGCACCATTAATATATGCAATTCCTAATGGAATCACAGCTTCTCTATGAATCAAATGTTCATCAGCCGGAATTGCTAGTAAGATTTTCATAATATAACTCCTCCATTAGCAACAGCATTTACTAAAAATATGACATATTCTATTGTCATTAATTGCATTAAATCTGAATTCTTTATCTAAAAATTTCATCATAATGTTCTCCAAATCTATCAATAACTTTACTCTCAATCACTGGATACCACGGAGGTATAATATGATGTGAGAAATCTATTTCTCTAATCCATGTTTCCAAATTAATACCTTCTGTGCTATTAAATCTTTCAGCATTGGCAATTCCAAACACTTTTCTAACAGCGAGTAAATATACAATTTCCCAAAAATCATTAGGTATATTAAAATCAAAATAAAATTGCAAAATTAAAAAGCTGATTAAATCTTCGTCATGTGACTTGTGTATATCCGCAAAGTATACTAAATCCTCATATGCATACCCATACCTTACATCATCGTAATCAACAGGTACAATTTTGTCTTTAGTAATTACTAGATTCTGCAAATGAAGATCACCATGAATGACCGTTTTATTACAATTATTTAGTTTTGCAATACTTTCATCACTAAAGCCATAATACTTTTGCATTTCTGGCGTAATCAATATTTCCTCAGATGGTATTTCATAAGATGAGTGCAGTTTTTTTAATTCAGTCACAAATTTTTTAATCAAAGCAACCATCTCAAGATTTACTTGATTTGATATTGAATCTAATGTTTCACCTTCAACCCATTCACAAACAAGCCACATTTTATTGTTGCACTGTTTAAGTGTGTAAAACTGACAAAAAAAATCATTATGCTCAAAAATACTTCTCTGAATAAAGTATTCTTTTTTGCTGGCACTAATTGTCTTAACTAAAAACTTTTGATTTTCACAAACGCAAATATATAACCATTTATTTTTATGTTCTTCTTTTATTATTTCTATAATCGGTTCTTTAATTAATTGTTTTATTATTGCAATATTTTCATCTGTATCCATCATTGTCTAAGTCCTTTTTTCAAACCAGCAAGACTGTAATTTTGCTGACTCATATAGTGCAATCTATTTTGAACTAAGAAGTCACATCCGGAGCAAAATTGGGGAATATCTCCCTGATAGAAAGCCTGTCTCGCTAATAAATATTGTTCATTGTTCCATATTTCCATTAAGTCTTTATCAAAGATATTCCCAATTATTTTTCCTTGATTTATACAGCAGAAAGCTACATTTCCATTCAGGTCTATATATGGACACTCTAATAGCCAATCACAAATACCTCTACTTTTTATTTGGGGAGATGTTATTTTTTTGTCTTCCTCATCTATATCTACATTTGGAAGAACAACATTTATTCCATGTATTTCGCCTGCTCTTTTTGCTTCTTTTATATTGACCATTAACTTTTCCGGATAAAGATATGCTCCATCCTTCGTGTTTTGGTTCTTTTCATCCATGCATAATTGATTAAATACAATCTCGTCAAACCCTAAGTTGCTGGCAAATTCAACCATTGGTGCCATCCTGTGGACATTCTGCTTCATTAGAACAACCGTCATTCTCATTCGCAGATGTGGGCATGTTTTCCTCACTTTACATACATTTTCCACAAATTGATTAAAATCCAAGCCAACTCTTATTTTTTCATATAGCTCCTTCTCATCCGCATCACATGAAACATTCAGTTCTTCAAAACTATCTCTTATTCTTTCAATCAAAACATCACTAAGGATAGATAGATTTGTATTTGTAATAAAACGAATCCCATAAAAACTCATTTTGTCCAAATACTCAGTAATGTTGGCCAACAAGAACGGTTCTCCATTGCCATGCAAAATAATAACCTTAATAAAAGGAAAAATTGGTTCCAATCTTGTCAGCAATTTTGAATTAAGTATAGTTTTTCCACTTCCCGGATTATAGGAATGACTGCACATAATACATTTTGCATTGCAAATATCTGTCGTTTCAATTTGTAATTTCAAGGGAACTGTGTTCAGGTATGATTGTTCATTTATTGCATTGCAGAAAATCATAAACTCATTTATGTCCTTGCACACTTTCCATCTTTTATCTTGCAGTGCTTGTTTCTGTACAGCTTGTATTTTTTCGGTATTAACAATTCCTGAAATTAAATCTGCATTGTAAAGTTTGACTTTATCTAATCCCATTTGAGAATATTCGGAGTATAGTTTCATTCTGCAATCCCAAGGAATGTATATTTTTTCATAATTTGCCCAATTCCTGATTGAACCCGCACAAGAAATATCACAAATATCCGCTTCATTCCTGTCAATATTGCATCTATCCAGCAATTGTTCGGTCATCTTAATATTTTTGAAGTAAAAAATCAAAGCCTTCATAATTATTCCCCTTGAATCAAATTTCTCAATGTTTCCTTCTGACGCACTTTATATTGAGGATCACAATAAAATTCAGGAGTAATATCTACATCTAAATACTTGAGATTTCCACTCTCAATCAATCCGCATTTCAAACACGCTTCTGGTAATTTTCCAGAATAGAACATTTCTCTTAATTTCACATAGAACTTAGAATTCCAAACAGCTGTATGACTACCCATATCCACGATGTTCCCAATATGAAATAATTGGTTCCTGCAGCACATGGCAACATTTCCATTTAAATCTATGTAACCTTGTTTTAATATCCAGTCACAAATACCTCTGCAATTTACATTAGAAGGAACTGTATCCCTCTGAATCTCATCATTTTCTTCCAAATATGAATCTACCTTATCCGCTACTTCTTTCATTTCCTTCTCTTCTAAGTCAGATTTATACATTGGAATTGACTGCATTTTAACAAGCTGTTCCTCAATATCTTCAAACCTAATTTCCTTGTTTAACATATGTGCGTTTGGTACAATAACGGGAATTCCTAATTGCTCTCCTTTTTCCAACGCCTTAACAGAATAGTACTCTAAAACAAGGGGATAGTTATTCATCTCATCTTTAGAGTTATTTATGATAATATTAGAATTTAAGGTCATAAATGTAATTACACTAGCTCCATATTTTGCAGCTAATTCAACCATCTTTGGCATTTCCATAACATTTTGACGCATAATAACAGTAGCAATATGTTTTCTTACATCTGGACATTCTCTTTTTAATATTTCTAAATTCTCAATGATAACTTCAAACTTCAGATTCTTTCGAATAGATTCATATGTCTCTTTAGTTGCTCCATCGCATGAGATTTCAACCCATTCAAAATGATCCCTAATTTGCTGGATTAATTTACCTGACAACTTTGACAAATTAGTATTTGTCACTATTTTGTTCCCAAGCATAGAATAATAATCTATTTGTTCACAAACACGCGGACTAATAAAAGGCTCTCCCATGCCATTTAATGAAATTGTACGACACAAACTCAGTGAACGTTCCGTTTTCTTTACTACGTCTGTATCTAAATATACTCCACACTTATTATCACTAAAATAATGGGAACACATAATACACTTAGCATTGCAAATGTTAGTAGTTTCAATCTGAAGATAATCTGGTGATCCTAAAGCAACTGCGTTATGATTTAGGAAGTCAATGTCAATCAAAATATCATTAACAGACTTTGCTGCTCTTAATTCGCCATTTGAAACATATTGTTCTAACAACTGCTCCAATACTGTTGGATCATCTGCTTCTACTAATTTATTCTTGTAATAGATAATCAATTTTTCAGAAGTTGGAATTGTAATTCCTTTTAATCTGGATACTATTTCATGCTGTACAATGAATATATCAGCCGCAGTTCGAGATAAATCATCTCCGTTTTTTATTTCAATAAATTCAGTATCTCTATAGCTTTCTTTGCATAACTGTTTGACCTTATCAGCAGATTCCGCAAAACATATCAATTTTATTATCATATTAATTTACCTTTATCATTTCCTCTACTTGACCCAAATTGTTTCCATATATTACGTAAACATTTGTTTCTGTACCACTAAAATGCTTTTCTTTCGGATATCTTAGTCCAAGAAAATACCCATCTAGTGTTGAATCCATTTTTTTAGATGCTGGAATAGTAATTTTTTCTTTTTTCAGACAAACTCGCTGACAATCCGAATTGTAAATATTTTTTTCGTATTTACAGTAGCACTCTCGATTAACAGTCAAATACATCGGGCAGCCTTCAACCCCAATGGTCCTTACTCCTATTTTCTGCAGTTCCTGAAGTTCGGACATATTTCTGCACATAAACACATCGATGCCCACTTTCTTATACCAATCTATTGTAGAAATATTTAACACTGGTGTTCTAGCATATCCCATAACACTCCAAATCAATGGAATATCTTTATAATTTGATTTGAGATAATCTGCTGCACCAATATCCTGAACAATAATTCCCTCAACCTGTACCTTTGAAAGAAGATAGTCCAACTGAGTCATTACCGTATCAAATACCTTATCTGTTAAGTACATAGGTGTCTGAATAATTATTTTTTTCCCAGCACTTTGTAATGCTGATGCCAATTCTAACAATTCATAGCCTGCATATTTAAACATTCTCTTTTGACATACAAAATCACCTAATACAACACCATCTATTTCAGGTGAATTTTTGATTTCGATTATTGAATCTGAATCATACTGTTCTAATGCCGCATATAACATCATAATATTTCCCTTCTTTGCCTGTTTATATAATGGAGGTATGATTTTAACGGTGACCCATTTTCAAACCTTACTCGATTTGTCTTTAGGTCACGAATCACTTGTACTCTTTCTGCGGCCGGTACTGTTCTTCCTTCTATTTTAAAAGATTTAATACCAATCGCCATGTATATGCCAAGCACTTCAGCTACTCTGCATGGATGTTCTGCAAGTAATTTTCCTTTATACGGTTTTCCAGATATATCATCATATAGGATACATCCAGATCTGCAGGTCAATGTATGTTCCGTGTCCGATATAATATGAGGCAACCTACACTGTCTAATATCATTAAAACAAGTTCCGCCTTCTGCGACTAATTCATAATCTAAGTCTGGAAAAGCATTAATTATTTCTACCATCTCATCAATATACAGATTTGCATAAAAGATGATTCTTACCACACCCATATTTTTCAATAACTGAACGGTTCTTTTGTTGTATACCCCCAACAAGGTACTTGCATGTATTTCAGCATTTTTTAATGTTTTAGATACCTCCGCAATAACACCGAAATCCGCAATGATAAAAGAATCTACGCCCACGTTGTCTAATCGTTCAATAGATTTTAACAGCTCCGTCATTTCATGCTGGTGGATTGTCGAGTTTATTGCTACATATAATTTGATATTTTTTTCATGACATATCTTTGTTGCTTCTATAATTTCCTCCTCACTAAAGTCAGTGCGCGAAGGTCTTGAAGTCACACCTTTCATACCAACATATATCGCATCTGGTTTTTCTCCTAATATTATATTCAGTTCATTAAACGACCCCACAGGTGCAAGAATTTCATATTCTGACATATAAAGTCACCTCTACTTATCTTTCAATGATTTTAAATACACGTTTGCAATATCTAACTTAACCTTTATAGACTTTGCACAGATTACCAGTATTCCTAAAGGTAAAATTACCAATTCAATATGCTGAATTGTAAGCGCAATCCCTGCCATGACAGGCAGAAAAATATTCAAAAACGCTTCCAACGGTACTGAATCAAAACACGTGAACCAATCTTTTTGAGCATATTTGCATAAAACAGTATAAATCCATCGTTCTAAAACAAAATTCAACAGTACAGAGACGATAACTAAAACACTATTTTTCAAAAAGAGCAGTATTAAAGCTATGAGACACAAAATAATTTCTGTTACCCAAAAAACAACAACCACGCTACGATAATCCTTTTGACGATTCGTTATGAATGTATTCACTCCTGATTTCAAATCATTTTCCATATCTATAATCTGATGAATCAATATATAACGAAGTCCATCCAAAAGAGAAACGATTCCCCATATTCCCAGTAACATACACATCCTTGGGTTCATATCCACCAACAGACATATAATGCAAAGAGGCATACATCTCTGAGCGAATGAGCATTCCACTAAGCCTATTAGTCCTCTTTCCTTGAATCTTATTCCTGGTGCTGAATACGAAACTCCAAGTATGTACACCACAATAATAAGTATTGTCGCCAGACACTTATCTTTACAAACAAAGAAGATTGGAACATTTCCCACCAAAAACATTACAATGAATAACATCCATATCTGCCATTTTCTCATTGTCGCAATAACTTTTCTTTTTCCAACTTTTTTATCTATCTCTAAATCCGAAAAATCATTAGCAACATAGCTTATTGCCAAAAACGTCCCCAAAAACAAGAAATAGGTCAAGACATCTATTAAACTTTTTTTTGCAGAAGAGTTTGACAGATATAAAAAATACATTAATATTCCTAACATCATTGTAACTTTAGAACTGAGCCACTCTTCCATTCTTAAATACGCAATTACTTTTTTCATCTAACAAACTCCTTCTAATTGTATACCGATTGCTAACTTATCTGAGTTTGCAAGAAATCTGAGTTTTTCACTAATCATTTTTTTCACTCGTTCTTCTTAGAAACTCCAATACTTTAGGCAAAGCAGAAATAAACCAAACAGTATATTTTTGTGGATTATCAAGAACATCTTTTGATAATTCTTCAATATTGACCCACTCCGCACATTCTGCCTCTTCAGGATCTGCGTTGAAATCACCATCATACATTCCAATAAATACATGATCGAATTCATATTCAGTAATTCCATTTTCGAATACATTGCGATAAACAAAAGACGAAATCTCTTCTAATGGACAATCCATGCCCATTTCCTCTAATAATCGCCTATGTATAGCCTCTTCTAATAATTCACCTTTTCTAGGATGTGAACAACATGCATTTGTAATCAAGCCACCTGAATGGTATTTATTTTTGTTTCTTTTCTGAACCAACATTTTTCCATTATTTACAATAAAAATAGAAAATGCTCTATGCAGAAGGCACTGAAAATGTGCATCCATCTTATTTGCAGAGCCTATTTCGTTGTCACTTAAATCAACGAGTATAATCTGATCCATATCATTATTCATTGAAAAACCTCTTTCCATGCCCATCATAGTTCAAGCATCCAGGCGTAACTATTTCAACTTTTACCTCAGATGAAAACAGTGTTTCTAACTCTTTGAGCATTTCCGCATTTATGTTTGGCACACTGCTTTCTGTCTTTACCAAATATCTGTTTGACTCTTTTTCAACGATATACTCACCAATGTTTCCATATTTGAAAAGAATATTCTCTACATTTTCCGGGAACACATATGAATTGCCAATTTCAAATGAATCATTTAATCTTCCCAAATAGAATAATCTTGGTAAATCTCTTCCACATTTGCATTTTTCATGTGTAATATACATCAAATCATCCGTCCAATATCTTAACAATGGGAAACCTTTGTCCCACAGTGTTGTGTACACAGCAACTCCAATTTCTCCATCAGCTACTGGCATGTGCGTTTTAGGATCAATAATTTCTATCATCAAATATTCATCTAGATAGTGTAATCCATTTTTTTGTTTACACTCTCCTGCCATTGGACCAAACATCTCGCTCATTCCAAACATGTTGTAGCATTCTGCTCCCCAAGCATCTTCAAGAATTTTTCTTCTTTCTGAAGACAGGAAACCTCCACCCATTAGAAGTTTATTCACCTTTGACTCATGAGCAATTTTTTTTATTACCGGATTATAAACAATATTTGTAGCAATGCTAGGACGAGTTGCAACGATAGTAACTGGTACCTTGGTAATTGTATCCACAATATTTTCAGGACTAGGAATCGGGCAATTAACATACCCAGCCCCCATTGTAGTAAACTGCCACATCATAGTATGCGCCATCACACCTGTATCTACCGGTGCCATAATGCCACCTATATCTGAAGCTTCAACATCAAGTTCTTCATAGAAACTTCTTACAAACTTCTCGTGTATTTTTTTATCTTCCTTATTGTATATATAAAAAGTTTTCTGTCCTGTTGTTCCGCTGCTTGAAAAAACTCCATAAATATTTTCCAGCGTCGTAGTCGAACGTTCTTCCACAGATGTATCCCGTAGTTCCTTCTTAAATGTGAATGGGATTTTTATAAATTCCTCATAATTATCAAAAGACTGTATTGATGGTATTTTTTTATTATAAAAATCAGGTTTAAAAGCCCCTGCCTCATATAATCGTTTTAAGACGCCCAATTCCTTTTCATATTTCATATATTTATCTCCTGTTTTATTTTAATATTATGTCTACTAATTTATTTGTGACTTTAAATAAAATGCATGCTGCGATTACTCCCACAACAATCAGTGTGGGATATAACGACATCCACACTTTAAAACACAATTCAGAAAAACTAAATTTAGTTATCAAAACACCTGTCAAAATAATACTTACATTTATTATTGCTATAATTCCTGGTATTAACACGTCATTCTTGACCACATTCTCATCACTTATCTTCTTCGTAATTATTCTTGCAAACGGTATTTCCGGAAGTATGAATCCAACCAAAAGATTAATTACATAGGCAAGTAAAAAATCATAGATGAATCGCAATGAAAAAATATTGGTTTTATTAACAAATGAAACTGTAGCTGTTATAACAATGCACATAAAAAAATCTTGTATTATTTCAAATAGTACTCTTCTCTTATTCATCCTTATTACCTCTTAAAATACAAGCAGCATTGTGACTAACGTCATAAACGAAATCATATTTTCCCATGCCATAATCGAACTTGTGTCCTGAATTCCATCCATTTGTCCATCAAAGTAAACAATGTCTTTATTTATATATTTAAACTTTCTTTTTTTCGCACATGTATATACATACCCTAACTCATTATCTAAAATAAGCAGCTGAACAACACATTGCTTCAAAAAGCTCGTTCCCTTGTATGATGCAAATTTATTAATAAAAACAGAAGAAAGCATCACATCAAGCACTAGCCAAATAGGAATTGTCACCAATAACAACGGATTCATTTTAATTGCAGAAGCAACTAAAATTCCAAAAATCCCAAACAAATATAAGGATGTTTTTCTTGGCATGATTCCCATAACATAATCCGGATGTTTATCTGCTAAATAGTAATTCGCACAACCATAATGCCATAGTCGCTTAAACATAGCTTTCACAGGTGTCCATGTTTTTTTACTATGATATACAAGACCATCTGCTGTACATTTAAAAATATAGCCTGCTTTTATCATTCTTAAGCCAAGATCAACATCTTCCCCGCCTGGTTTATCCGGAAAACTCCTGTCAAAACCATTAATTTTTTCAAATACCTCTTTCCTCATAGAACAGTTCGCAGTTGGGGTCCACGGAACAGTATCCATCCATTTTGGGAAACTAAAGCAGATAGTAAACGGTGTCTTATCTACAGCTTTCCAAAACCAAGTGTCTTCTCCAACAAATTCCAAACCTCCAGCTACTCCACCGACCTTTTCACTGTCGTATAACTTATAGTGTTCATTTAATAGATTAGGAGTTGCAATACAATCCGAATCTAAGAACATCACAATATCATACTGTGCATTTCTTGCTCCCACATTTCTTTTTTCAGCAACAGATGGAGAGTAATATATTTTTTTTGCATCATATTTTATGCAAAACTTTTGAATTTCTTTGACATCATTCTCATTACTGTCATCAATCAGCAAAACTTCTGTTGGCCCATTAAAATTATTTCTCGCAATCTGTACACTTTCAAGCAATTCGCCTAACAGCTTTACTCTTCCTTTTGTTGCGATAACTATACTAATTCCATTAAGATTCATAACTACGCCTTCCTAAAAAAACATTTTCCAGACAATAAGCAAAAGAACTGCTGATACGAAAAAATCTATTATCAATTTTTTTATACGAGCGGCATCGTCTTTCATGCCAAACTTAATTTGAAATCTATTAAAAATAATGCCTTTATATAATGCTCCTAGTGAATGTTCCTTTAAGGACTGTTTTACTCTATAGAATTCATACTGATTTTGGATCATTTGGGCCCCATAATAATAAACGGGGGAGCATAATCCGTGTTTTTTCATATCGATTACATAATCAACCATTGAATTAATTAGAATCCATAGTAAGGAAATCGATATTGGTAAATATGATTTAAGACATAAGCTTAAAATAGCCATCCATATAACCCCGATACTTTCAAACACATAATTTTTAGGAATTACGCGTTTATACAATTCTGGATGACGCTTAACTATATAATTTTCCATAGTGCCCCATCGTTTTGCTCGATCATGAACAGCTTTATAATTATTCCATGTTTTTCTAGAATGATATGTTACCGCATTTGAAGCCGAACCAATCATATACCCCGCTTTTGTCACTCGATATGTCATATCAAGATCATCCCCGCCTAATTTAAACGGGAAATTTTCTTCAAACATTCCTATCTCTTCCAATACACTCTTTTTGAACGATACATTGTTTCCAATCGTCCATGAATGAAAAGGATAATTCCTTGCAAAAGAAAATGAATTAACAAGAGATGTTTTTTCAAGCAGTTTCCACCAGAACGTTTTTTCTCCGACAAATTCTGTATAACCTAAAACGCCACCTAATTTTACTTTATAAGGATTTTTATAAGCCTCTACATACTCATCTAACAGCCCTGACTCAATAGTTACATCAGAGTCAATAAATAAGATATAGTCAAATTTTGATGATCTTATTCCAAGATTTCTCTTCTTTCTTACACTATCATCTCCTGAAATATAGACCGCATCATATTTCTCACAGGACTGAACAATACTTTTTTGTTCTTCTCCTTGGCTGCTATCTACAATTAGTACTTCTGTTTCGCCTTTTTCGTATCTATTTCTTTCCTTGTATAGGGACTCAAGCAGAGCATCTACAAGTTCTGATCTATTCCATGTGGGAATTACAATTGAAAAATTCATACAAAACCTCACATCACTCTTGGTCGCATTTTCCATACTGCTGTCATAAACATTGCTGCTGTCATTATGGCCATCAAATGGATCACATATTTTTTTAATAAATTTGGATTTGTTCATCAAATTTTCCTTATCTATAATCCAAAATAGACTTTCATATTCAAGAGAACAATATCACATTTTTCTCTTCCAAAACGTAAAATGTAATTTTTGGTAGTCGAAAATGTAACTTTTGGTAATTTTATGTCAAAAAAACACCTTTTTCGAACTATTGTTTTTAAAATCTATCTCATTTTGCACTTGGCATACTTATAACACAAAACTCCGAATCAAATTTTTTTTGTTTCGGAGTTTTCTCATAGTTTTTTTATTTTATTATTAAAAGCCCAAATATATTAATGCCTACGTATCAGTATATGCTGCAAATCCTACTATGTTATGCATTGCATGTCAAATCAGCTATTAGTATGGTTACGAGGTAAAAGGATTTCTCTTGTTATTTCCCCTCCCTTTCCACCATCGCTGTCACCATGCGCAGCACTGCATTTGCATACTTCAGTGCAAATTTATCTGCGTCCTCCTCGCATTCAAGATTCCTGTATTCAGTGTACCCGCCCGGTTCATCCATGTTAGGATAATTTTCAAATTCATCTCTGTAGGTTCTGATTTTGGTAAATATATAGAGTTTAAGCTGGTCATCCGTAAGTTTATCTTCTATGTCTTTGTAATGGTCGGTGTAGGACCACTCTATCGAGTGATACAGCTCGTGCATCAGGGTTATTATGCATTGCGTCTGGTCGTTTGCTATGTTGGTTGATAATTTGATAATGTTTTCGTTATGCGAATAACTGCCATCTATTTTTTCGTCCATTTCGATGAACACAACCTGATAGATTTCTTTTGTGCCGTACATCCCGGTAATGATGTCAGCCAGCTGCTTATATGTACTCTGTTTCTCGCTTGTGCTTAGTTCGGCATATGTATCCGACGTCAGTTTTGAAGCGATTTCTATAATGTTTTCCGCGTCAACTACTCCGTCAGTTGTTGAGTTTTTATTTTCGGATGCCTGAACATACCGGTCGTATTCCCATTGCGCCCGGACTACATTATGTATCTGGATTCCCGCAAAAATAAAGCCAACCGTTGCGATCACAGGCATTACCAGAGTGTAATATTTTAAAAGAGCTTTTCTGGCAGGAATAATGTGTCCTTCTTTTTTTTGCTTATGAAGGTGGCGTGCAATAATAAATACAATAAAAGCTGCTGTTACAAACATTACCGCCCTGATTATGGTTATTGCTCTGTTGCCAAACGGCATTCCGATAAGCGATACAAATCCGATTGCGCTTGCTGAAATTCCACAATGCTTTATCAGATTCTTAACCGTTCTCTCGATTCTCAGATAATCGTGGATTATGTACAATGTAATCATTACCATGACCTCAAATGCGATCAGCGCCATTCCGCTGATGTACCCTCCTGTTTTCCCGGTGCTGTATATATATACACGGCCGTGGCATACCCAATAAATAATCGCCAGGAAAATACTATTAGTTATTAATAACAGCCCGTTATATGTAAATTTCTCCATCTGTTTCATTTGCATGCTCTCCTATCCTGTTTATCCGTATATAATTCTATCATTATCTTACAACCTTTCTTGCATTTCTGCGACAATATGTTGTAATGAAATAATTAAAAACAAGGAGTTTAACATGAATTTAGGAGAACGAATTAAACAGATTCGTAAAGCGCGGGGATTATCCGCTGAATCAATTGCCAAAGAGCTCGGAGTTTCTGTGTCCACTGTTTACAGATATGAGGATTCATCCATAGAGAAAATCCCTGTAGGCATCTTCAACAAATTGTGTACTATTTTAGATGTATCGCCTTCTGAATTAATGAACGGTAATCTTTCTAACAATGATTGTGAGCCATCACTTCCAAATGATTTTGACAATCCTCAGGATGCAATGGCGTTTATATTAAAGCTCCCAACCCTTGCTGCATATGGCGGTTATAATATAGACTCAATGGATGATGAAACAATTATTAATTTTGCAAACGATTTATTGGACCAATTAAAAATGGTCAGTTACAAATATAAATAGCAGGATAAATTATAAGTTTGATCCTTCTATCAGAAATCCAAAAACTCCCGCAGCCAACCGGCATACGGGAGTTTTGGTATTTATTATATTATTAGGAGCGATTTTATCCCCAGACTTCCTCGGCGATTTCCTTGACAAGTCTTAATTTCGCCCACTGCTCTTCTTCGGTAAGTTTGTTGCCGATTTCGCATGAGGCGAAGCCGCACTGCGGGCTGAGGCAGAGTCGGTCAAGCGGGATGTACTTAGCTGCTTCACGGATTCTCTTAATGACCGCATCTTTATCCTCGAGTTGTGGAGACTTCGTCGTAATCAGGCCGAGTACCACAATCTTATCATCTGACACCTTCGCAAGAGGAGCAAAACCGCCGGAACGTGCATCATCATATTCAAGAAGGAGGGCGTCAACGTTCTCCCTGGCAAAAACATAATCCGCAACGGAATCATATGGACCGCTGGTGAAAAATGTTGAATGGTAATTGCCCCTGCAGATATGCGATGTTATTACCATGTCATCCGGTTTACCCTCGAGAGCAAGATTATTTATTTTGAGAAGATCTGCTTTGACATCCTCTATATCTATGCCAAGTGATTTATACCTGTGCTTCGCCGCATCACCGACTACCGCACCCCATGTGCAGTCATCAAGCTGGAGATTGCGGCATCCTGCATCATAGAACTGCCTGATTATATCACGGTAGGCTTCTGCGATGTCCTGAATCAGGGCTTCATTATCCGGATAGATTTTTCTGGTTCCTTCAATATTGTTGGGAACGATAAACTGCTGAAAAGTCTGTGCCGGCGCCGGTATTGTGTACTTAGCCACTGTATTTTCATCCTCGAACTGCTTAAGGAACTTAAAATACTCAACAAAAGGATGCGCTTTTGCCCTAACCGGTCCAACAAGATATGTGTCATCTAATATAGCAAGTTCAGCATCAAACTGAACGCCGTTGCCGGTATTTTGGTGCTCCACGCCATCTAATCCCCACATAAAATCAAGATGCCAGAATGTCCTTCTGAACTCGCCATCGGTGATTGCATGGAATCCGAGTTCTTTCTGCTTCGCAACCAGCTTCGTTATCTCATCATTCACGACCTTGTCATAATCTGCCTTGGAAATTTCTCCGCCGGCAAACTTTGCCTTTGCATCCTTCAATTCCTGTGGTCTTAAAAAACTTCCGACGAAATCATATTTAAACGGTGTCTTTAATGTACTCATAAAAAATCCTCCTGTGTTTTCTTATGAGTGCAGTCTATCACATAGGAATGATTAATTAAAATACATTAATTCAGGCATTTATAATAGCTTTAAACTATTGATAGCGTTAGTTTCTAGTCCTCGCTCCGGTATTCTTCCATCCGTTTCTCGGCTTCTTCACGTGTCAGACTGCATTCCTCCATCAGGCGCTGTATCGATTCCTCACGGCTGCATCCAAATTTACGGCAAAGTGAAAGCACTGCCTGTTCGCGTCCAA
>ENA-OYZE01000012-OYZE01000012.1-human-gut-metagenome-genome-assembly--contig:-NODE-12-length-98302-cov-7.549197_pt1 | contig 98302 bp, 100 predicted proteins | sample MGYA00243259_ERZ653469 | MGnify/ENA primary metagenome ERZ653469 (study PRJEB26926, sample SAMN06164913) | human gut metagenome | biome: ENVO:00009003; feature: ENVO:2100002; material: ENVO:00002003...
ATAAGAGACAGTTTTTATATAGTATAATTTAGTCAATAAATATATTAATCCTGCCTGGTGCGATACGTTTTACATTGCGTCAACCACATTTCGTAAAAGGGAATCGGCGTCCAAGAATCTATGTCAGGCCTCGACGGCTTATTTAAGTTAGAGAGCATTTGCTCCGGTGGAAGACAAAACTTCTTGGCAGATTACCCACCTGTGTATACAGGTTGAATCCAGTAAAACAACGGCCAAGGCAGGATATTTTTATATGAAGCGGATGCCTATGAGAAAGTGGATCAATGACAGACCTATATTGTTTTGGACGTTGTCGTTTATTGCGGGCATTTTGCTGTCCTTTTGTATTATCTGCGGATTGTGGTGGATTGCAGTTGTGTTTTCGGTGGCATTGACCACTGTTTTTATTTTGTGCAGGAAAAATTCAAAGGCACTCACTAAAATTGCTCTGCTGACCGCTTCTTTTATGTTGGGTACACTTGTATTCTGGGCAAATTACGTCAATATTCTGTCAATGGAAGTGGAGAGTTCGCCTTGTGTGGTAACAGGCGTATTTACTGATCGTGTGTATGACGACAACAATTATATGTCGGTGGTATTGCGCGATTGTTCGGTAACGCTTGCGGACGGAACGCAGATAAACGTGGATGTCAACGTGATTTTGTTCGACGAAGAACAGATCGACCTTGTGGCAACGGGATATAAGGCGACTTTTTACGGCGAAATAAGTTACAATTATATATTTAAAGACGGCGTGGACAGTTATACTTACAAAAACGATGTGTATTACACGGTGACTTCCGTCAACGGACTTACCGTAAGTCAAGGACAACCTACTCTTGCCGAAAAATGCAGGTTGTACATCTTACAGACTCTCACACGCTATTGCCCCGAAACCGCCGACCTTTCATATGCTTTAATAATCGGAGACAAATCGTTTGTGGACGGCAACGATATGCAGTCTTTCCGCACGGCAGGTATTGCGCATTTACTTGCGGTAAGCGGTCTGCATGTCGGATTTATAGTAGGCATATTTGAATTTATATTTGAAAAATTTAAAGTGCATCCGCTCAAAAGGTTGGCTGTTTCCCTTCCTCTTTTGCTGTTTTACGCATATTTATGCGGTTTTCCGGCATCGGTAATGAGAGCGGTTGTAATGGCAGTGTGTGTACAATTGTGCAGATTTGCTTTCCGTAAGGTTGATTTGCTGACATCCTTGGCTGCGGCGTGTATAGTGATTCTGTCTGTAAAACCGCTTTATCTGTTCGATGCAGGATTTTTGCTTTCTGTAAGCGCGGTGTACGGTATTGCCACGTTTACCGCTGCGACAAACAGACTTATAAAGCGCAGATTCAGCGGATTTACGGCAAAGATACTCACTTCGCTGTCCGTATCTTTTGGCGCAACTGTGGGAACAATGGGTTGGTCGTTGTATTTTTACGGATATTTGCCCGTGTTCGGCACATTGGTCAATCTTGTCGCAATACCGGTTGTTTCGGTTGCCTTTATATGCATCGTTGTAGGACTTATTCCTGTTGTGGGACAAATTTTTCTGTTTGTTTCCGACAAACTGATTCTTTTTGTGCTTGCCGTTGCCCGTGCAGTGGCAAGTGCATCCGCGTCTGCTCTTGTACTTCCGTCGATAGGCATTGCAACCGTAATAATCGGAATATGGCTGTTTGTGTACGGCGGATACGTAAATTTCAAAGGCAAGGAAAAGTTGACTGTGCATTGTCTGCTTGCATTGATATTTTTGTGCAGTTGTATATACAGTTTCATTCCTCAAGACGCGGGAACACGCATTTTTATCAATGAAACATACGGTGACAGTTGTGTAGTTGCCGTAAACAACGGCGAAGTGGCTGTAATCAGCAATCTGCAATACGGCGAAACGGACAAGATTGTAAGTACAATGAATTTCAAATACGAAAGTCTGTCGCTGTACGTAACCGATTTTACCAATGTAAGGCTTTCTGCGTTTCAATTGCTCAATGAACAAAGAAAGATAAACAGTGTGTACGTTTTGGACACAAGCGGCAACATTGCGGTAGAACGTTATTGTGAAAATCAGTCGATAGATGTCGTCCGTGTTCCGAAAAATTATTTTTCCGGCAATGACGTCAAAGTAAGAAGCATTTGGGACGGTTCGTTGGTCGGCGCTCTTGTGGTAGCAGACGATATGTCATTGGCTGTGGTCACAACGGACAACAGTTTGCTTTACGACAATCTCGCTTTAAATCTGAAATCAATACCTACCGCTCTGATGTGTTCCGCTCCTACTGCAGATATGCTTAAAGATTTCGAAAACTCGTATATTTTCACTACATATATGACCGACAAGAATATTTACTCGTCAAACCGTTGCGGAAACTTTACATTGATTCAAAAAGATGGTAAAATATTGCTAAAATTATAAGGGGAACAAAGTGATAAAGTTTATTTCATTAAAGGAAAAACTTAAAAACAATTTTTTCCCGCTCTTGGTAGTTTACGGAAACGACCTTTGGCTTAAAGAAAAAGCAATCGAAAACATCGTCGGCAGTCTTGACATTACCGTTGATATCAATATTTCACGGTTTGAGCAGACATCGGATTTCGACGCTGTATTTATGGCATGCGCTACATTGCCGTTTATCGACAGGTACAGGGCGGTAATTGCCGAGTTGATTGTTCCCCAGGGCAGAAAAGCGCAGGAATTAAAGGAAAGGCTGGAAAAATTTGCCGCTTATCCGCAACAAAGTTGCTGTCTGATTATAGTGTGCGACAATCCTAAACCTTTCGAAACCGTCAGAGGCGCGGAAACGGTCGATTGTTCCAGACTTGACACCGAAAACGTAGTGCGGTGGATTACTTCATACGTACGACTTAACAAAGGCAATATAGACAGAAACACTGCGCTCAAAATCGCTGAATATTGTCTTAACGATATGGCTCGCGTCAGCACCGAAACGGAAAAACTTGTCGGATATTCACCCGACGTCACACAGGAAAACGTGCAGTTACTTGTACACAAGGATATGGAATACGTAGTATTCGACTTGGGCAAGGCAATCGCGGTAAAGAATGTAGAAAAGTCGTTGTCGATGGTATCGTCACTTATCGAGAAAGGCGAAGAACCGCGATCTCTTTTCAGTGTGCTGTACAACTTTTACAGGCGCATGTATTACGTCCGTACTTCGGAAGGAAGCAACGACAGCAAGGCGGAACTGCTGGGCGTAAAACCTTATGCCTTGCGTTACGTTGCCGAAGTGGCTGCCGGATACAGACCCGTTCAACTTAAAAAAGCGTTAAATCTGTTTCTCGACGCCGACGCCAAAATAAAGCGTTTCTTTAATGACAGAGAAACCTTGGAATATCTTGTTTTGCAACTTTTGCAACTTTAAGGAGTAAAATGATCGACAAATTAAGACAAAATTACCGTGCGTCCCTATGGGCGGTCAGAATACTGTTTGTAGTTACTTTTGTGTTTGCACAGTGGCGTGAATCAGTAACGGCTCTTATGTTGTTTATGAATAACAACAGTATTTGGCTTGCATTGGCAATGTGCGCTTTGAGCGGTATTATTGCTTTGGTTCTTTATCCTTTCGTGATAAATGTGCTTCTCAATTTGTTCAGAATATACAGTGTGCCAAGGGCGGAGTACGTACTGTTGGCATTGCTTTACGCTTCCTTCGGTCAGTTGATTACGGGGGCGCTAAACTGTATTTTGTTTATAACTCCAGTGGTAGTAACCTGGGGAGCGATATTGTTTAATTTTATCGGAACAACCGTTGCAGCGGTAATGTTCTACGCAAAGACATCGAAACTTTATTTTAACGACATAACACGAGTCTACTATTTCAAAAATCTTGCAATAGTGTATTTTGTCGTAATGATATTGGGGGTGATATTGTGAAGACAACAGCCCTCTTATCGGCAATGATGTTGATTGCGTTAATATTTATACCTATGTTTTCGGCGCCTGTTGCTGTTGCGGAAAATGCAGGCACGTCTGTAAATTTTGATGACTACGAATCGTCGGAAGTGTACAAATTTGTACAGTATTTTTCCGAAACTTATCCTTCGCGCATTGCCGGAAGCGACACGGAAAGACAAGCGGCACTTTATATCAAGCAATGCTTCGAACAGATTCTCGAAGGCACCGACTCTTCGGTTGAATTGCAATCGGCAGAGCAGTCAAGCAATGTCGTGGCGACACTGAATTCAGCCGCTTCAAATGAATACAGGATAATTATAGGCGCTCATTACGACAGTGTACTCGGTTCTGAAGGCGCACAGGACAATGCCTCGGGCGTTGCCGCATTGCTGGAAATTGCAAGACAGTTGGCGTCCTATAATTTGCAACTTCCCGTGGACGTTGTTTTTATAGCATTCGGAGGAGAAGAAGCGGGGCTTATCGGTTCCTACGGATATGTCGGCTCAATGACGTCAACGGACGTGCAACGCACTTTGATGATGATAAACCTCGACAGTATTGCCGGCGGAGATTATCTTTATCTGCATTGCGAAACGGTTGCAAACGATATGGAAAGATTTTTTGTCGACAATTTCGCAACCTATTCCGAAATTTCCGTAAAGCCTTATACCAACGGTGTTGTCGTTTTCCCCGGGATGTTGGGTGACTACTACGAAAAGTTGCAGGCTTCCGATCAAACGCCGTTCAGAGCAATGGGGATTCCTACCGCGCTGTTTATTTCTGGCAATTACAAGACATTCAGTTGGGATTACGTCGAAAGCGCAGACGAATCCTATTGCGTAATGAACAGCAACCGCGATACATTCGACAACCTCAATCGCAGAAAGGAAGAGTTTGTCAAAAAAATTCTTACGGTTTCCGATACGATTGTTTCCGTTATAAAAGCCGACGGTTTTCGTGACATGGCGATAAACGCAAGAAGCGGATTGGTAAATCTCGATGTCGTTTATTCTCAACGTTGGCCTGTAATAGCACGTATTGCGATAACGCTGATACTTGCATTTGTAGCATGGAGATACTACAGGTCGTTGCGCAAAAAGTCCTATATGAGCAACGTTTCTGCAGGCGGAACGGGCAACAAAGTTTTTACTTCTCCCCAAGCGGACGACGTGTTTGATTTGTAATGTAAAATGGAGCAAAATGAAAAATACCGGACTTAAAAAATGGCAGTTTGCCTTGATATATTCTGCGGTGATAGCGGTAAGTATAGTGCTTGATCAATCGAGCAAGATATTGCTTGAACCTGTTCTTGCGGATAAAGACATTCCCATTATAGGAAGATGGTTTATGCTTTCCTGGACGCTCAACGACGGCGCGGCGTTTGGAATGTTCGGCGGACAGAATGTTTTCTTTTTTATTATAACATTGCTGGCTCTGCCGATGTTCGTTTATCTGCTGATACGTTCCTATTATCAGGGAGTGTGGGGACAGGTAGGTTACTCGTTTATTATCGGCGGTCTGATAGGAAACGCCATTGACAGATTGTTCCTTGCACAGGAAGGATTTTTCAGCGGTTACGTGCGTGATTTCTTTTATGTAAAAGGATTTGCAGTGTTCAATGTTGCCGACAGTTTCCTGGTTGTAGGCACCATTTGCGCCGTGCTTGCACTGATGTTTTTTGACAAAGACGCCGTATTTCCGTTAAAGAAAAAGGCGGAGAATGAAAATGAGTGATGTATTTGTCGTTCAACAGTGTCAGTCGGGAATACGCCTCGATACGTTTGTCGCTCAGGTTGCCGATATCACACGATCTCATGCAGGCAAGTTGCTTAAAGATGGATGCGTCACGGTAAACGGTCAAGTAAAAGACAAATCGTATTGCGTAAAAGCGGAAGACAGCGTTACGGTCGATATTCCTGAAGATGTCAGTTGCGACATTCCTCCACAGGACATTCCTATTGACATCGTATACGAAGACTCCGACGTTCTTGTAATAAACAAGCAACAAGGGCTTACGGTACATCCTGCAAACAACGTGTATACGGATACGCTTGTCAACGCATTGCTTTTCCATGTAAAAGATTTAAGCGGTATAAACGGAGTGTTGCGTCCCGGAATAGTGCATCGTCTTGACAAAGACACAAGCGGACTTATGATGGTAGCCAAAAACGATTTTGCGCACAACAGTCTTGCCGCTCAGATACAGTCGAAGGAATGCAGACGAATTTATATTGCGCTTACCGAAGGCGTAATAAAGGAAGAGGGCGGAACGGTGGACAAGGCAATCGCGCGAAGCACAGTCGATCGCAAAAAAATGGCTGTCGACCCAAACGGGCGCAGTGCGGTGACATTGTATAAAGTAATACAGAGATATAAAAACAATACTTTATTGCGCCTTGAATTAAAAACAGGGCGTACGCATCAGATAAGGGTGCATTGCAAATATATAGGACATCCCGTAGTAGGCGACAAAACGTACGGATACAAAAATCAGCGTTTTAACCTTGACGGTCAACTCTTGCACGCATCTGAAATAATGTTTACTCATCCGCGAACGGGTGAGCAGATGCATTTTCAGGTGGATTTGCCGGACTATTTCAAACGGGTTCTTGCAGTTCTCGAACATGAAAAGATAAATTAAACGGAGGAGCAGTATTGAAAACCATAGTTTCTCTTACCGATCTTAAACGTGAGGAAATTTCTCTCGTACTTGAAAGCGCTGTACAAATGCGCAGACTTGTGTTGTCAACGTTCAAAAAGGGACCGCAACTTGCAGGGAAAACCGTTGCGACGTTGTGGAAACAGCCGGATAAACAAAGTATGGGATTTCAACTTGCGGCAGGCTATATGTCGGCAAACAGTTACGTTTACTACGATGTGAAGGATGTCTTCGACTGTTGTTGCGCTTTGGACAACATGGGGGTAAACACCGTTGTCGCTCAATGTGAAAACGACAATCTGATTCGCAAAATTGCAGATTCATTGAAGTGTTCCTTTATAAACGGCGGTTCGGCGCAGTACGACCCGGTGGGAGTGCTTGCCGACCTGATGGCTTTGCAAAGCAAAACGGACGGCCTTCGCAATTTAACCGTTCTTGCCGTCGGCAACAAACAGACAAACAAAATTTCCGAATTGTCCTATTGCCTGTCATTGTTCGGTTCGGCGTTGGTGTGGTATTTGCCCGATTCGGATTACGCTACAAACCGTAAAGGTGTTGTATTGGGTGATATAAAAGCGGCATTCGCAGGAGCGGATGCGGTGATTGACATAGGTCTTGACGTTTATTCCGAAGCATCGCAGTATTACGGCGCGACTGGAGGTATATCGTCAAAACTGATGGATTCGGCTCGTGTCAACGCACCTCTGCTGGGCAGCCGAACGGTGGTGGATGCGCTGGGAATAAAACAATACGCGCACAGTATCGTAAATACCCGTGACAGTTGCTACGCATCGGTGGCAATGGCACTGTTGTATATACTTAACAGATAAACTTTAAAGGGAGAGTAAAAATGAAACTGTCTGAAAAAATCATTATTTCCGCATTAATCATCGCGTTGTTGCTTGCGGTAGTGGGACTTATTCTTGAAAGTAAAGTAGTTACTTTCATTGCAATGGGATTGCTTGCATGTATTGCCGTTGCATATACGATTATACAGATATCGGAGTATTTCAAGGTTATGGACGAGCCGACGGAAGGGAAAAAGCAACTGGTGCTTCTCATAGTTACCGTTGTGGTTTGTCTAATTATTCTGTGCCTTGCAATTCTTACATTTACAGGAAAATTGTTCACTTCGATTGCCTGACGTCAGGCGGTCAAAAACAGCCTTGCGCAAAATGCGCAAGGCTGTTTTTTAATGTTTATATCTTTTAGTTTACGTCAAACGGTTCCGTCAAGATGCGTAGTGCTAATTCGCCTGTTTAAAGGTGAATATTAAAGGGCGCGTCGCAAGGAGCGAAAGATGTCCGTGTCAGCGGGCGAAGTTGCATTAAAGACAGTATTTGTATTTCCAATAGTGTCAAAATTTCAATGTACGTGACAAGTTTTTCAGTGAAATGTCACTTTTCTTTTACAAGCAGTTCGGGATGCTGATTCGGGTTTACTATTACAGTATTGTAAGAAGTGTAAAATGCTGACCCTATCGCTCCCTTGGGAGGTTTTCTTACGTTTTCACGGCGAGTATAGTCAACTGCTATTTTGCTGCCTTCCCTTGCCTGCGAGTAGTAGGCGGTGATTTCCGCGCTTTTTACTATTACATCGTCAGGTATGTTTTTGCCGGATATAACTACGTGCGACGAGTGTATTTGTTGAGTGTGAAGCCACATGTCGTCCGGCTTTGCCAGTTTGTAGGTGACAAGATTGTTTTGAATGTTGTTTTTGCCTACAAGTACAGTATATCCTTCGATATTGTAAGTCAGCGGTTTGGAGGGGGGCAGTGTTTCCTTTTTGACCTTTTTGTATTTTATTATGCCCGCGTCCTCCAATTCCTTTACTATTTCCGCAAGGTCTGCTGTTTCGTTGCAGTATTTTAATGATTGTTTTACCGTGTTAAGGTAGTCGAGCAAACGTGAATTTTCCTCGATTAATTTTGTGTTGTGTTCAACCGTGCTTTTCATTTTACGGTATTTTTTGTAGTAGTGCTGCGCGTTTTGCGTGCCGTCCATCGACGGATCAAGAGTAACGGTTATTTCGGGACAGTTTTCGTCATAGTAGTCTGTTACCGTGACTTCCCTGTCGTTTCGTTTTATTCGGTAGAGGTTTGCAAGTATCAGGTCGCCGTACTTCTTGAACTGCAGACTTTGTTGTCCTTCGAGTACGCTTTGCCTTTGTATTGCAAGTTTCTTTTCGGTACGGGCAATTGCATTTTTGATTACAGTGCTGACCGACTTTGCCTTGTCGGCAAATCTCTGCGCTTTGTCCAGCAGATAGAAGTAGTCGTCGTGTGCTTCGTTGAGCGTTTCATATGTCACGACATTACCTTTTTTGCTCAGATACGGAAAGGGCAAGACTTCGGTAGGCACGCCCTTTTCGTTGTATAAGATCACGGGATGCGGATGTTCGAGTTTGGTCAGATACTGTTGAAACGCCGACACGATTCGCTGTGCGTTTATTTCGCTGTGGTTGTTTTCGTCTATTCCGTATGTAACTTCGTTGACGGTTACAGACGACACCCCGAGAACCGTTTCTGACAGGTATTTTCTTAACGGCAGATTGGAGGAGGTGATGAGATTGGCTATTTTGGGATCGTCGGGAGCGAGTTTATCTCGCGGAGGGAAGAACGTGTATTTTACGCCCGGCATTATCAGACGTGTGCTGTTGATATCCTGCGGCAAATGTTTTATACTGTCCAGAACAAGGTAATTTTCTTCTGCAAGAATTATGTTCGAGGTTTTTCCAGTAAGTTCGAATATCAGATGCATTGTGCGCTGATATCCCAGTTCGTTTTTGTTGAGCAGCGTAAAATCAACAACTCTTTCAAACGGAACCTGACTTATTTGTGTTATTTGCGCGTTTGTGATGTGCTTTCTGAGTAACATACAGAAATTGGGCGCGACTGCGGGGTTATCGGTATTTTTGTCGGTAAGATGTATCCGGTTTACTCCCGCGTTGGCGGAGATAAGCAACTTGAATGACTTTCCGTTGAATACGGAAAGCACAATTTCATCCTTTTCGGGCTGATAAATCTTGTTGATTTTGCCTCCGAGGATGGTTTTTTTGAATTCGTCGGTCAATACCGAAAGCGTAAGCGCGTCAAATGCCATATCAGTTACTCCTTATATGTCAATATATTACTATATTTACCATATTTGTTCAAGCGTAAGAGCGTCAAATCATTGATTATTTTGCGATAATGTGGTACAATACCGTATTGAACGGAATAAACCATTGGAGGATATTATGAAATACGTTACAGAAAAGAACAATGCCAAACTTACTGTTACATTCAAAGTAAATGCAACAGAGTGGGAAGGTGCAATGCAAAAGGCTTACGAACAGAATAAGAGTAAGTACAGTGTGCCCGGTTTCCGTAAAGGACATACTCCTCGCAGAGTTTTGGAGAATATGTACGGAAAGGGACTTTTCTTCGAAGATGCACTTTATATCTGCGCACAAGAATATTACAGCGAGTTTTTGGATAAAAATAAAGATGTACAACCCGTTGCACGTCCCGTTATCGATGAAAAGTCCGTCAAGGCAAATGACAAGGGTGTTACCTTTGCGGTCGATGTCGTAGTAAAACCCGATGTGGAATTGGGTCAGTATACCGGTCTTACAATCAAAAAGAGCAAGCCTGCAACGGTAAAAGCAGCGGAAGTCGACGCAGAAGTGGAACGCATAAGAGAACGCAACGCACGTTTCGTGGAAATTACAGACCGTGCCGTTCAGCAGGGTGACGAAGTAAACCTCGATTACAGCGGAAGCGTTGACGGTGTAAAGTTTGAAGGCGGCACAGCGGAAAAGCAGACGCTCGTAATAGGAAGTCACACGTTTATAGAAGGTTTTGAAGATCAACTCGTGGGAATGAACATCGGCGAAACGAAAGATATAAACGTAACATTCCCTGCCGAGTACCATGCGGAAGACCTTAAAGGTAAGGCTGCGGTGTTTACCGTAAAGATAAACGCCATCCGTGTAAAAGAACTGCCCGAACTCGATGACGAATTTGCCAAGGATGTAAGCGAATTTTCGACGCTTAAAGAATACAAAGACGACATCAAGAAAAACATAAAGAACGAAAGAGCCAAGGAGGCAGAAATCAAGGATGAAAACACCTTGATGGAAACCATAATATCTTCCGCCAAAATAGACATTCCCAAGGAAATGATTGACGAACAGATTGACGATTTCGTCGAAGACTTCAAGTATCAGTTGATGTACCAGGGACTTAATATCGACAATTACTTTAAGTATACCAACAACACAATGGAATCTTTGCGCGCCAATTACACGGAACGTGCGGAAAAGGCTGTTCGCACAAGACTTGTATTGGAAGAAATTGCCAAGAAGGAAAATCTTAAAGCGGACCCCGCAGTAGTCGACGCCAAAATCAAGGAATATGCAGTGCAGGCAGGTATCGAAGTTGACAAGTTTACCGCTCAACTCACACCCGATCAGAGAGTATATTTCGAAAATCAGGCAATCACCGAAAGCCTTATCGAATTTTTGAAAAAATCCAACACGATTGCCTGATACAAAGGCAACATTTAAGGGAGTTTTAAAGTATGAGACTTATACCTATGGTAGTAGATCGCACCGACAACGGTGAACGCAGTTACGATATATATTCGCGTCTGTTGGAAGACAGAGTAGTGTTTTTGTCAGGTGAAATCGATGACGAAACGGCAAATACCGTTGTCGCGCAATTGATTTATCTTGAATCCAAAGATCCCGACAAGGACATTTCGCTGTATATCAACAGTCCCGGAGGAAGCGTCACTGCCGGTCTTGCCATTTACGATACAATGCGTTACATCAGATGCGATGTTTCTACCATATGCGTCGGAATGGCTGCCAGTATGGGGGCGGTGTTGCTTGCAAGCGGGGCAAAGGGAAAACGTTACGCTCTTCCCAACAGCGAAATAATGATACATCAGGTGCTGGGCGGAGCAAGCGGTCAGGCTACCGATGTGGAAATACACACACGTCACCTTCTTGCAACCAAGGAAAAACTCATCGGAATACTCTCCGAACTTACAGGCAAGCCTGTGGAACAGGTAAGATCCGATACCGAAAGAGACAACTTCTTGTCTGCCGAACAAGCCAAAGATTACGGCATTGTGGACGAGGTGTACTACACCAGAAATTAATTAAAGGAAGTAAATAATGGAACAACATTGTGCTTTTTGCGGTAAAGCGGAATCGGAAGTAAAGAAACTCATATCTTCCGGTACAGGCATTTGTATCTGCGATGAATGTGTTGCCGTCTGCAACGACATTCTGGATACTACCGAGGACGTAAGCAAACCGGAAAAAACTTTTCATTTGCCTACTCCCAAGGAAATAAAAAGACAACTTGACGAATACGTAGTAGGTCAGGAATTTGCCAAAAAAACTCTTTCCGTGGCAGTTTACAATCACTACAAACGCGTCAAGGCTCATCTTGAAGGCAGTGCGGAAGACGACGGCGTCGAACTGGAAAAGAGCAATATTTTAATGCTCGGACCTACAGGAAGCGGCAAAACGTTGCTTGCAAAGACGCTTGCCCGTATTCTCGACGTGCCCTTCGCCATTGCAGACGCCACGACGTTGACGGAGGCAGGCTATGTCGGCGAAGATGTGGAAAACATTCTGTTGAAACTTATACAGAACGCCGACTACAATATTGAAAAAGCGGAAAGAGGAATAATTTACATCGACGAAATTGACAAAATTGTCAAAAAGACGGAAAACGTATCTATCACCAGAGACGTTTCGGGCGAGGGCGTTCAGCAGGCTTTGCTGAAAATAATAGAAAGTACCGTTGCCAACGTTCCTCCGCAAGGCGGCAGGAAACATCCTCAGGCAGAATCAATTGCTATCGATACCACAAATATCCTGTTTATTTGCGGCGGTGCATTTGTCGGATTGGACAAGATAGTGGAAAAACGTTTGTCGACAGGCGGACTGGGATTCGGCAAGAACATCAAATCGGATGAAATGGATGCCGTTGAACTTGTAAAGAACTGCCAGCCGCAGGACTTTATAAAGTATGGTCTGATACCGGAGTTTGTAGGACGTCTGCCCATTACGATAGGATTGACTGCTCTTGACGAAACGGCATTGGTAAAGATTCTTACCGAACCCAAGAATTCCCTTGTCAAACAGTATCAGAAGTTGCTCAAGATGGACAACATAGATCTGGTGTTTGACGAAAAAGCATTGCATGCCGTTGCACGTCGTACATTAAAACTCAATACCGGAGCAAGAGGATTGCGTTCGGTACTGGAAAAGATTCTGTTGAATTTCATGTATGACGCTCCCGATGACAAACAGATAGAAAAAATCCTGGTGCAGGAAGATTGCGTTGAAAAGGGTGCCGAACCCAAAATAGTCAAACGTGCGAGTTAACGTAAAGCCGATGTAAAAAAATACATCGGCTTTTTAGTTGCATTTAATGCGATATTAATTTATAATATTGCATACCGAATTGATTTTACTACACATACTTAACGTAAAATATACAAGTATGGTTAAGAGGTACCAATTGAAAAAACTTACACAATTACCATTACTTGCGTTGAGAGGAAATATCATATTCCCTCACAACACAACTCAACTTGAAATTGCCCGTGTAAAATCTGTAAACACTGTGAAATTTGCGCTTGAAAACGGTGGCAAAATCATCATCGTCAGCCAATTGGACAGTGCTAAGGACGTTCCAGCAGGCATCGACGACTTCTTCCCCGAAGGCGTGTATGCGGAAGTCACGGGTATAATGTCACAGAAAGACGACATTCTGGTGGTTGCCGTGCGCACGCTGGAAGGTTGCCATATTTTGCGCGCCGATTGTTCGGGCGAAGTTTATTTCGCCGACGCCGAAACAATCGACTACTATGTTGCCGATGCGCTCAGCGCCAAAGCAATGTATCAGAAAACGCTTGAATGTCTGGACAGATACGCAAATATCAATAAAATGCTCAATAAAAGTGCAATAAAGGCTCTGGCGGAAAACAGTGCCGTAGATTACATTTCATTTGTGGACGTGGTTGCCAATGACATAGTGTTCCGTCTTAAAGACAGACAGGAGATACTTGCCGAGCCTTCTGCCGAAAAGCGAATGGAAGACCTTTGCGTATATCTGTTAGGAGAAATGGAAATTGCCAAGGCGGAAAAACGTATTGCCAATCGTGTGAAAAAGCAGGTGGAAGACGGACAGAAAGAGTACTACCTTCGTGAAAAAATGCGTGCTATATCCAAGGAACTCGGTGAAGACGAAAACGAGATGCTCGAATACCGCAAACGCATCGAAGACAGCAAGATGCCCGCAGAAACTGCGAAAAAGGCAAACAAGGAAATCTCGAGACTGTCCAAGATGGCTCCTACTTCGCCCGACGCCTCGGTTATCCGAAACTATGTAGACTGGCTGTGTGACATTCCGTGGTACAAGGAAACGACCGACAACACGGATCTCAAACTTGCCCGTCGCATATTGGACGAAGATCATTACGGATTGGAAAAGATAAAGCAGCGTATTATTGAATACCTTGCGGTAATGCAATTGACGGGAAAACTAAACGGACCCATTCTTTGTTTCGTAGGACCTCCCGGGGTGGGTAAGACGTCTATCGTCAAAAGCATTGCCCGTTCTTTGGGAAGAAAATATCTCAGAGTAAGTCTGGGCGGTGTTAGAGACGAAGCGGAAATACGCGGCCACAGACGTACGTATGTAGGCGCAATCCCCGGTAAGATTATATACATGATGAAACAGGCGGGAGTCATCAACCCGGTGCTGTTGTTGGACGAAATAGACAAAATGGGTAAGGATCAACGTGGCGATCCCGCCAGCGCAATGCTGGAAGTGTTGGATCCTCAACAGAACAACACCTTTACCGATCACTTTCTGGAAGTGCCTTACGATTTGTCCAAAGTATTGTTTGTATGTACAGCCAATGCAACCGACGACATACCCGAACCTTTGCTGGACCGTATGGAAATAATAGAACTGTCCGGCTATACCGAACAGGAAAAGGTGGCAATTGCAGAAAAATTCTTATTGCCCAAGAACATGAAATCTCACGGAATTTCCGAAGGTCGTATCGTAATAGGTCCCGAAACTTTCCTGAAAGTTATAGAACGCTATACGAGAGAATCCGGAGTGCGTTCGCTCGAACGTGAAGTGGCTGGAATATGTCGCAAAGTAGCCCTTAAACTTGTTGAAGACAAAGACGCCGTTGTTACCGTAACACCGGAAAATCTGCATGAGTTTTTAGGAGTGGAAAAGTTCAAAGACGAAGCGGTGGACACCGAGCCTACCGTAGGTTCTGCCACGGGACTTGCCTGGACGAGAGTGGGCGGAACGACTCTTGAAATAGACGCAACTCTGTTCCCCGGTAAAGGCGAAATCCTGCTTACCGGAAAATTGGGGGACGTTATGAAAGAATCCGCACGTACCGCAATAAGTCTTGTGCGTTCTCTTGCCGAAAAATACGGAATCGACAAGGAAAGATTTGAAAAGACGGACATTCACATTCACGTACCGGAAGGAGCCATTCCTAAGGACGGTCCCAGCGCCGGTGTAACAATGGCTACTGTAATAATGTCTGCATTCACTTCAATGCCTGTCAGCCGTCAGGTTGCGATGACAGGTGAAATAACGCTCAGGGGAAAGGTTCTGCCTATCGGCGGTCTAAAAGAAAAAGCCCTTGCTGCTTACAGATTGGGTATAAAGAAGATAATCATTCCCAAGGACAATCTGCGTGACGTCGACGAAATTCCGCAGGACATTGCGTCGCAGATGCAGTTTATTCCTGCAGAAACCATAGACACAGTGTTCGACAATGCACTTATCAAGGTATGAAAATAAAAAAAGCACAGTACGTCAAAGGCGCAAGCGACTATAAACAGTGTATCGTCAGCGAGTTGCCTCAAATAGCCATTGCGGGAAAGTCCAACGTCGGCAAGAGCAGTTTTATCAATCTGCTCGTAAACGACGGCAAGTTGGCACGCACCTCAAAGTTGCCCGGCAGAACAAGACTCATCAATTATTTTGCGGTGGACACCGACTGCGGAGAATTGTTGCTTGCAGATCTTCCCGGTTACGGATTTGCCAAGGTTTCCTTTGAGGAAAAGAAGAAGTGGAGCGTGCTGTTGGAAAAGTATCTTGCCAACGGACATATAGACCATGTCATCTTTCTTGTGGATATCAGACATGATCCGACAAAGGACGACCTTGTGATGTACAATTATCTGTTTACCAACAATCTGCCTTTTACGGTAGTGGCCACAAAAAGCGACAAGATAGGTAAAAGTCAGGTCAGAAACAGGTGCCGCACGCTTGCTTCACAGTTTAAAGTGGGCGAAAACAACGTAATTGCAGTGTCGGCGTTGAACAGAAACGGACGTGATGCGATACTGGAAAGACTTGAACAGATCGTAAATGCGCATTATGGCTCATACCGTTTGCAAGAAGATGCGGACGTCGTCGGGCAGTAAACCGACATTATCCGATCGAAAGCGTAAAATGAATAAATTCAAAAAGTTTGAGAAAACGGAAAACATATTCAGATTGGTTGCGTTTGTCATAACGTTGGCAGTTTTAGTATATTTGGTGACAACGGTGCTGACATCCGACGAATTTGACGCCCGTGCTTTGACTGCTTGCATCGTCTTTGCAGCATGGGGCGTAACAGTCGTGATATTTTTTCTCATATTTGACGCAAAGCGCAACGTATTTGTGGCGATGTACTTCGGCAGGGTATCGCCGCAGGATATGGCAAAGGCAAGAGATCTGTTGCCCCGTTTAAAAACGGCGGTCAAGGGTAAGTACGCATTTTTAGGTGAAGAACAGTACCAGTTCGATGTCCATATGCTGAAATGCTATTTAAAACAAATTGCCAAAGGGAATAAGGTATATTATAAGGTTTGCGATGTGTTTATCGAAATAGACAATGCAGTGCAGACCGCATCGGAAAAAGACCTTGACGAAAATGCCGAATTTAACGATTTTTTCAAAAAGACCGCACAACTTTTACGGGAAAACAGTTACGGTGCCGATTGAAACCGATATTCGAATACAGTGATTTTTAAGTCCGCGAAATTCGCGGACTTTTTTTGTTTTTATCGCAGTCTTTTTGGCAACAGAGTTTGTGACGTTTGCGTTACCTTTTACCTCCCAAGTACTGCAATTTAAAAAGCAATCACTTTTTTAAAATGGTATTCATACAATATATTGAATATCTCAAGGAGGTTTCTAATGTCAGTAAACAATATGGACAACAACGGTTGCAGCGAAAAAATTTGTATTCAGGGCAAGAAAGTCTTTGACGCTTGTATGAAACAATCTACGTTGCAACAAATTACGGTCAGTGTTTCCGATGTCAATCCTCCATCTCCCTCCGAACCGCTTAAATTTGTAAGTTGTAAAAGCACTTCAACGGAAGGTCAGGTGGAAAATCTTGTAGTAGAACGTTTAAAGGAACGCCCTCGCTACGGTAGAGTTGAGGCGGACATTGTCATTCCCGTAGAAGTTACCTACATAGACAGCAACAACGTTGAAGGCACAGGTATGGGAACGGTAACGCTTCCCGTGGATGTAGTGATGTATCTGCCCGAACCGTCGATTATTCCTTACCGTATCGAAGCGTCGGTAAGCGCCGTCAGTCCGGAAGGTAACTTTGCTCAATCGCAGGTGATCGACGAGGTGACATATTACAACTTCGCGATCAATTGCTGCGTTACTGCAATAATCAAGGTCACAATGGATGTGGAACTGATTGTTCCCTCGTATGGTTACGCTGTGATACCGCCCTGTCAGGATTACACCGAGGAGGTTTGTTCGGGATATTTCGAATTGCCCTTATATCCCGGGGCTCCTACCGGCAACAACTGATTGTTGTATCTGAGGCAAACGCACAACTTGTGCGTTTGCCTTTACTTTTACACATTTTTTCGCAACGTGGCATATTAGTAAACAGTTGCATAAGTGCGACTATTACTTACATTCGGAGAATAAAGATGCCCAAATACATCAAGTGTCCAAGGTGCGAGTTGAATTATATTACGCAATCAATGAAATACTGTACGCTTTGCGCTAAGGAAATTGAGGAAGGACTGCAAGAGTGGCAGGACGAACCGATTATTTGCCCTTTTTGCTATAAAAATACAATGCAACCAGATGATCTGATGTGCAGTCAGTGTAAAGCAAAACGCAATAAATGTGACAGTTGAGTGGACAAAACCGTCAGTTGTGTGGTAAAATTTCAATATGAAAATATTTGCAATAAGCGACCTGCATTTGTCGAACACTGTGGCCAAACCCATGGATATTTTTGGCAAAAGTTGGGAAAATTACATTGAAAAAATAACCGCCGATTGGCAGTCAAAGGTGTCCGATGAGGATGTCGTTCTGTTGCCCGGAGATCTGTCGTGGGCGATGCGGATAGACGAGGTTAAAGAAGATTTCGATTTTCTTGCGTCATTGAAAGGACGCAAAGTCATTTTGCGCGGAAATCACGATTACTGGTGGAATACCATTTCGCAGGTGCGCAGTGCTTTGCCCGACGGGGTATTCGCATTGCAAAACGACGTATTGCGTATAGACAGACTTTTACTGTGCGGTACAAGAGGCTGGGTGTGTCCCGACGGGATGAGCAAATTGTCTGATCAGGATCGAAAAATATACCTTAGGGAAGTGCAACGTTTGCAACTCAGTATAAAGGCGATGAACGCCGTTCGTCGCCCTGACGATGTCGTCATTGCCATGATGCATTATCCTCCCTTCAACGCAAGGTACGAGCAGTCGGATTTTACTGTACAGTTTGTGCAGAACGATATTCGTCAGGTGGTGTACGGACATCTTCACGGTAAGGATTGCCGTGCCGAACTGTACCTTAAAAAGTTCGGTATAGAGTTTTATTTAACTTCGTGCGACCTTGTGGACAACAGCCTTACTTTTATAAACGAAATCAATTGATATGTTCTGATTTGATTTTCAACGGACAAACGCTTTAATGCGTTGTCCGTTTTTTTTGTGTACAACAATAAAATCTAAAAATGTATTTTGCCTGATTTTGTCCGTTTTTGGCAACGTGCGTAACCGAAAGTTATCAAACATATGTTCGAAAATCGAGTTTTTGCAAAAATTTTTAATTATTTTACAATAAAAATGGTCGAAAATGGTTGAAAGTGGTTAAAATGTGTGCTATACTGTTTTCACTATAAGAAGGAGTGTAGTCGGAATGTTCTTACTTGGCAATTTCCAACATCAGTTGGACGACAAAAACAGAATACGTCTTCCTGCCAAGTTTCGCGCCGATCTGGGGGACAAATACATATTGATGCCCGGTACCGGCGGATGTATTTACGTGTACAAAGCCGACGAAACTCAGAAGATCCTGTCAGCGCTGAACGATATGCAGTCCATGGATCCCGTAAAGGAAGAATGGATTCGTTCCATTGTAAGTGAAGGTTGCGCCGTTGAGGCTGACGGACAGGGAAGATTTGTACTTCCCTCAAACCTTCAGCAAATTGCAGGTATCGTCAAGGACGTAAGAGTGGTAGGTTCTATTTCCAAGGCGGAATTGTGGAGCGAAGAACGCTGGCAACAGAGACTTGCCAAGACGGACAGAAGCGCGGGAGGTTTCGACGCAATTTACAAGAACCTCAGTAACAGTCAATGAAGTTCAGTCACGTTCCTATAATGAAAGAGCAGTGCATGCAACTGCTTGACATAAAGCCGGACGGCATTTATGCGGACTGCACCGCAGGAGGCGGAGGCCATTCGGCGGGAATATTGGAAAGGCTGTCGGAAAAAGGAAAACTGGTGTGCATCGACAAGGATACGGAAGCATTGGATGCCTGCCGTGAAAGATTTAAAGACGATGCAAGAGTGACGTTTATACACAGCGACTACAAAGCATTTGCCGACATTCTTGACAGATTGGGAATAGACAAAGTAGACGGTATACTTATTGATTTAGGTATCAGTTCCTATCAGATAGACAATTACGAGCGCGGTTTTTCCTATATGAGTGATGACGCTCCGTTAGACATGAGAATGGACCGTACGCAGTCCCTCGACGCGGCATATGTTCTCAACAATTATACGGAAAAACAGATTTGCGATATTTTGCGTTACTACGGTGAAGAAAGTTTTGCCGCAGCAATTGCGAAAGAAATAGTTTCGATGCGAGAAAAACAGCCTTTTGTCACTTGCGGACAATTGGTGGCGGTTACCGACAAGGTCATTCCCCAGTCGGTAAGGCGCAAGGTAGGACACTCGGCAAAGAAGACTTTTCAGGCGTTGCGTATCGAAGTCAACAAGGAACTCGAAGGCTTGGATACAGCATTGCACTCAATGGTAGACAGGCTTAAATCGGGAGGGCGTATCGCCGTCATTACATTCCATTCGTTGGAAGACAGAATAGTGAAGCATTGCTTCGCCGACTGTCAGACAGATTGTATTTGTCCCCCCGAATTTCCCGTTTGTGTATGTAATCACCGTGCCGTGGGCAAGTTGGTAAACAAAAAACCGATAGTGCCCGACAGCAGTGAAATAAAGGTTAACAGCCGTTCCGCAAGCGCAAAGTTGCGTGCGTTGGAAAAATTGTAATAAATTAAAGGAAGGGTAAATACTATGAATAGCAGAGCAGGCGTATTGGAAAGAAACAAGTATATCGCCGAAGATGTTTATTCTGACATCGAAAATCCGTATGCAAGTAGTTATGCAACCGGAAATTTTTCCGATGCCGAAATATCGGTTCAGTCTATTCAACAAAAGTTGGGCGCAGTTCAACCTCTGGACCGTGAAGCGGAATCGGACAATCCCGATATAAGACCTTCCAAAGATACAATGTCGCTTAATTTCCACCGCAACTATGCACAGGCAGACAGCAAGACAGCAACAGTCGCTGCGGTTTCTACCAGAACAAAAGTTGCCGTTGTCTCTTACGTGGCAGTTGTGCTTGCGCTGATTATAGCAATTTCTTTTTGCTCGGTAGCGGTAGCGGGCGCATTCGGATCCGCCGCGTCGTTGGAAGGCGAATATGCCGTACAGGCAGCCGAACTTGCAGAACTGGAAAACCTTATCAACAGCGAAAACTACGAAGAACTGGCTAAACGCGCAGAGGATCTCGGATTTATCGATGCCAACAGCGCAACAAGTCACACTTACGAATTACTCGAGACAAGACCGGCACAAAATTTTAATGTGGAAACCAACTGGTTCGATCAATTGTGCGACTGGCTGAGCGGAGTATTCGGAGGCTGAGATTGACAGATTACTATATTTCAAAAAAAAGATTGCTGACACTTTTTGTGGCAGCAATTTTTTTGTTTGTAGGCATATTTTCAAGATTATTTTATATACAAGTAGTTTGGGGATACGATCTTCAACAAAAGGCTTCCGAGCAATGGACGAGAGATTTGCCTCTTACGGCAATGAGAGGCAATATCGTCGATACCAACGGGAACGTGCTGGCAAACAGCATTACTTCCTACGGTATTTATATACGTCCGCAAAGCGTCAAGGACGCCGAAAAAGTAGCGGAAGTCTTGTCGTCGGAATTGTCTTTGGATTACGCTGCCGTGTATGAAAAGGCGACAAAGAGAGGCGTATCCGAAGTAACGGTAAAAAAGCAGGTGGATTACGACACTGCGCGTAAAATAAGAAGTTACGATCTCGAAGGGGTTTATTTTGCCGAAGAATCTCAACGTAACTACGTTTACGGCGATTTTTTGTCGCAGGTACTGGGCTTTGTGTCATATGACAATATGGGGCAGACAGGTATAGAAAGTTACTACGACAAATATCTCAAGGGTATCAACGGAGTGCTGCTCACGGAAACCGACCTTACCGGAAAGGAACTGTCTGACGGGCAGTTGCACTATATTCCTGCTATAGACGGTCTGGAAATCGTTCTTACGATAGATTACGTCATACAAACCGTAGTGGAAAATGTGCTGGATCTTATAATGTATCAACATGGGGCAACGGGCGCAAGGTGTATTGTAATGGATGTCACAACGGGTGAAATCCTCGCTATGGCTTCAAAACCGAGCGTGGACCTTAACAATCTTCCCCGTGACGACATAGAAACGCTGATGAAATATTCCAAAAACACGTTGGTTACAGACGTTTACGAACCGGGCTCCACATTCAAAGTGCTTACCGCAGCGGCTTGTCTGGAAGAATACGGCAAGGGGAATCCCGATGCTTTCAGCGCAACGCATGTGTTTACCAACAATTCACGCAGCAGAATAATCGACGGATCGAAAATCAATTGTTGGTCAACTCACGCAAACGGCAAGCACAGCAATCAGACGTTGTCCGACGCATTGAACAACAGTTGCAACCCTATTTTTACCGATATTGCTTTGTCGTTGGGTAAAGAAGTAATGTACGATTATCTGGACGCATTCGGTTACGGCAAAGTTAGCGGAATAGACTTTGCAGGGGAGCAGGCAGGATTGCTCGTAGGGGAAAACGTCGTCACAAGAGGCGATCTTGCCCGCATAGGTTTCGGACAGACTATTGCCGTTACGGCATTGCAGTTGTGCAATGCCACGGCGGCGGCGGTAAATGGCGGATTGCTGATGCAACCATATCTTGTCAAGGAGATTCGTGACACAAATACGGGTCTTACGGTAAAGAGATTTACGCCTACTGTCATAAACAGAGCAATAAGCGAAGATACAAGCAAGCAGATAGCGTCAATGCTGGAACGTGTTGTAACTGAAGGCAGCGGTAAACAGGCTTACATAGAAGGCTACCGTGTAGGCGGAAAAACGGGTACGGCGCAAAAATTCGTAAACGGTTCATTGGCTGTCGGCAAATACGTGTCCTCATTTGTAGGATTTTTCCCTGCAGACAGTCCCAAGTACCTTGCACTGGTAATTGTAGACGAACCTGTGGGGCAAAGTTACGGTTCGATCGTAGCCGCTCCTTATGCCAAGACCATATTTCAACAGATTATAAATTACAAAAATCTGTCACCTTCCCTCTAACATAATTTTCAATACCGACAAATAAAATAATTCCGTACAATACATTTGTGCGGAATTATTGCGTAAGGGGAAATGAATGTTTTTACAGCAGTTGCTCAACGGTTTGAATTACGAAATAAAAGGGGAAACTTTTATAGACGTGGACAGTCTTGCCTGTGACACAAGGCAGGTAAAAAAGGGGTGTATGTTCTTCTGTATCAAGGGCGGACAAGTTGACGGACATTCGTTTTATCGCAAGGCGGTGGGGGACGGAGCGGTGGCAATCGTGTGTGAAAAGCCGTTAGATACCGAGGTCACTCAGATTATCGTCAAGGACAGCAGGGAATTTATGGCAAGAGTTGCCAAAAACTTTTACCACAATGCCATAGACAAAATGAAACTTATAGCGGTTGTGGGCACAAACGGAAAAACTTCTACTACCTATCTGATAGATTCGGTACTTAATGTTGCGGGATACAATACCGCCGTGGTGGGAAGCAACGGCATTTTCATCAACGGACAGCATTACGACAGCACGTTGACTACTCCCGATCCGATACAATTACATTCGTGGTTTTATCAGATGTATCTCAATAAAGTGCACTTTGTGATTATGGAGGCGTCTGCCCATGCCATAGCCCTCAAAAAAATGTCGGGAATAAAAGCAGACCTTACCGTTTTTACCAATTTTTCTCAGGACCATCTGGACTTTTTCAAAGACATGCAGACGTATGCCAAGGTCAAAAAAAGTTTTTTCGACAGGAAGTACACTGCAACGGCAGTGGTAAATGCCGATGACGAACTGGGCAAGGAAATAATTCGGGATTGCAAACTGCCCATTGTCACCTACGGAATTAAAAACGCAGACGTGTGGGCAAGCGATATACAGTGTGACGATAAAATAAGTTACACGCTGAACATGTGCGGAGAACAGGCGCGGGCAGTTTATCCTTTGCGTGCTATGTTCAATGTTTACAATACTCTGGCGGCGTCTTGCGCAGTGCGTATGTTCGGAATAAAAGTGGACAAAATCATTGAAGGAATATCTTCGGTAAACTGCATTGACGGCAGAAACGAAACATTCGTGCGTTCGGACAACGTAAAGATAGTGGTCGACTTTGCGCACACTCCCGACGGCGTCAACAATATATTGAGTTATCTTAAATCGCAATGCGAGGGACGTCTGATTGTAGTGTTCGGGTGCGGAGGTAACCGTGACAAGTTCAAAAGACCTCTGATGGGCAGTACCGTTTCCCGATACGCGGATTTTGCAGTGATCACCAACGACAATCCGCGCTTTGAATCTCCTACTGCGATAGTGGCGGACATCGAAGGGGGAATGACCTGTGAGTACAAGGTGGTGCTGAACAGAAGTCAGGCAACGGAATTTGCTCTGTCCGTCGCAAAATGCGGCGATACCGTGGCAATACTTGGAAAAGGCTCGGAAAAATATCAGGACATAAGAGGTAAAAAGTATCCTTACTCCGATGTTGACGTAGTACATAATCTGATTAAAAACGACGGAGAAAAATGAAACTGCAAATACTGTCATTTTGTGTAGCCTTTTTGGTATGTGTACTGTTGCTGAAACTGCTGATACCGCTTCTGGTAAAATTAAAAGCAGGACAGACAATACTTCAATACGTTTCCGAACATAACGGAAAGCAGGGTACGCCTACAATGGGCGGAATAGCGTTTATTTTGTGCTTTTCCGCCGTTACCCTGATTTTCTGCGGTTTTAGCGATACCACTGTAAATGTGACGGTGGCTGTAACTGTCGCTTACGGGGTGGTAGGCTTTCTGGACGACTACATCAAGGTGCGGTATAAACACAATCTGGGATTGCGCCCTTATCAGAAAGTTTTAGTACAACTTGCTATAGCCGTTGCCGTTGCGTTGTATGTGTGGCGGTCGCCTTATATAGGCGATGTGCTCAACGTGCCATTCGGCAATACCGTAATATCGCTTGGGTGGTGGATTATTCCGTTTGTTGTTTTTGTCTACCTTGCAATGACCAACGGCGTAAATCTTACCGACGGATTGGACGGTCTGGCAACCGTAACCACGCTGTGTTACCTTGCGGGAATATTTGCGGTAGTGTATTGCGACATGCAGCAGTCTATGCAACTCGGCGTTGCGGATGCTGTGCAGCGTCAGTCAAACGTGCTTGTCTGCATTGCAGTAATGTGCGGAGCATTGTTGGCGTTTTTGCTTTTTAACTGCTACCCGGCTAAAGTGTTTATGGGAGACGTGGGGTCATTGGCGCTGGGAGCGTTTACATCCTGTGTTGCCATATTTACCAATAACACCCTGTTTATTCCCGTGCTTGGTGTAATGTATGTCGTGTCTTGCGTTTCGGTAATAGTGCAGGTCGTCTATTTCAAACTGACTGGAGGTAAAAGAGTTTTTCTGATGGCTCCTTACCATCACCATCTTCAACACAGAGGACTCAGCGAAACTCGTATAGTTACCGTCTACGCAGTAGTAACACTGTTGACCGCTATGCTTTTGCTGTATTTTGGAGGATAATATGTCTAACATAGTAATTTACGGTATGGGTAAAACAGGCGTTGCACTGAAAAAGATGTTGCAAAATGACAACAAACTGCTGTGCGTCGACGATGTAAAAGGCGACGTCCGACCGGAGAGCGCGGACACGGACAAAACGGATATTCTCGCATTGAGTCCGGGAGTATCGCCGGACATGCCTTTGGTAAAGAAGTGTAAAGAGAAAGGCGTAAGAATAGTTTCGGAATTGCAATTGGCAAGCGAAAGATTCAAGGGCAAAATTGTAGCAATTACGGGAACAAACGGCAAGACTACCGTGTCGTCAATGCTCAGTTACGCTCTTACGTCAATCGGAATGGACAATGTACTGTGCGGTAATATCGGAACTCCTTTTTCTCGGTATGCCGACAGCGACTGCGGAATTGCCGTCGTGGAATGCAGCAGTTTTCAGTTGAAATACTGTGACGGTTTTGCTCCCGATGTAAGTATTTTCACAAGCGTGGATCAGGATCACCTGGACTATCACAAGACAGTGCAGGATTACATAGACAGTAAGTGCAATATTTTCAGGCGGCAGAACAAAAATTGCCGTGCAATATTCAACGCCGATGACAGCCGCGTGCTCGAACTGTCCGATGAATGCGATTGTCCCGTTCTGTATTACAGCGTAGACAACAAGCATGCGGATTGTTACATAGAAGGAAACGAAATTGTCCTGAACACCGTAGGAAAATATCAGCGGGTGAAAAGTACCGCTATAGCAAATATGTACAGACACAACCGTTCCAACGCATTGGCGGTTTTGCTTGCCGTTTACTGTCTTAACGGGGATTTCGCGGAGTGCGTCGGCGCATTGGAAAAATTTGTATTTCCTCCGCACAGGCTTATGCTGACAGGCGGATGCGGTAAAGTTGTGTTTGTGGACGATTCAAAGGCAACAAACGTACACGCTACATTATCTGCTTTGAAATGTATAGAAGGTAACATCGGTCTGATATTGGGAGGCAGTGACAAACAGGAAGACTTTTCACGGCTTGCAGACGCTCTTACCGACAACGTCAAGATAATTGCCGTAATGGGGCAAACTGCTGAAGTTATCGAAAAGTGTGTAAAAAGAAAGGTGTCGAACGTAATCAGGTGTAAAGATATGCAACAGGCTGTACGCTGTTGTTACCGCGAACTCAAACAGTGCGGAGGAACAGTATTGCTTTCTCCGGCTTGTGCAAGTTTCGATATGTATGACGGTTATGCGCAACGCGGCGAACATTTCTGCCAAGTGGTAAAAGAGGTGTGCGGTGAAGAAGGGTAAGCCTGACATTGTGTTGCTTGTTTGCGTTGCGGTACTTACTGTTTGCGGATTGGTATTCGTTTACAGCGCAAGTTACTATTCTGCGCAACTGAGTTACGGAAACAAGTATTTCTTTTTGTTTAAACAGTTGACGGGAGCCGTTATAGGAGCGGTTACTCTGACGGTTGCGTGCTTTGTCAATGTCGACGTTCTGCGCAAATTTGCATTGGCGGGAGTCATTGTGTCTGCAATACTTCTTGCTTTGGTGTTTGTTCCCGGACTGGGCGTGGAAAATTACGGAGCCAAAAGATGGGTGGGCATAGGCTCTTTCAGTTTTCAGCCCTCTGAAATTGCAAAGTTTGCATTCGTACTGTTTTCCGCCTGGTATATGAGTAGCCGTTACAGGCAAAAGTTTACTACGTATATTCCCGTCATCGCAGTGGGCGGAGCATTTTGTCTGCTTATAATTGCAGAACCGAACATGTCCGTCACAATGTGTATGGGTGCAGTAATGCTGTCAATGCTTTTTGTGGGCGGAATGAAACTGAAACACTTTGCGGCAATGCTTGTGCCGTGTATTGCGCTGGTCCCCGTTCTCATTCTTATGGAGCCTTACCGCATACAGAGATTGCTTGCTTTTCTTGATCCGTGGGCTTCTCCCAAGGATGAGGGATATCAACTGATACAGTCTCTTTATGCGCTGGGAAGCGGAGGATTTTTCGGAGTGGGACTTTTTAACAGCAGACAGAAGTACAGGTTTCTTCCTTTTGCGGAAAGTGACTTTATCTTTTCGGTGATAGGAGAGGAAACGGGAGTCGCGGGCTGTCTTGTCGTCATGTTGCTGTTTGCGATAGTTGTGTGGAGGGGCATAAGAATTGCAGTAAACGCACGTGACAGATTCCGTTGTTATCTTGCTGCGGGAATCACTTCGGTAATAGCCGTACAGGCTTTGATAAACTTTGCCGTTGTTACCGGGAGCATACCCCCAACGGGATTACCTTTGCCTTTTATAAGTTACGGAGGAACGTCACTTGTGGTATTTCTTACCGCTGTCGGCGTACTTCTGGCAATATCAAGGGAAAACAACTGTAAAGACAACGTATTAAAGGGAGTTCAGGTTGAAATTCAGAATTAACGGTGGCAAGTCACTGATTGGGGAAATGCCCGTCGGCGGTGCCAAAAACTGCGTTTTGCCCATGTTGGCTTGCAGTGTTCTTACGGAAGATACCGTGATAATTGAAAATTGTGAAAAAGTATCCGATGTGCTGGATATGGTGGATATTCTTGTTTCGTTGGGAGCGGAATCGGAATGGCAGGGCAACTCCGTCGTAATTAATTGTCGTCATCTTGACGGAGACATTGCTTGCGACAAGGTGGGCAAAATCAGAGCGTCGGTATTTTTGCTCGGCCCGTTGTTTGCGCGGTGCGGATACGTCAATGCGTGCTTGCCCGGTGGCTGTGCAATAGGAAGCAGACCCATCGACATTCATCTTGACGGGCTCAGACGTCTGGGGGCAGAGGTTACGGTTGACGATACCGTGTGTTGCAGAGGACAGGTGCACGGAAACGATGTTTATCTGCGTTTTCCCAGCGTGGGAGCGACGGAAAATCTGCTTATGTGCGCCAGTCTGTGCGAGGAAACTACGGTGTTGTACAACTGCGCATGCGAACCGGAAGTTACCGCGTTGGAAAAGATGCTTGTATCAATGGGAGCGGAGATTTACGGTATAGGCACACCGGTGGTTACAATAAGGGGAAGAAAAAAACTCCACGGAGTGCGCGTGCGTGCCATACCCGACAGAATCGTGGCATCCACTTATATTTTTGCCACGCTTTGCGCCGGAGGGGATGTTTGGGTTACAGGTTGTAATCCGCGGCATTTTTCCCGTCTTAACCGGATGTTGAAGGACTGCACGGATACTTACCGTATATATTCCGATGCCGTACATATCGTAAAAAAGCATCGTCACAAAAGTACAGGTAATGTAATTACAGCGGTGTATCCGGGATTTGCCACCGACATGCAACCGTTGCTTGTCGCCGCAATGTGCACGGCAGATGGGAAAACAGCAGTAACGGAAAAATTGTTTGAAAATCGTCTGAAAGCCAATTCTCTTCAATTAAAAAGCATGGGTGCCGACATCACGGTGAACGGCGATCGAGTGACTATAAACGGTGTAGCGAAACTGAAGGCTTCTGACAATTTGTGCGCAACTGACCTGAGGGGAGGGGCTGCGCTTGTAATTGCCGCTCTCGGAGCAGAAGGCGAAAGCGCGGTAAATAATGCTCATCACATAGAGCGGGGGTATTTCCGCTTGCAGGATATATTGAAAAACGTAGGTGCAGACATCTCTGTTTGCGAATAACTCTATTTACGGCGACGGGCGAAAACCCGTCGCTTTTTTAAGTAATGTCTTAAAGAAAAAGCGCTTTTTGTAAGGTATAATCTGCATTGTACAGTTCGTGACTATTATATTTTAATTTATATATTATATTTGTTTGCGCCGTAAGAGCATATAAAAGCGGTATTTTTATTGACTTGACAGATTAAAAGTTGTATAATTACAAGGTACTGTAAGCACTTTACGTATACAGGTGCGGGCAGTCTTTAAATTGCTTGTGACAGTTGTCTGTTTAAGACAACCGTCTTTGTTTAGCAGGAGAACAATGAAGAACAAAAAACTTTTAATTTCAATATCCGTTTGCGTTGCCCTTATACTTGTAGTGGTGCTGTTTACGGTTTTGTTTTCCGTCAGTCATTGCAGGCTTGTGTTCCACAATGAAGACGGCGAACAGATTGCTACTCCTACGGACGGTCCTACTTCAAACGACGTGCTGCACTACGCCAAAGGCGCAAACATATTTTTTATGTCCAAGGAAGATCTGCTTGCAAGTCTCAACGGCGATGAAAAGTTTGCCGATTGGCATGCTCTGAGCGTTGTAAAGAGTTTTCCCAACGTTGTGGAAGTTCATCTTGTAAGAAGAGTGGCGGTCTGCAGTTTGTTGGTAAACAGTCAGGTAGTGTATATCGATACATTCGGCTACGTAATGTCTGAAGATCCGTCAACCCCTACGATAGACATCACGTCTGCATTTTCAGGTAATATGTCCGGTATCGTCTGCGAAGCAGGCAAGAAGTTGCAGTTTACCTCTTCTTCCGACAACGTAAGACTTTCCTGTATTCTTGAAACGGTAAGCGCGGTATGGCAACTTAAATATGCTTTTAACGACATTGCTCAGTTAGTGGACGAATTCAGTTTCGATTCTACTGCGGACAGCATGACAATCGTAACTTCCCACGGAGCGAAAATAGTTGTCGCTCAACCTACCTACCACCTTTCTGTAAGACTTATAAAGGCTTTCAGCGTGTATCAGAACGGCGGTACAGATATGCAATCTCCCGAAACGGTAATTCAGGTTACCGTCAAGGGCGAAATTTATACCGATAAAAAATAAATTGCTTGTGACGTAAATTAACGTCCGAAAGAGGTACTTATGAAAAACAATTTTGTTGCCGTATTGGATTTCGGTTCAAGCAAAATAACTTGTATGGTCGCTTCACCCATCGAGCACGGCGAATTTCTTATCAAGGCTGTCGGGCAGTGCGCTTACAACGGATTTGACGAAACCAACTGGTACGAACCGGAAAAACTTACCGATTGTATCAGACAGGCAATCAGTCAGGCGGAAGGTAAAGTCGGTTTTAAGATCAGGCAGATATATGTAGGCGTTCCCGGCGCATTCAGTTCGCTGACGACAAGCGAGGCTTCATTGACTTTCCGTTCGAAAAAGAAAGTCGACAATGCCGATCTTGACGAACTGGTATCTAAGGCAAATATTTTTGACGATTATACGGACGGGGTGTTTGTCGGTTCCAATGCGGTATATTATCTGATGGACGGCGCAATAAAGGTGGACAATCCCGTAGGCTCCGTTGTCACAAAGGTTTCGGGACTTTTTTCCTTTTCCTTTATGAGTAAGGTTTTTGCACGCACGGTGAGAGACGCTCTCAATACGTTGGGTATCACCAAGGTTACCTATCTCAATGCGTGCGAGTGTCTTTCCAAATACATTTCCGCAATGTACAACAGACCTTCTCACAGCATCGTTATCGATATAGGACACATTACTTCAAGCGTCATGCTGTCGGGCGGTAACGGTCTGGTGTTTTTAAAAACTTTTGCTTTGGGCAGCGGTTATCTTGCCAGCGACCTCAGTACCGTGCTGGAATGCGATTTCGGAATGGCAATGCGGTTGTTGTCGGAGATAAATCTCAATCTGGAATTTCAGGTCGGTGACACTTACAGCGTAAACGGCGTTGTTGTGGACGCAGGTCAGGCAAATGAAATTGTCAAGGCTCGTATAGAGCAGATTGCCGATTACATCAAAAAATGTTTCGACTATTGCGACAGAGAAATTCCCCGCAATACTCAGATATATCTTACAGGCGGCGGTCTTACTTATTTAAGAGGAGGCAGCGATTACCTTTCGGCGTTACTTGGTAAACGTATAATAAAATACGACAGTGCAAATCCGCAGACTCGTCGTAATGAGTATACTTCTTGTTACGGACTTATCATGCAGGCATTGAAGGAAACTCCGGAAAAGCCAAAAGGACTGTTTTCATTCTTCAAAAAGTTAGGGGGTTAAACAAATGGAAAACCAAACATATTACAACAATGTCGCAAGAATAATGATAGTAGGTATCGGCGGCGGTGGCGGAAACGCTGTGGACAGCATGATGAAAGCCGGCATCCGCAACGTGGAATTTCTTGCATTGAATACAGATCAGCAGGCACTCAACAGGCTTTCCTGCAAGACGCTTGCAATAGGTGAAAAACTTACAAAGGGACTGGGCGCAGGCGCTAATCCCGAAATCGGGAGAGAGGCTGCCGAAGAAAGCAGGGAAATCATCCAGAAAGAACTGGGAGATGTCGACCTGCTGTTTATTGCCGCAGGAATGGGAGGCGGTACCGGTACGGGTGCTGCTCCCGTAGTTGCAAATATAGCAAAGCAACTCGGAATACTTACCATTGCGGTGGTGACGAAACCATTTAATTTTGAGGGAACTCACCGTATGAGAAATGCCGAAATGGGAATCAACAACCTCAAAGGCAACGTGGATGCATTGGTAATAGTGCAAAATGAAAAACTTAACCGCGACAAGAACTTTTCCATCATGGACGCATTTGTCAAAGCGGATGAAATTCTGTTGCAGGGCATAAGAGGCATTACCGACATCGTATTGCAGAGCGGTCGCATCAATCTTGACCTTGCGGATGTAAAATGCGTAATGAAAGACAGCGGAATGGCGCACATGGGAATCGGTTCGGGCAAAGGCAAGAACAAGACAATAGACGCTATCAGAAAAGCAGTGTATTCGCCGTTGCTGGAAACGACCATACAGGGCGCTGCTGCCATAATTATAAACATCAGGGGTGGTGACGACCTTACGTTGGACGAAGTTACCACCGGCGTCGATCTTGTAAAACAGGTTATCGACCCTGACGCAAATGTGCTGTTCGGTGTAGGCTTTGACGAAACGTTGAAAGACGAAGTGCAGGTCACGCTTATTGCAACGGGATTTTCCGGTCATCCCAATGAAGGAAATCCGTCCTTCTTTACTAAGGAAGGCGGTATAACGGGCAGTAATTCCGTCGCGTCCGGTATCGTGCGCGAACCGTTGGACAGATCTGCCGCTACAAACGCCGAAAAGGAAAGCGGTTTTTCCGGCAATCTCAAGGTGGACGAGGATAAGAACATTCCTCCGTTCCTCCGCAAGATGCAAAACAAATAAAGAGGTAAATGATATATGCAACGATTGATGATAAAACAACTTTTTGCAGACATGGACAGTTACGGGGGTAAGACCGTTACTGTCTGCGGATGGTGCCGTACTATAAGAGCGTCAAATGTTTTCGGTTTTATCGAACTCAACGACGGAAGTTGTTTTAACAGTCTGCAGGTAGTTTTTGAGCAGAACATACTTGACAATTATGACGAAATTGCCCACCTCAACGTAGGCAGCGCACTGTGCGTAACGGGTACGGTAGTGCTTACTCCCGACAACAAACAACCGCTGGAAATTAAGGCAACGTCCATTGAAATAGAGGGAAAATCCACTCCCGATTACCCTTTGCAGAAGAAAAGACACTCTGTGGAATTTTTGCGCGAAATAGCGCACCTGCGTCCGCGTACCAATTTGTTCAACGCTACTATGAAAGTGCGCTCCGAGGCTGCTTTTGCATTGCACAGTTTCTTCAATTCCAACGGATTTGTGTATGTGCACACTCCGCTTATTACGACAAGCGACTGTGAAGGCGCGGGCGAAATGTTTCAGGTAACCACACTCGATCTTGAAAACATTCCCAAGACTGCCGACGGCAAGGTGGATTACACCAAGGACTTTTTCGGCAAACCTGCCAATCTTACGGTTTCCGGTCAGTTGAATGCAGAAACGTACGCTATGGCGTTCGGAAAAGTATACACGTTCGGACCTACTTTCCGTGCGGAAAAATCCAACACCACAAGGCATGCCGCCGAATTCTGGATGATCGAACCGGAAATCGCTTTCGCCGATCTTTGTGACGACATGCAACTTGCCGAGGATATGATAAAGTACGTCATCAGACACGTAATGAAAAATTGCGCGCAGGAAATAGAATTTTTCAATAACTTTGTAGACAAGGGACTTAAAGACCGTCTCAATGCGCTTACAAAAGCGGAATTTTCACGTATTACTTATACAAAAGCAATCGAACTGCTTATTCCTCACAATGCCGAGTTTGAATATCCCGTTCATTGGGGCAGTGACATACAGACGGAACACGAACGTTTCCTTACGGAAAAAATTTGTCACGGACCTGTATTTGTTACCGACTATCCCAAGGAAATCAAGTCTTTCTATATGCGCTTAAACGATGACGACAAGACCGTTGCCGCAATGGATATGCTTGTTCCGGGAGTGGGCGAACTTATAGGCGGAAGCCAGAGAGAGGAACGTCTTGACGTTTTGCTCAAACGTATGAAAGAATTGGGTCTTCGCGAACAGGATTACTGGTGGTACATCGAGTTGCGTAAGTACGGCGGAACAAAACACGCAGGCTTCGGACTCGGATTCGAACGACTGGTGATGTATCTCACGGGCATGTCCAATATAAGAGACGTGCTTCCTTTCCCACGTACGGTCGGAAATGCTCAATTCTGATAAACTTTCTGAAATTTACGCACAGACGCTTCGGTGTCTGTGTGTTTTTTTTTGCAAATAAATTTGCAATTGCTGTTTAAATTTGTTCAAACGGAACAAAATATAGTTGTCAGGAGGTGCAAAATGAAAACTACTAAATCTTCAAGCACTAACAGCACAAACACAAGAACATCGGATTGCAAATCAAAAGCATGCCGTAATTCCCATTCTTCCACTCAGAAGAACAAGAAGAGCGGCAAAAGCGCTTCTAACGAAAGTCAGTCCGACCCTTACGGGAGTTACACAGGTAATCCCGTAGGGCAGGGCAAGTACGCATTGCCCATCCAAGATGCGGACGATCTTTAAACGTCCGAAAACGTCCGTTGTTGCGGACGTTTTTTAAATTTGCGTCAAAACCCGTTACTTAGCGTGACGCAGTTGAGATATTTCTGCTGATTTCAATTACGGTTGTTTTAATCGGATTTTATCTGCCGTGAATATAAATTGAGTTGTCATTTCTTACCCTCTGGCGGGCGGTGCTTTTTACAGCATCGGCAACTTACCGACAGCGTAGTGGAACATTTGTCGGTACGTAACGTCACGTGACCGCAATTTGTCCGATAGGTGTATTCACTGAACTGACCGCAGGACGGTTGGCATCTGTCGTGATCGTGACAACCTTTATCGTGTTGCCTGCTTCCGCACACCGTATTGAGATAATCTTGCTGATTTATAAATTGTCTGTAACAGTATTTCATATTTTATATTATGAAAAACGCATTTTATGTGTTTATAGACTTGCTTTTTTATTGTTTTTTTTAAAAAGTACTTGTAAACTTCGGTTTACTGTTATATAATACAGTCAGTAAAATAGGAGGTTTGTGCAAATGATTTTTGAACAGGTGCAAAAGTTGCTTGCGGAACAGTTGAACGTCGTACCGGAATCCATTACCCGCGAAACGAACATTGTAACCGACTTGCATGCTGACTCGCTTGACGTTGTAGAAATGCTTATGTCTTTGGAAGACCATTTCGGAATCACCGTTCCCGACGAAGTTGCCAACGAACTGGTTACTGTCGGCGCAATCGTGGACTACATCGAAAAGGCTCAATAATACATTGAATTTTGCCCGAAGAGCGATTTTCTTCGGGCTATTTTTATGTCGGTTGATGTCGTAAAATACGCACTGTAAATAAAATTCCGTAAATGTACATAAACTATCAGTATGTACGAATTCACTCTCAGTTGCGACAAAATACATTCCAACTTCGCCGACTACGCACAGCGGTGTTGGGAGGAGGGAATAAAACAGGCGGGCGGAGCCATTGCGCGCATCGACAATGACAGAAACTGCAATGTCGCGATAGCATGCGACAAACCTTATATAAAACAAATAAAGTCGCTTGTCATGGACACCGTAACGGAAATTCTTGCCGTCGGTTACAAAAATATTTATTTGCGCAAAGCATTGGGTATTACTAAAGACAATTTCGTGATAAATACTCTTATAAATACCATGTGCGCATTTGACAACAGTTTTGACAAAGAGTGTATAAGAGCAGTTGTCAACATAGAGGACAGGGTCAATCTCGAAGGTTACTACAATTTCCGCATGGGAAAGGTAAAGGGGAAGTGGAAAGAGGTTGCCGAAATAACTTCGCGAAACGACCTGTTATTCAGCGGAAGCGCTTTTGCGGAAGAATTTTTAAGTTATCTTGTAGAGACCGTTCCGATAGGAATAAACAATCTGTCCGTTGTGCTTGACAAGAACGACTTTTCGCTGTTCGACAGCAACAATAAACTTATAGTTCCGGCAAGCACTCTTTATTCGCGTTCAACGGTGGAAGAAGAAGCAATGCTCAATATAATTTGTTTAAGACCCAAGCGCATACGACTGTATTGTGACAGATCGGGCGTCAACGGCGATTTTGTTCGTTTGGTTGAATCTTTGTTTGAAGTAAAAGAGGTGAAAAACAGTTGACAACCGTTATATTCGGTACTAAAATACAGTTGTAATATCCCGATGACGTCAAGACATGTTCGTTCGGGGGCAGTTTTTCAGAGAGTGACAGACGGTGTGATTGTCGCAGATTGTCCGGACGGGTACCACTTGACCGAGAGCGCAGTACGGCGTAACAGTGCAACTTAAAGAGGTCGGCCCGTGCCGGCAAATAAGGTGGAACCGCGGAAGTAATTTTCGTCCTTATGACTTTTCAGTCATAGGGATTTTTTTATATTTTATCGGAGGAAATATGATCACAATCAGATTGCCTGACGGCAGTGAAAAACAATTTGAATCGAATGTGACCGCTATGCAGGTCGCACAGAGTATCAGCAGCGGATTGGCTCGCAATGCGCTGGCATGCAAAATTAACGGCGAAATGAAGGATCTTAGCACGGTTATAGACAGCGACGCCGATTTCGTTGTATACACATTTAAGGACGAAGAGGGACAGGAAGTGTTCCGTCATTCTGCAAGTCACCTGCTTGCTCAGGCGGTAAAAAGACTGTATCCCGATGCAAAGTTGGCGATAGGTCCTGCTATAAAGAACGGATTTTATTACGACATAGATTTCGGTTGCGAAATAGCGCCGGAAGATCTTGCTAAAATCGAAAAGGAAATGGCGGATATCGTAAAAGCGGATCTTCCCATTTCGCGTAGTGTGATTTCCCGTCAGGAAGCGGTGGAAATGTTCGGCAAAATGCACGAAGACTACAAAGTGGAAATCATTAACGATATGGCTGAAGATATCGACTCCGTATCCTTGTATACACAAGGCGAATTTACCGATATGTGCAGAGGACCTCATCTTCCTTCCACAGGCCGTATAAAGAGTTTTAAACTTACAAGTATCGCAGGCGCTTACTGGCGTGGCGACACCAAAAACAAGATGCTGACTCGTATCTACGGAACTGCCTTCGAAAAGAAATCGGAACTTGACGAGTATCTTCAGAGGCTGGAAGAGGCAAAGCGTCGCGATCACCGCAAACTGGGAAGAGAACTCGATTTGTTCGACATAATGGATGAGGGTCCCGGATTTCCTTTCTTCTTTCCTAAGGGAATGATTTTGCGTAACATTCTGGAAGATTTCTGGCGCAAGGAACACGCTCTTGCAGGTTACCAGGAAGTAAAGACGCCAATGATTCTCAATCAGGAACTCTGGCACCGTTCGGGTCACTGGGATCACTACAAAGACAATATGTATGTAGTAAAGATCGACAACGAAGACTACGCCATAAAGCCTATGAACTGTCCCGGCGGTATGCTGGTTTACAAGCGCAAGCAACATTCCTACCGTGATCTGCCCGAAAGAGTAGGCGAACTCGGACTTGTTCACCGTCACGAACTGTCCGGTGCATTGCACGGACTTATGCGTGTGCGTTGCTTCACTCAGGACGATGCGCACATTTTCATGACTCCCGAACAGATAGAAAGCGAAATAGAAGGCGTTGTAAAACTTATAGACAAGATTTACAAGATTTTCGGGTTCAGTTACAAACTCGAACTGTCCACACGTCCCGAAGACTCGATGGGAACGGACGAACAGTGGGAAATGGCTACAAACGCTTTGAAAAAGGCTCTTGCAACGCTGGGTAAAGAGTACGAGATAAACGAAGGTGACGGAGCGTTCTACGGTCCCAAGATAGATTTCCACCTGGAAGACTCTTTGGGAAGAACATGGCAGTGCGGTACCATACAACTTGACTTCCAGATGCCCGAGCGTTTTGACCTGACCTATGTAGGTGCGGACGGCGAAAAGCACAGACCTGTAATGATACACCGCGTTGTGTTCGGCAGCATAGAAAGATTTATTGCAATTCTGACGGAGCACTTTGCAGGTGCGTTCCCGACATGGCTTGCCCCCGTACAGGTAAAGGTTTTGCCGATTTCCGGAAATTACAGCGATTATGCCCGTAATGTCACCGACAAACTTGTACAGGCAGGACTGCGTGCCGAACTGGACGACCGCAACGAAAAGATAGGTTACCGTATCCGTGAAGCACAGTTGCAAAAAGTTCCTTACATGCTTGTTATAGGTGAAAAGGAAGTTGAGGCAAACAATGTTTCCGTTCGTGGCAGAAAAACAGGCGACGAAGGCGCGATGAGTATCGAACAATTTATAGAGAAAGTCAGCAAGGAAGTTGCAGAAAAAAGTTTTCAACTTTAATAAAAAATGATGCGAAAAGGATTGACATGTTCGATCCTTTTCGCTATAATATCAAGGTAATCGAAGCAGAAAGTTTTTTCTCACCTGTACGGCTACGCTGTAAGGTAACTCTATCAGTTCGCAATACCTGTTGTGTATTGTGAAGTTTTTGGGTGGCAATCTGTTTCGGTTGACCACTTTTTTTATTGTTCAGGAGGACATTACCATTAAAGAGCTTCAGATCAACAACGAAATCCGTGACAGGGAAATTCGACTTATCGGTAACGAAGGACAACAACTCGGAATTGTATCTGCCTACGAAGGTCAGCGTCTTGCCGAAGAAAGCGGACTGGATCTCGTAAAAATTTCACCTAACGCTGTTCCGCCCGTGTGCAAGTTGATGGATTACAGCAAGTACAAGTACGAGCAGAGCAAGAAAGAAAAGGAAATGAAACGCAATCAGAAGACCATCGAGGTCAAGGAAGTGTGGTTGTCGATGACCATTGATGTCGGAGACCTCAACACCAAGGCTAAAATTGCGTCCAAGTTTATTGCCGACGGTAACAAGGTAAAGGCAACAATCCGTATGAGAGGAAGACAGCAGGCGTACGCTCAGCAGGGCGTGGAAGTAATGAAAAAGTTTGCCGAAATTCTTTCGGACGTCGCCAAAATCGAAAAACAGCCGTTGACGGAAGGTCGTAACATTTCCATGGTAATTTCACCTATAACAAGTAAATAATTCATTTGGAGGATATTACAATGCCTAAGCAAAAATCTCACAGTGCATCCAAAAAGAGATTTGTCGTTTTGAAGTCCGGCAAGATCAAGCGTGCACAATGCAACAAAAATCACATTTTGGGTAAAAAGACAACCAAGAGAATCCGCAACCTTCGCGGTACCGCCTATGTCGATTCCACAAAGGCTAAGACCGTAAAGAGCATGTTGCCTTACTGATATCGGAGGTAGTAAACAATGAGAATTAAAAGAGGCGTAAACGCTGTTAAAAAACGTAGAAAAATTTTAAAGGCAGCCAAGGGTTACTTTGGCCTTAAATCCACCAATTACCGTATCGCTCGCGAAGCGGTAATGAAGAGCGGCAACTATGCTTATATCGGCAGAAGACTTAAGAAAAGAGATATGCGCAGTCTTTGGATTGCACGTATCAATGCGGCAGCACGCGCTAACGGTTTGTCGTACAGCAAATTTATGTACGGTCTTAAAGCGGCAAATATCGATCTCAACAGAAAGGTTCTTGCCGAAATCGCAGTAAGCGACGCTAAGTCCTTTGCTCAGTTGGCTGAAACTGCTAAAGCAAATATCTGATTTGTGCAATTTAGAGCCTTTTGTAAAGAAAGGCTCTTTCTGATTTACAGGTAGATCAATGTTAATTACATCCGCAAGCAATCAGAAAGTCGTTCTTGTAAAAAAATTACAGGATAAAAAATACCGCAGACGTTTTAAAATGTATTGCATAGAGGGCGTAAGACTGTATAAAGAGGCTTTACGTTTCGGCAAACATCCCGTCGACGTGTTCGTCAAGCAAAGTCTTGCCGACAAACTCGCAATTGACGGCGCAACGGTGGTGGAAGACAATGTTTTTGACAAAATGTCTGATACTGTCAGCAGTCAGGGGTTGATGGCAATACTGAATATCGAGGATGTTCGTCCGGCAAAATGCAACAGATGTCTTGTGCTTGACAGTTTGCAGGATCCGGGCAACGTAGGTACGTTGTTGCGCACCGCATGCGCAACGGGATTTGGCACCGTGTATTTGTACAAATGCGTGGATGTCTATTCTCCAAAGTGTGTGCGTTCGGCTATGTCCGCTCACTTTGCCATTAATCTTGTGGAGACCGACGATTTCGATACGTTGAAACAACATCTTTCCAATTACCGCACGGTGTGTGCGGATATGGGCGGAACGGACATTTCACAATTTGTTCGTGATCAACGGCCGATTGCGCTTGTACTGGGGAACGAAGGTAACGGTATAGGCGGTTATTTTGATGAAATTTGCAATGACGTGGTGTCGCTTTCGATGCAAAACAACATCGAATCGCTCAACGTTGCGGTTGCCGGAAGTATATTGATGTACGAACTGGGTAGAAAGCAATAGGAGGAATTATGTCAGGACACAGCAAATGGAACAATATTAAAAACAAGAAAGCAAAGGGCGATGCAGCCCGTTCGAAAATATTTACAAAACTGGGCAGAGAAATAGCGGTTGCGGTAAAAGCGGGCGGTCCCGATATCAACAGCAACAGCAAGTTGTACGATATAGTGCAGAAGGCCAAGGCAAGCAATATGCCCAATGACAACATTACACGCAGTATAAAAAAGGCAAGCGGCGAACTCAATGCTGTCGATTACGAAGAAATGTTGTACGAAGGTTACGGAATAGGCGGAAGCGCAGTAATCGTGGAATGTCTTACGGACAACAAGAACCGTACTGCAGGCGATGTGAGATGCGCATTCGATAAAAACGGCGGCAGTCTCGGTCAGAGCAACTGTGTAAGTTTTATGTTTGACCGTAAGGGGGTAGTCGTAGCGGAAAACAATCTCGGACTGGACGAAGACAGCGCATTTGAACTGGCATTGGAGGCGGGCGCGGACGACGTGCAGTTCGATGACGAAGGCACTATAGCGATGTATTGCGATATGAGTACTCTTACTGCGGTAAGAGACGCAGTGGTAGCAAAAGGGTTGGTGCTTGTATCCGCCGAAATGCAATGGTTGCCTCAGAATATGATTACTTTGGAAGGGGACAACCTTGTGAAATTCCAGCGTATGCTGGACACTCTTGAAGACAGCGACGATGTACAGAATGTATTCCACAACGTACAGTTGCCCGACGAAGAGTAAAACAGTCACACTTCAAGCCGACATCAGTCGGCTTGTTTTTATATGTAAAAACATTACGCTTGACTAATTTTTAATAAACATTTATTATTATATAAGACTAATTTGCGGCAATTTTGTCAGCAGTACACAAGAGGTAAAAATGAGAGTTTTGGGCATAGACCCCGGTCTTGCAATAGTGGGTTACGGGGTTCTCGACTATGACGGAAAATACAAGAAACTTGTGGATTACGGTGTAATAAACACTCCCAAGGGGATCAGTGTGCCCGAACGGTTGGAACTCATTTACCGAGGCGCAACGGAACTTGTCGAGAAGTACAAGCCTGACGAAATAGCCATGGAAGAATTGTTCTTCAACACCAATACTACTACTGCGATAAACGTTGCCGAAGCAAGAGGTATATTGTTACTTGTCGCAAGACAGCACTGTTCACGGCTGTTTGAATATACGCCTTTGCAGATTAAACAGGCAATGACCGGTTACGGCAGAGCGGAAAAAAAACAGATTCAGCAAATGGTAAAGGTTTTTCTGGGACTGAACGCCGTTCCCAAGCCTGACGACGCTGCCGACGCGGTTGCAGTCGCTCTGACGCACATACAGACGTGCGGACTGAGCAACGCTTTTACTATAAGATAGGAGTGATGATATGATATCGTTTATTTGCGGTGAAGTCGTGGACAAGACGGAAGGCACGGTTGTTATCAAGTGTAACGACATCGGTTACGAAATAAATGCAACAGGATGTGCTTACGACAAATGCAACGTAGGACAGAGTATTCAGTTGTACACATATATGCAGGTAAAGGAAGACGGAATAAGTCTATTCGGCTTTGCTTCTCAGCAGGAAAAGAATATGTTTTTGCGTCTTATATCCGTTTCGGGCGTGGGATGCAAGGTGGCGCAGGCAATATTGTCGGGAATTGACGCACAGCAACTTGCGCTTGCTCTTTACAACGGCGATACAAAAACGCTTACAAAAATAAAAGGACTTGGTAAAAAAACAGCCGAACGTCTTGTGCTTGAATTGCGCGAAAAAGTTTCCGTAGACGGCAGCGTGGCGCAACAGGAAAAACCGCAAAACAACGGAGTCGTGCTTACTCCTCAGATGCAAGACGCAGTTTCGGTACTGATGTCTTTGGGCCTTACCGAAACCGACGCGGTAAGGCGCATTACCGCCGCTTCGCAACTGGGAGCGACAACCACCGAAGAACTGATTAACACGTCATTCAGAATAAGTTAAACGGGTGAAAACCATGGAAGAATTGTTTGTAAGCACGTTGCACGAAAGTGAACGTGATACGGAAAATATACTTCGTCCGCAGAGAATTGCCGATTACGTCGGACAGGACAAAGCGAAAAATAACCTTGCTGTATTCATCAAGGCTGCATTGCAACGCGGTGAAAGTCTTGACCATGTTTTGTTGTACGGTCCTCCCGGATTGGGCAAAACGACGCTTGCTCACATCATTGCCAACGAACTCAATGTGCCCATTACGGTGACAAGCGGTTCCGCAATTCCGGGCAAGTTCGATCTGAGTGCCATACTGTCAAAACTCAAACCCAACGAAGTGCTGTTTATCGACGAAATACACCGTCTGAACAGCAGTCTTGAAGAAATTCTTTACCCGGCAATGGAAGATTACCGTCTGGATTTCGTTGTGGGCAAAGGTCCTTCCGCATCATCGGTCAACATCAAACTTGAAAAGTTTACGCTGATTGGCGCAACGACTAAAGCGGGCAATCTTGCCGCTCCGCTACGCGACAGATTCGGAGTTCAGTTGCGTTTACAGATGTATACTCCCGAGCAGTTACGTCAGATAATAAAAGCGTCTGCAAAAAAACTCAATGCGTCAATTGAGGATGAGGCGTGTATGGAAATAGCCAGACGGTCGAGAGGTACGCCTCGTATAGCCAACAGATTGCTTAAACGTATCCGTGACTTTGCGGATGTGATGAGCAACGGAGTCATTACACTGGAAACGACTTTGCATGCAATGGATCTGCTGGAAGTGGATCATCTCGGACTGGACGCAGTGGACAAAAATCTGTTGCTTACCATTATAGACAAATTCAGCGGAGGTCCGGTAGGGCTTGACACTCTTGCGTCGGCTACGGGTGAAGATTCCGCTACAATAGAGGATGTTTACGAGCCTTATCTGATACAGTTGGGTTTTATAGCGCGCACTCCGCGCGGACGTGTGTGTATGCCGAATGCTTACAGGCATCTCGGCAAACCGCTGTCCAAACAGCGCATGGAAATGTTGTCGGTGTACGACAACGCTGAGGAGGAAAATGAAGACAAGTGATTTTTACTACGATCTTCCAGAAGAACTGATTGCACAAACTCCCGCAGAACCGCGTGACAGTTCAAGATTGTTGGTATATAACAGAAAAACGGGCGAAATCGCCCACAGACATTTTTACGACGTCACCGATTATCTTAAAGCGGGAGATGTCCTTGTTGTCAACAACACAAGGGTTTTGCCTTGCAGAATATACGGTAAAAAAGTACCGACGGGAGGCAAAATAGAATTTTTGCTGCTTAAACGTCAGCATCTCGACACTTGGGAGGTTATTTTAAAGCCGGGCAGAATAGCGCAGCCCGGTTCGGTATTTTCCTTCGGGGACGGATTGCTTACCGCTGAGGTGCTGTCCGTAGGCGAAGGCGGTACGCGTACGGTGAAGTTCAGTTACAACGGCGTGTTCGAAGACATTTTGTCACGGTTGGGAGAAATGCCGTTGCCCCCTTATATCCACAGAAAAATTACCGACGGCGAACGTTACAACACCGTGTACAGCAAAATAAACGGCTCTGCCGCCGCTCCTACCGCAGGATTACATTTTACTCCGCAATTATTGGAAAAGATTCGCAGTATGGGGGTTGAAATAGTGGAAGTTTTGCTGCACGTAGGGCTTGGAACATTCCGTCCCGTCAAGGTGGAAGACGTTACACAGCATCACATGCACAGCGAATATTTCAGCGTAAGTCCTGAGGCTGCGGAAAAGATAAACAAAGCCAAAAGAGAAGGACGTCGTATAATTTCCGTAGGCACCACAAGCGTCAGAGTGTTGGAAAGCGCAACGGACGACAACGGTGTGCTGCAACCTGTCAGCGGCAATACCGAAATATTCATTTATCCGCCGTACAAGTTTAAAATGGTGGATGGACTTATCACCAATTTTCACTTGCCGGAAAGCACTTTGCTTATGCTTGTTTCGGCATTTTGCGGAAGGGAGGAAGTGTTGCGCGTTTACAAAACGGCCGTTGAAGAAAAATATCGCTTTTTCAGTTTCGGCGACGCAACCATGTTTATATGACAGATCAAAAACAGTTCGGTTTCGACATTTTAGCGAAAGACAAACACAGCGGTGCAAGGCGAGGAATTTTCCACACTCCGCACGGAGATATTCAGACTCCTATATTTATGCCTGTAGGCACTGCGGGAACGGTTAAATCGCTGTTGCCTTCGGTGCTGAAGGAAATCGGTACGCAGATATTGCTTTCTAATACTTACCACCTGTATTTACGTCCAGGCAACGAAATAGTAAAACAGGCAGGCGGTCTGCACAAGTTTATGCACTGGGACGGACCTATTCTTACCGACAGTGGAGGATTTCAGGTATTTTCCCTCGGCAAGTTGCGCAAAATCACAGAAGAAGGAGTTTTGTTTTCCTCGCATATTGACGGAAGCAGACATATGTTCACTCCCGAAAAGGTGATGGAAATAGAACACGATATAGGCGCAGACATTATTATGGCGTTTGACGAATGTTCTACTTACGGTGCGGATCACAGATATGCGCACGAGGCTCTTAATCGTACGTTGCGCTGGTTGGACAGATGCGCACGTTCGCATACAAACGGCAGACAGATGCTTTTCCCGATAATACAGGGCAATATGTATGAGGATCTGCGTATAGAGGCTGTCAAAGCAACCGTTCCTTACGCGCAGTGCGGTATAGCGATAGGCGGTCTGTCCGTAGGCGAGCCAAGCGAAGTCATGTACAGAATGTTGGACATCCTGCAACCCTATTACCCCGAAAATATGCCGCGCTACCTTATGGGCGTCGGAACTCCCGACTACATACTGGAAGGTATAGAAAGGGGGGTAGATATGTTTGACTGCGTATTACCCACAAGAATAGCCCGTAACGGAACGGCAATGACTTCCAACGGAAAGGTAGTCGTGCGTAACGGCGTTTACAAGACGGATTTTACGCCTCTTGACGAAAACTGCGATTGCTACTGCTGTCGCAATTTTACCAAGGCGTATCTGAGACACCTTATAAACTGCAACGAAATTCTGGGTGCGGAACTGTTGTCTATCCACAACATAACATTCTTGCTCAATCTCGTTAAAAATGCAAGACAGGCCATCGAACAGGGAAACTTTTTGCAATTCAAACAGGAGTTTTACAGCAGGTACTACGCAAATGAAAACAGGCTGAAATAAAAATTGCACATTTCCTGTTGATTTTTGTGCATTAATAATGTATAATAAAGACTAATCAATTTGCTTTTGCAAATACAAGGAGATTTAACAATGCTTAATTTGCTCAATTTTTTTGAAGATACGGCTCCAACAACTAATCCGTGGACAACGTGGGTAATATTGGGTGTATTGCTTGTCGCTGTTGTGCTGATGATGGTTATTCCCGGCAGAAAACAGAAGAAACAGGCTGAAGAAATGCGCGCACGTCTTAAAGTGGGTGCAACGGTTACCACTATCGGAGGTATTGTCGGCGAAATAATTCAGATGGACGACAAACACATCTACATCGTCACTGGTACCGAGGAAAATCCTCACACGATGAAACTTGTGCGTCAGGCTATTCACTCGGTAAATGTAGATGCGGAAAAGACCGATTCCGCAGAGGGCTCCGAAGAAGAAGTAGTGGACGAAATTAAATAATTTGCGGCATAATTCAAACGGCCTCCGAATATATTGTAGTAGTATTTCGGAGGTCTTTTTTTATGGAAAATGTAAAAAGTTCTAACTCTGCTTCCGGGTTTTGGCTCGGCGTATTGAAAGGTGCACTGACAGCCTTTATACTTTCCGCGATTTTTGTGCTTGTGCTTGCATTGATAGCAAAAATGTTTGCTTTGCCAACCGATGTGTTGCCCATCGTCAATCAGGTTTTAAAGGCAGTGGCAGTAATAGTTGCTGTTGCGCTGAATGTAAAAGGAGAAAAACTGTTCTTTAAAGCGTTGCTTGTTGCTACGGTTTACAGTTTGCTTTCATTGCTGTTGTTCGTAATTCTGGGTGGAGGTTTTTCCTTTGCGCAGTTTGCAACGGACTGGGCTATTGCCTTAGCGGTGTCCGTAATTACTGCCGTTATCAAATCGAGGCGCAGAGCGTAACGAATAACCTTCGGATTTATCTTTTAAACGGACGCGTATCGACTGTATTTTGTCGAAAAGTTTATTGAAACAGTTGATAAATATCACAATTCATTGTATAATCATTACATAGATAAATCATTCGGAGGATGTCATCATGAAATTTATTAAAACAGTTGTTGCTCCCCGCACTAACGAGATTTCCGCCAACAGCGGATGCGGTGAATGCCGTTCCAGTTGTCAGTCTGCCTGCAAGACAAGTTGTACAGTAGGTAACCAGACTTGCGAACAGAAGACTGCCGTTAGAAACAAGGGTGGCAAGAAGTAATTTTCAGGCTGTTTTCTTTGTTTGACCGCACTGTTTAACCGTGCGGTTTTTCAACATTATTTTTGCGGTTAAAGGGCAGTGGAATTACTGCTCTTTTTGCCGAGTGGAGAAATATTTTGATTCATAGTTTTAGTTTGGGCGGAGAATACTTTCTGTACGACGTGGAAAGTTCCTCTCTTTTGGAAATTGACAAAATAGTTTACGACGTTCTTAACGACAAGTCTCTTGACGGTTACAGCACCGAAGACATCGAAGAGGTTAAAAAAGAACTTCAACAGTTGCGCGAACAGGGGTTAATCGACGCTAAGGCTCCCGATATCAAGCCTCAGCCAAAGAGCAAGACTATAAAGTCTATGTGCATGCATCTCAGTCATGACTGTAATTTGCGTTGCAAATACTGTTTCGCAGGTGAAGGTCTTTATCACGGTGAACGTATGCACATGCCTTTAAACGTGGCGTGCAAGGCAATAGATTTTCTGATTGAAAACAGCGGCGATAGACGCAATCTCGAAGTGGACTTTTTCGGCGGCGAACCGCTGATGAATTTCGAGGTACTCAAACAAACCGTCGAATATGCCAAGAAGCAGGCGAAACTGCACAACAAGGAATTCAAGTTTACCACGACCACAAACGGTATTCTGCTTACCGAAGAAGTAAGCAGATATCTCAACGAGGAAATGGACAACGTGGTGCTGAGCCTTGACGGCAGAAAGGAAATAAACGACGCTCAGCGTCCTACCGCCAACGGCAAGGGAAGTTTCGATCTGATAGTGGACAAGTTCCGCTTTTTCCGTTCGATAAGAGGAGACAAGAGTTACTTTATACGCGGAACGTTTACAAGCGCTAATCCCGACTTCGCAAATGACGTTCTGGAAATGACAAAACTCGGTTTCGATCAGGTGTCCGTTGAACCTGTAGTATTGCCTTCCGATCATCCTCTTGCCATCAAGCCGGAACAGATGAGCGAGATACTCGACAACTACGAGAAATTAGCGGTGCGTTACGTAGAAATGCGAAAGAAACCGGAAACGTGGTTCAGTTTCTTCCATTTTGTGGTGGAATTGGAAAACGGTCCGTGCTATAAGAAACGCCTTGTCGGATGCGGGGCAGGCAGCGAATATGTAGCGGTTACTCCTGACGGAAGTATTTATCCGTGTCATCAGTTTGCAGGGGAAAGTAAGTATCTGCTCGGCAATGTCTTTGAGGGAAAACTCAACGAGGAAGTCAGAGACATGTATCGCAACAGCAGTATTTTTACAAAACCGGTGTGTCAGAATTGCTGGGCGAAGTATCATTGCAGCGGCGGTTGTGCGGCCAATGCCATTCATTACAACGGCGACATAAACAAACCTTACGCAGAAGCGTGCGAAATGATGAAAAAACGCCTTGAATGTGCATTGTATGTGTATGCAAAAGAGCGCAAAACAATTGACTAATTGCAAATTGTATATTAAAATAAAATGGTTATATAGTAACAAGTCAAGGAGGCTTTATAATGACTAAACAATTGTCCGTTACACTGCTCAGTATTTTGCTTGTACTGATCGTGTTGTTCGGAGTATTTACATTCTTGCCTGATAACATCAGTTACGGCGATTACGGTGTTTTCCATGCACCTGCTAACCTTATTCAGAAAGGACCCGACATCGGACCTTCTGTTACCGCAACTTATTCTGTTGATACAACCGACCTTGAAGAAGGCGTTCTGGAAAACGTTGACAATATCGTCACCACAAGACTTAATAAAATGTTTAACTACTACGGTCTGCCCGTAGTGCTTGAAGGAAATAAACTCAGCGTTACCGTTCCTCAGACTGCAAACGAAGAAAAGACCGACGCAAAGACAATCATCGAAACAGTCGTTGCCGAAGGTAAAATCGAATTTCTTCCTTCTCAGGAATACAGCGAATCAAATGTAGTGCTTTCCAACTACGGCGAAACAAAGTATTTTTCAAATGTTTCTACAAGTAACTATGTAAACGGTGCCAATAAATACTATATTGTAAACGTCAGTCTTACCTCCGAAGGCAAGGAACTTGCTTCCGAAAAGTTTACGGCATCAACAACCAGTTGGGGTGCTTACTGTGCCGTTGACGGTATCGTAACTTACGGTGCTGTCTATTCCAACGACACATTACAGATTTACACCAGCAGCAAAGAACAGGCTGTTGCGCTTGCAACGTACATTAATTATGGTTCTTTGCAGACTACATTGACGGAAACGGGGTACGAAAATGTCGATTCGTCCATTCCGTCTGCTTCTTTGATTTTCGGAATTGCTACGCTTGTGCTTATCGTTGCAGTGGCATTAGCGTTGTTGATTAAGTACGGTGTAAACGGTGTTGCAGGCATTTTGTCTCTATTGATTTCCGCACTCGTGTTTACGATTTTCAGCGGTTTGGTATATTTCAGCGTGTTCAATCTTTATGCTTGGATAGGAGTTGTGCTCGGACTTGCGCTTATATCTTCTCTTACATTCTATTCACTCGGCAAGGTAAAGTATTACCAACTTGCCGGAAACGGTAATAAGTATGCAAGAAAAACCGGTTTCAATTCTTCATTGATCCGTACGCTGATCGTAAACCTTTGCGTATTGGTAGTGGGCGTCATTCTGTGGGTTATTCCTACAGGCGTTACTCTCGGACTCGGTAACTCGCTGGTTTACAGTGCAGTGCTTTCAATGATCTTCACCTTGGGACTGAACAGAGTATTTGTATCAATGCTTGCTCCTCTTTCCAAGTAATCGGACAAATTTTTAAATAGAATTCCGAAACAGCCTTTCGCTACGAAAGGCTGTTTGTGTTAAATGCGATGAAAGAATATATAATACAACGTGACAACTTTATACAAAAAGACGTGGACGAACTTGTGCAATGCGGTATTCCGGAAAACTTTGCACGGGTATTGTCTTCGCGCGGTATTACGTCCTCATCGTTGTCTGAATTGCAAGGCGACGGCAAGTATCACGACGCATTTGCCATGCAAGGGATGTCTCAGGCGGTACAGACAGTTAAAAAAACCGCACAGGAGGGTAAGCGCATACTTGTTTACGGCGATTACGACGCCGACGGGCTGTCCGCCTCATCCTTGTTGTCGCTGTTTTTTACGCGCAACGGAATAGACAACGATGTCGTTATTCCCGATCGGCAGGACGGATACGGTATGCACACGCATCTTGTATCCGAGATGCTGTCTACGGGTAAATACGGGTTGCTTATAACCGTTGACTGCGGTATTTCCGACAGCGACACGGTAGAGGAACTCAAACAACTGTTTCCCGATGTGGACATAGTAGTTACAGATCACCACGAAGTACCTGAAACTATACCGCAGTGCGTATGCGTAAACCCGAAACTGGGTAATTATCCTTTCAGATATTTAAGCGGCTCCGGTGTTGCGTATAAACTTGTGCAGGCAATAGCAGGCAATGACATCGCGTTGCAGTATGCCGATCTTGCAATGATAGGAACTATTGCCGATATAATGCCTTTACGGGATGAAAATCGTACGATTGTGCGCCACGGATTGAGCAACTTCAATCACAAGGGACTTAAATTGCTGGCAGCACAGTCTCGGTGCGAAAAGACGATCACGGCAACGGACATTGCAATGCGAATTGCTCCGCGTATGAATGCCGCAGGCAGAGTCGGCTCTCCGCTTACCGCACTCAGGGTGTTGCTTAGCGCGGAAAGGGCAGACGAAGATGCGGTGGAAAGGCTGTCGGAACTTAACGAACAGCGCAAACAACTGCTGGACGATATAGTGGAGCAGGCGGACGCAATGTGCGACAATCGCAAAATAAGACAGGAAAAACTTGTGTTTCTGTACGGTAAAGGTTGGCAGCACGGACTACTGGGAATAGTTGCTAACCGTTTTCGTGAAAAGTACAATCTTCCTGCAGTTATAATGACGGAAGACAACGGAAACTACGTGGGGTCGGCACGCGGTACGGACGGTGTGGATCTGCATGCTCTGTTCGTTCAGGCTGAATCTCTGCTCGTGCGGTTCGGAGGACATAAGGCTTCCGTCGGCTTTACCGTCTCTGCGGAAAATCTCAACGCATTGCGACAGAGATTGTCACAATGTCTTTGCGCGATGCCGGAAGAAGTTTTTGACAGAAAACTTTACTACGATCTGGATGCCGACGGTTCGTTTACCTACGCGGACGTGCTCAGACTGTCCGATATGATGCAACCCATGTTGCCGTCAGACGGTATAGTATTGCGTGTTCAGGATCATGTAAAATACGCAAACAGTTTCGGCAAAGACGGTTCGCACATATCATTTACGGTATCTGACGGGCTGGAGATGAAGGGCTTTTTTAAATTTTCGCAATATCTGGACGCATTGAAAACAGGCGCTGAAACAGTTACTCTTTGCACTTTGGAACGCAGTTCGTATGACGGCAACATTGTAGGTATAGTTTCGGCAATAGACTTGTTGCCATCGTTACACTTCGAAAAATTGTTCGATACGGTTTATGCAAAAAATATATCCGTTCAACCGTTTGATATTCATGAGTCCGCCTTCGAGAAAGTGCAAGAGGCGTTAAAAAGCAACAACGTGGCAGTTGTTTTCGATACATACAACCAGTATCTTAAGTTCGGCAAAGAGGTGTGCAACGAATTGCCTGCTCCAAAGTTTTTCCTCCCCGATCAAAGCGACAGATGCGTGCTGATTGCTCCGATAAACAACGATTTTTCCCGTTACGACAATGTCGTGGTGTTTACAGACAGTAAAAGCGTACGCAATTACGGAAGTGCATTATATGTGTTTGTCGACAGACCTCAAAGGCCTGTGCTAAACAGAAAAATCTGTATGGCGGTATACAAAGCGTTGCTTGGCAAAGGAAAATACGACAGCATACAAGGGCTGTACAACAAGTTTTTGCTGGAAAAAATCACATATGCCCAATATCTGTGCGCCTTAAAGGTATTCGAGCAATTGCACCTGATATCAACCGATTATATGTATCAACTGGAAATAAAGGGCAATAAAGTCAATCTGGAAGATTCTGCTGTTTACCGCTATCTCTATGAGGATTGCTGATTTGTTTACAAATCTATTGCAATATGGTATAATTGAAATATGAATACTGAAAAAGAAAGTGCTGAAATTACTATTAATAATTTTTTGTCCAAAGTAAAACATTACTATCCGACGGGCGAAGGAAAGATACTTCAGGCTTTTAATGTAGCCAACAAAGCGCATGAAGGTCAGTTCCGTGCAAGCGGAAGACCGTACATTACCCACCCGACGATAGTTGCGGATATACTTATTGACATGGGGCTTGACGTGTCAACGATTTGTGCTGCTCTTTTGCACGACACGGTGGAGGACACCTATGTAACGGATGAAGATCTGCGCAAGCAGTTTGGCGACGAAATAGCCGATCTTGTCAAGGGCGTTACCAAGTTAGACAAGTTACAGTTTCATTCCAAAGAGGAAGAACAGGCGGAAAATATGCGCAAGATGTTTTTTGCTATGGCAAAGGACATCAGAGTAATGATCATCAAACTTGCAGACAGATTGCACAATATGCGCTCGCTCATGTATGTTTCGGAAAAGAAACAACAGGTGATTGCAAAGGAAACGCTTGACATTTTTGCACCCATTGCGGGACGGTTGGGTATTTCTCCGGTCAAGTGCGAACTGGAAGATCTGTGTCTTAAGTATCTGGACAGACCTGCCTACGACTACCTTGCTGAAAACATTTCGCTGAAAAAGCAGGAGCGTCAGACAATGGTGGAAGAATTCATGGCGGAAGTCAGGAAAGAATTGACGAAATCCGGCATCGAAGATTTCGAAATCACAGGACGTACCAAGCATTTTTATTCAATATACAAGAAAATGAAACGTCAGGGAAAGACGCTTGAACAGATCTACGACCTGACTGCCATACGTATCATTGTCGACACCATCAAGAACTGCTACGCCGTTCTGGGTGCTATACACGCCCGCTGGAAACCCATGCCGGGACGTTTTAAAGACTATATTGCCGTACCCAAGCCAAATATGTATCAGTCACTGCACACGACAGTCGTATCGGATATAGAATCTCATCATTTTCCGTTTGAAGTGCAGATACGTACACATGAAATGCACAAGATAGCGGAATACGGTATTGCCGCACACTGGAAATACAAGGAAGGTATTACCGGAGCAACTCCGATGGACGACAAGTTGGGTTGGGTAAAGGAAGTGCTGTCGTACGAAAACGATCTTAAAGACAGCAGCGAATTTCTGGATCTTATACGTAAAGATATTTCCAATACCAACGAAGTGTACGTATTTACTCCCAACGGCGACGTAAAGAGCCTTATGGCGGGAGCAACCGCGCTGGATTTTGCCTATTCGATACACAGTGAAGTCGGTAACAGGTGCGTTGGTATCAAGGTCAACGGCAAAATAATGCCCCTTGAAACCATTCTGGAAACGGGCGATGTCGTGGAAGTAATGACAAACACCAATTCCAAGGGACCGTCGCGCGACTGGTTGAAAATTGTCAAGACATCTTCTGCAAAAGCCAAGATAAGACAATTTTTCAAACACGAACTTAAAGACGAGTACATCAAGACGGGCAAGGCAATGATAGAAAGAGACGCCCGTCACCGTAACATTGCTCCTTCGGAATTACTCACGCCCGAGGCCATCAAGGCGGTGTGCGACAGATACTTGTTTGCATCCGCTGACGAAATGTATGCGTCTTTGGGGTACGGAAGCATTACTTTGAATCAGGTAATGGTCAAGTTGATTACAAGCAACAAGAGCGTTTCCGACGGTTTGAAGGCTCAGCAGATAGTCCGTCCCAAGAAGAAACCGGGTTCAAAAGAAAACAGCGTTATTGTCAAGGGCGTGGAAGATCTGCTCGTGCGTTTTTCGAGATGTTGTTCACCCGTTCCCGGTGACGAGATAGTGGGGTACATTTCCAGAGGAAGAGGTATCTGCGTTCACCGTGCCGACTGTCCTTCCGTCAAATCCATGGAAAAGGAACGTCTTGTAAGTGCAGAATGGGCGAATGTGGACAACAGTACCACGTTTCCTGCCACAATACAGATAGTTTCCGAAGACAAGGGCGATATTTTCGGCGATATAACTCGCGCAATAGCAAACGAAGGATTGCCTATGGTGGCAATCAATGCCCGCAAGGACAAAAAGGGCAACGCGATTGCAACTGTTACGGTGGAAATCACCAATCACGATCAGGCAAATCAACTTATAAACAAATTGATGTCTATCAAACATGTCGTAAAGGCTTACCGCACATCCAGTTCCGGTCATCAGGAGTAATATGTCATACAAAGTAATTCCTTTTACACTGGGAATGTTGGGCAATAACGTATATGTAGTGCAAAAGGAAAACAATTGCGTTGTTATCGATCCGACATTTGACAGTGAAAACACGGTGGATAAATTTATCAGAAACAACGGTCTTCATTTAGAGGCCGTTTTGCTTACACACGGTCACTTTGACCATTGTGGCGGTGCCGGAGATTTTCAGAAACAAGGCGTACCTGTATTCTGCAATGAAGCAGACGATTCGATGTGTCGCTCGGCATCCGCAAATCGTTGGAATATCAAATGTCACGATGTGGCGCCGGATCGGCACTACGCTGAAGGAGAAAACATTGCAGGCGATTTCCGTTTCGACGTCATGTTTGTTCCCGGCCATACTAAAGGCGGAGTCTGTCTTATATTTGACGACCTGTTATTCAGCGGCGACACGTTGTTTCACGGTACTGTAGGGCGAACCGATTTGCCCGGCGGCGACTATAGCGAAATGTTGCGCTCTTTGAAACGTATAAGTTTGTTGCCTGACAACCTGATTGTTTATCCAGGACATTCCGACTATGGTATGTTGTTGGGAGACGAGAAAAGAGCAAATCCTTACCTCAACAGATTATGATAAAAGTTTTTACTGATTTTCTATATCCCACTGAAGTGGAAGACGTGGTAAAGTTGTTTTTCAGCGACGTTTCACTGTGCGAAGCAGACGAGGCGGATCTGGTCAGTCTGTTCTTTAAAGGCGGGGACGTAGTTACTAACATCTGCCGTTTTAACGGTTGTGAAACAAGAAACACATTTAATTGTGACGACATGGACGAGTTGCAGTATATTCGCGTGGCAAAAAGGTATGCAAAAACTGCGGTCTACAATTGTCTAAAAAGCATTACGGGCAGAAGTATGCCGTGGGGTTCTCTTACAGGAATACGTCCTGTCAAACTTGCTGTTCAGCTGACGGAAGAGGGCAAAGATTACAAGCGTGAATTTGCAGACTTTTTCGACGTAAGCAGTGAAAAAATTGCTTTGGTAGAGGAGATTCTGCAACAACAGAGGTTTATCCGCAACGGTGACGACTACGCCGACTTGTATATCGGAATACCTTTCTGCGTAACACGATGCAGTTACTGTTCGTTTACAGGCGGAGAAATCGCAAGACTCGGTAAATATGTTCAGCCTTATATAGACACTTTGTGTAAAGAGATTACATCTACATTACAGTTTGCACGAAATAACGGAATAGTGATTAAGAATGTATATTTCGGAGGGGGTACTCCTACTTCGCTTGACGCAGTCTGTCTGTCACGTATTCTGGATTGCGTAACCGTCGATGCGGAAGAGTATACCGTTGAAGCGGGGCGCCCCGATACTATTGACAGGGAAAAACTGGATGTTTTGTTGCAACACGGCGTAAACAGAATTTCAGTCAACCCGCAAAGTTTTAATGACTGTACTTTGCAAAAAGTGGGCAGGAAACACTCTGTGCAGGAAATGTACGACAAGTACGGATTGGCAAGGCAGTATCCCTTTGTGATCAATGCCGATCTTATTGCCGGTTTGCCCGAAGAAACGGTGGATATGTTTGCTCACAGCATAGACAGCCTGATTAAATTACGTCCCGACAATATCACCGTCCACACGCTCGCATTGAAAAAGGGTGCCGAACTCAAATTGCAAAATTACCGCGGACAGCAACAACAGGTCGCCCGTATGGTGGAATATTCACATGACGTTCTGCACAAATCGGGTTATAAAGCGTATTATATGTATCGTCAGAAATATATGTCCGACAATCTTGAAAATGTGGGATTTTGTCTTGAAGGCAAGCAATGCGTTTACAACGTGGACAATATGGAAGAACTTCGTAGCATAATCGCATGCGGGTCAAACGCCATTTCAAAACGCGTGTACAGCGGATTGAATCGTATCGAACGCAGTGCAAATGCCAAAGACATAATAACTTATATCAACAATATCGACCAATATACTAAACGTAAATTTCAACTGTTTGAATAATCAGATATTATTTACGCACTTGACGTATATTTTGCAGGGGTTTTATGAACAAGAAAAAGACAGTTGTAGTAAAAACAGCAGTCGCGGGCGTGTTGCTTGTACTGTTTATAATTTTGTCCGTCGCAATAAAGGACAGTGCGGTCGCCGAATGGCTTACCGTCAATTTCGCGCGCGGTTGGGTGTGGGCAGTCGGTAATGTCACGTCTGCGTTACCGTTCAGTCTGTTTGAGGCGTTGGTTATAATTGCCGTTTTCGGAGTACTGGTGTACCTTGTGTTGGCTATAGAAAGTATTCGGTTTAAAGAATGGATGCGATTGCTTTCCATGTCGCTGACAGTGGTTATAGTAGTGCTTGCAGTTTTGTCTTGTTACACAGCCGTCGCTTCCTCAGGCTACAACAGAAAAGCACTTGACCTTGAAATGTACGATATAAAAACTGACGGAGAACTTCCTTACGAACAAGCCGTCCAACTTGCCGAGAGCATAATAAATGAAATTAACGCAACGGGGGCAACGCTCAACAGGGACGAAAACGGATATATAATTTATCCGTACGACAACGAACAAATCAACTCGTTGATAGCAGAGCAGTACGCAAAACTTCAAAGCGATTATTTTAGCGGTTTTACGCGCTTATGCAAACCTGTCGTCAACAGTTGGTTTATGGGAGAAATGCACATTTCCGGAATCAGTTTTTTGCCTACCGCCGAGCCTCATTTTAACCGAGACGCCACTAAGTTGTACGATTATCCCGTAGTGGTGGCTCATGAAATAGCGCACACCAAAGGCGTGATGCGCGAGGGGGACGCCAATACTGTCGCCTATTACATCACGCTTACAAGCAGTGACAACTACATCAGATACAGCGGATTGCTCAGCGTCTATTCGCAGGTAATATCGTTGGTTTCGCTTTATCCTAACAGCAGCGCGGATGTCGAACGACTCAGCAACAGTTTTATTTCCGGTTGGGGATACAGAGACAGAACTACCGCCTCGCGACTGTACGGCAGTTACAGACTGTTCGGAAATATAGGCGAATTTTTCAACAACATTTATCTCATTTTAAACGGTCAGAGCGGTATTGAAAGTTACGTGCCCACACCCGATATAAGCGACAGCGGTGAAAAGGATGAAGAGGGCGAAATTATATGGCACGTGACCGCTTATTCGCAAATTCAGAATATGCTGATTGCGCTGTATAAGGATGGCTTTTTCGCCACGTCGCAGAATGTCTGAAAATGCAATTTTGTGCAAAAAACATCACAAGTTTGCTTGACAAAATCAATGTTAAAATAGTATTATATTTAAGGATTGGCGTACTCGTATTTAACCGCCGTTACGGTCAAAATTTTTAAGAAATATGCTTAAAACGTTTGACAGAAGTGTGGGTCTATTATATAATAAATAGGCTGTTAAATGCGGGTGTAGTTCAATGGCAGAATCCCAGCCTTCCAAGCTGGTCGTGTGGGTTCGATTCCCATCACCCGCTCCAACAAACGTATTGCCTGTGCCTGTAGCTCAGCAGGATAGAGCAACGGCCTTCTAAGCCGTTTGTCGGGGGTTCGAATCCCTTCAGGCACGCCAGATGGTGGGCTTAGCTCAGTTGGTTAGAGTGCCAGATTGTGACTCTGGAGGTCGAGGGTTCAACTCCCTTAGCTCACCCCATTACGTAGGGGTATCGCCAAGCGGTAAGGCATTAGACTTTGACTCTAACACTCGTAGGTTCAAATCCTGCTACCCCTGCCAAGTTTTGACCCATTAGCTCAGTCGGCAGAGCACATGACTTTTAATCATGGTGTCCCGCGTTCGAATCGCGGATGGGTCACCAAATTGTGTTCAAAACCGACCAGGTTCATATATGCACCTTTAGCTCAGTTGGTAGAGCAATTGACTCTTAATCAATGGGTCCAGGGTTCGAGTCCCTGAAGGTGTACCATTTTATGCGGATATGGCGGAATTGGCAGACGCGCCAGACTTAGGATCTGGTGTCCAGGACGTGGGGGTTCAAATCCCTTTATCCGCACCAATTACGCAATGTCTCTGCGGGAGTGGCTCAGTGGTAGAGCGTCGCCTTGCCAAGGCGAATGTCGCGGGTTCGAATCCCGTTTCCCGCTCCATTAGCCGACTTGTTTCAAGTCGCATTAGAGAAGAGAGTGCTTTGTTTAAAGCACTCTCTTTTCTTGTGTTGCGTACTGTTAAAATGTTCGTATGGCGTATTGGTTTGATTTGACCCAACTTGTGTTAAATATAGGCATCAGAACTGAATTCGCAGACTAAAAGTTTTTGCATTCGTTTAAAAACGGTCAGTACATTTTAAATTCAATCAATTATTGCCATATTTTTCTTTTGTTTTTTGGTCGAATATGGTAAAATGTCTTTAACCGATATTCATTGAAGTGAGGGTGGTAATGTGAAATCCGACGTAAGAGACAGTTACAATGCCGTTTGCGATAAGTGGACGGAGTTCCGATCGCATTGCCGTGTTGACAGTTGTATTCGTCGCCTGGCTGAAAATCTTCCTGAACGTTGTCGTGTACTCGATGTCGGGTGCGGTAGCGGCTATCCGATTTCCGCTTTTTTGTCTAAGTGCGGTTTTGAAGTAGTGGGAATTGACATTTCTGAAAACATGATTGCGAAGGCACGTTCGCTTGACCTGCTGAATGCTCGGTTCTTACTGTGCGATTATATGAAATTTCAGTCCGACACTCCCTTTGACGCAATAATAGCCTTTGATTCGCTTTGGCATATTCCCTATAAATTTCAGAAAGATATATATTCAAAGGCATCTTCTCTTTTGACGGACAAAGGATACTTTTTGTTTACGCACGGTAAATCCGACGGGGAAATCAACGGTGTAATGTGGGAGCACGACTTTTATTACAGTGCCCTGAATTGCAGTGATGTCGTCGAACTGCTTAACAAAAATTCGTTTAAAATCGTCAGTATCGTTGAAAATTACAGTGATCCTACTTCGGGACAGCGAGATTTATTTATCATTGCACAAAAAGTTGTCAGTAATATTATCAGGTAAAACAGTCGATTGCACATTAAAAACAGATATATAAAATTGTATTCAAATTTACAAAATTCCGAGTTGCGTTAAATATACACACAGTAAAGGAGTTAATTAAATGATATTACAGCAAATGAAAGAAATTACAGATGCTCAGAAAAAGTTTTTTTATTCATCTCAAACGCTCGATGTCGCTTTCCGTAAAAAGCAATTGGCGGCATTAAAACAAGCGGTCAAGAACAATCTTACGCTTCTGACGGACGCTTTGCACGCCGATCTTGGCAAAAGCGCATATGAAAGTTACATGTGCGAAATCAGTCTTGTTCTCGAAGAAATCAATTATTTTTTTAAACATCTGTCTAAACTTGCCCGTCCTAAGAAAGTGGGTACTTCACTTGCCCAGTTTCCCGCCAAGTGTAAAATAGTACACGATCCGTACGGCGTAGTGCTCATAATGTCTCCATGGAATTACCCCGTTCAGTTAACTCTCTGTCCGTTGGTCGGAGCCATTGCGGGCGGTAATTGCGCAGTCGTCAAAACTTCCGAATATTCGCCCAACGTATCTTCCGCATTGGAAAAGGTAATTGCAGAGGCATTTGTCCCCGATTATATCACTGTGGTAAAGGGTGGAAGAGAGGAAAATACCGCTTTGCTCGAATGTCCGTTTGACTACATTTTCTTTACGGGAAGTGTGGCGGTAGGCAAGGTAGTAATGAAGGCGGCCTCGCAACAACTTATTCCGGTAACTCTTGAATTGGGAGGTAAGAGTCCTTGTATCGTAGATGAAACCGCAGATTTGAAAGTGACTGCACGGCGTATCGTTTGGGGCAAACTTATCAACAGCGGACAAACATGTGTTGCTCCCGATTATATTCTGGTTCACAAGAGCGTGGCATCGCAGTTAAAACAGTCTATTGCGGAAAGAATAAAGGAAACTTATCCCGATGCTTTGCATTGCGAATACTATCCGCACATTATTACGCAAAGACATTTTGACAGATTACTTTCTTTATTGGACGGAATGTCCGTTTACAGCGGTGGTGGTTATGACGCCGAAACGCTTACTATAGAGCCTACTATTCTGGAAAATGTATCCGAAGAAAGCAAAGTCATGCAGGAAGAAATTTTCGGACCGATTTTGCCCGTTATAGAATATGAAAATCTGTCAGAGGCTGTAGAATTTATTCGTAAGCGTTCCAAGCCGCTTGCGTTGTATCTTTTCAGCAGAGATAAGGGCGTCATTGAATATATAACGAAAAACATTCAGTTTGGCGGAGGTTGTGTAAACGACACGGTTATTCATCTTGCCACCACACACATGCCTTTTGGCGGCGTAGGCGACAGCGGTATGGGAGGTTACCACGGTAAAGAGAGTTTTAATACCTTTACCCGTGCCAAAAGCGTTCTCAACAAAGGTAGAATGTTTGACAATTCTTTAAGATATCCGCCCTTTACTCAATCTAAATACAACACGTTAAAAAAGTTTTTTAAGTAAGAGGTGTGTTCTGTGTTGTGCGCGAGTAACGCATTTGCGCATAAGTAATTTGACTGAACGACTTAAAATGGAGAGAAAGTTGAAAAACAATAAATTTCACGGCAAAGTGGCGGTAATTACGGGAACGTCGTCAGGTATCGGTGAATGTACCGCCCTCACTTTGCGCAAGTACGGGTGTACCGTTTACGGACTGACGCGAAATCCTCGGCGTGAATTTGAAATGACATGTGATGTCACAGACAAATCCGGAGTTGACGAGTGTGTAAAACGGATTGCGGAAAAAGAAGGACGTATAGACTTTGTAGTAAACAACGTCGGAATAGGTATAAGCGGTGCGCTTGAATTCGAATCGTCCGAAAATATACGGCGTATGATGGACGTGAACATTGCAGGAGCGATAAACGTTGTACAATCTACGATGCCATATATGAGAAAAAGCAAGGGACGTTACATAAACATCGGCAGTGTTGCTGGAGAACTGACAATTGCTTTTCAAACAATGTATTCGGTGACGAAAGCAGCGCTGCTTGCTTTAAGCGAAGGTCTTGCAATGGAAGTAAAACCTTTCGGTGTAGGCGTATGCTGTTTGCAATTCGGAGATATAAGGTCAACGTTTACGGCACACAGAAACAAGAGTTTCCGCGGGGACGACGAATTGTACAAAGGCAGAATCAAAAGGTCTGTCGGCAAAATGGAAAATGACGAACGTCACGGTTACAGCGTGGAATTTGCCGCGGACGCTGTGTGTAAGTTGCTTGCCCGCAAAAAGTTTCCCGTCAAATATACCGCAGGAGCCAAGTACAGATTTTTGCTGATGCTGTCGCGAATTTTGCCTTACAAAACGGTGCAGAAAATTCTGTATAAGATGTATGCGTCTTAAATCAGTATTTATAAAAAACAGTATTTGTTGCTGAAAGCAGAACGGCGTGACCGAAATGTGGTCACGCCGTAAGTTTTTAAAAAATATTCTATATCGACAAACAAGTTTATAGTTTCTTCAACAAATCGTTTAAAGCGCGAGCGCGATGACTGACGGAATTTTTTTCTTCGTCGCTGCAAGTACCGAAACTTTTGTTGAGATCGTCGCAAAAGAAAAGAGTATCGTAACCGAATCCGTTGGTTCCTTCTTCCTTTTTAAGAATTTTTCCGTTGACGCGACCTTCTCCTACGACTGTTTTACCGTCGGGATATCTTAAAACGACTACGGTGGAAAAATACGCTGTCCTGTCTTGTTTGTCTTCAAGTTCCTTTAGTAGTTTTGCTCTGTTGGCGGCGTGGTCGTGATTTCCCGCGTAACGTGCCGAGTGTACTCCCGGCATTCCGTTTAAAGCGTTTACGCACAAACCCGTGTCATCGGCAAGTACGGCTTTGTCGGTCAGTTGTCCCACGGTGTTTGCTTTTATCAGTGCATTGTCATAAAACGTATTGCCGTTTTCTTCCGGATCGCAGATTATTCCCGACTCTTCAAGGCTGTAAATATGATCAAATTTATCTTTCAGTATCTGTCGGATTTCCTTTATTTTGTGGCTGTTGTTGCTTGCAATTATTACGTCCATTATTCTTCCTCAATGAATGCCGTATTCGGATTTGCCGATTTAAGGTCGTTGACAAATGCAGCGAAATTTTTGGGATGTATTACTATCTGCATTACCGCCAGTTCGGACGCGTAATCTTCCGTAACGTATCCGATAAACAGTTTGCGCTCTTTTACGCGGTAAGTTACGTACACGATGTTTGCCGTGTGAATTTTGTTCTTTGTAATGTTTATAAATGCGAAATACATGTTGAGGTATTGCGGCGTTATTTTGTAACGTATTGTCAGCGTGGCAATGACCGGCACGGTAACAAGCACGCACATAACAAGCGTAATGATATTTACCGCAACATTAAATTGTTTGCCTGAAATCCAGTCAAGTACAACTTTTACGATTGTGGCAAGATCCACCAGGCAAATTGCGGAAAACAGCAATATTGTAGACAGTGAATGTTTATATTTGTATTTCATGTTTATATTTTACCACAAATTGCAGTTGTAGTAAACAAATATTTGTGATATAATAAAATATACGGTAACTCTCACCAAAGATGACAATTTGCGGTGAGGTGTGACGTGATATCGGTAAATTACGACAATATTTTATTTAATGCAAGAAAGATAAAAGAGGCAATAGGCGACAAATGTAAACTGTGTGCGGTTGTAAAGGCTGACGCCTACGGACACGGTATGTCAAAAACGGTGGATGTACTGCAAGATACGGCAGATATGTTTGCCGTAGACCGTGCCGACGACGCTTTATCGATATTGCCTTTGCCCGTAATGATGCTTGTGCCCGTTGAGTTCGGTGACGCAGTTCGTCTGATCGATTGCGGAGCGATACTTACCGTCGACAGTTTCGACACGTTAAAGTGTGTGAAAGAGGCGAGTAAAATCTCCGGAAAAAGGGCGCACGTGCACATTAAATTGGATACGGGAATGGCAAGACTGGGTTTTTGCACCGATGAAATCTCACGCCTGTTTGATGCGCTGAGCGATTGTTGCTCCGTAACTGCTGAAGGTGTTTATTCGCATTTCTGTTCTGCCGACAACGACAAAGAATATTCGGAAAAGCAGTTTGAAATATTTGTTAAAAATGCGAAATTGTTTAAAGAACTCAATCCCGACATTATTCTGCATATTGCGAACACTGCGGGAATTTGTTGCGACAGCAGGTTTTGCCTTGATATGGCGCGCGTAGGTATCGGACTTTACGGCTACGGAATGGAAGGGCTGAAACCTGCCAAAAGTTGTACGGCGCGAGTTCTTGCCGTTCGCCGAGTTCAGTCCGGAAACCGTGTAGGGTACGGAAATACGGTGTGCGACGGGGACAAAAAGTTGGCGACCGTAAAAATAGGCTACGCCAACGGCTATCCGAGAATAATGAAAAGTTTCGGCGGCGGATGGTTCAACGGGAAATTTTTACCGATAGTGGGAAATGTCTGCATGGGTATGATGATGCTTGACTGCACCGATTGTGAAATCGGTATCGGCGAAGAAGTAGTCATATTGTCCGATGAGCACGTGTTGTTGCATCCCGAACAGATAATTTACGAAATGTTGTGCAATCTCAGGGAATGATATGAGGGTTATAAGCGGAAAATACAAAGGAAGAAAGTTGTCTGCGCCTGCAGGACTGAATACACGCCCGACGCTTGACAGGGCTAAGGAAACATTGTTCAATATCATTGCCGACCGACTGTCACTGTCGAGAGTTCTGGATTTGTTTGCAGGTTCGGGACAACTGGGAATCGAGTGTCTTAGCCGCGGAGCAACCGAAGCGGTATTTGCAGACAGCAGTTACGAAGCGATTGCGTGTATCAGGAAAAACACCTCTTTTGTTGAGGAAAAAATAAAGATACTGCACGCGATGTATCCTGCGGTGTTGAAAATGCTTGACGGTACATTTGATGTTGTGCTGCTGGATCCTCCCTTCAAAGCAGGTCTTTATTGCGATATTTTGCAGTCTTTACAGCGCGAGGAACTGCTTTCCGACGGAGCGACGGTGGTGTGCGAATGCGACATTGCCGAGAAAATGCCCGAACGTGTTGACAAACTGGTGCTGGAAAAACAGCGCAAGGCAGGCAGTACGGTAATGTATTGTATTTACAGGAAGGAAGAAAAATGAGAGTAGGAGTATTTGCGGGTTCGTTTTGCCCCGTGACAAAAGGACACGTCGATGTAATCAGACGTGCGGCAAAACTTGTTGATAAACTTTACGTTGTCGTCGGAATAAACATCGAAAAAAAATACGCAATGTCCGATGAAGACAGACTTGCGCTTCTTAAAAAAGCGATTGTGGATATAGACAATGCCGAAGCGGTCTCATACGGCGGTATGATGACGGATTTCTGTCAAAGCGTCCGTGCAGATGTGATGATAAAAGCGGTTCGTAATGCCGTCGACGTGCAGGCAGTATTGGATCTTACCGATATAAACAAAAGATATTGGAATGGCGAAACGGTCTTTCTGGCGTGCGACAAACAATATCAGGCTGTATCGAGTACGCTTGTACGAGAATTGCTAAGTCTTGGCAAGGATATTACTCCCTATGTACCCGAGGGACTTGCTCCCCAAATTATCAAGGCTATAAAGGGTTAAATATGTTTGAAAAAATACGAAAGATATATGACCCTCAGTATTTCAAACAGATTGTTGCTCTTAGCGAACAGCAAAAAGAGTTGAAAGAGAGTTGGGACAGACAAATTAAAGACACAGTCGCCGACGGCGGGAAATTTCTTGCCGTTGTAGGTCCGTGTTCGGCAGACGATGTGGAAAGCGTTACACTGTACTGCAAAAAACTGAAGGTAATTGCCGATAGAGTCCGTCAAAAAATTCGCGTGGTGGTGCGTGTTTATACGGAGAAACCTCATTCCAACGGAGAGGGCTACAACGGTTTGGTGTTTGATGGCAAAGACGGCATAAACAGCGGATTGGAAAAATGCCGTATTCTTATGCGCAACTGCATAAGCGAGGGATTGCCCGTTGCCAACGAATTGCTTTATCCCGAGCATTATTTTTATTTCGACGACCTTGTCTCCTACTGGTTTGTGGGGGCGCGCAGTTGTGAAGACACCTCGATAAGGGCGGTGGCAAGCGGTACGGACTGTGCGGTGGGAGTAAAGAATCCTACCGACGGCAATCTTAAAAAACTTGCGCAATCATTATATGCGATTTCCCGTCCGAAACAGTTTTTACATGACGGGTGCGAGGTGCGTACTTCCGGCAACGCTTATTGCCATGCGGTGTTGCGCGGTTACGAAAGCAGCGGCGGATTTGTAAATAATATAAATGACGAAACGGTAAACGAATTGTATCGACGTTGCCAGGAACAAGGACTGAAAAGACCGTTTATATTGGCGGATCTGAGCCATGCCAACAGCGGAAAGGTGGCAAATATTCAGTTTGACAACGCAATGCTTGCCGTGACTGACAGCCGTATAGGCGGTGTGATGTGCGAAAGTTATCTCTATGGCGGAGTGTCGGAAAAGGGGTGCGGTTATTCGCGTACCGACGACTGTATCGGCATAGAAGATACCGAACGGCTGATTGAGGCTCTTTATGAGAAACTGTAACAAGTCCGACATCCATTAAATGTCATTGTAGGTAAAGTTTAAAAAAAGCGGGTGTGCTGATGCAACCCGCTTTTTCTGTGGTAAACGTTGTCCATTTCTGAAAATATGCACATTAAAGCATACTATGTCTAAAATAGTATGATAGAAAATCCCTGTCAAAACTGATTTTTAGAACAAATTGTCCATAGATGTGCGGAATTTCAAGTTCTCGGATTTCATTTGCAATGTGCGTCGGTTACTGCAACGGCTGAACCTTTTGCATTTGTGCAACGGTGTGAGCACCCGTTAAAGCACGGTAGAGGTCGTGTGCACGTGCGTCGATTTCGGCTACCTTTGTTCTGATGTCTGTCAGTTGTTTTGGGGCTGTAAGATTGCACTGCGCAAGGTGACTTAAAATATCTTCCCGTTTGCTGTTTACTGCGAGTACGGTAAAGTAGGGTGTCTGTGACTTTGCGATTTTCGTTATTTCTTTGGTTATTCCCAATGCGTTACATGCCAATAAACGCTGCAATTTGACCTGTGTGTAACGCTTTGTCTTGACATTGCTTATTATTTCGTCGTAGTCGCCCGATGTGCGCTGTTTGTTAAATCTGTTGTGAAGACCTTCCGAAACCCCTTCTATATCTTCGCGCATGCCGTTGGCTGAAAGAAACAGCGCACAGTAGCGTTTGAATTGCTGTTCCGCATCCCTGTTGAAAAGCGTCGGATCCACAAAGGACGGCAGGTATTTTTGAATTTGTCTGTCTTCAAAGTTGTTCCTTATTGCGGTTGCGCTTGCGTATTCGCCTTTTAGACCGTCACAGTTGTAGTTGTCCGGTCTGTCGCATACGATCATCTTTATGTCACTTCGCGTTGCTGAAAGCGCTTTGGCGTATTCCAGAGCGAGCGTGTTGTTGGGACGGCTGAGAATTTCGCTGTATTCGGGCAGTCCCAGGGCGACCGCTTTTGGGTAACTGTTCCCCTCTTGTATAAACTTTTTTATACGAACGTTGACATCGGGATCTTTCAATGCTGCCGCGCAGTCCGACAGTTGCTCGGCTGTTGCGCTTTCGCATCCGAATGCCAGAAAATCGCTTTTGACGGCATTGGCTATCTTTATTCCTCCCGTTGCAAAGTTTTCCGCAGAGGATAACGAAAAAACGGCAGGCAATTCCGCAACTATATCTGCGCCTGCAAGCACGGCGTGTCTTGCACGTGTGTATTTGTCTGCTATTGCAGGCATTCCGCGCTGAACAAAGTCGCCGCTCATTACGCAACATATAGTATCGGCGTATCGGCGTGCGAAATTCAGCAAACGGACGTGACCGTTGTGTAACGGGTTATATTCGCATATTATGGTACAAATTTTCAAAACCTTTCTTTTCCTTTTGACTTATCAGACGGATTGTTGTATAATTTGATTTATAATAACAGCACGGTATTTTGTGTTTGTATAAGTATAACACAATTTTTATCCAATTACTAATAAATTTTTTGGAGGAATGTCAAAATGTCTAAACTGATTGACGGTTACAAAGAAAAGGTCAGAAAATTCGGCAAAGTTATAGTACTTCCCGAAGGCGAAGAACCTCGCGTGATCAAGGCTGCGGAAATGATTGCAAAAGAAGGATTTGTCAAAGTTATAATCCTCGGCGATACGGAAGTTATCAAGCAGAAGTGTCCTGATACTGACCTTACAGGCGTTACCGTAATTAATCACAGAAAGTCTGACAAGTTGCCCGAATTTGCCAACTATCTTTACGAATTGAGAAAGGCCAAGGGGCTTACTCTCGAACAGGCGCAACAACTTGTCAAAGACGAAATGTACTTTGGCGTAATGATGGTAAAACTCGGTCTTGCCGATGGTATGGTGGGCGGTGCTATTCACGCAACAAGCGATCTGCTTCGTCCTGCATTGCAGATCATCAAGACTCAGCCGGGTGTCAAGGCTGTTTCGGGATTTTTCCTTTTTAACAACGAAAACAGAAAAGATCTTCAACAGATGCTTTATGCCGACTGTGGCGTAACTCCCGCTCCCACGGTGGAAGAACTTGCCGACATAGCGGTGTGTTCCTACAATTCGGCTAAACTGTTTTTAAAAGAACAACCCAAAGTGGCTATGCTCAGTTTCTCCACAAAGGGCAGCGCAAAGCATCCTTCCGTACAGAAGATGATCGACGCTACCAACCTTGTGTTGGAAAAGTATCCCGACATGCCTATAGACGGCGAATTGCAGTTTGACGCTGCCGTAGTACCTTCGGTGGGAAAACTCAAATGCCCCGGCAGTCCTGTCGCGGGAGAAGCAAACGTATTTGTCTTCCCCGATCTCAACGCGGGAAACATTTCTTACAAGATTACACAGCGTCTGGGCGGCTACGAGGCATACGGTCCCGTTTGTCAGGGTATTGCAAAACCCGTCAACGATCTTTCACGCGGATGCACGTCTGAAGATATTGTCGGCGTAGTGGCTATTACGGCAATGCAGGCTTGCAGAGATCAGTTTTAACGGAGGGTAAAATGAAAATACTTGTAATAAACGCAGGAAGTTCCTCTTTGAAATATCAGCTTATAGACATGCAAAACGAATCGGTAATTGCCAAAGGTCTTTGCGAAAGAATTGCAATTGACGGTTCAAGACTTGTTCACAAGGCAAACGGACAGACTTACGAATTTACAAAGGATATGCCCAATCACACGGTTGCCATCAAAATGGTGCTTGACGCACTGGTGGACAAGCAATGCGGAGTTATATCCGACATGTCGGAAATTTCCGCGGTGGGACACAGAGTGGTGCACGGCGCGGAAGATTACAGTACGTCTGTCGTTATAGACGAGAAAGTCCTGCAGTCCTGCAAGGACAACAGCGAACTTGCTCCTTTACACAATCCCGCAAATATAATGGGTATAAAGGCTTGCATGGAAGTTATGCCCGACACGCCCATGGTGGCGGTGTTTGATACTGCTTTCCACGCTACTATGCCCGAATACGCTTACCTTTACGGAATGTCCTACGACGACTACAAGAATTACCGTATCAGAAAATACGGTTTCCACGGAACAAGCCATATGTATGTTTCGCAGGAGGCTGCCAAATATCTCTGCAAAGATATTGCAGACACCAAGATTATTACCTGCCATCTCGGCAACGGTTCTTCCATTACTGCTGTCAAGGGGGGCAAGAGCGTTGATACCACAATGGGATTTACGCCTCTTGACGGTGTTCCCATGGGTACCCGCAGCGGTTCCGTCGATCCTGCAATCATCGAATACTGGATGCAGAAAACAGGCAAGTCTGTAGCGGACGCAATGAAACATCTCAACAAGGAATGCGGTATGCTCGGTTTGTCCGGTACAAGCAGTGACTTCCGTGACCTGTGCGACAACGGCGGTCTTGACAATCCTCGCAACAAACTGGCAGTGGACATCTTTGCCTATGCCGTAAAACGCTATATAGGCAGTTACACCGCAGTGTTAAACGGAGTAGACGCCATTGTGTTTACGGCCGGTGTAGGTGAAAACACTCACTACGTAAGAGAAAAGGCGCTGAGCGATATGGATTACCTCGGTATCAAGTTGGACAAGAAGGCAAACGACAACTGCCCCAGAGGTCAGATAGCCGACATTTCCGCCAAGGATTCCAAGGTTCGTATTCTCGTAATACCTACCAACGAAGAACTGGTAATCGCTCGTGAAACAAAAGCGTTGGTAAATCTCTAATTTTCCTTGACAAAAAGCAGGAATATTTGTATAATATCAGTCGTGTCTGAAAAAACTACAGTAAATCTTGCTTCCGCTTTTGCTAATCGCGGAACGAAATATCCTTACGGTTGTCGGTTTGACGCAACCGAAGCGTTGCCTTTCGTCAATGCACGGGCAGTAAGTGCCGTTTTTGACGGGGAATATTGTTTCGAAGATCCCGATGTGGATGTTTTCGGCAATATAACGGTGCATGTCATCGGGTTGTGCGACAGGTGCGGTGACGACGCAGACAGAATATTTACGGTGTCGTTTGATCAGACCTTTTACAAAGACGCTACTTCCGATTGCTATACTTACAACGGCGGTCGGCTGGACATCGAAAAAGCGTTGCATGACGAATTGTCACTTTCTCTGCCCACATTGTTGCTGTGCAGGGATGACTGCAAGGGTATTTGCGTAAAGTGTGGTGCCAACCTCAACAGACAAAGTTGCAATTGCGACACATCTGAACCTAATGCCTTTTCGGTATTAAAAGACTTAAAATTTTAATTGGAGGTGCAGTAACATGGCAGTACCTAAGGGAAAAACTTCTAAACAGAGAAAGCACGCAAGAGCAGCAAACTGGAAGGTAGCCGCTCCTACGCTGGTAGAATGTCCTCAGTGTCACGAACTGAAAGTTCCGCACAAAGTGTGTGACGCTTGCGGTTACTACGACGGACAACAAGTTGTCGAAGTTTCCAAAGAATCCAAATAACAAAATCATTTTTAAAAGCAGACCTTGTCGGGTCTGCTTTTTGTATTTGTGAAACAATTGTCGAATTTGTGAAACAATAACTGTTTTTAGACAAAATATATTGCTTAATGGGGCGTTTTAGGGTATAATAGTGTACAATCGGGAGGATATTATGAAAAAAATCGTAGTAGATATTTTCGGTGGAGACAACGCACCCGTAGAAATTATAGAAGGTTGCCTCAAAGCGCTGGACAGTGCTGACGGGTTCGGCATAGTGATGTCCGGCGACAGTGAGTTTATATCCGATTACCTCAAAGATAAAAAGTATGACAAGACAAGAGTGGAAATTCTGGACGCAAAAGAAGTCATTACAAACGATGAAGTTCCTACCGTTGCAATACGCACCAAGAAAAATTCGTCGCTTGTAGCGGGACTTGACCGCACTAAAAATGACGCTGATGTAGTTGGCTTTGTGTCCGCCGGCAGTACCGGAGCGGTGCTTGCAGGCGCGACGTTGCGTATCGGACGCATCAGAGGGGTACAGCGGCCCGCTCTTGCGCCGTTGCTGCCCACGCTTACCGATTCCAAGGTTTTGCTGATTGACTGCGGCGCCAACGTGGATTGCAAACCGCAGATGCTTTTGCAATTTGCCGAAATGGGACACGCGTTTATGAAAAGCGTGATGAAGGTGGAAAATCCCCGTATAGGTCTTATGTCCAACGGAACTGAGGACAAGAAGGGCAACGAACTCGTGCACGAGACATTTGCGTTGCTCAAACAGTCCGACCTCAATTTCTGCGGAAATATGGAAGCAAGAGACATATTGACGGGCGAATACGACGTAGTGGTGGCGGACGGTTTTTACGGCAACATCGCATTGAAGAGTTGTGAAGGAACTGCTCTGATGATGCTCAAACTTTTAAAACGCGAACTGACTGCGACTTTGCCCCGAAAGTTGGCGGCGTTGATGCTTAAACCCGCATTTAAAAACGTTAAGGCTGTAATGGATTACAACAAGAGTGGCGGCGCTCCGTTTTTGGGCGTGTCTAAAGTGGTTATCAAATCCCACGGTTCCAGTAAGGCAGAGGCAATGTGCGGAAGCATTTTACAGGCATGGCATTTTGCCGAAAGCGGTCTTATTGACAGTCTGACACCGTATTTTTCCGAGGAACAATAATGAATTTCGATGAAATAGAAAATATTATCGGTTACAGATTTTCCGACAGAGAACTGCTTAAAAAGGCTTTCGTTCATTCTTCTTATGCTCAGGAGCACAATCTGAAAGACAACGAAACAATGGAATTTTTCGGAGACGCGGTACTGGAATTTCTTTCGTCGGAATATCTTTGCGCCAAACACCCCGATTTTGACGCGGGACAGTTGTCAAAGGCACGGGCGGGCGTCGTGTCTGCGGCAGGACTCAAAAAGTCCATTGAAAAACTGGGCTTGATGAAGTATCTGCTTGTGTCAAATTCGTACCGTCAGGCACGCAACAAATCGCGCAAGATGGAAGCAAATCTTTACGAGGCGATATTGTGCGCAATTTATATGGACGGCGGAATGGAAAACGCACGTCGTTTTGTGTTGAAAACTTTGAAAACGCAGATGGATGAAGCGAAAAAATCGTCCAAGGACAGTAAGAGCCGATTACAGGAATATTGCCAGAAAAAAGGCTGGGAAATTCCAGAGTATAAACCTGTTTCAAAAGAAGGACCTGACAATCAGCCGACATTCAAACGAGCGCTGTACATTAACGGCAATTTTGTCGCTTACGGAGTAGGCGGAAGTCGGAAAAAGGCGGAAAAAGACGCTGCAGGCAAAGCGCTTGAAATATTTAATCAACAATAAAAGTACCCGTATCACGGTACTCGGAAGGGAAAATGTTATATCTTAAAAAAATCGAAATGTACGGCTTTAAATCTTTTGCCGACAAAATTGAATTGAAGTTTGACCAACCCATCACAGGTATAGTGGGTCCCAACGGTTGCGGTAAAAGCAACGTAAGCGACGCCATACGCTGGGTGTTGGGCGAACAAAGCACCAAGACTTTGCGCGGTAAAAGCATGCAAGACCTGATTTTCAGCGGAACCGACAGTCGTAAATCAATGGGGTACTGCGAGGTTTCGCTGTTTATGGACAATACTACCCGTATTTTCCCCATACAGATGGACGAAATAATAATCAGCCGTAAACTGTATCGCAACAACGAAAGCGAATATTCTTTGAACAGAAACGTAGTGCGTTTGAGAGATATTCAGGATCTTTTGCGCAATGTAGGACTGGGAAAAGAGGGTTACTCTATCGTAGGTCAGGGACGAATGGACGCTATACTCAACGCCCGTCCCGAAGACAGACGCGCTATTTTCGAAGAAGCGTTGGGTATTTCGCGTTTCCGCGTAAAAAAAGTGGAAACGGAGCGCAAATTGGAAAAAACGCACATTAACATGGACAACCTCAACGTGCTCAACAAGGAACTGGAACGTCAGGTAGAGCCGTTGCGTAAGCAGGCTGTAAATGCGCGTAAATATCTTGAACTGTATGATAAGTTGCGTTACAACGAAATCAATTCTTATATTTATGATTATGACAATGCAAGCCAGCGCAAACAGGATTGCCGTCTTAAAATCACGGGACTCAACGAGGAACTTGATTACAAATCTCACTGTGCCGAAGAGGTGGGCAAGCAGTACGAAGAACTGTTTGAACAGTTGTCCACAATTGACGAAAAACTGTCACGTCTGCACGAAAAACACATGCAACTCGCTGTCAATCTGACGGAAAAGCGAGGCAAAAAAGATGTCGTAAACGAAAAGATAATCAGTCTTGACAAAGAAGTCAAGATGGTTGCAGAACAGATAGAGCAATACAACCGTCAGTTGGAAAATCTCAAGACTAACGTAACCGAAGGACAGGCTCATCTGCAAAAATGCGACGAGGAACAACAGTCGCTGGAAAGTGAAAGGCAAACTCTCAACGACAAGTTGCTTGCAATCAATACGGAGTGTGAAAAACTGCAATCGGAAACAGACAAATGTACGGAAAAACTGCAACGCACTTTGCGTGAAAATGCGGATTTCGGACGAACGCAGGCAAGTCTCAATACCGAAAAAGAAAGTCTGCTGAAACGTCTTGCGGTTGTACAGGCACAGCAAAGGGAAATTTCGTTGCGGCTGGACAGTTTGTCCGATGAGGAAAAGCAGTTACTTGCTCATTTTGACGAGGTAACAGAAAACCGTAAGAAACTTACCCCTGTGATTGAAAAATTAAAGGCGGAAATAAAGGACGGCGAGTATAAACTGATCGAACTTACCAGAACCGCCGAAAAACATCAACAAGAGGTGTCTTCGGAGCAGGGAAGTATCAAATTGCTTAAAGACTTTGCCGAAAATTACCGCGGTTATCAGGCGAGCGTTCAGAATCTGATGCAGGACGCACAGCGCAATCAGCAACTCAAAGCACGCATTTGCGGGGTGGTGGCAAATCTCGTAAAAGTGGATGACAAATATCAGACGGCAATAGAAACAGCCCTTGGTGCACGTCTGCAGAACGTAGTCACCCGAAACGAACAGGATACAAAATACGTTATCGACTATCTGAAAGCAAACGTGTACGGACGAGTGACTTTCCTTCCCGTCAGTTCAATGAAGCCGCGTACCATTGAGAGACCTCAGGTTCTAAACGAACAGGGCGTTGTGGGCGTTGCCGTGGATCTTGTGTCATTTGACGCGCAGTATACAAGTGTATTCCGCTCTTTGCTGGGCAGCATACTTGTTGTGGACACTTTCGATAATGCCGTGACTATAAGCAAAAAATACGGTTATATTCACCGTATGGTGACGCTTACGGGCGAACGCATTGCCAACGACGGTTCTATGGAAGGCGGTAGCCGAAAGACGGGTAACGGCAGTTTGCTGTCCTACGATTCGCAGATTCGTCAGCGTACCGAAAAACTTAAACAGTTGGAGGATAAATTTGCCGTTGCGCTGAGTGACAAAAACGAAGCGCAAAGACAACTCGAAGAAAACAGACGTCAACTTTCCGATTACGTCAACGCTTTACAGCAACTTGACATCGAATACGCTACTGACAGAGAGAAGATAGAAAAGTCAAATGTTCTCAACAACAACGACAAGCAAATGTATCTCAAACTGAACGGCGAGCAACAGGAAATTCAACAACGTCTTGAAAAAATAGACAAACTGAGCGTAAATGCCGTAAGCGACGCTTCCAAACTGAGCGACAGCGAGCAGCAATACACTTTGAAAATCGAGCAATTGCGCAACCTGTTGTCGGCGAGAAACGAAGCAAAGGAAAAATTAAAGGATCTCATTGCTTCCAAGTCTTACCGCATAGGTGTTATAAGGACAAACAGCGAAAGTACGCAGTCGCAAATGATGCGTGACAATCGCGAAATACTTGTATTGAAGGACAACATCGAAGATCGTACGCGTTATTCCGAACAGTTAAACGCTGCAATAAGTCTGCTTTACGACGAACTAAGCCGTACCGAAAGTGACGACGCCGATCAGCAGGAAGTTCAAAGTATCGCCGAAGAAATAAAAAATGCCGATATTACCAAGGCGGATCTGAATAAACGTTACCAGCAGACGGGTGAGGAACGTATGAGACTCAATACCGAAACGGAAACGTTGCGTGGCGCCATTGAAAAAGAGCAGTATATCCTGGAAAGTATCGATACCGACCTTGAAGAAATGCAACAGCACATCAATGACGATTACGGTATTACATATTCAGGCGCAATGCAGTACAAGGACGAAAATTTTGACGCATCCGACTGCAAACAGGTAATTTCCGATTTGCGTGCGTCCATAAATAAATTGGGCTACGTAAACGTAAATGCGATAGAAGAACTCAAACAGGTGGAAGAGCGATACGGTGACATCAGTTCGCAGTTGAACGACCTTAAACAGGCGGAAAGCGACTTGCAGGACATACTTAAAGAACTTACCGTGGAAATAGAAGCTCGCTTCGAAAAGGGAATGGAAGACATCAACGAAAACTTCAAGATTGTATTCCGCGAACTGTTTAACGGCGGTAATGCAAAACTTACCCTGGACAGAGACGAAAGCAAGAATTCCCTTGACTACGGTGTGGAAATCGAAGCGCAACCGCCCGGCAAAAAGTTGCAGAATATTTCCTTGCTGTCAGGTGGCGAACGCACAATGACCGCTGCTGCGATATTGTTTGCTATATTGAAATTGCATCCGATGCCTTTCTGCGTACTGGACGAAATAGAAGCGGCGTTGGATGATGCCAATGCCGAACGCATTGCAAGATATCTGCGCAAATTTTCCACATCCACTCAGTTTGTGGTCATTACCCACAAAAAGCCTACAATGGAAAATGCCGATGTGCTTTACGGCGTTACCATGGAGGAAAAGGGCGTTTCGAAGATAGTTTCCGTCAAACTTACAGAGGCTATCAAACAGGCTATGTAACGAGGTATGACAATGGGATTTTTTAAAAAAATTATAGAAGGTCTTCGCAAAACAAAACAGGCGATAGGTTTTAAACTCAATGAATTGTTCAAACGGGGTATATTTGACGACGAGTTTTACGAAGAACTGGAATTTATTTTACTGGGCGCGGACGTCGGCTCGGAAACCACGGAAAACATTATCGAAGAATTGCGTGAACGTATGCGCCGCGACAATGTATCCGACACAGCAAAAGCCCGTGAATATCTTAAACAAATTCTTCTCGACATTCTGGGAGAGGAACAATTTGAAGCGGAATGTCCTGCGGTTGTAATGGTGTCGGGTGTCAACGGAGTGGGAAAAACTACTACGATAGGCAAACTGGCAAATATTTTCGTCAAGCAGAAAAAATCCGTACTTATAGCCGCGGCTGACACTTTCCGTGCCGCAGCAGGCGAACAGTTGGAAGTGTGGGCAAAGCGCGCAAATGTGCGTATAATCAAGCACGAAGAAGGTTCCGATCCTGCGGCGGTCGTGTTCGATGCCGTAAGTTCCGCCAAAAGCAGGGGAACCGATATCGTTCTGGTAGATACAGCCGGCAGACTGCACAACAAGAAAAACCTAATGGAAGAACTGAAAAAAATAAACCGTGTTATAGATCGCGAATTTCCCGAGGCACAAAGGTACAATCTCATTGTACTGGACGCCACAACGGGACAAAACGCAGTGTCGCAAGTGGACATCTTCAACGAGGCCATTGACATTGACGGCATAGTGCTTACCAAACTGGACGGCACGGCAAAAGGCGGCGTGGTGCTCACAATCAAGGACACAATGGACATTCCGGTATACTTTGTCGGAGTGGGCGAAGGCATTGACGATTTGTTGCCCTTCGACGCAAATTCCTATGTCGAAGGAATATTGTAAAATATTTAAAAATACTTTCAAATGCTTGACAACGTCAGTCGTATAGGGTATATTATTTGGGTGTAAAGTAAAATAACTTTACACCCTCGTTTTTAAATGGAGCGGATATGGAAAAACTTTCTAAAATCGATGTTTCCGTATTGAAGGATATCTACGGACAGATGCTTACGGACAGACAGTCGGAAGTGTTGCAGATGTATTGTGACTGTGACTGTTCGCTGGCAGAGATAGCCGAGCAGACGGGCATATCCCGTCAGGGTGTCCGCGACGCCATTGTCAACGGGGAAAAGACTCTTGTCAATCTGGAAAATAAATTGCATCTGCTGACTGAAAAGCGCAAACTTGTCAACAATCTGACTGTACTGAAAGACCTTGTGCGACAGGGAAGTTGCGAAAAGGCGTTGCAGTTTATCGAGCAAATGATTTCGGGAGAGTAAATATGGCTTTATTTCAGAATTTATCGGACAAAATAAATCACGCATTTTCCAAACTGACCAACAGGGGCGCGTTGACCGAATTGGAAATCAAGCAGGCGATGCGTGAAGTGCGCGTTGCATTGTTGGAAGCGGACGTAAACTATACGGTTGCAAAGGATTTTATTGCCAAAGTAACGGAAAAGGCTCTCGGCGAACAGATTTTAAAAAGTCTTACGCCCGGTCAGCAGGTTATAAAGGTGGTAAACGAACAGTTGTGCGAACTCATGGGTTCCACACAGAGCAAACTTGCCGTTGCTTCCAAGTTGCCCACGGTCATAATGATGTGCGGTTTGCAAGGAGCGGGCAAAACAACGATGTGCGGCAAACTTGCCTTGCATTTAAAAAAGCAGGGTAAAAAAGTACTGTTGGTTGCAGATGACATTTATCGTCCCGCCGCCATCAATCAGTTGGAAATAGTAGCAGGCAAGTCGGGCGCAGGATTTTTCCAGATGGGACAGATCAATCCCACTAAAATTGCTGTTTCAGGCGTTGAATTTGCACGCAAGAACGGGTACGACACAGTTATCATCGATACCGCGGGCAGACTGCATATAAACGAAGAACTGATGGCGGAACTGGAAAACATCAAAAAAGCGGTGGAAGTTACCGAAACGTTGCTTGTCGTTGACGCAATGACAGGCCAGGATGCGGTAAACGTTGCCAAATCTTTTGATGAAGCGTTGGATATTACAGGCGTCATAATTACAAAACTCGATGGCGACACCCGTGGCGGCGCGACGCTTTCGGTCAAGGCTGTAACGGGTAAACCCATAAAGTTTTGCGGCGTAGGGGAAAAGATGGAGGATCTCGAACCTTTCCACCCCGACAGAATGGCTTCCCGAATTCTCGGTATGGGCGATGTGCTGACGCTTATAGAAAAAGCGCAGTCGGCAATCGACGAGGAAGAAGCCAAGAAAATGGCCAAGAAGTTGAAAGAGGCGTCATTTGACCTCAACGACTTTCTGGAACAGTACGACAAAGTCGCCCAAATGGGCAATATAAACGATCTTGTAAGCATGATACCGGGTGCAAACAAACTCAAACTCGGTTCCGCTACTATAGACGAATCGCAGATAAAACGCAATAAATGCATCATTCAGTCAATGACTGCCGAAGAACGCAGTAATCCCAAGGTGCTGAACTACTCACGCAGAAAGCGCATTGCGGCGGGCAGCGGAACTACCGTTCAGGATGTCAACAAACTTATAAAGCAGTACGAACAGACAAAAGACATGATGAAGCGTTTCGGCAAGTCAAAACGACTTCCTTTTTAACCGATTGGCGTGCGTAACTCGCTGATATATAAATTTACAATTAATTATTTACGGAGGAACTACTAATGGCAGTAAAAATGAGATTGACAAGATTGGGCGACAAGAAAACCCCTTTCTATCGTGTGGTTGTAATTGATTCTCACAAGGCTCGTGACGGACAGTACGTTGACCTTGTAGGTACTTACGATCCTTTGAAGGCTGAAGGAGGTCTCAAACTTGACGTCGAAAAGGCTAAAAAGTGGATCGAATGCGGTGTTCAACCCACAGAAACAGTCAAGTCTTTGCTTGTTAAAGAAGGCGTGATCGCTGCTAAGAAGATCAAGGGCTGAAACTATGACGGAACTTATCAGATACATTGTCGAGCAACTTGTGGAAGATAAAGACGCTATTGAAATTACCCGTACCGATGAGGAAGACGTCGTCAAAATTACCATTAAGGTAGCAGACGGGGATATTGGCAAGGTTATCGGCAAACAGGGCAAGATCGCTTCCGCCATTCGCACTTTGGCTAAGGCGGTAGGTATCAGGGAAGGCGTAAAGTATTCCATCGATATTCTTGACTGATCAGTCGCCACAGGCTCACAAAGGCTTGTGGCATTTTTTTTGGGGTACGTTATGAAAATTTTGATAGGCAAAATCGTAAAAGCACAGGGTATAAAAGGTGAAGTCAAGGTAGAATGTTACCTTGACAGTCCTGCCGTACTGAAAAAACCGTCAGTACTTTATACCGGTACTAAGAGTCAGTCTGTCAGGAATATCCGTGCGGCGAAGGACTGTTGGTATATGTCCTTCGACGGCGTAAACGACAGAAACACTGCCGAAACGTTGCGCGGTTGGGAAGTGTATGCTTTGCGTTCCGATGTTCAGATAGCGGACGGCAGTTATTTTGTGCAGGACGTTGTCGGTTGCGACGTGTTTCTGGACAACGGTGATAAGGTAGGAGAAGTTAAAGAAGTGTTGCAGTACGGAAGCGCTGATGTTTACGTGGTGCAAAACGGTAAAAAAAGTCTGTCTTTCCCTTGGCTTAAAAATCTTGTCAACAAAGTCGACACCGAGGGCAAACGCATTACTTTAAATGCCGATCGTTTCAGTCAGGTGGTAGTTTACGATGAGGATTGACGTACTTACTCTGTTTCCGGAAATGTTCGATGTGTTTGACTACTCGCTGATGGGTAAAGCGCAGGAAAAACAACTGTTCACCCTTGTGAGACACAATATCAGGGATTATTCTGCAGACAAACACAAAAGATGTGACGATTACCCTTTCGGCGGCGGTGCCGGTATGGTTATGATGCCACAACCTATCCACGACTGCATTGAGGCGGTGGATCCCGAACACAAGGCATTGCGCATTTATATGTCACCGAGAGGTAAGACTCTGACGCAGAAAAAAGTCGCCGAGTTGTCGCAATGCGACAGACTGCTTATTTTGTGCGGTCACTACGAAGGTGTGGACCAGCGTGTAATCGATGCCGACATCGACTGCGAAATTTCGGTGGGAGATTATGTCCTGTCGGGCGGAGAAATACCCGCAATGGTGCTTATAGACAGCGTGGCAAGATATATACCAGATGTTTTGGGTAACAGTCAGGCAACGGTGGAAGAATCTTTTTCCGACAATCTGTTGGAATATCCTCAGTACACACGTCCGCAGGAATTTAACGGAATGAAGGTTCCCGAAGTACTTGTTTCGGGTAATCATGCCATGGTGGACAAGTGGAGAAGGGAGCAATCGCATGAGATAACACGCAAACTGCGTCCCGATTTGTTAGATAAAGGTGAATTATGAGTATTCAGTGGTTTCCCGGGCACATGACAAAGGCATTGCGCATGATGCAGGACAATATAGCGTTGTCGGACGCGGTAGGTTACGTTCTCGACGCACGTGCGCCCGCCTCTTCGTTCAATCCCGAACTTGACAAAATCACAGGTAAAAAGCCCTGTGTATATATTCTCAACAAGTGTGACCTTGCAGACGACGAAAAGTTAAAGCAATGGACGCAATATTTTACTCAAAAAGGAAGTCTGTGCGTCAAAGTGTCTGCAACACGGCTTGGGGATGCGTCCAGAATTGCCTCCGCTTTTGTTGAGGCAACAGCCGACGTGGCGGACAAATACCGTAAAAAAGGCATCGTTCGGCCTGTACGCGTAATGATTCTCGGTATTCCCAACAGCGGAAAATCCACAATAATAAATTGTCTTGCTGGAAGAAAATCCGCCGTTACCGGCGACAAACCCGGCGTTACAAAAGGTATGCAATGGGTACGGCTGCCTGCGGGAGTGGACTTGCTTGACACGCCGGGCACAGTATGGCCCAAATTTGACGATCAGAACACGGCGTACAGATTGTGCTTTGTGGGTAGTATAAAGGACGATGTCGTAGATCTGTACGATGTTTCGCTGTCACTTTTAGATCATCTCAAAAATCAGTATCCGCAATTGCTTGCGCAACGCTACAGATTGGATTCGGTTGACATGACTGCTTTGCAACTTCACGAAGAAATTGCACGAAAAAGAGGTTTTGTGGTCAGAGGAGGAGAAACGGACACCGAGAGATGTTCCAAAGCGATTCTCGACGACTTCCGCAAAGGACGAATAGGCAAGATATCTTTCGAGGTTCCCGCGGATATGTACAAACACGTTTAAACGGTGGAAATATGCTTGAATACGAAAGACAAATGCAACTTAAAGGATACAGCCGTATAGGCGGTATAGACGAGGCAGGCAGGGGACCTCTCGCAGGGCCTGTCGTAGTGGCAGGAGTGGTGATGCCGTTGGACGAACTTATAGAGGGCGTCAACGACAGTAAAAAACTTTTGGAAAAGAAACGCGAGCAACTTTACGACCTTATTGTAAACAGCGCGTTGAGTTGCCATGTCTCGATTATAGACGCACAGCGTATCGACGAGATAAATATATTGAACGCTACAAAACAAGGAATGCGCGAATGTATTGAAAATCTTACAGCCGACTGCGTGCTGATAGACGCAGTAAAGATTGACAGCAAGGTGGAAACGCTGTCTATAATAAAAGGGGATGCGTTGAGTTACAATATCGCCGCGGCGAGTATCGTTGCCAAAGTAACCCGTGACAGACTGATGAAGCAGTATGCGGTGCAATATCCGCAATACCGTTTTGAAAAGCACAAAGGATACGGAACCGCCTTGCACATATCGTTACTTAAACAGTACGGTCCCTGTCCGTTGCACAGACGCACATTCATTAAAAACTTTGACTTATGCTGACAAACAAGTTTACAGGCAACAGAGGAGAAAAGACAGCCGCGTTATATCTCAAAAAGAAAGGATACACGATATTGGACACCAACTTCCGTTCACGGCGAGGCGAACTCGATATCGTATGTTTAAAGGGAGACACGCTTGTGTTCGTTGAGGTCAAAAGCCGAAACAATCTTTCTTTCGGTTTGCCGCGAGAAGCCGTCACGAAAAAGAAACAGCAGTCATTGATTTACACGGCAAATTACTACTGTTTTATAAAAGGAATGGTAACTTACAACGTCCGATTCGACGTAATCGAAGTGGTGGACGGCAAGGTTTCTGAACATATCGAAAATGCCTTTGCCTGCAACTGAATAATCAGGCGAAGAGGCTCATGCTGCCGGGCGGACTCTTTAAATTCTTACGGAGGTAAAACTGTCGGCGGTTTGCGTAGATTTGTTTAAAAAGTCCTGAATTTTGCCGTAAAAACAGTTGCCAATTTACAGGGCTTATGCTAATATATATGGGTGACTTCGGGTGTTCCTCTGGCATGTGATTTTTGCGAATGAACGCTTAGTTAACTTAAATTACATCATTATAAGGAGGAAAAGTCAACAATGGATATCATCAAGAGTATCGAACAGGAAAGTCTGAGACAGGTTACTCCCTTCAACGTAGGCGACACGGTTCGCGTTATGTTCAAGGTTATCGAAGGTAACAAGGAAAGAATTCAGGCTTACGAAGGAATCGTAATCGCTCGCAAGCACGGCGGTCTGAGAGAAACATTTACCGTAAGAAGAATATCTTCCGGTATAGGCGTGGAAAGAACTTTCCCCGTACACAGCCCCAAAATCGACAACATCGTGGTTGTAAGAAAGGGTACCGTAAGACGTGCTAAGTTGTATTACCTGCGTGAACGTACAGGTAAGGCTGCTAAGATTCGCGAACAAATCTGAGTATTTAAAGAATTTCGGGCAAGTTTTTGCCCGATTTTTTTTACTGTCTAAAAGTATAAATTTGCAAAACCTCTTGTATTATTTTGCGCTATACTTTATACTAAACTGAGATTAAACAGTTTTGGGGGAAGACAATGCTTGCTAAAATCAACAGTTACGATCTGACGGGTCTTGAAGGATTTCCTGTGGAAGCGGAAGTTGACATGCATTCGGGTATGCCTACTTTCGATATAGTAGGGCTTGCAGATACAGCCGTCAAAGAATCGCGTGAAAGAGTTCGTTCCGCATTGAAAAACTGCGGCTACAACTATCCCGTTGCGTCGGTGGTGGTAAACCTTGCTCCGGCAGATATAAAAAAGGAAGGAAGTTACTACGATCTTCCCATTGCTATAGGCATGCTTGTGGCAAGCAAACAAATACAACTTGTATTCAAAGATGTTGTTCTTATGGGGGAACTGTCTTTAAAGGGCGAATTGCGCAAAATAAAAGGAGTGCTGCCAATGCTTATTTCGGCACGACAAGCCGGGTACAAAAGCGCTTTGATTCCCTCTGCAAATGCCAAAGAGGCTCAGTATATAGAAGGTCTTGACGTCTATTGCGCCGACACTTTAAACGACGCCGTTGAGTTTCTGTGCGGACAAAAGGAAATATTGCCTGTCGAAACGTCTTTGTGGACGGCAGGTTCGGGAGAAAGTTCCCATTACGACTTCAAATACATTAAAGGACAATTTTCGGCAAAGAGAGCCATGGAAATTGCCGTGGCAGGCGGGCATAATATTTTAATGATCGGTCCTCCCGGTGCCGGTAAAACAATGCTTGCAAAGGCTGTGCCGACGATAATGCCCGACATGAGTTTCGAAGAGGCGCTGGAGGTTGCCAAGATACACAGCGTTGCGGGGATACTCGAAGACGGGTTTGTTTCTCAGCGTCCCTTCCGTTCCCCTCACCATTCGGCAACAATGGTTTCCCTGACGGGCGGTGGCAATAAAGCCAAACCGGGGGAAATCAGTCTTGCACACAACGGAGTGTTGTTTTTAGACGAATTGCCCGAATACGGCAGGCGTACGCTCGAAACACTGCGTCAGCCACTCGAAGACGGAGTGATCACAATAGCGAGAAATGCGGCAACGGTTACTTATCCCGCCCGTTTCATGCTTATTGCAAGCATGAATCCCTGTCCTTGCGGAAATTACGGCAGCAGTGTCGAATGTACCTGCACAGCCTCACAGATACACAGGTATCTTACCAAATTGTCGGGACCTCTTATGGACAGAATAGACATACATGTAGAAGTGGACAATGTCACATTCACGCAGTTGACGGAAGAAAGCAACGCGGAAAGTTCGGCAAGCGTAAAACAAAGAGTTGATGCCGCAAGACAGGTTCAGCGTGCAAGATTCGGCAGCAAGATTCACTGCAATTCGCAGATGACCTCTGCCGATATGGAAAAATACTGTAAGATAGACGGCAGGTCAACGGCTTTACTGGAAGAAAGTTTCGAGAAACTTCAATTGTCCGCACGCGCATACAATCGTATATTGAAGGTAGCACGCACGATAGCCGACCTCGACGGTTGTGAAAGCATAGGAGTGCAGCACATCGCCGAAGCGTTGCAGTATCGCACTCTTGACAGAAAATACAGGGTTTAACTATGTACAGCCGAAGAGAAAAACTGACGGTTGCAATGTATTTTGCAGGATTGCCGTCTTCCAAAATAATACGTCTGTGGGAACTTTTTCCTCATCCCGACCAACTTAAATCGGAATTGAGCAGTGTGGACAAGTTGCTTGATTGCAGACAGGTCGCATTGTGTAAAAAGTGTTTTACGGATGGATATGCCGACAAGTATACCGAAAAACTGCAACAGGACAACATACTATGCGTAACATACTATTCTGAAAGTTACCCCGAAACGCTCCGAAACATCGGAGAGCCTCCTGTGGTGCTGTTTGCAAGAGGAAATGCAAAGTTACTTAAAAGCAGGTGTTTTTCGGTGGTGGGAACGCGCAAATTGTCTTCTTACGGCAAACGCGTAACAATGAACTTTACTTCGGAACTTGCGCGGTATTTTACCATTGTCAGCGGACTTGCGTACGGTGCTGACAGTGTGGCTCATTCCGTTACGCTGGACAACGACGGGAAGACAATCGCCGTACTCGGCAGCGGATTGAACAATATTTATCCTGCCTCTAACAAAGGACTTGCCGATCGCATTGTAACAAGCGGTTCGCTGATCGTTTCGGAATTTTTGCCCGATGCGACTCCTTTTGCCTACCATTTCCCTCGGCGCAATCGCATTGTTTCCGCGTTGTCTGAGGGATTGCTCGTAACGGAAGCCCCGGAAAAGAGCGGTACGCTCGGAACTGTGGAACTTGCTTTGGAACAGGGCAAGGATATTTATGTAGTACCCGGGGAAATATATTCAGCGGGTTTTAAGGGTAGCAATGATTTAATAAAAAGCATGCAGGGGTGTATGGTAACATCCCCGTCCGATATACTCCGACATTACAACTTTGAGGAACGCAAGAAGGTTGCATTTCAACTTTCCATGGAAGAGCAGGTCATTGTGGACGCGTTGTCCGCCGACAAAATGTCATTTGACGATTTGATGTCGGCAACAGGTTTTTCTGTGGGTACACTCAATTTTTTGTTGGCAAATTTGGAATTGCGGAGTATAATTGCAAAGTTACCAGGTAATTTTTACTGTTTATACGGAGGAAACAGATGAAACTTGTCATTGTTGAATCGCCTGCCAAGGCTAAGACAATTGCCAAATATTTAGGAAAGGGCTATGAAGTGGAGGCGTCCAAGGGACACATCATGGATTTGCCCGAAAAGACCATGGGCGTGGACGTTGAACACAATTATACGCCTATTTACAAGATAAAGACAAAGGAACAGAAGGAAACTGTCAACAGACTCAAAGCCAAAGTAAGCAAGGCAGAGCAAGTTTTTCTTGCAACCGACCCGGACCGCGAAGGAGAAGCAATCTCGTGGCATTTGCAGACGGCGTTAAACCTCGATCCAAATGGTAAAAACCGTATAATGTTCAACGAGATTTCCAACAAGGCGGTTAACAAGGCAATTGCAAATCCGTCGGGTATAAATATGGATCTTGTAAATGCTCAGCAGGCAAGACGTGTACTTGACAGACTTGTGGGATATACTCTTTCTCCCGTGCTGTGCAAAAAGATACGCAACAAGTTGTCGGCGGGACGCGTGCAGTCTGCGGCATTAAAAATCATAGTGGACCGCGAAAGGGAGATAAAGGCTTTCGTACCGGAAGAATACTGGACGGTTACCGCACATCTTGAAAAACCGTCGTGCAAGCCGGATTTTAAAGCGTCGTTGACTTTGTGCGAAGGCAAAAAGTTTAAAATAGTCAACAAAGAGCAGTGCGACGAAGTCCTGGGCAATCTTGACGGAAAACCTTACACGGTGTCTTCCGTAAAGAAATCCGTGACATACGGACGTCCGCAACCGCCGTTTACAACAAGTACGATGCAACAGGACGCGGTAAACAAACTGAAGATGTCCAGCACTCAGGTAATGCAAATCGCTCAGCAGTTGTATGAAGGTATCGACATTGCGGGACAGGGGCACCTTGCTTTGGTAACGTATATACGTACGGACTCTGTGCGTGTTTCCGATGACGCCGTGCAGGCTGCCCGCAACTACATCAGAGAGCATTACGGTGACAGATACGTTCCCGCTTCTCCCAATGTATATGCGTCCAAGAAACAGGCGCAGGATGCTCACGAAGCGATTCGTCCCATCAATCTGGACATTACTCCCGATTCGCTGAAAGACAAGTTGCAACGCAATCAATACAACCTTTACAAATTGATATATAACCGTTTTCTTGCCAGTCAGGCAAGCCGTGCGGTATTCGACAGTGTTGCCGTAGATATATCCTGTGACAAGTACACTTTTACCGCAACGGGTAAGACGGTGGTGTTTGACGGCTACATGGCAATTTACGCGTTGGAGGAAAAGTCTTCCAAAAAGGCGAAGGCAGAAGACGATACGAACACCCCGTTGCCGCAGTTGGAAGAGGGCGATGTGTTAAAACTCATCGAACTTCTCAACGAGCAGAAGTTTACCAAGGCTCCTTCACGCTATACCGAAGCAAGTATAATCAAGGCTATGGAAGAACTCGGCATCGGTCGTCCCAGCACGTTTGCCACCATAATGGCAACGCTGTACAAGCGCGAATACGTCGTCAAGGACAACAAGAGCCTTGTTCCCACCGAATTGGGAACGGTTGTCACGGAATATCTCGAAAAGCACTTCAAAGATATTGTGGACGTGGATTTCACTGCGGAAATGGAAAGTCGATTGGACTCGATTGAAGACAATTCCGCCGTCTGGTACGAAGTGGTGGACGATTTCTACAAACCGCTGTGCGAAGAAGTTAAAAAAGCGCTTAAAACGGACAGAGTGGTCATTCAGGATCAGCCGTCGGACGAGATATGCGAAAAGTGCGGTTCTCCGATGGTGTACAAGGTAGGTCCTTACGGCAAATATCTTGCATGCTCCAATTATCCCAACTGCACCAACAGACGCAGTCTTACGCAGAAATCCGCTCCCAAGCAGACTGACATAAAGTGCGAGTTGTGCGGGGCTCCGATGTTGGAAAGAGAAGGTAAATTCGGCAAATATCTTTCCTGTTCCAATTACCCGAAATGTAAAAACACTCGCAGTATTTCCGAAGCGGTTGCCAAGTGCCCTCAGTGCGGCAAGGATGTGGTGAAAAAATTCACCCGAGGAGGAAAGGTGTTTTACGGCTGTTCGGGTTACCCAGCATGTAATTTTGTCAGTTGGGATTTGCCGACGGGCAAACTGTGTCCCAAGTGCAATCAGCCGTTGGTTTACAGAAATTCGGACAAGACAAAAGGAATCGTCTGTTCAAACAAACAGTGCGATTATACTGAATAAATATGAAAGTAAAAGTAGTAGGCGGCGGTCTTGCAGGTTGCGAGGCGTGTTACCAGTTGTTGAAAAGAGGCGCAGAGGTCACTCTTGTGGAGATGAAGAAAATAAAGAAATCTCCTGCGCATCATATGGACGGATTGTGTGAACTTGTTTGTTCCAATTCGCTGAAATCACAGGACATCAATACCGCAAGCGGTTTGCTGAAGGCGGAACTTGACATGCTGGACAGCATGGTGCTGAGAAAAGCAAGAGAATGTGCCGTTCCCGCAGGAAACGCTCTTGCGGTGGACAGAGATTTATTTTCGCAAAAAGTCACCGAAGAACTTTGCGGTTTTGACAAATTTACACTTGTCGATAAAGTGGAAGACAGAATTTTCGACAACGATTTCGACGCCGTAATTATAGCCACAGGTCCTTTGACTGACGAAGCGCTTGTCCCTGCAATGCAGGAGATATTCGGAAGTGAGTTTCTCTATTTTTTCGATGCTGTTGCGCCCATCGTAACAGCTGACAGTATTGACAAAAGTCGTTGCTTTACAGCCAGCAGATACGGCAAAGGTGACAGCGACTATATCAATTGTCCTATGGACAAAGAGGAATTTATCAATTTTCACCGTGAACTTGTAAACGCCGAAACGGTTCCTGTCAAAGATTTCGAAAACAATGTGTTCGAAGGATGTATGCCTATTGAAGTAATGGCAGGACGGGGACAGGACACTGTACGTTTCGGTCCGTTAAAACCTGTTGGGCTTACCGATCCGAACACGGGCAAACGTCCCTACGCAGTATTGCAGTTGCGCAGCGAAAACGCGCAGCGTTCGCTGTACAATCTGGTAGGATTTCAGACGCACCTGCGTTTTCCCGAACAGAAAAGAGTGTTTTCAATGATTCCCGCTTTGCATGATGCGGAATTTGTAAGATACGGAGTCATGCACCGCAATACTTATATAAACGCACCGCAATTTCTCGACGAAACATTCCGATTGAAAGATTGCGCACAGAATGTTTATTTCGCCGGTCAGATGACAGGAGTGGAAGGTTATGTCGAATCGCTTGCCAGCGGACTGGTTGCGGGTGTACAATGTTTTAACAGACTGAGCGGAATACCGCAAACAGATTTTACCGATTGTACGATCACAGGGGCTTTGACAAAACACGTAGCCCTGTCCTACGGTAAGTATTCGCCGATGAACAGCAATTTCGGAATACTTCGCCCGTTGGAGGAAAACATCAGGGACAAATCGGTTAAAAAACAAAGGTATTCGGAACGTTCCGTCGCAATAATGAAACAAATCACTGAAAAGTTGTAATTAAAGGAGGTACATTATGGCGGAAGTATTTGCCGACAGTATCAAGGGTACAACAATTTGCGCCGTCAAACGTGACGGACATATAGCAGTTGCCGGTGACGGTCAGGTCACTCAGGGACAAAGCGTAATAATGAAAGGAAACGCCGTAAAGGTAAGGCGTATTTTCGACGGCAAGGTGATCACGGGTTTTGCCGGTTCTGTTGCCGACGCTTTTACACTTTCGGAAAAGTTTGAAGAAATGTTGCAAAAATACAGCGGAAATCTGATGCGCAGCGCCGTGGAAGTGGCTCAACTGTGGCGTCAGGATAAAATGATGCGCAAGTTGGAAGCGATGATGATTGTCGCCGATAAAGAAAATATACTGTTACTCAGCGGAAGCGGTGACGTAATAGAACCGGATGACGGCGTGTGCGCAATAGGAAGCGGAGGTAATTACGCTCTTGCCGCGGCTAAGGCACTGTACCGCAATACCGATATGACGGCGAGAGAAATAGCGGAAAACGCATTGCGCATCGCAAGCGAAATCTGTGTATTTACCAACGGAAATATTACTGTAGAGGAGGCGTAAATGACACCAAAACAGATAGTGGCCGAACTGGACAGATACATTATAGGACAGTTTCAGGCAAAGAAAGCCGTTGCCGTTGCTTTGCGCAACAGGTACCGTCGCAGTCAGTTGTCGCAGCACGACAGAGAGGAGATAACTCCTAAGAATATCATCATGAAAGGACCTACCGGCGTAGGCAAAACGGAAATTGCAAGACGTCTTGCAAAACTTGTCAAGGCTCCTTTCTTAAAAGTAGAAGCCACAAAGTACACCGAAGTGGGATTTGTGGGCAGAGACGTCGAATCAATGATCCGCGATCTTGTGGAAGTGTCCATTCGTCTTGTAAAGGACGAGCGTTTCCGTATGGTCGAACCGCGGGCTTTTCGCAAGGCGTCGGAAACAGTTGCGGATATAGTTTCCAAGCAGATTAAAGATTTGCCGGAAGGAATTACGAAGGAAACGCTTGTTGACGAGGTGATGAAACACAATCTCGATCAACTTACTATATCCGTTTCCGTGCCCGAAACTCCTAAGGGAATAGAAATTCCCAACAGCGGAGGACAGGAAATCAATCTCGGAAGTATCTTCGGGGATATGATGCCCAAAAAGACAAAATTACGCAGACTTACCGTGGGCGAAGCGTTGCGAATGTTCACAATGGACGAAAGCAACAAACTCATTGACCTGGACAGCGTAAACGCCGAAGCGCTCAGACGCGCGGAAAACGACGGCGTCATATTCATCGATGAAATAGACAAGATTGCAAGTAAAGGCAATGTCAACGGTCCCGATGTTTCCCGCGAAGGCGTGCAAAGAGACATTTTGCCAATAGTGGAAGGTTGCACGGTCACCACAAAGTACGGCAACATAAAGACGGACTATATTCTGTTTATCGCAAGCGGAGCCTTCCATATCAGCAAGGTAGGAGACCTTATTCCCGAATTGCAGGGCCGTTTCCCTGTAGTGGTGGAATTGTCCAGTCTGGGCGTGGAGGAATTTGTCAGCATATTGACCGAACCGGAAAATGCTGTTACCCGTCAGTACGCCAAGTTGCTTGCCGTGGATAACATCGATCTGCAATTTACGGAGGACGGTATTCTGGAAATTGCAAAAGTCGCTTACGAATTGAATACCACTCGGGAAGATATAGGCGCAAGACGTCTTCACAGCATTATGGAACACATCGTGGAAGACGTTTCCTACGAAGTGGACGGAGAGCAGCGCACAGTTGTGATTGACAGTGCATATGTGGCGGAAAACTTCAAGGATCTTTCTTCGAGAAATCTCAAAAAATATATTCTTTAATATACCTATGACAACACAGGGGGCTTACAATGGCAGAATTATTGAACGGTCAGCAACGCACCGATATGTGCGGTAATCTGACTGCCGAAAGTACAGGTAAAGAAGTTACTATAATGGGTTGGGTACACCGCAGAAGAGACCTCGGAGGACTTATTTTCCTTCAACTGAGAGACAGAAGCGGTATTGCTCAGGTAGTATTTGACACCGATTTTTGCGACAGACAACTGTTGGAAAAGGCTTCGCAGATCAAGTTGGAATATGTCGTGTCGGTAAGCGGTTTTGTACGTCGCCGTACAGGCAACAACGTCAATCCCAATATGAAGACAGGTGAAATAGAAGTCGTTGCGACACAACTCAAAATACTGTCCGAAGCGGAAACAACGCCGTTTTCGATAGGTGACGAGAGTGCAAACGAATTGTTGCGTCTCAAATACAGATATCTGGATCTGCGCCGTGAAAGCTTGCAAAAAAATCTTATAGTGCGCAGTAAACTGTACAGCATCGTAAGAAACTATCTTTCCGAACAGGGATTTTTGGAAGTGGAAACTCCTTTCTTGGGAAAATCCACCCCTGAAGGCGCAAGAGACTATCTTGTTCCCAGCCGTGTACATCCGGGAGAATTTTACGCACTTCCTCAATCTCCGCAATTGTACAAACAGTTGCTCATGATAGGCGGACTGGACAGATACTTCCAGATTGTCAAGTGTTTCCGTGATGAAGACCTGCGTGCCAACAGACAGCCCGAATTTACGCAGATCGATATAGAAATGAGTTTCGTCGACCGTGAAGAACAACTGATGGTAATAATGGAAGGTCTTATTGCCAAAATTTTTAAGGAAATCAAGAGTATCGACGTCAAGTTACCTTTAAGACGTCTGCCTTATTCCGAGGCAATGGACCGTTTCGGTTCCGACAAACCCGATCTGCGTTTCGGCATGGAGATCACCGATATTACCTCAACCGTAAAGGACAGCGGATTTGCATTATTCGACAATTGTATCAACAACGGCGGAACCGTTCGTTGTATCGTCGCAAAAGGATTGTGCGACAGTCTGTCTCGTAAGGAAATAGACAAACTTGTCGAATTCGTAAAGACTTACCGTGCTAAGGGGCTTGCCTGGTACGGTCTGGGCAAGGAGGGCGTAAAGAGCAGTTTTGCCAAAAACCTTTCTGCCGAAAAACTTGCCGAAATAGAAAAGACCGCAGGAATGGAACAGGGCGACATTCTGTTTGCAGTGGCGGACAAGTACGAAACGACCGTTACCGCTTTGGGCGGATTGCGCTGTCACCTTGCCAAAAAATTCAATCTCATCCAACCCGACAAGTACGAAATGCTGTGGGTTGTTGACTTCCCCCTGTTCGAGTACAGCGAGGAAGAAAAGCGTTTTGTGGCAATGCATCACCCGTTTACCAGCCCCAAGAACGAAGACTTGCCTTATCTTCTGACCGATCCGGCACGGTGCCGTGCCAAAGCCTACGACATTGTCATCAACGGCGATGAAATGGGAGGCGGCAGTATGAGAATTTACAACCGCGACGTTCAGCGTCAGATGTTTGAGGCACTGGGCTTTACGGACGAACAGATTGCCGAACGTTTCGGATTCTTTGTGGACGCATTCAAATACGGTACTCCTCCTCACGGCGGATTGGCTTTCGGTCTTGACCGTCTTGTGATGACTCTTACCGGTACCGAAAATATTAAGGAAGTAATTGCTTTCCCGAAAATTCAGAACGCAAGCGACCTGATGACGGAGGCTCCTTCCAAAGTGGAAGACAGTCAGTTGGAAGAACTTTGCATAAGATGCGTGGAAGAGGAGAAGACCAATGCGTGAAAACGGTACGGTAATCGACATCAGGTCAGGCCTGGCTACCGTCAGGGTAAACCGTCATTCAGCCTGCGGAAAGTGCGGGATGTGCGGTCTGAGCGACAAAAACAAGCATATTGATTTTCATGTGCTCAACACATTGGACGCTAAGGTGGGAGATGAGGTGGAAATCGACATCCACGACGTCAACTCTTTCAAGATAGCCGCAATAGTGTACGTCATCCCTTTGGTACTGGCTTTGATTGCTTTTCTCGTCGCTTATCTTTTGAGCGCGCCTGACTGGGTAATGATTATAGCATTTGTCGCAGGGTTGGCAATAGGCTTTACGGCTGTTGCGCTGCTTGACAAGTACAAGAAACACAAGTGGATGGAAACTCCCGAAATGGTCGGTATTCTCAGCGGCACCGATACGGCGTCTGAACAACAGTAGCAGTTTATTTATATCAGGTTTTTATTCAAGTCTTACGTCGGAACGACGGACAGAGAGCAAAATTCTCTTTGTTTGCCGTTCCGACTTTTTTTTGTACGATAAATGATTTCAAAATCAGATAGCAGAGCATTATAAAAAATTTTTTAGAAATACATCAATTTTATTTGACGGAAATTTTCTTTGGTGATACTATATCCCTAGTAATTTAGTAGGAATTAATTTGTATGAAAATTTCATCCAAGGCAAGATACGGTTTGTACGCGGTGACGGAGATGGCACGCAATTACGGTGAGTATTTGTCCACCGTCGAATTGGCCGAACGCACGGGTGTTACCGAGAAATATCTTGAACAAATTTTGTCAATACTCAAAAAGAGCGGCATTGTAAAATCTGCACGCGGAGCAAGCGGCGGATACATTTTGTCCGATTTGCCGGAAAATATTTCGGTGGGCAGGGTAATACGCTCGCTGGAAAACAATCTGGAAATCGTCGGTTGCATAAACGGCGGTTGCGGTAAAATGTGCGGTTGTACACAGCGTTCTCTGTGGGAAAAACTGTATTCCTACATCAACGATTACCTTGATAAAATCAGTCTTAAACAATTAGCGGAGGAAAACATATGAAGGTGTATCTTGATCATTGTTCCACAACGCCTTGCGATAAAGTCGTGGTGGACAAGATGATACCTTATTTTACACAGGAGTTCGGCAATGCCGACAGTTTGCACAGTTTCGGTCGCGAAACCGCCAAGGCTGTTGCGGAAGCACGCAGTACAATTGCGCAACTTCTCAATTGTCAGCCCAATGAAGTTTACTTTACCGCAAGCGGTACGGAAGCGGACAACTGGGCATTGAAGGGAAGTGCGTTGTCGCGTAAGGACACACGTAAAAAGGTGGTAATTTCGGCTATAGAGCATCATGCGATTCTCAATTCCGCCGAATGGCTTGAACACAACGGATTCGAAGTTGTCAGATGTCCGGTTACATCCAACGGTATTGTTGACCTTGACGCTTTGGAAAAAATAGTTGACGACAACACTTCCGTTGTATCGGTGATGTACGTCAACAACGAGGTGGGAACCATTCAACCCGTACAGCGTATTGCCGAAATAGCGCACAAACACGGCGCTTTGTTCCATACAGACTGTGTTCAGGCTGTACCCTATCTCAAAGTCGACGTCAAGGAACTGGGCGCGGATATGGTAAGTATTTCCGGTCACAAGTTCTACGGTCCCAAGGGGGTAGGCGCTTTGTTCATCCGCAACGGAGTGCGCATCGACAAACTGGTGCACGGCGGAGGTCAGGAGCGTTCCCGCAGAGGCGGAACTACCAATACTCCGGCGGTAGTGGGAATGGCGGAAGCAATGAAACTCAACGCATCGGAAATGGAAGAAAACAACAAACACATCAAGTTGTTGCGTGACACATTCCGAGACAGAGTGCTTAACGAGATTCCGTACGTTCATTTCAACGGCGATATGGAACAGTGCGTTCCGTCTGTTGCCAATTTTTCCTTCGAATATGTGGAAGGAGAGGGCATACTGATGATGATGGATCTTAAAGGAATTGCCGTGTCCAGCGGTTCGGCTTGTTCCAGCGGAAGTCTTGATCCGTCACACGTGTTGTTGGCTATGGGAGTTCCCATCGAACTGGCGCACGGTTCTATTCGTTTTTCGTTCGGCAAACACAACACAATGGAAGAAGTGGAGTACGCCGTTCAATCTTTAAAACAAATCCTTGCGACGTTGAGAGAAATGTCGCCACTATTTAAATTGCGTGAAGGAGAAATACACAATGTATAACGAAAAAGTTTTGCAAGCATTTGCTCATCCCAAGAACGTAGGCGTGATAGAAAACCCCGACGGCGAAGGCGTTGTAGGTAATCCCACCTGCGGAGACATAATGAAAATTACTCTGCGTATAAACAACGATATAATTACGGACGCCAAATTCCAGACATTCGGATGTACTGCGGCAATTGCCACAAGTTCTACCGCAACCGAAATGATCAAGGGCAAAACTCTCGAAGAAGCCCTCAAAATCACCAATGCACAAGTTGTGGAAGAACTGGAAGGTCTGCCCCCTCAGAAGTTGCATTGTTCCGTACTTGCCGAAGAGGCAATAAAAAAGGCTATTGAAGATTATTACAGCAAAAAAGCCTGATTTTCTATAATTTTTAACTATCTGAACATACTACCGTTATCAATATTACGGGAGGTATGTACACAATGAACAGATTGCTTACAGGTATGGTACTGGGCATGGCGGCGGGCTTGATACTCACCGAGACTTCGCCCGAAGTCAAGAAAATGGTTCAGGAAGGCAAACAAAAGTTAAAGAAACTTGCCAAGTAAATCAAAGGTGCGATTAAGTCGCACCTTTTGCTTGTTGTAACGGCAGTGCGATCGAATACGATAGCGCTATGTGCGGCGGTAACGGCGGATCGGTAAAGGCGCAGGTACAAGTTGCGTTTTGGATTGTTGACGGAAGTTGTCTGCATTTGCAAATTGTCGTACGACAAGCAAGTCAAAATTTGTCGGTTGCAAAATTTGTGTTGTCAAACGCTATCAATTTGTAAAAAATTGTGTTACAATACAACTATATGGGTAGAATAATTGCACTGGATGTGGGGGACGCTCGTATAGGCGTTGCAGCATCCGATCTGATGAAAATAATTGCCAATCCCGTAACGACATATCATCGCACGGGCGACGAACAGAAAGACGCCTGCGAAATAGCCAAGTTGATAAGGGAAAAGGAAGGAGAACTGATTGTTTGCGGATTGCCTGTAACGATGGACAACGGCGAAAACGACCAGACGGTAAAGACGCGTCACTTTGCGGACGTGTTGAAACAGTATACGGATCTGCCCATTGAATTTATTGACGAACGGTTTACTACCGTCAGCGCGGAAAGAGTTCTGCTTGAAGCAAATATGCGCCGAAAAGACCGTAAACAGGTCATAGACAAGATTGCCGCAACAATAATCCTTGAAACGTATATGCGCAAGAAGGGTTATTGATGCTCAAAATAAAATTTATGTAACGGAGGTCATTATGGCTGAACAGGATTTGAAGAATAAGTGCGAATGCGAAGTTGACGAAGAAGAAGACGGCATCGTTGAGTTGGAAGACGAAGACGGCAACCTCATCAAATTTCACCACATCACAACGATGGAACACGACGACAAGGAATACGTTTTTCTTCAGGCGGTAGACGGTGACGACGACGCAGTTCTGGAAATATTCGAATTGGATTCCGATGAACAGGACGGCGAAATGTACGATCTGCTCAACCCCGTGGATGACGATTTGTACGACGTGCTTTACGCCCGTCTTATGAAGGAAATCGAAGAACATGCCGGTTGCGATTGCGGAGACGGCGAATGCGATTGCGACGAAGAGGGATGTAACTGTCATCACGAATAACCGATACAAAAAGAATGTCGAAAGGCATTCTTTTTTTGTTGCAATTTTCTTGCCAAAACACACGCACTGTGCTATAATCGTATAGGTTTAATTCGCATTTGCGTTTATTCGGCTGTTGTGCCGTATGCCATTCGGTAAGTGTCGGAGTCTGACAACGCAAAGAGGTTAAAAACAACATTATAAAGGAGATTTTAAATTATGGCAGTAGTATCTATGAAGAGCCTTCTGGAAGCCGGCGTTCACTTCGGACATCAGACCAGAAGATGGAACCCCAAGATGAAAAAGTACATCTACACTGAAAGAAATGACATTCACATCATTGACCTTCAGCAGACGGAAGCACAGGCAGAAGTCGCTTACAAATTTGTTCGTGACATTGCGGCAGCAGGCAAGCCTATTCTGTTTGTAGGAACGAAAAAGCAGGCACAGGCCGCCATTCAGTCCGAGGCTGAAAGATGCGGAATGTACTACATCAACAACAGATGGTTGGGCGGTACTCTTACAAACTACAAGACAATCAAGACTCGTATCGAAAGACTTAACAAGATCAACCAGATGGAAAAGCTGGGCGATTTCGATCTTCTTCCCAAAAAGGAAGTTGCACACCTCATTGAAGAACGCAACAAGTTGCAGGCAAACCTCGGCGGTATCAAGGACATGAAGGGTATGCCCGGATGTCTGTTCATCGTTGACACCAAGAAAGAAGCGCTTGCCGTTGCGGAAGCACACAAACTCCACATTCCCATCGTTGCAATCGTGGATACGAACTGCGATCCCGACGAAGTAGACGTTGTAATTCCCGGTAACGACGACGCTATAGGCGCTGTAAAGGTTATCACGTCCATCATCAGTGCCGCAGTTATCGAAGCCAAGGAAGGCGTTGTTCTTTCCGTTGAGGAAGACGACGTAAAACAGGAAGAAGTCGCTGAATAATTTTAAAATTATATAAGGAGATTTTAGCAAAATGGCTAATTTTACCAATCAGGATATAATGAAACTCCGTGAACAAACCGGCGTTGGCATGATGGACTGCAAAAAGGCCCTTATTGCTACTGACGGCAACTTTGAAGAAGCAGTTAAATATCTTCGTGAAAAAGGTATGGCTTCCGCTGCCAAGAAGGCAAGCAGAGTTGCAGCCGAAGGTCTTGTCAGATGCCTTGTTTCCGACGACAAGAAGACAGCGGCAATTGTTGAAGTCAACTGCGAAACAGACTTTGTTGCAAGAAGCGATCAGTTTGTTGCCTTGATTGAAAAGATTGCTCAGCACGTTCTTGTTTCCGACGCCAAGACTGTTGAAGAACTGCTTTCCGAACAGTTCGGCGAAGGTAAGACAGGTTCGGATCTTGTAAGCGAAGCGGTTGCATCCATCGGTGAAAAGATCAGCGTAAGAAGATTTACGAAGTTTGCTCTCGACGTTGAGGGACTTATTGCAAGTTACGTTCATATGGGCGGAAAAATCGGCGTTCTTGTCGAACTCAAAAGCAACGGCGACAAGGAAACTCTTCAGGAATTGGCATTCAACCTTGCTATGCAGGTAGCGGCCGCCAAGCCCGAAGTTCTCAACAAGGAAGACGTTGACGCCGCCAAGTTGGAAAACGAAAAGGAAATTCTTACCGCTCAGTCCAGAAATGAAGGTAAGCCTGAAGCAGTCATCGAAAAGATGGTACTCGGTCGTATCAACAAGTACTATAAGGAAGTTTGTCTTCTCGAACAGGAATATGTTCGCGACACAGCCTTGACAATCAAACAGGTAGTTGCCGATTACGAAAAGAAGGTCGGTTGCCCGATCACCGTAGCGGCGTTCGTTCGCTACGAAATGGGCGAAGGTATCGAAAAGCGCGTTGACAACTTTGTCGACGAAATTGCCGAACAACTCAAGGCTATCAAGTAATCGAGTTTAATTGTAATGTCTATGGGGAACAATTTATATTAATTGTTCCCTTTTTACAAATAGGGGGTAGTATGATTAAGTACAAGCGTATCTTGTTGAAAGTAAGCGGCGAGGCATTGTCCGCAGGACACGGTATAGACGACGCCGCAATCAAACGTGTTGCCCGTCAAATCAAGAGCGTCGTTGACCTCGGCGTTCAGGTTGGGGTAGTCGTCGGTGGCGGCAATTTCTGGCGCGGAAGACAAAACGGCACAATGGACAGGGCGACAGCCGACTATATCGGCATGCTCGCAACTGTGATGAACGCCCTTGCTCTGAGCGAAGGTCTTTCGGCGTGCGGAGTGGAAAACGAAGTAGTGACTGCCATTGCAATGGACAAGATCGCCAAACCTTATTTTTTGCCTGACGTGCTTGAATATCTTGAACAGGGTAAAGTGGTGGTGTTCGGTGCCGGAACGGGCAGTCCGTACTTTTCCACCGACACGGCTTCTGCTTTGCGCGCTTGTGAAATACATGCCGACGCGATGCTTTGCGCAAAAAATATAGACGGTATTTACGACAGCGACCCGAAAGGAAACCCTGACGCAAAAAAATACGATTCGCTTACTTACGACAAAGTACTTAAAGACAACCTTAAAGCACTTGATCTGACAGCCGTTGCTATGTGTCGTGAATACGGTATGCCTGTTGTTGCTTTCGGAATGAATGTGGAAAACGGTATTGTAAAAGTTGTGTGCGGCGAAAAAATCGGTACTACCATTACACGCTAATTTTCAAATAACTATTGATATTTCTTGTGTTATATTGCTGTCTCTTATACACA
>ENA-OYZE01000018-OYZE01000018.1-human-gut-metagenome-genome-assembly--contig:-NODE-18-length-84397-cov-9.682839_pt1 | contig 84397 bp, 77 predicted proteins | sample MGYA00243259_ERZ653469 | MGnify/ENA primary metagenome ERZ653469 (study PRJEB26926, sample SAMN06164913) | human gut metagenome | biome: ENVO:00009003; feature: ENVO:2100002; material: ENVO:00002003...
GTCGCGCAAAGGGAATTGCATGGACAACGGCGCGATGGAATGTTTCTTTGGCAGATTGAAGGTAGAGATGTACTATGGAGAGAAGTTTGAAAATGCGGAAGATTTCATAGAAAAGCTGCACAAGTATATCTATTACTGGAACAACAAGCGGATCTCCCGCAAACTAAAAGCAATGAGCCCGGTTGGGTACCGAACTCATTGTCAAATCATTTGATTAAATTTTTGTCCAAACTTTGGGGTTCACTTCATTTTTCGGACATCTCTTTTTTGATCTTATGCTGTTTTGAGGCCGTGGTGGGAAAAGACGGCCGGAATGGCAGGGCGTTTATGCCTCGTAGCCGTTCGGGTTGTTTTTCTGCCAGTTCCACTGGTCGCGGCACATCTCTTCGATGCCGTTTTCCGCCTTCCAGCCGAGCTCTTTTTCTGCCTTGGAGGCATCCGCATAGCAGGAAGCGATGTCGCCTGCACGGCGGGGCTTGATCTCATAGGGGAGCGTCTTCCCGCACGCTTTTTCGAAAGCGTGGATCATGTCGAGCACGCTGTATCCGACGCCCGTGCCGAGATTATAGACGTGCACGCCCGCATCCTTGCAGCCCTCGATGGCGGCGATGTGTCCGCGCGCGAGGTCGACGACGTGGATGTAATCTCTCACGCCCGTTCCGTCGGGGGTGGGGTAGTCGTTGCCGAATACGCCGATCTGCTTTAACTTGCCGCTCGCCACCTGCGCCACATAGGGCATCAGGTTGTTGGGGATGCCCTTGGGATCTTCGCCGATGCGGCCCGAAGGGTGCGCTCCCACGGGGTTGAAATATCTCAGGAGGATGATGTTCCAGCTGTTATCTGCATGATAGAGGTCGCGGAACATGATCTCCTGGAAGTATTTGCTCGTACCGTAGGGGTTGGTCGTGCCGCCCACCTTGCAGTCCTCGGTGAGGGGGAGCTTTTCGGGCGTGCCGTAGACGGTCGCAGACGAGGAGAAGACGATCTTCTTGACGTTGTGCGCGCGCATGGTCTCGAGGAGCACCAGCGTGCCGTAGAGGTTGTTGTCGTAGTATTCAAGCGGTTTCTGCACGCTCTCGCCCACGGCTTTGAGGCCTGCGAAGTGGATGACTGCATCAAAGCGGTCGTTCGAGAAGATGGTCTCCATGGCTTCGCGGTCACGGATATCCGCATTGTAGAATTTGACTTTTTTGCCCGTGATCTCTTCCACGCGGCGAAGCGCCTCTTCGTTGGAATTGGCGAGGTTGTCGACGACGACTACCCCGTAGCCGCGCTCCAAAAGTTCCACTACGGTGTGGCTGCCGATGAACCCGGCGCCGCCCGTCACAAGAATGTTTTCCATATCGTCCTCCTTAAAGATGTTTCACTTTCACGCCGTCTTCGATGCTCGTATCGTAGAATGCGGCGTTGTAGCCCGTATCGAGCGTGTATTTTTTGCCGACGGCCTGCTTGAATGCCTCCGTCTTTCCCTTTTCGACAAGGCTTATGGTGCAGCCGCCGAAGCCCGCCCCGATCATACGGGAAGCGATGCAGCCTTCCGTTTCTCTCGCGGCATAGGCGAGGGCATCGGGTTCCTTTCCCGTGACCTCGTACAGCTTGGAGAGGCTGTCGTGCGAGGCGTTGATGAGTTTTGCAAGCGTTGCGATGTCGCCCGCCTTGAGCGCCGCTGCCGCCTCTTTGACGCGGGTGCATTCATAGACGACGTGCTTCGCGCGGTCGAGGATCTTGCCGGAAAGGACGTGTTTTGCGCCTTCGAATGCTTCGGGCGTGATGTCGGCAAGGCAGGTCGCCTCGGGCAGCACCGTCTGAAGCTTTTCGAGCGCTTCTTCCACTTCCTGCCTTCTCTCGTTATACTTGCTGGTGACGAGCGCGTGCGGCTTGTTGCAGTTCGCGACGATGAGCTCGTAGTCGCCGAGCGCAAAGGGGATGTATTCGTACTCGAGCGTCTTGCAGTTGAGGAGGATGGCCTTTTCCTTCTTGCCCATTGCGGAGGCGAACTGATCCATGATGCCGCAGTTGACGCCGCAGTAGGTGTTTTCTGCTTTCTGGCAGAGGACTGCCGTCTCTTTCAGGTCGTACTTACTGCCCGTGAGTTCGTTCATGGCGACCGCCGTCGCGACTTCGATGGCGGCAGAGGAGGAAAGCCCGCTGCCGAAAGGCACCGTACAGGAGTAGAGCATATCGCAGCCGACGAGGGGAGCGCCCTCCTTCTTCATGACGTCGAATACGCCTGCCTGATACTTGCCCCAGCCCAGGCTGCGGCTCGCGTCGAGGTCGTTGAGGTCGATCTTTGCCGTCACCTTAAGATCGTCTGCATAGACATTGACGAAGTTGGTGCCGTTGCGCCTTGCGAGCACGCGGCAGCAGAGGTTGAGCGATGCGGGCATCACGAGCCCGCCGCAGTAATCGACGTGTTCGCCGATGAGGTTGATGCGCCCCGCCGCGCTCACATCGAGGGTGGGAAGGGTGCCGAACACTTCCTCAAAGAGTTTGATCTTTTCCATCTTTTAAGCCTCCTGAAAGCCGAGCGAATGTAAGAAGTTCGCAAAGCCCTGATTTCCGATCTCGTCGTTCTTGAAAACTGCCGTATTGTCGAGGATGGCGGCGCACGTCTTGTTGACGTAGTCCTTCACGCGGGCTTCCGCCTCCTCAAAACTTGCGGCTTTGCCCTCCGCGAGCAGCTTTTTCACCATGCTGCGGTGCAGGTAGAGGTCGTTCCCGGCATCTTCCAATGCGCTTTCGTCATACGCCGTATTGCCGCAGAGGATGTCGGCGATCGCCGCAAACTGGCGCTTGAGGCGGGGCGGCAGGATGAACAGCCCCATCGCTTCGATGAGCCCGATGCCCTCGCTCTTGATGTTGAGGTGTTCGGGGTGGACGTGGAAGATGCCGTCGGGGTACGTCTCGTCCGTGCGGTTGTTGCGCAGGATGATGGTGAAGGAGTATTTGTCGCCGATTTTGCGGAGGATGGGGGAGCTCGCGTTGTGCGGCGTATTGTCCGTGTGGCTTATGATATTGCATTCCGGGCAGTCATAGTCCATCCATGCCTCGATGATCTTTGCGGCGCACGCCTCGACTTCGTCGCGCGGGCCTTCGAAGCGGACGGCGCTGTTGTACCAGTCGAGGATCCCTATGGTAAGGTGCGGGAATTCGGGGCTCGTGTAGGGCGTCCTGATCTTGGCGTGGTGCATGGGCATCAGGTGTTTGCCGCCCTGGAAGTGCTCGTGATTGAGGATGGAGCCGCCCACGATGGGGAGGGAGGCGTTGCTGCCGATGAAGTAGTTGGGCAGAAGGTCGACGAAGTCGAGAAGCTTTGCAGGCGTCTTCCCGTCGACGTGCATGGGGACGTGCTTCTCGTTGATGGCGATGCAGTGCTCCTCATAGTAGGCATAGGGCGAGTACTGCAAAAACCACTTTTCGCCGCCCAGCGTCATTTTGATGGTGCGCAGGTTCCGGCGGGGAGGGTGCGTTGCCGACCCTTCGAATCCTTCGTTCTCCTTACAGAGCGAGCAGGCGGGGTATTTGTTCCCCTTGGGCGCGGAAAGGAGCTTTGCGATGTCTTTATTGCTCTTTTCCGGCTTGGAGAGGTTGACGGTGATCTCCAGCCCGCTCTTGCCGTCGTCATACGTCCACTTCAGATTACGCGCGATGGCGGTCTTCTGCACATATCCGCTCTTGACGGAGATCTCGTAAAGATAGTCGCACGCTGCCTGCGGGCCATCCTTTTCATAGATGCCGCGGAATGCGGCGTTGACTTCGGAAGGCATCGGCATGAGCAGCCCAAAGAGGTTGGCGGCAAAGCGCTCCTCGGCGCCTTCTTCCGTGAGCTTCTTCTCGCGGGCGTATGCCGCGATCTCCTCCATGAGGGCGTCGGGCACGTCGGCTTCGACGGCGTCCTTTACATCGGCTTCGCCCTCATAGGGCGAGTCGAGGCGGAGGACGGAGAGAAGCACGTTGCGAAGGTACACTTCATCCTCATCTTTCAGGAAGAGGTGCGCCTTGGCATAGGCAAGCAGTTTTTCGATGGTAAGCTGGATCTGCATGATCTACCCCTTGATTTTAAGGCCGAATGGCCCGAGATTTTGTGGTTTGCCCTAATTTATGACAAAAAGGCGACAAACGCGACGCCTTTTTGCCTCTAATAGGGGGAAATAGAGTTTGTACAAACAATCGCCGCGGGATGGGGGATGGTGGACCATTTATGTCTCCCGCTTGTTTGTGCCTTTATTATAGCGCACAATTTTATATTCGGCAAGTAACTTCTTGCTGTATTTTGGACATTTATTGACTTTTTCATCTTGACGGACGGGCAGCCGTATGATATAATCGGAGCAAGGGGGCCGATATGCTTGCGAAGCGTGAAATATGGAAGTATCCGGAAGATGCAAAGGTGTGGGTGGGGAAATACCGCAACTCGCACAATCTCCTGCATTGGCATTACGACTGTGAGTTCATCTATGTGGAGCAGGGCCTGCTCGACGTGTACTGCGAGCGCCGCGACCATATCCTGCGGGCGGGGGAGGCGTTCTTTACGGACAGCGGACAGATGCACTATCAGCGCGCGCTGGCGCCCGATACCGTGCTCGTCGTCTTTGTGTTCAAGAGCGGGATCCTGCCTTTTCTCGAAGAATACAGGCTCACCGATCCCAAGCTGCATCAGAGCTATCCCATCCCTGAGTTCTACGGAAGGCTCCTCCGCGTCCTGAAAGAACGCAGGAAATTTTACGGGGAGGAGGCGCGGTGCATCCTCGAAGAGCTGATGATCGGGGTGTTCCGGGGGGAACAGATCGAACGCAGGGTGAAGGAGGACCGCACGGAGGCGGCGTTCAAGGAGCTGCTGGAAGAGCTTCAGAGCCACTGCGAACGCTACCGCTTTCAGGATGCCGTCCGCTTCATGAATATGAGTGAGGCGTATTTTTCCCGCTATTTCAAAGCCATGACGGGTTCGACGTTCACGCAGTATATCAACTATATGCGTATCGACAGGGCCGTTCAGCTCCTGCGCTCCTCTTCCGATCTTTCCATGACGGAGATCGCCGAACAGTGCGGGTTCGAGACCATCCGCAGCTTCAACCGCACCTTCCGCGAGCTGACGGGGGCTTCGCCTTCCCGCCTCCCTTCGGACTATTCCTTAAAAGAGCAGTTTTCTTTAACGAGCGAGGATGCCTTCGACCCGACGCTCTATGACTGTACCCTCATCGAAAGCTGCGACGGGGAATCGGTCGGTTGAAAAGAACGCATTTTATTTGCTTTTGTCCGCTCTTCCTTTTGGGAGAAGCGGGAAATTTGTTTACTTTGTAAAAAGCTTGTAAAATTTTCGGGACAGGTATTGACAAAGCCGCTTTCGGGCGTTATAATATCTCGTGAAAGAACGAATTTCGTTCGAAAATAACCTTACGGGGGTATCTACCAATGGCAAGATTTACGTTACCGAGAGACCTTTATCACGGAAAGGGTTCTCTCGAGACCCTCAAGACCCTTGAGGGCAAGAAGGCAATTGTGTGCGTGGGCGGCGGCTCGATGAAGCGCTTCGGCTTCCTCGATCGTGCCGTTTCCTACCTCAAAGAAGCCGGCATGGAAGTCGAACTCTTCGAAGGCATCGAAGCCGATCCTTCCGTCGAGACCGTCATGCGCGGCGCCGCTGCGATGGAAAAGTTCCAGCCCGACTGGATCGTCGCCATGGGCGGCGGTTCGCCCATCGACGCTGCGAAGGCAATGTGGATCAAGTACGAGTATCCCGACATCACGTTCGAGGATATGTGCAAGGTCTTCGGCATTCCCAAGCTCCGCAAGAAGGCAAAGTTCTGTGCCATCCCTTCGACTTCGGGTACCGCGACGGAAGTCACGGCATTCTCTATCATTACCGATTATCAGAAGGGCATCAAGTATCCCATCGCGGACTTTGAGATCACGCCCGATATCGCCATCGTCGATCCCGACCTTGCCGAGACGATGCCCAAAAAGCTCGTCGCGCATACCGGTATGGACGCGATGACGCACGCGATCGAAGCTTATGTTTCGACGGCGAACTGCGACTTCACCGATCCTCTTGCGATCCACGCGATCGAGATGATCCAGAAGGATCTCATCCCTTCCTACAACGGCGATATGGAAGCGCGCGACAAGATGCACAACGCACAGTGCCTTGCAGGCCAGGCGTTCTCCAACGCGTTGCTCGGCATCGTCCACTCCATGGCGCATAAGACGGGCGCAGCCTTTGCAGACTACGGCGCACACATCATCCACGGCGCGGCAAACGCAATGTACCTTCCGAAGGTCATCGCCTACAACGCCAAGGATGAGACGGCGAAGAAACGCTACGGCGTCATTGCAGATTATATGCATCTCGGCGGCGCGAACGACGATGAGAAGGTCGCTCTCCTCATCAAGACGCTGCGCGATATGAACGATGCGCTCAACATCCCTCACTGCATCAAGAATTACGGTGCGGACAGCTATCCCTGCGAGCAGGGCTTCGTGCCCGAGGATGTGTTCCTTGCACGCCTTCCCGAGATCGCCAAGAACGCGATCGGCGACGCTTGCACGGGTTCCAACCCCCGTATCCCCACGCAGGAAGAGATGGAAAAGCTCCTCAAGTGCTGCTACTACGACACCGAGGTCGACTTCTAAGTTTTTCCGTGAATGCGATGAGCCCTGCGGCTTCTGCCGCGGGGCTCTTTTCCTATGTCGTGCGCCGCGAAGTTTTCGCGGTGCGGTCGGAGGCAACGTGGATCCACGAGGCGGGGCATGACGTGCAAAATTGCCTGAGGGACGCATTGTTTCCTCTTTGTTATCTGTACCTCGTTCCCGATCGGTTGTGCGGTGAACTTCGAAAAACATCCTTCGCGATGGTTCGAGATACAGACCACGAAACCGGGGAAGCGGGAAGACGCTTGACGGCTCGGACAGACGAGCGTCTACGGGGCGCCAAACGGCACCCCTTTTTTCAAAAAAAGTACGGAAAATTACCGGAATAATGTTGACTTACGGTCAACATTATGTTATAATAATAGCGTAATCAGGAAGACGAAAGCAATGCCAATGACACCAAAGCAAATGGTCAAACTTCTCAAAGCGAACGGCTTCGTAGAAGTAGGACAACCGGGAACCTCGCACCTAAAAATGCGAAACCCTGCGACAGGCAAGCAAACGACGGTCCCCATGCACAACAAAGACTTGGGCAAGGGGCTGGAGCAGACGATACTGAAGCAGGCGGGGCTGAAATAAAAGCCCCCGCCTGCATAAAATAAAATAGAAGGAGACAAGAGTCATGGAAAAAATAATTTACCCCGCAATCTTTCATAAGGACGAAAACCGCGGATACTGGGTCGAGTTCCCCGACCTCCCCGGCTGCCTGACCGAAGGGGATACGTTAGAGGAAGCCTTCCTCATGGCGGGCGACGCTTTGGACTGCTGGTTCAATGACCCCTCGCAAGAACGGCCGAAGTCCACGCCCATCACCGACGTCAAAGCGGAAGAGGGGGCGATCGTTCAAATGGTGCAGCCCGCGCCGTACCTGAGCGAAGGCGCGAAACAGTTCTATATCGAGGAAGCGATCGAGAAAGGGCTGAAGGAGCGCCATCTCAGCAAGAACCAAGCCGCCGTCATCTTGGATGTCGACCGCTCTTATATGACGCACATCGTAAATGGAAGGAAAAAGCCGTCGCCTGAGATGGCGAAACGCATCGGATTGCTTCTCGGGTTTGACTGGCGCATCTTTTATGCCGATGGAAGAGAAGCGTTATAAGCCGACAAGGACGCGCGCAGGCACGGCCGTAGCTGCGAAGGGAATGGCGGTCGAACAAGTAATCGAATAACGGGGAAGCCCGTCAGAAGCCAAATAAGAGGCTCTGACGGGCTCTTTCCGGCGCCTTTGCTTGAATAGCCCCAAGTTTTACCGGGGAGATCATAAATTGTTTTCGCATATCCTAATAATGATTGAAGCGAACCTTATTGATCATGATAGTTTAGGTTCGATATAGGATAAGGAACCTGTTTTACAGGTATGCCGCGCGATAGGTCGTTATAGAAAAGCGATGCCCGTTAACGGGTGCGCGGCAATTATATCTTTGGGGTCTGTGCAAACCACCTGATTCGGGTGGCTTTGGCTTGATAGCGCGCCGCGAAGTTTTCGCGGCGCGCCTCCTTAAAGCGTCTTTTTGAATTTGCGCTCCTGTTTGATGTAGAGCGGAACGGTAACGGCAAAGGAGAGGAGGGCAAGGGCTCCGAACGCTCCGCCGAGGCTGAGAAAGAGGATGGCGAACGAAGCTGCATCCTGCTCAAAGAGGGAGGGCCCGAAGGCGGCTTCGACATAGAATTCGCCTTCTCTGCCTGTTTCCGAGACTTCGATATATTTGAGCTCGCCCTGCCATCTGTAGTCATAGGCATAAAATTCGGCGATGTTTCCCTCTTCGCTTGCGGCGCGGTATTTATAGATCGTGACGAGGGTGCCTCCCTCCGTCTCCTGTGTGCGGTAATATTCGCTCCATCCTTCGGGGAAAGAGGGGAAGAGATAGACGACTTCGTATCTGCCCGTCTCATCCGCGCTTTCGGGCTGCTCTTCGGAGACGAGAGTGTATTCATCATGCTCGAAGGCGCCGTATTGGGTGGGCTGCTCTTCTTCGCCGAGCCGGAAGCTGTAGGTCGATTGCAGTACGACGTTGATCCCGTTTGCCGATGGCAAGGCGAGGAAGATCAGCGAAAGCGCCAAAAGGACGGCAAAGGGCAGGACGATGAGGAGCGGGATGCGCTTTGTCCGCCACATTATTAGCGCGTTCTGGCGCACGAGGGCGGTGAATGTACCGCAAAATTCGTCAGATCCCCGATCGGCGGCAGCGAGCAGGCGCTTCCTCTGAATGCGCAGCAGCACGGGATAGCCGATGAGAAAGGCAATCGCCGCCGCGCCGAGTGCAAAGAGGAGTTGGAGAAGGAGATTGCCTCCCTCAAACCGTAGCCCCGCTTCGGCAGGGACAAAGGCGTGCGGAAGATCGAAGCCGAATACGGCAGCATTTGCAAAGACGAGCCAAAAGAGCGCCCGATCGAGCGAGAGGGAAAAGCGCATGGAAGCTTCGCTCTCCCACGGATCGCCCGCTTGAAAGCGCGGGCGGCGGATGCATACGGCCGCCGTTACGACAGAGGCGCCGTGGAAAATGAGCCCCACAAAGAAGCCGACAAGGCTTTCGAGCGCGGCATAGCCGATGAAGGAGGTAAGCAGCAGCGCGGCCCCCGCAAGTGCGCCCGCGATCCAGCATACCGTGAATAGGTTGGTTTTCTGCCTTTGCAGAAGGTGCTCCATCGCCTTTTTTCGCCCCGCGGGGGAAAGCTCTTCTTCGCTGCTCAGGCGTTTGCCGCGGATGAGCTCGTCGCACGTCACGCCGTAAAGTTCTGCAAGCACGGGCAGCATGGAGATGTCGGGGCAGGAAGCGCCCGTCTCCCAGCTCGACACCGTCTTGTTGGAGACGCCGAGGGTATCTGCGACCTCCTGCTGGGTATAACCCTTTGATTTTCTGAGGATGGCGAGAAATTCGCCCATCTGATTTGCCATTGGATTCTCCTTTCCGATCGGATGTCTTGATTTTACCACAGCTTGGAGAAAAATTCAACGAGGAGAGCCGCAAAATCGCTCCAAGCTTCTTGGAATGGCTCCGAAATCGTGGGGAACGAGCGGAAATTGGGATGTGGCGAGGGTTTTGATGGCCTATGATGAGGATCCCGAGATACACCTGTATTTTTCCATTTCTTTGGATTATATTCCAAGAAGTGTTGACATTTCAGAGGTTTTTGGATATAATATGGGTAACATAATTCGGGAGAGTACTTATGCTGATCGAAAGAAAAGAATATTTGGATAAACTGCTCGCATGGAAAGATAAGCAGCTCATCAAGGTGATCACAGGCGTGCGGCGCTGCGGCAAATCGACGCTCATGGAGATGTTTCAGGCGTGCCTGAAAAGGGAGGGCGTGGAGGAAAATCGTATCCTTTCCGTAAATTTCGAGGACTATGATTTTTATGATCTGCGCGATCCTCAAAAGCTGTATGCCTACATCAGGGAGCGACTTGACCCGAACGCGATGAATTATATCTTTTTGGACGAGGTGCAGCACGTCGCCGATTTCCCGCGCGTCGTCGACAGCCTGTATATCAAAATGAATATCGATCTGTACCTGACGGGCTCCAACGCCTATATGCTTTCGGGGGAGATCGCAACCCTTCTTTCGGGCAGATATGTAGAAATATCCATGCTGCCGCTCTCCTTCCGAGAGTATGTGGAAAGTACGGGCAGCGCTGTCGAACTTGGCAGAAAGTATGCGGATTATCTGCAGAACAGTTCTTTTCCGTACACGCTGGAATTGCGCAGCAATGCGAGAGAGATCAAAACCTATCTCGACGCGATCTACAACACCGTGGTCGTAAAGGACATCGCCGCGCGCAAAAAAATATCCGATCCGCTGATGCTGGAGAGCGTGACGCGCTTTCTGTTCGATAAGATCGGTAATCCGCTTTCGAGCAAAAAGATCGCGGATACGCTGACTTCCGCCGGTAGGAAAATCGACGTCAAGACGGTGGAAAAGATGATCGAAGGTTTGACGGAGAGCTTTATTCTGTACCGTGCGGGGCGCTATAACGTAAAGGGGAAACAGTATCTGAAAACTATGGAGAAATACTACGCCGTGGATATCGGACTGCGCTATGCGCTGCTCGGCTCGCGGAATGTCGATGTGGGGCATATCCTTGAAAACATCGTATATCTGGAGCTTCTGCGCCGCGGATATGCGGTATACGTCGGCAAGGTGGACGAGCAGGAGGTGGATTTCGTTGCTATGGACGATATGGGGAGCAAATACTTCCAGGTGGCGGCGACGGTGCGCGAGCAAACCACGCTGCAGAGGGAGCTTTTGCCTTTGCAAAAGATACGCGACCATTACCCGAAATTTCTTTTAACGCTGGACGAAGACCCCGCCGCCGATTACGACGGCATCCGCCGCATCAACGCCCTCGATTGGCTGTTGGGAAAGTAACATGAAAAGTCATCCTTCGGTATTGATATGCCCCCCAAAGTTGGACAGATCTTTGGGGGGCATATTATAGTAAGATTTTTTATAATGATTTTTTAGCCTGTAAAAGTTCAGGTCTGTCCGTTTGTCAAGCCGGGCATTTCCTGTCATTTCATCATAACTTTTCCTCTTTCGACATACAATGTGTCAATACCGAAAGGGGGTACAAGTTGATGTGGGACGATATGCACGAACGCGCCGTCCGCTGTGCGGAGTATATGATCGAGACGGGCTGTACGGTCCGCGCCTGCGCGGCGCACTTCGGGATGAGCAAATCGACGGTACATAAAGATGTCACGGAACGGCTTTTCTTTCTCGAGCCCGCCCTTTGGCGGCGCGTGCAGAAGGTCTTGAAAGTCAACCTCTCGGAACGTCACCTGCGCGGCGGGAATGCGACGCGGCTCAAATATCTCAAACGCACGGAGCAGAAAAATAAACGCCCTGAAAGCAAAAATATGCAGGAAAGCAGCCCGAAAAGCCGTATGCCCCACAAATGAACATTTTGTGAAATACTTGTCATTTGCCGCCGTATGTGGTATAATGCGCATGGATAAGTTTACAAATTTTCTTACGGTCAAGATACTATGGCAAAATTACTCGGCATCGACGTCGGCTCAACGACGGTCAAAGTTTGCGTCATCGATGAGGGGGAAAATATCCTTTCCTCGACCTATGTCAGGCACTTCTCGCGGGTGCGGGAGTGCGTTTTGGAGGAACTTCAAAAGCTCGGCGATCCTGACGGCAGCTATAAGGCGTGCATCACGGGCTCTGCGGGACTCGGGCTTGCCCAGCGGGCGGAGATCGGCTTCGTGCAGGAAGTGCAGTCCGCCTTCGGCGCCATCCGCAGGTTTTATCCCGAGGCGGACGCCGCCGTGGAGCTGGGCGGAGAGGACGCTAAGATCATCTTCATCACGGGCGGCACAGAACAGCGCATGAACGGCAGCTGCGCGGGCGGCACGGGCGCGTTCATCGATCAGATGGCGACCCTTCTCAACGTTTCCGTGGGGGAGCTTGACGAGCTTGCCTTAAAGGCGGAGCGCGTCTATCCCATCGCTTCCCGCTGCGGCGTGTTCGCAAAGTCGGACATCCAGCCCCTTCTCAATCAGGGGGCGAGCAAGGCGGATATCGCCGCTTCCATCTTGCAGGCGGTTGTCGATCAGACGGTCGCAGGCCTTGCGCAGGGGCGCAGGATCAAGGGCACGGTGCTCTTTTTGGGCGGCCCACTGTACTTTTTGAAGGGATTGAGGAAGGCGTTCCAAGAGACATTGAAGCTCGACGACGAGCACGCCATCTTCCCCGACAATGCGCCCTGCTTTATGTCGGTCGGCGCGGCGCTCTACGCGGAAGGGGAGAAGGCGGAAAAGCTCTCTTCTATCATGGAGCGCATCCGAAACGCTAAATTCGGCAGCGGCATCACGGTGGGCGAGCCGCTCTTTGCCTCCCGCAAGGAGTACGACGAATTTGTCATGCGCCATATGCGCAGCGACCTCTCCTTCGAGGACATCCACTCTTACCGCGGGGATGCGTACCTCGGCATCGACTCGGGCTCGACGACGACCAAGCTCATGCTCATCACGCCCGAGTGCAAAATTTTGTATTCGCACTATCAGTCCAACAACGGCCAGCCGCTCGATATCGTCGTCAATAAGTTAAAAGAGCTCTATTGGCTGATGGGCGACAGGATCGTCATCCGCGGCGCGTGCGTCACGGGATACGGCGAGGATATGATGCGCGCCGCGCTCAAGATCGATTTCGGCGTCGTCGAGACGATGGCGCACTTCAAGGCGGCGCTCTACTTCAATCCCGACGTCGACTTCATCATCGACATCGGCGGGCAGGACATCAAGTGCTTCAAGGTGAAGAACCGCTTCATCGACTCCATCATGCTCAACGAGGCGTGCTCGTCGGGCTGCGGTTCCTTCATCCAGACGTTCGCAAAGGCGATGGGCATGGAGATCGAAGAATTTTCCCGCCTCGGGCTGTTTGCGCAGCATCCCGTCGAACTCGGCTCGCGCTGCACGGTGTTCATGAACAGCTCAGTCAAGCAGGCGCAGAAGGAGGGCGCGACCGTCGAAGATATTTCGGCGGGGCTCTCTTCCTCCATCGTCAAGAACGCCATCTACAAGGTCATCCGCGTGCGGACGCCCGAAGAGCTCGGCGAGCACATCGTCGTGCAGGGCGGCACTTTCCTGAACGACGCCGTGCTGCGCTCCTTTGAAAAGGAGACGGGAAAAGAGGTTGTCCGTCCCGCCATCGCGGGGCTGATGGGGGCGTTCGGCGCCGCGCTCTATGCCAAGGAGAGTACGAGGAAAGATACGCTTATAAGTTCGCTCGCGACGCCCGCCGAGCTCGATCGCTTCGGCTATTCGTCGCGCTCCGTCATGTGTAAGGGCTGTACGTCGCACTGCTCCGTCAATATTTTGACCTTCTCGGACGGCCGCCGCTTTGTTTCGGGCAACAAGTGCGAGCGCGGCGCAGGCCTCCCGAGGCCCAAGAACGTGCCGGACATCTATACTTATAAATACGAAAAGCTGCTCTCTCTTCCTTCGGGGCTTCCCGGAAAGCGCGGGAAGGTGGGGCTCCCGCTGCAGCTCGTCATGTACGAACAGCTCCCGCTTTGGACGAGCTTTTTCGAGACGTGCGGGTTTGAAGTCGTGCTCTCCGAAAGAAGTTCGCGCGAGCTCTACTTCAAGGGCCAGCACACCGTCGCGAGCGATACGGCGTGCTATCCTGCCAAGCTCATGCACGGGCATATCGAGAGCCTCCTCGACATGGGCGTCGATTTCATCTTCTATCCTTCCGAGAGTTACAATCTCGACGAACATGATTCGACCAACCACTACAACTGCCCCGTGGTGGCGTACTACGGGGAGCTTTTGAAAGCCAACAACGAGCGGCTGAACGCGGATAACTTCCTGATGCCGTACGTCGACCTCAACGAAGAGAAGAGCGCCGTCCATACGCTCACCGCGGCATTGAAAAAGTATAAAGTGCCTGCCTCCCTCGTGCGGGAGGGACTGCGCGCGGGCAAGCGGCGCATGGAGGAGTTCCATCAAGGCATCGTCGAGCGCGGCAGGAGCATTCTTTCGGAGGCCGAGCGGGAAGGGCGGCACGTCATCGTGCTTGCCGGCAGGCCCTATCATACCGACCCCGAGATCAACCACGGCATCGACAAGCTCTTGACGAGCCTCGGCATCGCCGTGCTTTCCGAGGACACCGTCTTTGAAGAGGGAAATCTCGTCAAAGTCAATGTGCTCGATCAGTGGACATATCACGCCCGCCTCTACCGTGCGGCGGAGTTCGTCACGCGGCACGAAAACGTCGATCTCGTGCAGCTCGTCTCCTTCGGCTGCGGCATCGACGCCGTCACGACGGATGAAGTGCGCTCCATCCTTGAAAAGAGGGGAAAACTCTATACGCAGATCAAGATCGACGAGATCAACAACCTCGGCGTCGTGAAGATCAGGCTGCGTTCTCTGCTTGCAGCCATTGAGGAACAGAAAGCGGAACGCGAGAGGAAGAAAGCATGAAAGAACAGGAGACGAAAAAGATCGTCGATTTTACCGACGACTATCCCAAATTTACCCCCGCCATGAAGGCGACACACACCATCCTCATCCCCGATATGCTCCCGTGGCATTTTGACCTTTTGGTGCATGTCATGCGCCTGCACGGCTATAAAGTGGAAGTTTTGAAGAACGAGGGGCGCGCCGTCATCGACGAGGGTTTGAAGCACGTCCACAACGATGCCTGTTATCCCGCGCTCTGCGTCATCGGGCAGTATCTCGATGCGCTCAAGAGCGGCAAGTACGACCCCAAGCATACGGCGGTCATGATCACGCAGTCGGGCGGCGGGTGCCGCGCGAGCAACTATATCCCGCTCATCCGCAAGGCTCTGAAGGCGGAATTTCCCGAAGTTCCCGTGCTTTCTCTGAACTTTGCGGGGCTCGAGAAGGGGAACGGGCTGGAGATCACGCTCGGCTTTTTGCTGGAGCTCGCTTATGCCATCTTTTACGGCGATCTCATCATGAGCGCCTTCAATCAGACGAAGCCCTATGAAAAGGAGGAGGGCGCCGCCGCCAAGGCGCGCGAGGAGTGCGTGAAGTATATCCGATCCGCCTTCGATCGGAAAAAATACGGCAGGTTCTCGCGCAACGTGAAGTATATTCTCAATACGTTTGAGCGCGTGCCCGTCAAGCTCGAGCCCAAAGTCAAAGTGGGTATCGTGGGGGAGATCTACGTCAAGTATTCCCCTTTGGGCAATTCACATCTTGAAGATTTCCTGCTTTCCGAGGGCTGCGAGCCCGTCGTGCCCGCCCTCATGGACTTCATTTTATACTGCGTCGTCAATAATTTGAACGACGCCAAGTTCTATGGGAGAAGGAGCGCGGCGACCCCGCTCTTTGCGCTTGCCTACCGCTGGCTGCTATTTAAGCAGAGGAAGCTCATCCGCCTCACGAAGAAGTACAGCCGCTTCGAGCCTGTGCATGACTTTGAACATCTGAGAAAGTGCGCAGATCTTGTCATGAACCAGGGGGTGAAGATGGGGGAGGGGTGGCTCATCCCTGCCGAGATGGCGGCGCTCGCCGAGATGGGAACGGAGAACATCGTCTGCGCGCAGCCCTTCGGGTGCCTGCCCAACCACATCGCGGGCAAGGGGGCGGTGCGTACTTTGAAGAAGTTGTTTGAAAACGAGAACATCGTGCCCGTCGATTACGACCCTTCGGCAACGCGCGTCAATCAGGAGAACAGGATAAAACTCATGCTCGCGACCGCAAGGGAAAATTTAGGACGAATGAAAAATCAAGAAAAATAACGATCGCGTATCCCTGATTTGATAAAAAACGCTACAAATTTCTTTGAATTATACAGAAAAACTGCGGCAGGCATTGTGCATGCCGCAGTTTTTTGCTTTGATTAAAATTATATGGCTTTACGAGCATAAATTATGGAATAATAAAGCGGGGACGTTAGTCCTTCTTTCCAAAAAATCGGAAAGTCATGTCAATGTAGATATTGAGTTCGGAGAAGGCGAGGTAAAGTTATCTCTCAAAAAAGTGGAAAAGCGAGCAGAAACGCGAAAGCCGAAAGAAAAAGTAACGTATAAGGTGATGCAAGATTTCATGTGTTACAGTTGAGAATTTTACAGCGGCGGCAATGTAGAACAGATGACGCGCATCTTCGCCACGAGCGGACTTTTCCGACCCGATAAACCTGCAAGCTATTACGAATACACGGCAATCAAAGCCGCAAAGGACACGCCGCACTATACGCCGCCGAAAGCGGGTAATGCCGCGCCGAAATCTGTAAACAGCGGGAACAGCAAATAAAAGCGGCTGCCGAAAGGCAACCGCGAGGGGATGAGTTATTGGGAAAGAATATCGTCGGCGGTGATCAAAACAGTATTCGAATGAGCGGCCGCATATTCCTTTACGCCGTCCGTGAAACCGGATAAGGAGAAGAGATAATACCATACTTCGCCCTGAAGCGATAATTTTGCTTGCAGTTTTTTCAGCTGCCCCATATCGAACGGCTCAGCGGTAAATTTACATTCTCCCAAAATGTATTTCGTTTGGGCGCTGTCGGTGGCATAGATGTCGATCTCTTCCGAAGTCGTATAAGGCTTTGTGCCCTCATCCCGATGTGTGACTTTTCCCCAAAACCTTCCGATCTTGAGGAAGCGGAAGGGCGTTTTTCCCGCCTTGCGCAGATCTCTCAGATAGGAAATGCAGATATTTTCAAAAGGTGAAGCGGAAATGCGGTGCAGGTTGGGCTGTATCACTTCTTCATAGACGGTCTGCGCTTCGCCCTGCACAAGCTCGGAGAGATAGGGATAGCAGAAAGAATACCAGAACGCGAAGAAGCTGTCCGTCAGCTTGTATTCGCCCTGTGTCCGCTTGGTCATGTTTTTGGAGCTTTCCGTAACGGAAAACTCGTGCGTGATGAGCCCGATCTCGATCATTGCCTTTAAGTATGGATAGAGTTTGTTGTTTTCGAGCTGAGAACGCTCGCCGATCTCGTTAAATCGACTGCTCCCATAGGCGATGGCCTCGGCGATCGTATTGTAGACGGCAGGTTCGCGGAATTCCTGATGCAGGATATATTCTACCTCGTTAAAGAGCACAGACCCTTTGGAGAGAATATTCTTGATGATATTGTCGCGCAGGGGGAGATTTGCGTCAAACTGAATGAGATAGTGCGGGATGCCGCCAAGGATGGAATAGGCAATGACCTTTTCTTCCGTCGAATAGCGGGGGAAGAATTTGATCGCATCCGAAAAGGGCAGGGGCTCCAGCTTGTAGTTTCCCGTCATTCTGCCATAGAGCGGATTTTTAGACGAGAGGATCTCATCTTCCATAAAGCTTAAAGAACTGCCGCAGATCACGAGCATCAGGTTGGAATGTTTCAGCTTATGATCCCAAAGTGCCTGCAAAATAGAGGGGATGCCGCTGTTTCCCTTGCACATATAGGGAAATTCGTCGATGACGACGACGAGTTTTTCCTTCTCCGCAAGGTCGGGCAAGCGGGAAAAGACATCCTCCCAATCGGCAAAAGCCTTGATAAAAGAACGGGAATTGCCAAAGGAGAGGACGCATTCGGAAAATTTTGCAAATTGCTGTTTATCCGTCGTTTCCGTACAGGCATAAAAAAGATTTGGTTTATCTTTGCAAAACTCGGTCAAAAGCTCGGTCTTTCCGACGCGGCGCCTGCCATACAGGACGATAAATTCAGCTTTTGAAGAATGATAATGCTCATTCAAAAATTGCAGTTCCTGCGTTCTTCCGATAAACATGGTCTACCTCAACAGAATTTGGTTTAGCATAATCACGATTATGTAAATATTATAACTCACGCAAATGATTTTGTCAATAGGAAAGTTTGTCGAAAAAGAAAGGGAGGGCTCGAAACGTTCTGAGCGTTCATGCGGAGATTATGCGGCGCTCTGTTTTATAAATTTGCGGCATTTCATTTAACAGATTTGCGCTGTTTTGTTGCGGTGATTTGTGGCATTTTGTTGGAGTAATTTGCGGTATTTGGCGAAGTGATTTGCGGCATTTTGCCGAAGAGATTTGCGGTATTTCACCGAAGTGATTTGCGGTAAAGTGCGGGAACAGCAAATAAGCGGCTGCCGTTCGGCAGCCGCAAGGGAAAAAGGTTACATATTCAAAATTTGTGCAGGGGTACAGGCAAGAGGACGTTTGAGGTTTGCTTCCAGCAGGTCTTTGTCGCCCGTGAGAATGACGTCCGCTTTGGCATGGATCGCCGCGCGGAGAATAGGGCGGTCATTTACGTCGCGTACTTGTTCTTCGGAAGCATAGGCGGCTTCGGGAACGGGTACGACTTCCAGCATCAACATGGACACGGCGAGGAAGGATTCGAGCGCCTGAATTTTATGCGGGAGCTTACGGTTGAACGTCCTTCGCAGTTCTTCTATGTTCTGCCGGCAGATGATGCCTGTATTCGGCGGCGTGACCGCTTTGACGTATGCCTGAAAGGGCGTACCGTTCGGATTAAGCGCAGCAGAAAAGAGGACGTTGGTATCAATCAATACTCTCATCGGAAGAACCCTCGTCCCGAATCTCTTTTATGAGTTTGTCCGCGTCCTCGTCGGAAGTTATGCCGATCTTTTTCGCCTCACCGCTAAGTTCCTTTTGCAGCATCTGCATGGCAAAGACTGCGGCGTTCACGAGCCGGACATTGTTCCCGTCAACGACGAAGGAAACACGGTCACCCTCGCCGACGCCGAGCGCTTTACGTACATCGGCGGGAATGGTGACCTGACCCTTTGCCATAACTTTGGCGCTGTCGATAAAAGCGGTAGAGCCTTGCATGATTTTCACCTCCATTGCAGGAATAGTAGGGAATATCCTACATCTATATTATACGCAAAAAGAGGGGAAAAGTCAATAGGGAAAAGAAAAATATAGGAGCAAAAACATGAAAAACAGAGAAAAACCTGAAATACTGATTCCGAAAGGGTATTTGGTGGACGAGATGCTGGATATGGACGGGGATCTGTGGGATGAAAAGCCCATTGGGGTGGAGGAGGTAAAAATTCACTTTGAGCGATGAACTGAAAACTTCGGCGTATGACCGCCTGACCCCGCAGCGGAAGCTGCTCGTGGACGCCGTCCTGAAAAACCTCGAAAAAGGCACGGGGCTGTGGGAACAGGGTTGGTCGGGCGGCAGCGCGCCGGTATCGGCGATCACGGGAAAGCAGTACAACGGGGTAAACCGTATCTTCTTGATGCTTGCTTCGATGGAGAAAGGATATTCGGACAACCGTTGGCTGACTTATAAGCATTTGAAGATCTCTCTTAAAAAATATGCACCCGAAAGAGCGATTTCGCCGCTTTGGGTGCATATTTCGTATTGTGGAGGGAATGAGTGCGCTTTAGTTTAAGTATTCGCCGAGGAAGGTACCGATTCTACTCATGCACAGCTGAGAATTTGCTTCATGCAGATGAAACAGGTACTCGTGGGGGACATCGCCCTGCTCCGGGTCGAAGTACAGCTCCTCAACGGGGATGCCGCGTTCTTTCAAGGATTTGGCAAGCTTTCTGTTCTGCACTTCAAAACTTCCCTTGTTGCCGTCGGTCAGAAAGGTCGGGGGGAAAGCGTCTGTCAGATGGCTGCAGATGACCGTCTGCTTTGCGGGTCTGCTCCGGGTCCACAGGAGCTTTCGGAAATACGCCCTTCCCCAGATGTCGACGAGGCGGCAGAAGGCCTTGTTCGTCCTCTTTGCGTAGGTGCGGATCGCGGGGAGATCGAACGGCCCGCAGACAAGGACGGCTGCCTTGATGCGGCTTTTGAGCGTTTGCGGGATGCCCATTTCCGCGGCAAGAGCTGCATTGGTCTGCGTGGCGATATATTGCGCCGCGATCTGCGCGCCCGCCGAATCTCCGCCGAAGGCGATGCTCTCCGTATCGATCCCGGGGTGCTTTGGGGCGGCTTTCAGGACATGTTCTGCGAATTCGGCGGCCTGCCGCACGGCCGTCGGATAGGGATGCTCCGGGGCAACGGCATAGTCGATGCTCGCGACGGCATGGCCCGCTGCGGCCAGGGCGATCATGACGTTGTCCCCTCCGTCTTTCGTCCCGCCGATAAATCCTCCGCCGTGGATCCAGACGATCAGGGGGAACTTCTTTGCACCCTCTCCTTGAAGGGGAAGATAGAGATTGTAGCGGTTGGAAGGCTTTTTGGAAGGATAGACGAGGTCGCGTTCGATCTTCACCTTCGCTTTGAGTTCGTCGAAATTGTCGGGATAGGTCATCTCCCCGTCCGGATTGGGCGCCGTGCGGATCTTATGCACGATGACCCTCGGCAGGACGCAGAGATAGAGAAAGGCAAAGAGAAGAAAGAGTACAAGGACGATCGAAAGGATCAGAAGTGCGATCTCATAGGGCTGCATGAACGATCCTCCTTTTCAAGCGTCTGACAGAGTGCCTCAAAAAAGGCAGAGTAGTCGGCGGGATCTTCCGAAAAGATGCCGCGCTCGGTATGGAACGCGTCTTTCATATATCCTTTGATGTCGGTGCTGCGCAATATCATCCCGATAAGGCTGTCCGCCTTTTGCTTTTGGCCGCGCTCTTGCAGGATATGGAGACATTCGCAGATCTGAAGCATCCGCTTCAGTGCAAAGTAGCGAATGGAATAGAGGATATCGCCGTTCTTTGCAGGGTAGATGAAGTTGACATCCCCCGCGGGGAGGGCGGTATTGTTGTATCGGATGTCTTTGGTCGGATCGCAAGTCCAGCAGGTGTACGCCCAGCGCAGGAATCCGTCGAACCCGAACAGATACCCGATCGCACCCAGCGCGGTCAGTTCATAGAGCTCGCTGTGCAAAACGGAGTTGGGCCGATCGGGGATATTGCAGATATACCACAGGATGCGCTTTTCGGGATCGCGCGCCTTCATCTCATTGAGGAGCGCTTTGTTTTCGCAGCTGCACGGGAAGGATGCCGCAATGTCCGAACACTGTTCTCCGTATGCTTGGATCGCAGAAGTTTTGTCGAGCGCCATTTTGAATCGGATGCCGGGCTCGATCGAACGGAGCAGCCGCACGTTCTCCGCATAGGCATTGAGGTCGGAGGGCTCATCTGCGCCGATGCGCACGAGATGCATGACGCCCGTTTCGCGGAAAAAGTCAAAGAGGGCGCGGATATAGTCTAAGATATCCTTCGAGGAGCGCATATACTTCATGCACCCGTCTGTCTGATCGAAATAGCGGATGAGCACGCGCTCGGGGTGATCTTCGGGCTTTGCGCCGTTGAAGAGGGGCATATTCGTCCAGATGCCCATCAGACCGTAGACGGTGATGTCTCCCGAGATGCCGTACGAAAAGCAAAGGTCGATGTAGCGGCGGAGCGCATCAAACCGGTAGGTGAACCCGTGCTCATCCTTTTTGATGTGAACCATGGAATATTCGAAGAGCGTCGCGGGGTGATCTTTCAACAGATAGCATCCCCAGCCGCTCCACGGACAGTCCCCCGCAACGACGGTGATCGAGCGCTGCCCGAGATCGGCAAGCGTGCCGAGGACCTTTTCAATCTGGGAAAAATGCGCGTCGCTCCAGAGCTCGGTGCCGTACGTCCGCGCGATGTTGCTGTTGTGCTGCCAAAGATCGAGATAGCAGTGCCTGTCCTGCGCGTTCGGCATGAGAAAGTCGTACACGAGGAGGGTGATCTCGCGGGAAAATGAAAGGGTCTCGTCATTTGCGCCGACAGCCGCAAAGATGTTTACGCGGATGCGATAGCTGCCGTGCGCCGCTTCGGCGGGAACGTCTATCTTGACGAACGCGGGAGCATACAGCCCGCCGCCGTAAGTGCGCGGTTCCTCATAGAGCACTTCCGCGCACGCGACCGAATTTTCATCTTCGAGATAATCTTCGGCGTAGACCGTGCAGGGGAAGGGAGCGTCGACTTCGACGCGCAGGCGAAGGAGCCCGAGCTCATAGGAGAGGGCGGGGGAGAGCCCCGGGTTGAGGATGCACCGCTTCCCGTCCGCATCGCACAGGATCTGAAAGACGGCCATATCGTTTTTGGCGCAGAAGATCTTGTCGATCGTCCTCGGAGTGGGGCGGCGGATGTTCCCGCGCGCCTTTTCATATTCGTCCGTGATATAAAATTTCATCATAACCGATAGAGTACGATCATTGCCATGCCCTGCGGCGGCAGTTCGAAGCGGATCGCTGCGCTTTCTTCGTGCAGTTCGACGGGCAGCGTTTCGCGGGTGAGTTCGGAGGCGGCCTCCAAAGTGTGCTGCTGCGCCTGCGTCAGATAGGTGGGGGAGCCGAGCTGCATCCACGTCTCGATAGCATTTGCGTGATGCTTGTCGATGCGGTAAAGGTCGGCTCTCTCCATTATTTTAACCGAACCCGAGCGCAATGTCAACGCAACTTCGCGGGTATCGATCTCGTGCATCAGAGAATGATGGTTGACGGCGACGATCTTGACGGTGTTGTCGCGGTCATCGGGGAAGAGATACACATCGACGGTATCCTCTCTCAGCACGTTTTCATACATTTTTGCGGGCAGTCTGTGGAGCAGTTCAAAGGTGCGGTAGGGCGCTTTTTTGATGCCGTGCATGGTCGAAAGCCCGAACCCGCCGTGGAACTCCACGCTCGCCATGCTCTTTTCCTCCACGATGTCAGAGAACGTCCAATAGGAGCAGCCGTCTACGATACCGATGTTGTCGAGCACCGTCTTAGCGATGAAGGAGGCGCCGAATTCCCCGTCCGTTTGAAGCCCCGCAAGGCTGCTCCATTCGGTATAGAAGAGGGGAAGCCCCTGTGCCTCCTCCTTTGCGCGGCGTGCCATCTCGGTCAGGACGCCGCGGTCGACCTTCTCCCAGATGTCTGCCTGGAAGGTCATGTAGTGCTTCAAAAGCTTATGGATCTTGTCGAGGTCGCTCCTGTCGGTGCTGTTAAATTCTTTTATAAAATTTTTGCTGTCCTCGACGCCGTAGCCGAGCACCACGTCCGTGGGGTAGTGGTGGGTGCTGATAAAGTCGAGCGGAAGGCCGTTCTTATTGCAGAATTCGATCATGTCGGGGATGTGTGCGTTGTTGGACGTCGCAGGGCCGCCGACGCGAAGGCAGGGGTCGATCTCTTTGATCGCCGTCACGGTGATGCGGTAGAGTTCATAATAATCCTGCATCGTACCGCTCCAGAAGCGTCCGCCCGCGAGCCCGTTTTCGCCGTCGAGATTGGGTTCGTTCCAGATCTCGAAATACCAGCTCCTCACTTCATCCCGCCCGTACCGCTCGATCAGGTGCGAAATAAATTGTTTGATGAACCATACCCAGATGTCTTTGTCCCTGGGCGGCGTGATGTTTGCCTTATAGTGGAAGATGGTCTCGTTTCCGCTTTTCAGGCATTCCGGCATGAACCCGATCTCGACGAAGGGCTTCATGCCGATCGAGAGGAGGAAGTCGTAGATGTTGTCGATATTGGCGAACGAGAGCAGATATTCGGATGAAAACAGCGAACGGCTTAGAACGCTCATGTCATCATGGAAGAGACCGTGGAAGCGCAGATAGCGGAACCCGAGCCTGCTGTGCGCTTCTTTCAGCTGGCGGCGGTAGTCTTCCCGCAGCGCGAGTGCGGCATGGCAGCTCCCCACGCTGAATTCCCAGTGTTTGCTGTAATCGACGATCTTCTCGGACAGATCAAAGGAAAAGTTCATGATATGTTCTCCTGCACCAATTTTTGCTTATTGTAAACGAAAAACAAAAGTATGTATGTCATAAAATCCACTAAAATGGTAAAAAGGCTTGAATTTTTTCTCAGATATGATATAATCTTGGCGGAGGGTAAAAATGACGAGTATATTTGGCAATGCGATCACATGGGTCGCAGACCGCAGCGGCGTCCCCGTATGGATCGTGGATGAAGAGGCCGAGATCGTGTATGCTTCGGTGAAAGAGACGTACATCGCCCGCACTCCTTCCTTGAAGAAGTTTTTTTCCGTCTTTGCCCGCGATCGCTCTTTGGTGCCGCAGATCAAGAAATTTTCCGCCAACGAACTTTACGCAAACTTTTCCTTTGAAAAGGACGGCGCGCGGTATTTCGCGGTCATCGGCCCCGCCTATGAACTGCATCCGCTCTCGGGCGGGAAGCGTGGTACGGCTGCCGTGCTCTTTCGCGAGGAGTTCGTCAAGGAGGCGCTCCTGCTGATGCCCGCCGTCCCGCTCGCGGAGTTTTGCCGTTATGTTCAGGTGCTGTATGAGATCGTCGCTCATCGATCCTGCGAGGTGAAGCTGCTGGAAGAGACGGTCAAGAATTATCATCTTCGCGATCTTTTGGACGAACAGCTTGCCGAGACGATCTTTGACATCCGCGAGGAAGAACGCGATACGGCGTATGCGCCCGATGCGGAAAAAAAGCTCTTTGCTCATGTCACCAACGGAGACGTCGAGGCCGTTCAGAATTTCCGTATGCCCCGCGTCAAGGACCCCAATGCCGACGGGAACCGCTCGCAGGAACTCTTTGAAGGGGTGGCGATCGTCACGCTCGCTACTCGTGCCGCCATTGCGGGCGGGCTCGACTATGTCGCTGCGTACAGCCTCAGCGATCTCTATCTCAAACGCCTGAGCCGTGTTTCCGGTCAGAGCGAGCTGGAGGGAATCGTTTCGCAGGTACCGCTGCACTTTGCGCGCAAAGTCAGGGAGTCGCAGGACTTGCAGAAAAAGAAGGTCTCTTCTCCCTATATCCGGCAGGGCATCCAATATATCCGCGCGCATCTGCACGGACGCGTCGCGCTTGAAGACGTGGCACAGGCGGTCGGGCTGGATCCCAAATACTTTTCCCGCCTTTTCGTGACGGTGACGGGGGAACGCTTTTCTTCCTATGTGCAGCGGGAGCGCATCGCCGAAGCGAAGGACTTGCTCGCCAATTCGAGCCGCACCATCATCGATGTGAGCAACAGCCTCGGATTCAGTTCGCAGAGCTATTTCATCAAGGTGTTCAGCGAAGTCGTCGGCGAAACGCCGGGAGAGTTCGTCAAAAAGTACCGTGTGCCGCACGGATGAGGACGTGACGGGTCGGGATGATGAAACGTGGGCGGGGCGTTTGCTGCGGATCTCGGCAGATTTTCTATTTTGGCAAAAATCAGCCGACTTTTTTCTTGACAAACTACTGTTTTTTCGGCTATAATCTGATCGTAATAAAAATTAGCCGAAATGAGGAGGCTGTTATGGCATATATCGTAAGACACATGGAGCAAAAAGTTCTTGATTTGAGCAAGTCTTTTTCTGCTCTGCTTATCACAGGGCCGAGGCAGGGCGGCAAGACGACAATGCTGAAAGAGCTTGCGAAACGTGAAGGGATCGGAAGAAATTATGTTTCGCTGGACGATCTGAATACGCGCGATATGGCAAAAAATGATCCGAAGCTTTTTTTGCAGCTGTACAGACCTCCCGTCATCATCGATGAAGTGCAGTATGCGCCGGAGCTATTCACATACATCAAGATCCATGTGGACGATCATCATATGCCGGGTGCATTTTGGCTTACCGGTTCGCAAATTTACAGGCTCATGCGCGGCGTTCAGGAGTCGCTTGCAGGGCGTGTGGCGCTTCTGCATCTTTCTCCCTTATCGCAGCGGGAGATCACGGGCATGCCTGCAAGGCCTTTTGCCGTCGATTTCGATGCGCTGCTTGCGGAAAGCAAGACGATTCCGCCCGTAAGTATGCCCGAAATGTACGAGCGCATCTGGAAGGGATGTATGCCCGGTCTTTTAAGCGGACAAATGTCAGAGCGTAACATCTTTTATTCGTCCTACATTTCATCATATATCGAACGGGATGTTCGGGAAGTATCGGGTACGATAGACGCACTGAAATTCATTCGCTTCGTGACGGCTGCCGCGGCGCGCTGTTCGCAGCTCGTCAATTATACGGTGCTTGCCGAGGATGCCGACATCAATATCCAATCGGCAAAATCGTGGCTGAACATTCTCGAAACGCTGGGCATTGTGTTCTTGCTGCATCCCTATTCCAACAATGTCTTAAAGCGAACGATCCGCACGCCCAAGCTATATTTTTATGACACAGGGCTCGTCTGTTATCTCACACGATGGTCGTCGGCGGAAGTCGCGGAAAGCGGTGCCATGAGCGGCGCATTGCTTGAAAATTTCACCGTTTCCGAACTTATGAAAAGTTATCAGAATGCAGGACTTTCTCCATATCTCTATTTTTATCGCGACCGCGATGCAAAAGAGATCGACGTCCTTTTAGAGGGGAACGGGAAGCTTTTTCCTCTGGAGATCAAAAAGACGGCAACGCCCGATAAGCGCATCGTGCGCACGTTTGATGTCATCGAAAAGTCACCGCTTGAACGCGGTACGGGCGCTGTACTTTGCATGGCGCAGGAATTTTCCGCCTTTGACCGCGATGATCTGATCGTCCCGATTTGGATGATCTGAAGACTGCCCGCTTCGGCGGGCTTTTTTGGTGAGGATGCGAAAACGCCTGATGCTCGAAGTCATCAGGCTGTTCTTATCTGTGCGACAAATTTTTCATTTCGCAAATTTTATATTTTTCTAATTTTGCGAAGCAAAGAGCCATTCGGCGATGTCGATGATGCGGATGCCTTCCACCTGGCTTTCGGGGTGCTTCGTGCGGGCGACGATCATCTTCGGATAGGCGTCCTTGATGGAGAGCAAGGGAGAAACTTCCCGCTGCAGCGTTTCTGGGCGGGAGATATCGTCGCATACCTGGATATAGGTCTTCACGCCTTCTTTGACAGCGACGAAATCGACTTCTTTCTCGCCGAGCTGCCCGACGTAGACTTCGTATCCGCGGCGCAGCAGCTCGATGGCGACGAGATTTTTATAGAGATGCCCGTAATCGGCGTTTTTCGTGCCGATCGTGGCGTAGCGGAAAGAGAGGTCCGCAAGGTAATATTTTTTATCCGATTCCAGATAGCGCTTGCCCTTGACATCGTACCGTTTCAAGGGGTAGAACAGAAAGCTGCGGCAGAGATATTCTACATAAGCGCCGCACGTCTTATCGTTCGTCTTATAGGTGTTGGAGGTGAGCGTGTTTGCGATCTTACGGATAGACGTCTTGCTACCGATATTGTCCATCAGAAAATCGGCGATCATGTTCAGCAGACCTTCGTTTTCGATTCTGAATTTGGTGACGATGTCCTTCGTGATGGTCGTGCGGACGATGCCCGCAAGGTATTTCCTTGCGTCTCTTTGATCTTTGTAGAGATATGAGCCCGACATCCCGCCCTCGATCACATAGCGGTCGAACGCCGCTTGAATATCGTTCTCGGGATAATACAGGAGATATTCGTGGAAGGAGAAGGGGAACATTGCGATCTCAAAGACGCGGCCGCCGAGCAGGGTGGCGAGGTCGCTGGAAAGGAGGAAGGCGTTGGAGCCGGTCAGATAGATATCGAAGCGCTCTTCCTCGTACAGGCTGTTGATGACGGTCTCAAATCCGTCGCAAAGCTGCACCTCGTCGATGAAGAGGTAATTTGTGACGTTTTCTCGGTAGTGCTCGTCGATATAGCGGTAGAGAGCGTCCCCCGCTTTCAGAGCCTCAAACTGTTTGAGATTGAGCTTGATGCGGACGATGTTCTTGGGCGCGCCGTCTTTTTCTAAAAGAGAAATAAAAGCGTCCATCAGCTTTGATTTTCCTGAGCGCCGCACGCCTGTGATGACTTTGATATCGGGCGTTGAGACAACGTTTTGAAGCTGTTTCAGATAGGATGTCCTTTCGATGAGTTTCATGGTTTCACCTCGGCAACAGTATAACTCATTTCGCATTTTTTGTCAAATGCAAAATTTGCGAAATAAGAATGGTGCCTGCCTGACGGCGGGCTTTTTTGGTGGAAAAATTGCCACTTTTATGCCCAAATGTAATAGAAATGAAAAGAGAGCGGTGATATAATGTCGCCTGAAGGAGGAAACATATGGACGACATCAAAGCTTTGACCCAAAAAATGACCCTTGAAGAGAAGGCGGGGCTGTGCTCTGGGAGCGACTTCTGGCACACGAAGGCCGTGGAGCGGCTCTCGATCCCCTCTCTGATGATGAGCGACGGCCCTCACGGCTTAAGGAAGCAGGAGGAAGGGGCAGATCATCTCGGCATCCACGATAGCATCAAGGCGGTGTGCTTCCCGGCTGCCTGTGCGACGGCGTGCTCCTTCGACCGCACGCTCCTGTACGAGATGGGGAGCGCGCTCGGAAAAGAGTGCCGCGCGGAGGGCGTCGCCGTGCTGTTGGGGCCTGCCGTCAATATCAAGCGTTCGCCGCTGTGCGGGCGAAATTTTGAATACTTTTCCGAAGATCCTTTTCTTGCGGGCGAGCTCGCCTGCGCCTTCGTGCAGGGCGTGCAGGGCGAGGGAGCGGGGGTGAGCGTTAAGCATTTTGCCGCAAACAATCAGGAAATGCGCAGGATGTCCGTCTCCTCCGAAGTGAGCGAGCGGGCGCTGCGGGAGATCTACTTCCCTGCGTTTGAGAAGGTCGTAAAAGACGCAAAGCCCGCGACCGTGATGTGCTCTTACAACAAGCTCAGCGGGGTGTATGCCTCGGAAAACGAGTGGCTTCTGACGGACGTCCTCCGCAAGGAGTGGGGGTTCGGCGGCTTTGTCGTGAGCGATTGGTATGCCGTCTCCGACCGCGTGAAGGGCTTAAAAGCCGGGCTCGACCTCGAGATGCCGGGCGGCGACGAGGAGAACGATAAAAAGATCGTGGCGGCAGTGAGAAGCGGCGAACTTTCCGAAGAAGTGCTCGATGAGGCAGTGGAGCGTATTCTGCGCGTCATTCTGCCGCTTTCGAAGGAGCGGACGGCGCCCTTTGAGCGTGAATGCGATCATAAGAAAGCGGTCTCCATTGCAGTGGAGTGTGCCGTGCTCTTAAAGAACGAGGGCGCGCTGCCGCTTACGCTCGGGGAAGACGTGCTCTTCGTGGGCGAATTTGCTGAAAGACCGCGCTTTCAGGGCGGCGGGAGTTCGCATATCAACGCCTGGCGGGCGGAAGGAGCTCTCGCGTTTGCAGAGGGCGTGCGTTATGTGCGTGGGTTCGGCACGGATGGCGAGGGAACGGAAGAGGACATGAAAGAAGCGCTTGCCGCTGCGAAGGAGGCAAAGACTGTCGTCGTCTTTGCGGGGCTTCCCGACCGCTATGAGTCGGAAGGCTACGACCGCACGCATATGCGGCTGCCCGAGGCGGAAAACCGTCTCATCGACGCGCTGTGCGAGGCGGGGAAAAAGGTCGTCGTGGTGCTCCATAACGGCTCTCCCGTCGAGATGCCGTGGATCGGGAAGGTCGATGCCGTGCTCGAGTTGTATCTTGCGGGCGAGGGAGCGGGGGAGGCTGCGGTGCGCCTTCTGACGGGAGAGGAGAACCCTTCGGGAAAGCTTGCAGAGAGCTTCCCGCTCCGCCTCGAGGATACGCCTTCCTACCTCAACTTTCCCGGGGACAGAGAGCGCGTCAGGTATGCGGAGGACGTCTTTGTCGGCTACCGATACTTTGACAGCAAGAAAGAGGAGGTGCTCTTCCCGTTCGGGCATGGGCTCTCCTATACGACGTTTGAATACTCCGATCTCAAACTTTCTTCTAATGAATGGCGGGAGGGGGAGCGCCTTATTGTGACGCTCACCGTCACCAACACGGGAGCGAGAGCGGGGAAAGAAGTTGTTGAGCTGTATGTCGCCGACCAAAGCGGCGAAGCCGTGCGTCCCGTGCATGAGTTAAAGGGCTTTGAAAAGGTCGCCCTTCAGCCCGGGGAGAGCAAACAAGTCAAGTTTGAACTTGGCGGGCGCGCGTTCGCCTATTTTGACGAAAAAACGCATGGCTGGCGCGTGCCGAACGGAAAATTTGTGGTCGAAGCGGGCGCTTCTTCGCGCGATCTCCGCCTCTTTGCGGAAGTTGCAGTGCACGGAAGGGCGGTTGCCTTCCGCGTGGACGGCGATACGACGGTGGAGCAGCTCTTCTCTCACCCCGCAACGCGCGCCGTCATGCAGGGGCTTTTGAAGAAGTTCCGCCCGGGGAGCTCGGACGATAAGCTGGGCGATACCGACCGCGAGATGATGCGTGCTGCCTATTTGCAGGCGCCTCTCAGGACGGTGCGGCTCGCCCTCAACATGACGATGGAACAGTACGAAGGGCTCTTAAATGCCCTCAACGGAGCGTTCGAAGGATGACGCTTTCAAAGCTTTTGCGCCGCATCGGACTGCCCGAAGAGGCGGCGGAGGGCGTTCTCGGGTTTATGGAGCGCGGTTTGGAAGGGGCAGAACCGCTTGTTGCCGCTCTCACGCACCCCCTGAAAGCCGAACGCGCCGAACGCGAGCTTGAAGAGAGGCTGCGTGAGGAGAAATGGGGCGAGCTCGCCTGCCTGCTCCTCGCCGCGGCAGGGGTGCATGAAGAATATGTGCGCCTCGGCATCCCCGAAAAGGTCTACGAGGATACGATGCGCTGCTTTACGCGTTTTGTGAAGGAGCATCGCGCGCTCACGGGCGAATGGGGCTTTGACCGCGGCTGGTGGGCATGGCGGGCGGCTTGCTTGCGGCTCTTCCGCATCGGTGCGCTCGAATATGAGCCGATCTTGGGGGAGAAGCGCGTGCTGTCGCTGCATATCCCCTCCGATGCGAGCCTTGAGCTTGAGGCGTGCCGCTCCTCGCATGAGGAGGCGCGGGCGTTTTTTACGGCGCAATTTCCCGCCTATGCGCGGGCGCCCGTCATGTGCAGCTCGTAGCTGCTGTACCCCGCCCTCAAAGAACTTTTGGGGAAGGAGAGCAACATTGTGCGCTTTCAGTCGCTCTTTGACCTCGTGTGCGTGGACGATGAGGATCGTTCGTACCGCGCCTTTGTGTTCCGCCGCACGGACGAGAACACGGAAACTTATCCCGAAAAGACGACTTTGCAGCGGCGGCTCAAAGAGCATCTTATGCGGGGCGGGCGCATGGGCGCTGCCCTCGGCATCCGGAAGGAGGAAACATCATGAAAGTATTACAGTATGACATCGGAGAAAACGGAGCGAAACTCACCTGTTATGTGCAGGATGCCTCGCCTGCGATCGACGCATCGGCACGGCGGCCGGCCGTCCTGATCTTTCCGGGCGGCGGATATGAATTTGTGTCCGATGCGGAGAAGGAGTGCGTCGCGCTTGCCTACGGCGCGGAGGGATTTCAGAGCTTTACGCTGGAATATTCCGTCAAGGAGAAGGGGGTGTTCCCCGTCCCGCAGCGCGAAGCTTTTGCGGCGATCGCATTTTTGCGCGGCCACGCGGAACAGCTTCTCATCGACCCGCACCGCCTTGCCGTCGTCGGCTTTTCGGCGGGCGGTCATCTTGCAGCAAGCTGCGGCGTCTTCTGGGACGACGCGTGCGTCAATTTGCAGCCGGACAGACGCGGATGCCGTCCCGATGCGCTTGTGCTCGTCTATCCCTGCATCACGGCGGGGGAATACGCCTATCTCGGGATCGTCGGCGTGCATGGGAAGGGAACGGCTTTTCCCGAACGGCTGAGCCTTGAACATTATGTCACGAAAGAGACGCCGCCCGCCTTTCTCTGCCATACCTCTGCCGATACCTGCGTGCATCCCTCAACTCGCTGCTGTTTGCCTCGGCGCTTGCAAAGGCAGGCGTTCCGTACGAACTGCATATCTATAAGGACGGCCCGCACGGCATGAGCCTCGCGACGAGAGCGGTCTCATCGCCCTATCTGAAGACGTTTGACGAAGGCATCCAAAGGGCGGTGCGCGATGCCTGTAAGAGATTTTCCGATTGGTTCGAAAAGAGCGTCGCGTTCCTGCGGCTCATCTTCGATGCTCCCGCCGATCGAGCGGGCGATCCCTTTTGATCCTGTTTGCGAAAGAGGGCGGGAGGGAGCGATCGTGAATGCAAAAGAGAGACAAAAAACGCAGTTGCCTGCGTTTCAGTCTCTCTTTTTTCGTACTCTGTCGGTGCGGTAGAGGATGCCGTGGTCGGTGTACTCCTTCGGATAGACGCGCACGCGCGGCAGAAGGGTGTTTTTTTGTTCGCGGACAAGGCGGTGCGCCGTTTCGATGAGTTTTTTCATGAGAGCGGGATCCTGTGGTTCTCTGTCGTGGGCGGAGTACAGCGTATATTCGCCGAGGAAGGGGCGGATGCGTTCGGCGTTTTCCGCCCATTCCGAAACGCTCAGTGCGCCCGGAAGGAAGAGCCAGAGCGCCCTACAAAGATCGTCTCCCGTAAAGAGGAGCTTTTCCGCTCTGCAAAGGAACATCATGCCGTCCTTCGTGTGCCCCGGAACGCGGATGCACTCGACCGTCCTTCCGCCGAGGTCAAAGCGTTCTTCTCCCTTCAGGGGAAGATACTTCGTGCGGTATTTTCCCTTCCGGATGGCGCTTCGCTTTGTGCGATAAGTTTTTTGCGTGGCTTTGGAGAACATCATCCGCCGCATGAAGAGGGAGCCATAAAAGCGGGCGAGCCCGAATTCCTCCTGCGGCAGACAGAGCGTTTTGAATGCGCCGCGCCCGCCGATATGGTCGGGGTGTGCGTGCGTTGCGGCTGCCGTGACGGGGAGCGGGGTGAGCGCTGCGGCAAACTCTGCAAGGTCGCCGAACCCTGTTCCCGTGTCGATGAGGAGGGCGCGCTCGCTTCCCGCGACGAGATAGCAGAATACGCCGTATTCCTCGATCTGCCAGATGTTGTCAAAAATCTCTCTTGCTTGGAATATCGTTTGTTTCATGCCATCAATTATAGGGGGTTTTTCCGCGCAGTCTATCATTTTTTCTTGATTTTATGGCAATTCTTGTGATTTATGAAAAAATATTTCTTGGGAAATAGTTGCTATTTTACTATATCTCGTGGAATTTTTAATATAAAAAAATCTTGCCTTGCGCTACAATAATGCCAGCTTGAAGGAGCCTTCACAAATTCAAATCCAGGAGGAAATGTATGAGAAAGAGGTTGAAATGGGCGGTCCTTTCCTTGGTGATGGTCGTTGCGTTCTGCGCGGCGGCATTCGCGGGGTGTACGGAGAAACAGGAGAACAAACCCTACTTTGAAAAGGAGACCGTCTTTCACGTCGATCTTTCTATGAGTACCGCGATCGGCCCTTTGGGGACGCTTTGTGAACCCGGAACGCTGACGTTCCGCCCCGACGGCACGGCATCGATGGACATCCCGTTCACCGACGCCGCGATCGTCATGATGGATACCATCCTCGGTTATCGCATCGAAACGTTCAAGCATGAAGACACCTATGAACTCAACGAGGACAAGACGGAGATCACCTATCATTCTTCGCGTGAGTCGCTCAGCGCCGAGCCCATCATCCTTGCGATCGAGACGCTCTCGGACGGCAGCATGAAGTTTGAGTTCGACATCGGCAATGCCATTCCGGATACCGTCCTTTACTTCTACAGCAATGAGGACATGATGCCGGAATACGATCCCGACGGCGGTTCGGAAGAGCCAGAACCCGAGCCGGAACCCGAGCCCGAGACCTTTGACGTCTCGTTCAGCGCGGGAGAGGGCTTCGTCTTCGAGGAAGGCTTCGCGCTTCCCGAAACGCAGAGCTATGAAGAGGCGACCGAGATCACCCTTCCCGAAGCCAAGTTCTCGAAAGAGGACAATGTGTTCCGCGGCTGGGCTGCCAACGGGATGCCCTATGAAGAGGGCGGGAAGTTCATCTATCAGCCCGGGGAGACGGTCACGATCGACCGCAACGTGAATTTCGTCGCCGTCTGGTCGGATACGCTCACGGTCACGTTCGTCAAGGGCGACGACGGCAAGACTTCTTCGACGACGGGAGATATGGTCTTCTATGTCGAATACAACTCCTTCTTCTATCTGCCCGCCAATTCGTATGCCTACAAAGACTATTCGAAGGGCTTCGCGGGTTGGACGGACGGCGCAACGACCAAACAGCCCGGGGATATGTATAAGGTGACTTCCGATGTCACGTTCGAGCCCGTCTGGGCAGAATACGTCGCGATCACGTTCAAGGCAAATGAGGCGGATGAGGGCGGCGTCGTCATCGAAGCGCCTCTCGGTTCGGACGTCACGCTCCCGAACGCATCCTTCCTGCAGGACGACAAGGGCTTTGCAGGCTGGCTGGAAGTGGGCGGCAGCTCTTCGGCAAAGAAGCCGGGTACGGTCGTGACGGCGAAGGAAGGCCTTACGTTCGTTGCGAAGTATGCAGACAGAGTGACGATCACTTTTGAAAAGAACGGCGAGGACGTGCAGGGAGATGCCCCTGCGGCATTGACGGTCGGGAATGGCCTCTACTTTGTCTTCCCCGAATGCAAGCTCACCCGCGAGGGATACGTCTTCAACGGCTGGGGAACGAGTGCAACGTCTTCCTCCGGCAGCCAGCCCGGACAGAGGACATACAAGACGAAGGATAGGACGTATTACGCAGTCTGGATGGCAGAGCGCACCGTCTCCTTCGATACGGGCATTGCAGATAAGACGATCGACTCCCTGAAACAGGGCGAGAAGATGAAGATCACCCTCCCCGAAATGCCCTACGAAAACGGCGATAAGCTGTTTGACGGCTGGACGGACGGGAACAAGATCTATGCGGCGGGCGCCTCCTATACCGTTCCTGCGGGCGGGGATACCGAGCTCAAAGCCGTCTGGCGCGATCTGATCACCGTGAAGTTTGCAGGCGGCGAAGGCGCGACGGGTACGGTCGAGGATATCGAAGCATACGAAACCAAGACAATCACGTTCCCTGTCAACGACTATGTGATGTCGGGCAAGATCTTCGGCGGCTGGTCGGACGGCACGAACACCTATATGCCCGGCGATACCTATACGGTCGCGGAGCAGGAGGGCAGCGAACTGACGTTTACGGCCGTGTGGAACGAGGGTACGCCCTATGCCGACTACACCGTCACCTTCCGTGCGGGGCAGACTTCCGAAGAGGTCTACGTCGATGCGGATGGCGCGAGTGTCACGCTCAATAACTTCTTCCCGAGCGGGTCGATGACCGAACTTGTCCTCCGCCCCGACCTTACGGCAGATTTCGTCGTAAAGTCCACGCTTGCAGAGAAAGATTTCACGGCGCACAACACGGCGGGCAGCCTCGGGCTCACGCTCGAACAGTTCCAGGAGAACTTCACTTACGATAAGCAGAATATTTCCTACGACTACGATGCGGAGAGCAATACCGTCACGCTCAACCTCGGCGGCGGGGAAACGCTGCAATTGAACTTGACAAAGGCCGCCAAAAACGATAAAATCGGTTATGACAATGTTCAGTTCGAGCTTCCTCTGAAGCACAAGATCGGCAAGGTGGAAAAACTCACGTTTGCCGCGATCGACGGGGAACCTCACTATCTCGCAGAAGAGACCGTCTTCACGGGCAAGATCCCGGACAGCGTGTCTATGGTCGGCGGGGCGACTGCTACGCTCACGGTCAAACCGGACGGAACGGGTACCTTAAAGGTCTCCTTCTTCGGCCTCAACTTTACCCATATGTTCACCGCAGATTACAAGACGGTCATCTGGATGGGCGATGAGGGCGACAGGCTGGAAGGCATCGTCGGCGAGACGGCAGAGGGCAAGATGACGATCACGGTCAGCCTGATGGGCGGCTCGATCACCATGACGGAAGAGTAAACTTTTTGAGGATACAGTATGAAGAAACGTTTGGCAAGTATCTTGCTGGCGTGCGCCGTAGGCGCGGGCACTGCGCTCGCGCTTGCGGGGTGCGTCGAACAGCGCGATTATGATTTCAGCATCTGGGTGCCCTTTAAGAGCAATGCGGTAGGGCAGTACGATGAGCATATCGTCTTTCAGAAGCTCGAAGAGCTGACGGGCCTCAAAGTCAAGTTCGTTCATGACGATCTGACGAACGTGAACAACGTGTTTGCGCGCGGGACGTACTGCGACGTCATGATCTTAAACGATTCCTATCCCAATTTCACGGGAACGTATCCGGGCGGCATTGAAAAGGGCATCGCGGACGGAAAGATCGTCGATATCAGCGACCGGATGGAGGAGCACGCTCCCAACTATTCTGCGCTCGTTGCCTCCGATCCCGCGGTCAAGCAGGGAACGGTGCTCGACGACGGAAGGCTCACCGCCTTTTATGAAGTCGCCAACAAGGAGTCGGACAGCTGGTACGGCTATATGATGCGCGAAGACTGGCTCAAAGAGATCGGCTATACGGTGGACGGGAGCAAGACGGGAGAAGTCAAGATCCCTCAGACGTATGCCGATTGGGAGGAGGTCTTGCAGGGCTTCAAGGATGCGGGACTGAGCAGTACGCCCTTCTTCCTGTATTCGCAGGGCGTCGATCCTTTCAATGCCATCAGCGCGGGTTACGGCGTCACCTTCGACTTCCAGCTCGATTCGACGGGGAAGGTCAACTACGGCCCCTACATGGAGGAATTCGAGGACTATCTTTCCATGATGAATTCCTGGTACGAAAAGGGCTTCATCAGCAAGGAGTATGCGGCTTCCAAAGAGTATGTTCCCATTACCGATGCGGTCGGCGGAACGAATACCGACGGCTCCTACAAGGAGGCGAAGTACGGCGCGTTCACGCAGATGTATATCTATATGACGCAGTACGAGGAGACTGCAAAGGCGCTCGGCAATGAAGAGTACTCGCTCGTTGCCGTTCCCAATCCCAAGCAGAATGCGGAAGACGAGATCCATATCCGCCAGAAGGCGTCGAGGACGGGCAACTATGCGGTCATCACCGATAAGTGCCCCGACGACATGATCGATAAGGTCATCGAATGGTTCGACTATCTTTACTCGGCGGAGGGCAGCCTCCTCATGAGTTACGGGATCGAGGGCGATACCTATACGCTTGACGAGAACGGCAATGCGCACTATACCGAAAAGGTGACGGAGAGTGAGACGCTTTCGCCTTCCGATGTCGTCAAGAAGTACTCCGTTCAGGGCTTCCCCTGCTTCTACGATATCGACCGCGAGAAGCAGGTCACGAACGAGAAGGAGCAGTCCGCCATGAAGACATGGACGGAGGGCTGCGATGCCGATTGGGTGCTTCCCCTGACGAGCCTGACCGCGGAAGAGGGGAGCGAGTATGCCGACACGATGGACGAGATCGAGGATGTCGTGCTGGACTATATCTTTGATTACATCACGGGTGCGGAGCATTCTACGTTTGCGGAGTTCCGTGCGGAGCTCGAAGAGCTCGGGATCAAAGAGATGATCTCAATGAAACAATCGTCGCTCGATCGGTACAACGCTCGGTTGTCCAAATAAGAGCATAAGGATCGGCGGCGCAAACGTGCGCCGCCGATACATTTTGGAGGGATCGTTATGCAAAGTGAAAAAGAACTTGCGGCCGTCTCTGTGGCCGCTGCGCCTCCCGGGAAGGGGAAAGGCGGCCGTGAAAATATCCTGAAGAAGGATCTTAAAAAGAATTGGCCGCTCTATCTGCTCGTCCTGCCTGCATTGCTGTTCTTTATCGTGTTCTGCTATTTCCCGATGTTCGGCATCATAATGGGTTTTCAGAACTTCGACATGGGGAAGGGGTTCTTCGGCAGCCCGTGGGCAGATAATTTCGGGTTCGAGCACTTTATCCGCTTCTTTCACGATAAAGATTTCTGGATGCTGTTTTGGAATACGCTCATCTACGGGGCGCTCAGCCTTGTGTTTGTATTCCCTGCGCCCGTCTGCCTCGGCCTCATGATCCATTCCGTCAAGCGGCCGTGGTACAGGCGGCTTATTTTGACCTGCGTCTATCTTCCCTATTTCATCTCCGTCGTCGTGACCTGCACGATCATCCAGCAGCTCGCTTCGGATACGGGCGTCTTTACGGAGCTGTTCCGCAGCCTCGGGCTTGCGGGGGAGGATACCGGCATTGTCAACGATCCGAGGTTTTTTCGCTGGATCATCGTCGTGAGCGATATCTGGCAGACCATCGGGTTCAACAGCATCATCTATATCGCGGCGCTCGGCGGCATCGACGAAAGCCTGTATGAGGCGGCGGAACTCGACGGCGCGGGCAGATGGGCTAAGATCTGGCACATCTCGCTCCCCGGGATCCTGCCCACGATCATGATGCTGCTCATCATGAAGGTCGGCACCATGCTGAACGTCGGATATGAAAAATTGTATCTGCTCAAAAACCGCTACAACGAGGACGTCGCAGAGACGATCTCCGTCTACGTCTATGAAAAGGGCGCGCTCGGCGCGGGCGCATGGAGCTATACGACGGCGATCGGGTTTTTCAATTCGGTGCTGAGTTTTGCCCTGCTCCTCGGCGCGAATTGGGTGAGCAAAAAACTGACAAAGAGCGGGATCTTATAAGGAGGAGAACATGGAAAAGAAGATCAGAAGAAAGCATTCGCCGTCCAATATTGCGATCGGCGCCGTCCTATATCTCCTTCTTGCGGTCGCTGCTCTCCTGTGCGTGCTGCCCATGTGGCACGTGCTGATAGGCTCTTTCAGCGATACGCTCAAATTCGGTACCTACGAAGGGTTCTTGCTCTTCCCGATCGGCGGAGAGTTCAAAGCAGATTCCTATCGCTACCTCTTTACGCACGAATATCTGTGGCGCAGCATCGGGAACGCCGTCTTCTATACGGCGGCATCCGTTGCGCTCGGGCTCGTCATCAGCATCATGGCGGCATATGCGCTCACGCGCAAGAACGTCCTCTTCCGCCGTCCGCTCATGCTCATCATCGTGATCACGATGTTCTTCAACGGCGGGCTCATTCCTTTTTACATGGTCGTCAATCAGCTCGGGCTGGTCGATACTCCCTGGTCGCTCATCATCCCGAGCTGCTGCAACGCCATCAATATCATCATGCTCAGCAACGGATTTTTGGGGATCCCCGATGCGATCTTCGAGGCGGCGGAGCTTGACGGCGCGGGGGCGTTCCGTACCCTGTTCTACATTGCGGCGCCGCTCTGCGTGCCGTTCATCGTGGTGATCGTGCTCTTCAACGGGGTCGCGCAGTGGAATTCCTGGGCGAATGCGAGTATGTTCATCTCGACGGCCAGGCAGGATCTTTATCCGCTCCAGCTCGTCCTTCGCGACCTTCTGATGTCGAGCATCTCCGATATGGGGCTGGATATCCCTTCGGGTTCGGGCTCTGCCGAAGTCTACGCGCCCGGCATCCGCATGGCCTGCGTCATCATTGCGAGCCTCACGCTCCTCATCACTTATCCCTTCCTTCAGAAGTATTTTGAGAAGGGGATGATCATCGGCAGCGTGAAAGGTTGATCGCATATGGATGCTGTATTCGATATGGTCGAGATTGCCGAACGCTTTTGCCTTCGGGGAAGGTTTATCGGGTGTATTCGTTACGGGGAAGGGCATATCAACGATACCTTCAAAGTGACGACAAAGGAGGGCGGCCGCGAGGTGCATTACATCTTGCAGCGCATCAACGACCGCCTTTTTTCCGATGTTGCAAAGCTCATGCACAACATCGAGCTTGTGACGGAGTTCTGCCAAAGGAGCGTTGAAAAGCGCGGCGGGGATCCCCTGCGGGAGTGCCTGACGCTCGTGCGCACGAAGGCGGGGAAGGCGTACTATTCGGACGGAAAGAACTATTTCCGGATGTACGTTTTCATCGAGGATGCGACGAGCTATCAGAGCGTGCGCGACAAGCAGGATTTTTACGAGAGCGCGGTGGCGTTCGGGAATTTCGCCAATCTTTTGGCGGAGTTCGACGCCTCGCAGCTGTATGAGGTGCTGCCCGATTTTCATAACACGCGCAAGCGGTATTCGAACTTCGAGGCCGCGGTGCAAAAGGATGCGTGCGGCAGGGCGAAGGAAGTGGAAGCAGAGATCGCATGGGTGAGGGCGCACAGCGATCTATGCGGGAAGCTCGTGGACGCGATCGAAAGGAAGGAGATCCCGCTGCGTGTGACGCACAACGACACCAAGCTCAACAACGTGATGCTGGATAACGCGACGGGGAAAGCGCTTGCGGTGATCGATCTGGATACGGTCATGCCGGGAAGTTTGTGCTACGACTTCGGGGACAGCATCCGCTTCGGGTGCAATTCCGCGGCGGAGGACGAGCCCGACCTTTCAAAGGTGCATTTCGTGTTAGATCTGTACAAGACGTATTTGAGTGGGTATCTTTCGGCGGTGGGCAGCGGGATCACGGCAAAGGAGAAGGAACTTCTCCCGTGGGGCGCTGTGCTCATGACGTACGAATGCGGGATGCGGTTTTTAACGGACTATCTCGAAGGGGATACCTACTTCAGGACGCACCGCAAAGGGCACAATCTCGACCGTGCGCACACGCAGTTCCGGCTGGTAGACGAAATGCTCGGCTGCTTTGAAAAAATGCAGGAAGCTGTGAAATGAAGCTCGAAGAAAACAAGCTGTATCTCCTCAGAGAGAATGAGACGGGCGCGGAGAACGAAGAATGTTCCTTCCGGTGTCGGTTCGGCGAGCGGGAGGCGGAGTTCTATTTTGACGTGAAAGATGAGGACATCATCAGTCCGTTCCAAAAGGACAACGAGGACATCTGGGAGGGGGATGCAGTTGAAGTGTTCCTCTCACCGGACGGCCGAAAGTCGCACTATTACGAGCTGGAAGTCTCGCCCTGCGGTGTACGGTTTTGGGGAGAGATCACGGTGTCGGAAGGGGAACGGAAGCTGAAGAAACAGCCTCCTCCGTTTTCGGCCGAAGCGGAGCGTACGGACGACGGCTATCGCGTAAAGATCGTTCTGCCGCTTGCGGCGCTTTGCGGGTCGGATCGGGAGGAGCTGCGCCTGAACGCGTTCCGTCTCGACAGGAAGTTGACGGGGGAGCAGCGTCTGTATGCGCTCGCGCCGACGTATTGCCCGACATTTCACAGGCCGGAGTATTTCATGAAAATGCAGGAGCAGAAGCAATGAAGATCGTTATAACAGAAGATTACGAGGAACTCTCGCGCAGCGGGGCGCAGTCGATCTTAGACGTTGTCAGGCAGACCCCGCAGGCGGTGCTGGGACTTGCGACGGGCACGACGCCTTTGGGGCTGTACGCGCGTCTCATCGCGGACCGCAAGGAGAACGGCACGGACTATTCGCAGATCCGCACGGTCAATCTGGACGAATATCAGGGATTGCCCGCATCGCACCCGCAGAGTTATGCCTATTTCATGCGCAAAAATCTGTTTGACGGGCTGGGGATGGATCCCGAACATACCAACATCGAGAACGGCATGGCGGAGGACGAGGAAGCGGAGTGCGCGCGGTACGATAAACTGTTGGAGGAACTCCCGCGGGACATCCAGCTTTTGGGGCTGGGCAGCAACGGTCACATCGCGTTCAACGAGCCGGGCACGTCGTTTTCAAGCGGCACGCACGTCGTCACGCTTGCGGAGAGCACGGTCAGGGACAACGCACGGCTGTTTTCCGACATCTCGGAAGTGCCGAGGAAGGCGTTCACGATGGGGATCAGACAGATCATGCAGGCGAAGAAGATATTGATCTTGGCGAGCGGAGCGAACAAGACGGACGCCGTATATAAGATGGTGAAGGGCGCAGTGACGGAACAAGTTCCCGCATCGGTATTGCAGCTGCACCCCGATTGTACGCTCATAGCCGACAGGGAGGCGGCAGGAAAGATATGAAAATGTATATCCCGGATGAAAAGGAAGAAGAAGAGGGCGTAACGCGGACGACGCACCTTGCGATCTCGGCGCATGAGGACGACATCGAGTTCATGGCGTATGCGCCCATAGCGGAGTGCTTCGGAAGCAAGGACAAGTGGTTCGGCGCCATCGTGGTGACGGACGGAGCGGGCAGCCCGAGAAGCGGCCTCTACGCCGATTATACGGACGAAGAGATGAAGAACGTGCGCGTCGTCGAGCAGAAGAAGGCGGCGTTCGTCGGGGAGTACAGTTTCCTCGCCCTTCTCGGCCATCCGTCGAAGGAAGTGAAAGCGGGGGAGGGGGCGATCGTTGAAGAGCTCGCCGGGCTCATCCGGAGAGCGCACCCGAGCTGTCTCTATACGCACAATTTGGCGGACAAGCACGAGACGCACGTTGCGACGGCGCTCAGGGTCATCGCTGCGCTGCGGCTGTTAAGCCCCGAAGAACGTCCGAAGAAGGTGTACGGCTGCGAAGTGTGGAGAGACTTGGATTGGCTCCCGGACGAGGAGAAGGTGTATCTCGACTGCGGGGGGCATCCCAACCTCATGCGCGCGCTTTCGGCGGTGTTCGACAGCCAGATCGCGGGCGGGAAGCGCTACGACTTAGCGGCAGAGGGGAGGCGTCTCGCGAACGCGACATTCTCCGCAAGCCACGCGTGCGACACCTACACGGCGCTCAACTATGCGATGGACTTAACGCCGCTCATGGATGAAACTGTGGACATTGCGGACTACATCACAGCCGCCATTGAGCGCTTCAAAACGCAAGTCAAGGAGAATATCGCAAAGTTTTGATAAAAAACCTTATTTGATCTTTCCCGGCTATGTTTCCGGGCTCTTTACATCTCGAAAGGATCTCTCCTTTGGAGGTGTTTTCTTTTTGCGGAAAAAGAGCGGTCACGCGTCGTCAATGAGAGGAATTTGGAAAAAGATAAAACAATTATGCTTGAAATAAAACGATCGTGCAAGACTTTCGCGAGATGTATTTGATATAATAGTTCCAGAACGAAGGTGTACTGTTCCCTTACAGTATATAAGAGGAGAAAAATATGAAAGCAGTAAGACTCAAGACGGAATATTTGTTCGATCCCGTCGGCATCGACATCCAAAACCCCCGCCTTTTCTGGAACTGTGAGGGCGGTAAGACGCAGACCGCCTACCGCATCGCTGCCGAAAGCGGCGGCAAGACGGTGTGGGACAGCGGGAAGGTTGCCTCTTCCTCGATGCGGGCGGTGTATCCCGAACAGCTCGTCTCCCGTCAGCGCGTTGTGTGGAAGGTCAAACTCTGGGATGAAGAGGGGAAGGAAGGGGAGTGGTCGGAAGAAGCCTCCTTCGAGATGGGACTCTTGTCGCCCTCCGATTTTTCCGCCAAGTGGATCGCGGGGAATTATACGGTGGATGCTTCCAAGCGCTATCCCGTGGACTGCTTCCTGCGCAGGTTTTCGGCGGAAAACATCGTCAAGGCGCGGCTGTATTCGACCGCCTGCGGCATATATGAAGTGAAGCTCAACGGGCAGAAGGCGGGAAGTTTCTGCCTCGCGCCGGGGCATACCGATTATAAAAAGCGCATCCAATATCAGACGGCGGATGTGACGGCGCTTCTCAATAACGGGGAAAATGTCCTCACCTGCGAGCTGGCAGACGGCTGGTACCGCGGCAGCTGCGGCGCGTGGGGGCTTCTGAATGAGTACGGCATCGAAACAAAGCTCTTTGTGCAGCTTGAACTCTTCGATCAGAGCGGAAAGGTGACGAAGATCATTTCGGACGGGAACTGGGCGTGGTCGAACGACGGGCCCATCCGCTTTGCCGACAATAAGGACGGCGAAATTTGCGACGCCCGCAAAACGCCGAGCTTTTCGGGGAAAGCCAAAGTTACGTCCTGCCCCGTGCTTCCGACCGCTTCCGATAACGTACTTTTGGAAGAGCACGAGCGGCTCAAAGCCGTTCAGGTCATCACGACGCCTTCGGGGAAGAAGGTGCTCGACTTCGGGCAGAATATCGCAGGGTATATCGAATTCCGCCTCAATGCGAAGGCGGGGCAGAAACTCAGGCTCCGCTTCGGCGAGATGTTTGACGAAGAGGGCGAATTCACGCAGAAGAACATCCAATGCGTCAAAAAGGAGCGCAAGACCCCCTTGCAGCAGATCGAATATACCTGCCGCGAGGGCGTGAACGAATATAAGACCAAGTTCGCGATCTTCGGGTTCCAATATGCGCTCGTCGAGGGGGATGCGCCCTGGAAGGAGGAGGACTTCACCGCGATCGCCGTCTATTCTTCCATGGAGAGCACGGTCGCGTTCGAAAGCTCCAATGCACTCCTCAATAAGTTCGTCGAAAATACCCGCTGGTCGGCAAAGAACAACCATGCGGATATTCCCACCGACTGCCCGACGCGCGAGCGCCACGGCTGGACGGGGGATGCGCAGATCTTTGTTCGGACGGCGAGCTATTTCTTCGATTACGACGCGATGGCGCGCAAGTACATAACCGATATGCAGAACGGGCAGAAGAAGAACGGCTGTTACCGTCAGATCACGCCGCCCGGCGGCGTCGACCGTTACATGAACGCGATGGACGGTTCGGCGGGCTGGTCGGATGCGGGCGTGTTCCTGCCGTATTTCCTTTGGAAGATGTATGCGGATAAGCGCATTCTCGAGGAGAGCTATCCCTCCATGCAAGCGTATGCGAAGTTCAAGATCAAGACGCTTGGGAAGCACTACATGACTTCTCTTCCCACAGGCGTCGGGCTCAAGTACCGCAAGTATATCTGCAACTACGGTCAGTCTTACGGCGAGTGGTCGGAGCCCGCCGATGTGCATCCCTTTGCGATCTCCGATTTTGTCAGCCCTCATCCCGAGGAGTCGACGGCGTACGTCGTGCTGCTTCTGGAGCGGATGGCTCAAATCGCTGCCGCCCTCGGGAAGACAGAGGATGAGGCATACTACAAGAAGTATGCGGAAAGGGCAAGGACGGGCTATCGGAAGCTTGTATTGGGCAAGAAGTTCTCGCTCGACACCGACCGTCAGGCAAAGCTCGTGCGGCCGCTCTATCTGCGCCTTCTCGACAAGCAGCAGGAAAAATATGCAAAAGACCGCCTTCTGAAGGCGCTCGAAAACTATCGCTGGCGGCTTGGTACCGGCTTCTTGTCGACGCCGTTTATCCTCTATGTGCTCGCGGAGATGGACATTGAATATGCTTACCGCCTTCTCGAGAGCGAGGAGATGCCCGGCTGGCTGTATATGGTCAAGGCGGGCGCGAACACCATCTGGGAAGGCTGGGAAGGTACCGATTCGCGCGACCACTATTCGAAAGGCGCGCTGTGCGAGTGGGTGTTTTCCGAGATGTGCGGCATCCGGGTGGCGGGCGAGAACAAGTTTACGATCGCGCCCCGCCCGGGCGGACATTTTACCTTTGCGAAGACGGACTATCTGAGCATTTACGGCGAGATCTCCTGCGGCTGGGAAAAGAGCGGGAACGGTTGGAAATTTACCGTCCGCGTGCCCGCCAATACGACGGCGCAACTCGTGCTCCCCGACGGCAGGAAGGAGACCCTTTCGGCGGGGGAATATACCTTCTGACCATCCTATCTTCTATCCATCCCCTTATGAAAAGAGCGGCCCGCAGGAATGCGGGCCGCTCGGTCTCATCCGGAATAAATCATGGCCTGTCATATCGTTTCCGATACTCGTTGGGTTGGCACCCCGCATACTTCTTGAAGACGCGCGAAAAGTGGCTTTGGGAGGAAAAACCCAGATAATTCGAGATGGCGACGGCGGACTTTTCGGTATAGCGCAAAAGCCGTTTTGCCTCCTCCGTCTTTTCGCGCAGAATGAAATCGGTGAGCGTCACGCCCGTCTCCTCCCGAAATTTGACGGAGAGGCGCGATCGGCTCAGAAACATCGATTCTGCGATCTTTTCCGTGCTGATGGGCTCCGAAAGATGGCGCCTTACATAGTTCGTGACGTCCAGCACGAATTTCGAGGGCATTCTTCCGAGGCGAAGGCGCTCTACACGCTCGGTGTAGTCGAAGATCATGCAGTATTGAAGGTTTGTGATGCATTCGAAGCTATTTAGAAGTTCGCATTTTTGGATATAGGCGTCGCTCAGCGTAAGCGCTTCGTTGACCTCCATCCCTCCTCTGATCGCCGAGCGTGAGACAAGCGTTGCGGTGACGATAAAGGTGTTTTTGAGCTGGCGAAGCGCATCCTTTGCAAGGATCCCGGGGCGGACGGCGGGCATCTTTTTCAGCCAGTCTCTTAGAGCGGAAGTGTCTCCGCGCCGCACGAAGTTGAGAATGGTTTGCTCGAGGGCGAGCGTATTGTGCAGCTCCTGCGGTCCCGCATCAAGTTCGGTGTCGAGCTGATGCTCTGCAAACAACTCTTCCGTCTGTTCCTTCAGTTCCCGCTGCTCGGTCTCATAGATGCGTAGATCCTCAAGGCCGAGCTTTTCCTCATTCATGACGTAGTTCATGGCGCAGAGCATCTGAAGGATGCTGTCGAGCGGCAGGGGAAGGATGCTCTTCATCCCCGTGAGGAATTCTCCCATGTCCGCCTGCGGAACGTCGCAGCGGAAAGCGAGTTCTTTGAGCGTCTGATCGTCGCTCCCGATCTGCATGGAGGGTCCGATGGCTATGGTCAGATCTCCGCTCCGCACGATGCCGTAATAATAGAATTCGGGCGTGATATAATACCCGATGTGTGAGTTGATGGAAAGGATGTCTTCCCGATAGGGCAGAATGGGATCTTTGGAGAGCGATACGACCGCATGATAGAAGATCTGTTCTTTTCCGCGGAAGAGGCGGATGGGTACGCCCGCAAGATTGCCGATGACGGTGCAGAGGTATTCAAAGTCGATGTTTTTCATGTTGAGCCTCCGATATTGAAACAATTATATCTGAAATAAAATACAAATGCAAGACTTTTGCCAAAGTTTCATGCTATAATCAAACCGATGAACGGCGATAAGGAGAGCGTGTATGTCTTATCTGAACGATTTTTTGTGGGGCGTTTCCACGGCGGCCGCCCAGATTGAAGGCGGGGCGGCGGATGACGGCAGGAGCCCGAGCATTTGGGATAAGTTTGCAGTGGAGAAAAAGGTGATGAACGCGAACCGCTTCCCGACCGCGTGCGACAGTTATCACCGCTTTCCCCGCGACCTTGAAAACCTCAAAGCGCTCGGCGTAAACAGTTATCGTATGTCCGTCTCCTGGTCGCGCGTACTTCCCGAAGGGACGGGAAAGCTCAATGAAAAGGGTGTCGGCTATTACCGCCGCGTATTTGAAAGCCTTCTTGAAGCGGGGATCAAGCCGAACGTCACGCTCTATCATTGGGATCTGCCGCAATGTCTGGAAGAGAGGGGCGGCTGGGCGAACCGCGACTGCATCGAGTGGTTCGGCGAGTATTCGGAAAAGATGTTCCGCCTCTATTCGGATATCGTTCCGTATTTTGCGACCGTCAACGAGCCCATCGCAACCTATGTGGGCTATGCAAAGGGGAGCTTCGCTCCGGGGCATAGAGACGAAAAGCTCGGCAATCAGGCGCGCCACAACTTGCTCGTCGCGCACGGCAGGGCGGTGGAGGCCTTCCGCGCCTCGGCTTCGCCCTCTTCCAAGATCGGCATCGTCATCGACGTTTGGAAGCGCTATCCTAAGATCCCGACGGAGAAGAACATGGAGGCCGTCCGCGACGAGGACGAGCGCAATTGGAAGTTCTACACCGATCCCGTTCTCGGGAAGGGATATTCCGACTATATCCTGTCTGCGCTCTCGCGGGAGGGGACGCTCATGGAGATCGGAGAGCGCGACTATTCTCTCATGCGGCAGAAGCTTGATTTCTTCGGCCTCAATGTGTATAACCGTGTGCTTGTCGACAAGGACAAGTCGGCAAAAAAAAGACTTCTGCAGGGCGGAAATATCCAGGAAGCCGCAGGCGGGGTTTACCACAAAGCCGTCTACGACGTTGTGAAAATGCTGCGCGGAATGTACGATCTGCGCATCCCCATCCTCATCACCGAAAACGGCAAAGGGAACTATGTGTTTGAACCGCGCCTCGGGAAAACCGTGCGCGACAACGGCCGCATCGAATATTTGAAAGGCTTTTTGCATTGGATGGAAAAGGCGAACGACGAGGGGCTCAACATCGCGGGATACTATGCGTGGAGCCTGATGGACAACATCGAATGGAGCGCCGGGACGATGGTAAAATACGGCCTTATCCGCACGAATTTCAGGACGTTTGAAACGGCATGGAAAAAGAGCGCCTATTTCTATCGCGACTACATCGCAGCTCACCGCTGCGGCGGATAAAAACGCGGCCGCAGGAAGCTGCCTGCGGTTTATGTGAGCATGACTTTTTTCACGGGATTTGCATGAACGGAAAAGGCGGCCTGTCTGCGGCCGCCTTTTTTCAGGGCTCTGTCTTCCACTGCCTTTGGTACTGCGTGGGCGTCGTACCCGTGATCTTTTTGAACGTGTTCTGGAAATGGCTCTGCGAGGAGAACGAGAGATAACTCGCAATGGCGATGAGCGGCTTATCCGAAAAGCGCAGGAGCCGTTCCGCTTCCTCGATCTTCCGTTTGTTGATATATTCCATGATCGAGAGCCCCGTCTCCTTCTTGAATTTTGCGCTTAAGTAGGAGCGGTTTGCGTGCGTAAATTCTGCAAGTTCGTCGATGGAGACTTTGGAACAGATGTGCTCGTCGATATAGCGGATCGCGCTGTCTACGATGGGGTTTCCCGATCTGGGCGTTTTCATCGCCGCGACCCGCTCCGTGAGGTTGATCACCATGCGGTAGACGATGAGATTAGCTTCGTTGATGGAATTGCAGGCTTCCACTTTCTGGATGGCGATGTCGGAAAGCTGGAAGGCGGTCTCCTGGCTCATGCCGCCCGCGATCGCCGCCCGCGTCGAGAGGGTGATCGAGACGATCGCGGTGTTCTTTGCCTGGCGCAGCGAGTTGGGCGCAACGATCCCGATCCTTCCGACGGGGACGTGCTCGAAGACATCCTGAAGCCCCTTCGGATTGCCCGTGCGGACGGCGTCGAGCATCATCTGTTCAAATTCGAGCGTCGTGTGCCGTTCCACTTCGCCGTATTCGAGCTGTTCGTTGTGCCGGATCATTTCGCGGAAGGCTTGATGTACGAGCTCTTCGCCTCGCTCTGATTTTTCGAGGGTGACTTCTCTTTGGGAAACGGGCGTGCGGTTGATGCAGAGCTGCAAAAAGAGCAGCAGCTGGATGCAGTAGTGGTACTGAAAGACGGGCGTATAGAACAAAAAGTCGCGAAAGGCGTGTTCGTCTTCCCTGGGGATCTCGTAATTCAGAAGGAGCTTTGCGACCTCGTTTTCCGCGAGGAAGGAGAGCCGCGCCGGTCCGACGAGAAGGCTCAGGTCGTCGTCCTTTACGCGGACAAGGCCGAAGAGCAGTTTGTCGTCCGCGATCTCGTAGGAAACGGGCTCGTTTTTTTCGTACAGCGTCTCAAAGTGCCTCAGGGCCGGAGATGCCGAGGGGGGGGGTAGCCGTACTACGGAATAATCTTTTATGTGCTCTTTCCCGCGGAAGAGGGCGACGGGAAGGCCGGAGAGATCGTTGAACAGTTTTGAAAGTTCAGATAAAAGGTCGATCGTTTCCATACAAAAGCACCTCCGCTGTGAGCCGCAGTATAAATTTGCAATAATTATACAATAAAAACAACAATCGTGCAATACTTTTCCGAAAAAATATGATAGTATAAAGCAAAAATAGGAGGAATTTTACATATGCAGCTTTTTGATCTTCGCGTCGTCGAGGCGGCGGGCGGGTTTTGCCGCACCGAACGCCCGCATTTTTCCTGGAAACTTCGTTCCGAAAAGAAGGATACGAAGCAGGCAGCCTTCGAGCTTTGCGTCTTAAAAGACGGGAAAAAGGTCTCGTCCGCCAAAGGGGAGGGGGAGTGCGCCTATATTCTTGCCGAAGGGGAAGCGCTCTTGCCCCGCACCCGTTATGAAGTGTGCGTTACGGCAGAGGACAACCACGGCGAACGCGCGGAGGCGTCCCTCGTCTTTGAAACGGATAAGCTCTCCGAACCCTTTGCAGCAAAGATGATCGCGCCTAAAGCAGCCCCTGCGCCCGTCTATGCGCTCAAGGGGAAATTTACGGCGAAAAAGCCTGTCAGGGCGGCGCGGCTGTACGCGACTGCACTCGGCCTCTATGAGTGCTATTTCGGCGGAAAGAAGGCGGGGGACTGCTATTTTGCCCCCTTCTGGACGAGCTATGCCCACACGCTCGAGTATCAGACCTATGACGTCACTTCTCTTATTCAAGAGGGGGAGAACGACTTTTCGATGCTTGTCGGCAAGGGTTGGTATGCGGGCGCTCTCGGCTTTATGAAGCAGAGCGGCATCTATGGCGACCGCACGGCGGGGATGGCGGAAGTGCGCCTGACTTACGAGGACGGCACCGAGGACGTATTCGCAACGGACGAGAGCTTCTCAGCCGTCTCTACTTATATTGCAGACAGCGAATTTTACTTCGGCGAAACACAGGACTTCACGAAAGAAGAGAAAATATCTCCCGTAGAAGTCATCTCCTTCTCCGCCAAGGTGGTCGGACAGATCAACGAGCCCGTCCGCTGTACCGAGGTCTTAAAGCCCGTCTCCGCTTTCCATACGCCGAAGGGGGAATATGTCCTCGATTTCGGGCAGAACTTTACGGGCTTTGTCTCTTTGGAAGTGGATGGAAAGCGCGGGGAGATCATCACGCTGCGCCATGCGGAAGTGCTTGATAAAGAGGGCAATTTCTACACCGAGAACCTGCGCGAAGCGACGAGCGAAGATACGTTCATCCTCGCGGGCGGGAAGCAGGTCCTGACGCCGCACTTCACCTTCCATGGCTTCCGTTATCTTCAGATCGTCGGGAAGGAACTTCCCAAAGAGGCGGTCACGGGGCTGGTGCTCCATTCCGATATGAAGAGGACGGGAAAATTCGAGTGCTCCGACCCCCGCGTCAACAGGCTTTGGCAGAACATCGTCTGGGGGCAGAGGAGCAACTTCGTCGATGTTCCGACCGACTGCCCGCAGCGCGACGAGCGACTCGGCTGGACGGGTGATGCTAACGTCTTCTTCCGCACGGCGGCGTTCAATTACGACGTCTCGTCCTTCTTCAAGAAATGGCTCATAGATCTTGCGAGCGAGCAGCGCGCCGACGGCAGCGTGCCGCACGTCATCCCCGATATTCTCAATGGAAACGACGGCGCGGCGCTCTGGAGCGACTGCGCGACCATGATCCCCTGGAACGAATATCTCGTCTACGGCGATAAAGACGCGCTCCGCGCACAATTCCCCGCCATGAAGAAGTGGGTGGATTTCGTCCATTCCAGATGCAGCGAAAACGGACTGTGGCAGACGGGCTATCAGTACGGCGACTGGCTGGCGCTCGACGGCTCCAACCCTGCAACGCGCACGGGCTCGACGGATAAGCACCTCGTCGCCAACGTGTTCTATTATGTTTCGACGGGCATCGTCGCAAAGGCTGCTAAAGTTTTGGGCGAAGAGGCGCTCGCAAAGGAATATGCTGACCGTGCGGAAGCCATCAGGGCGGCGTTCCGGACGGAATACTTTACGGCGACGGGCCGCCTCGTCTCCGAAACGCAGACGGCGTGCGTTCTGACGCTTTACTTCGGGCTCATTCCCGAGGGAAAGAGAGCGCGCGTCATCGAGACGCTCAGGACCAACCTCTCCGAACACAACAATCATCTCGTCACGGGCTTTGCGGGAACGCCCTATCTTCTCTTTGCGCTCTCCGAAAACGGGATGCACGACCTTGCCGAAAAGCTGCTCTTCCACGAAGATTTCCCTTCCTGGCTGTATGCGGTCAAGATGGGCGCGACGACCATCTGGGAGCGGTGGGACGGCATCCTGCCCGACGGCTCGCTGCACGAGCCTTCCATGAACTCCTTCAACCACTATTCCTACGGCTCGGTGGGGGATTGGCTGTACCGTGTCGTTGCGGGCATCCGCGAAACGTCGCCCGGCTACCGCACCTTGATGCTTGCGCCCACGCTCACGAAGGGGCTCGAAAGCGTCCGTGCGGAGTTTGAGAGCGTGTACGGCACCGTCGTTTCGGGTTATGAGTGCAGGCAAGGCAAATTGCGCGTCTTTGTCACCGTGCCCGCAAACTGCACGGCTCAGGTCGTCATCCCCGAGCACGAGACCGTCACCGTCGGCAGCGGCTCCTATGAGTGGGAATACGAAACGAAGACCGATCTCAAGCTTCAGCGCTACACGATGGAGACGAGATTCGGCTCCATCCTCGATATGCCGGAAGGGCGCGCCATTCTGAACGAAATTTCCCCCGGGATGCTCGACGGGCCGATGGTCGAACTTGCGCGCGATATGACGCTCGCGGAGATGTGCGCCTATGCGGGAGAGCAGGGTACGGCGCTGTTTACGGCGGTGCTGAACAAACTCAACGCTCTGCCTGTCATGAACAAGTGAACTGTTGGTGTTGGTCTATCACATTTCGTGAAAAAGATAAAAAATAAGCGATAATCATGCACAAAAAGCGACGCTGGTGAAATACAAGCGCCGCTTTTTCGTATATAATGGGGTCAAATTCCAAAGGGAGGAAATTTTGATGAAGAAGTGGAAAACTTTTGGCGCAGCAGCTCTCGCGACGGTCGTCGCGGCGGGCAGCATGGGGATCTTTGCCGGCTGTAAAGACAGCGACCCGGATACGTTCACGATCTGGATGGCGTCCTCGGTCAACAGTACGTTTTACAGCGACTACGGCGAAAACCCGTTCATTCAGTATCTGGAGAAGAAGTTCGACATCACGCTCGATATTGAAACTCCCATGCTCGGCAAAGAGCTTGAGGACTTCAATAAGTTCATCGGCTCCGGTACCTATTTCGACCTCATGGATCTTTCCTTCTACACCGACTCTATTGCAGGTCTTTACGATGAAGGCTATGGCGCGGCGATGGATCTTACCGAGATCGTTGCCGACTATATGCCCAACTACACGCAGTTCATGGCCGAGCAGGAGGAGCTGACGCGGTACGCCAAGATCGACGGGAAGTATCTCACGATCAACAACTACAACGAAGCCATTCCAAACCAGTGGGGCGGCTGGCTGTACAGGAGAGATTGGCTCATCGACTATGGCGAATCTCAGACGAAGGGTAAGTATTCCTCCGCGGAAGAAGTGGAGAAGGCGCTCTCCTCCGAGAGTGCGGGGCGCACGGGCGGCTTTATCGAGCCTGTTGCGGACGACACCTATGAGGGCGGCTATGCCTATGCGGACGGCATCGTTTTCCCCGACGGCTATCTCACCGAGGACGGGTATGACAATCCTCTTACGATCCGAGACTGGGAGTGGATGTTCGAGATCTTCTCTCAGAACGAGTACTGCACATACTGTATCTCCCTTCCCAACATCGGTTATCACGGCACGGGCGAGATTTTGAGTGCGTTCGGCGTCGGGGCGCTTTGGAACGTGTACGATGACGGTACGGGCGAATTTTCCGAAGTCAAGTTCGGGCCTACCGAGGCAGGCTACAGAAGATATGTCGAGACGATGAACGAGTGGTACAGTAAGGGCTGGCTCGATCCTAACTTCACTTCGACGAGCGGCGATATGTTCTACGCGCTCGACGCAGACTCTGTCAACCGCGGCGAAGTCGGAATGTTCTACGGCACGGCAGGTTCGATTGGCGACCTTGTCGAGAAAAATGCAGAATCTTCGGGCAATGTCTACGATGCGCTCAAGGGGATCGATTTCTGGGGCGCCTGCCATCCGAGAGAGGGCTACGGAGACGAGGACGAGGCCGCAGGGATGTACTGCGCCGATCCCACGATCTTCTATCTCGACGGTCAGGAGACTTCCCGTCGCTGGATCGTGACCGACAGCATCGAGGGCAAGAATTACGAAAAGTTCTTTGAAATGCTCGATTGGCTGTACAGCCCCGAAGGCTGCCGTACCAAGTCTTACGGCCTTTCCAAGGAGCAGATCGAAGAGTACGATATCGATACTTCCCTTTTGGAAGAGTATGGTCTTATGGAAGAAGGCTGCTGGTGGTGGGTCGATGAAAACGGCGAAAAGTGCGAAGAGGGTACTCCCGGTGCGCTGGTCATGAACAATCCCATCATCGTCAATGCATCGGGCGATCTCGGCGTTGCCGTGACGGGCGCTTACTTCTTCGGCAGAGGCATGGACCCCAAGAAGGAGTACGATCAGAACACCCTCGTCAAGTCTCATGCGCTTGAAGCCTGGTCGAAGTACGACGACAAGGGGAACCTTGCAGGGAGCTTCACCTCTCAGTTCACGGAAGAGGAGGCCTCCGATTACAATGCTACGCAGGAGACCATCCGCGAGTATCTCGGCAAGGAACTTCCCAGCCTCATCAAGGGCGGCGTCACCGATATGAATTGGAACGCTTTCCTCGGCGCGCTCCGCACCCGCAAGTGCGACGACAACATCGAGCGTCTTCAGAACCTCTACGACAGGCTCAACTTAAAAAATCGATAAGGAGAATATATCATGAAATTTCGTAAGTTTTTGACCATTGGTATTGCAGCGTTTTCCGTTGCGGCTTTTTCCTTCGGCCTTGCGGCCTGCAAGCCCGAGAATGAGGAGCCCGATGACCCCGATACCCCCGGCGGCGACACGCCCGTGACTCCCGCGGAGGTCTCCGTGGAGGGCGGCTATGCCTACTATCCCCCCGATCAGGGCGGTATCGGCCTCGAGCTCAACCTCTATGAGGACGGCACCTTCTACTACAACCAGTTCACCATGACGATCGTCTACGGCACTTACTCGGCAAAGGAAGCAACGGGTACCGATGAGGAGGGCAGGACCATTCACTATGAAGTCACCTTTGACGAGGGTGATGATTTCGGCGATGAAACGCACTATATCGTCTCCAATTCGGAAGGCTCGGTCTATCTCACGGGGATGTACGACAGTATGAGCCTGGGTACCTACGAATACACCAAGCAGGAGGAACCTTTTACAGAGGCGATCCAGACGGTCGAACAGTTCTGGAGCGTCAATTACGAGGAAGATTTCATTACAGCGACCTTCTATTCCGATGATTCGTATGCTCTCGACGGCATCAACGGCGCAGGTCAGGCGGGTTCGCTCGGCACTTACACTTCGGAAACGGCGGAGGACGGTACTGTCACCTATACGATGACGGACGGCGACGACAGCTCCAAAGTCTATACCATTACGGTCGTTGGCAGCTCCATTACGCTCAAGAGCGGCGAGACCGAGTACACGATGACTTCCATCAACCCCATGGCGACCGTTGCAATGACGCTGACGGGTTCCAACAGCTGGGGTGCGAGCATCGTGCTCACCTGTTACGACGATTCGACCTGCAGCCTTCAGATCACGATGGAAGGCGTGATGGACTTTGCGGACGCTACGGGTACCTGGTCGTATATGGCAGACGAGGATATGTATGTCTTTATCCTCAATGGCGAATCCATCAGCACGGAGACCGACGGCGCAGGCACTTATACGCTGAAGTATAAGATCAATGCAGCTCAATTCGGCGGCGAGGAAGTCACGCTTACTTATAAGAATGAAGTGCCTACGGTCACCTATACATTCGTTTACAAAAACGATTGGTCTTATGACCTCGGGACTGAGATCACGATGACGGCTCGTTCGGAAGAAGGGGCAGACGCCCATACGTTTACGGGCGATATTTGGGGCGGAGTCGGCACGCTCACCATCACGTTGGCTGCTGACGGCACCGTGGTAGTTGTTGCGGATGCCGAGAGCGTCGGTGCTGTGGATGTTGAAGTCACCACGGGTACTTGGGAGGCCAACGACGACGGCTCTCTTGCTCTCACCATTAACGGAAACGCTTACACGGCAACCGTTGCAGAGTAACGTTTGATCCATCAGGGCGGCGTGCGCGGGTTTTTCCCGCGCCGCCACTCTCAAATTTTCATAAGGAGGGAATTATGCAGACATTGGAAAATGTAGCTGCCGTGGAAGAAGAGGACGTTTCTCCCGCCGAACTGCGCAAGCGCAAACGGCAGGATAAGCACAAGAAGTGGGTCAAGGATATGAAGAAGGACTATCCCATTTATCTGCTCTTCATTCCCATTCTTGTCTTCTTCGTCATCTTCAACTATGTGCCGATGTTCGGCATCATCATTGCATTTGAAGACTATAAACCCGGCCGCGGCGTCTTCGGCAGCGAGTGGGCAGGGATGCACGGTTTTGAGAATTTTTACGATCTCTTCTCCAACGAATCTTTCCCGCTCGTCTTCCGCAATACCTGCGTGATGGCGGCGATGAACCTCACCATCGGCTTTCTGGCTCCCGTCATCCTCGGCCTCATCCTCTCGCAGGTGCGCTTCAGGCCCTTCAAGCGCGTCGCCCAGACGGTGAGCTATATGCCCTATTTCGTAGCGACCGTCGTCGTCTGTTCGCTCATCAAAGACTTTTTGAGCGATTCGGGCGTCATTACCGACCTGTTCGTCGCGTTGGGCGCGCCTAAGGAAGATATGCTCACCAACCCCAAGTATTTCTGGTGGATTAATACGTTTGCGGGTATCTGGCAGGGCGCAGGGTACGGCTCCATCGTCTATGTGGCGGCGATCTCCAATATCAACCCCGATCTCTACGAGGCGGCGGCGCTCGACGGCGCGGGCAGATGGAGAAGGCTTGTCAACATTACGCTTCCCAGCATCTTGCCGACCATCATCATGATGTTCACGATGTCCGTCGGCACCGTCTTTATGACGGGCTTCGACAAAGTGCTCCTTCTCTATAACGAGAGCATCTACGATACGGCGGACTGCCTTTCGACGTTCACTTATCGTTGGGGCGTAGAGCAGAACAACTACGGCCTTTCGTCGGCGGCGGGCCTCTTCCAGTCCGTTATCTCGACGGCGCTTCTGCTCCTTTCCAACAAGCTGACGAAAGTCGCGGCGAAGACTTCGCTCTTCTAAGGGGGGATGTTATGAATAAAGTGAAAACAAAGTATGCAAACGGCGGCATGGTCGAAAAGAATGGCGTCGGCGGCTGGATCGCGGATATCCTCATCTATGCGTTCCTCGTCCTCATGATGTTCATCTGCATCATCCCGCTGTGGTATTCGCTCGTCGCCTCTTTCTCGGACGGCTTTACCCTCTACAATACGGACGGCATGATCTGGCTTCCCGTCGGGAAGTGGAACTTAAAGGGATACGCCCATGTCTTTGCGACCGACCAGGTGCTTTTAGGCTACGGCAATACGCTTCTCTATGTCGTCTCCGCAACGCTGCTCGGGTTCGTCCTCAACGTGCTTGCGGGGTATGTTCTGAGCCGCGATACCCGGTATCGCGGGATCATGATCATGATCGTCATGTTCACGATGATGTTCGGCGGCGGCCTCATCCCGACGTATATCGTCATGAAGGCTTTGGGCTTTGTCAACAACCCGCTCGCGATCATCATCCCCACCTGCACGAACGCCTATTTCATGATCCTCATGATGAACGCCTATCTCAGCGTACCGCAGTCGACGGTAGAGGCGGCGCAGCTGGACGGCGCGGGGCATTTCCGCCTCATGTTCCAGATCTGCCTTCCTCAGTGCATGAGCATCGCGACGGTCGTGCTCCTTTACAGTGTCGTCTTCCAGTGGAATTCCTGGTTCCAGGCATATGTCTATCTGTCGTCGGCAAAGGAATGGTGGCCTCTGCAGCTCGTCGTCAACAACATGATCGCAGAGAATACCAACTTCATGCAGTCGGGCAACATCGACTATTCGCGTTATCTCATCCAGTACGGGCTTGTTGTCGTTGCGACCATTCCCATCCTCTGCGCATTCCCTTTCTTCCAGAAATATATCGAAAAGGGCGCGGTGCTCGGCGGCGTCAAGGAGTAAGCGATGAAGAAGATATTTGCTTTTGCGATCGGAGCCGCGCTGTTGTGTTTTGCAGCGGGCTGCGCGGAAGAGGATGTGCCCTGCACGCATGAATGGGATAACGGCACTTGCACTCTCTGCGGGGAAGTTTGTGAGCATTCGTGGGAAGATAATGCCTGCACCCTCTGCGGGATGCACGAGTACGAAGATAAGTCTGTTCCCGTAAAGTTCCGCGAAGACGACTGCCCCGAGCAGGGGACTGTCGTATCGGAAACCATCTCTTACGGCGAAGAAGAGTTTGGAGCATACGTCTATCTTCCGTACGGCTATGACGAATCGGCCGAGATAGACTATGATATCCTCTATCTTCTGCACGGCGCGAATGAAAATGAGGGGTATTGGCTCAAACAGGGTTATGATTATGTCAAGTTCAGCGAGAACTTTACCGTGGCGATGCTCGACAACCTCATCTATTACGGTATGTGCGATCCCGTCATCATCGTAACGCCCGGCACTTATGATATTCTGGCCTCGGACGGCGCTTACTTCCGTGAGGCGCTCATCCCCGCGATCGAGAAGAAGTACAATACCTATGCAAACGGCGATGTTTCCGATGCAAATCTCATTGCAACGCGCGATCACCGCGCGATGGCGGGATTCTCGATGGGCGGCATGACGACTTATACGGTCGGCCTTCAGCAAAACCTCGATATCATCGGTTGGTTTGGCTGTTATACGGGCTCCGGAGACGCGCAGTCTCTTCTCAATGTCCTTTCCGCCGAGGAGAACAAGGACTATCACATCAACTTTTTCTATAACGGGCAGGGAACGCTCGATCTTGCCGAATTGCGCGCTACGCAGCTCGAGATGGCGGACGACCTGCTCGCAGACGGAAGATATTTTACGGAAGGCGAGAACTTTATCCTCAACGATAAGGAAAACAAGGGGCATACCTATGCCACCTGGATCATCGATCTTTACAACTGCCTGACGGTATCTTTCTTCCGGTAAGGAGATCTTATGGACATCAAGAAACTCATTGGCGAACTCACACCCGAAGAAAAGGCGGGGCTCGTTGCGGGAGTCAACTTCATGTACACGGCTCCCGTCGAACGGCTCGGCATTCCTTCTCTGAGTATGTCGGACGGCCCCCACGGCCTGCGCAAGCAGACGGAAGGGGGAGACAACGGCGTCTCTATGAGCGAACCTGCGACTTCCTTCCCGACGGCGGCGACCGTTGCCTCGGGTTGGGATCCCGAAAACGCCAAGAAGGTGGGCGAGGGCATTGCGGAAGAGTGCAGGCACTACGGCGTACACGTCATCCTCGGGCCGGGCGTCAACATCAAGCGCAACCCCCTGTGCGGAAGGAATTTCGAATACTATTCCGAAGATCCGCTGCTTGCCTCCGAAATGGGCATCGGCGAAGTGAACGGGGTACAGAGCAAGGGCGTGGGCGTCTCGCTCAAACACTATGCGTTCAACAACGCGGAAGATCACCGCTTTGTCGGCAACAGCGTTGTCGATGAGCGTGCCGCGCGCGAACTCTATCTCAAAGTATTCGAGCGCGTCGTCAGGGAGGCGAAACCCGCGACCCTCATGTGCGCGTACAACGCCGTCAACGGCACGTTTTGTTCAGAGAACAAGTGGCTTCTTTCCGACGTCCTCCGCGACGAATGGGGCTTTGACGGGCTCGTGATGACCGATTGGGGCGCAACGCACGATCGCGTCGCCTCCGTCAAGGCGGGGCTCGACCTCGAAATGCCGGGCAATACCGAATTCTGCCGCGATCGGATCCTGGCGGGGCTCAAGGACGGCTCGCTTCCTCCTGAGACGCTCGACAAGGCGGTCGAAAACGTTTTGAAACTCGTCGAAACGTACGCCGTCGGCGCGGAGAGGAAGGACGCGGACTTCGAAGCGCATCATGCGCTTGCCGCCGAGATCGCGGCAGACTGTGCCGTGCTCTTAAAGAACGACGGAACTCTGCCCCTCACGGGCAAGGAAAAGCTGCTCGTCGTCGGCGAGATGTTCGAAAAGATGCGCTATCAGGGTGCGGGCAGTTCGATGATCAACCCGACGAAGCTCACTTCGCCCAAAGAAGCGTTCGACGCAAAGGGCATTGCCTATTCCTATCGCAAGGGCTATACGGAGAGCGGCGCCAACGCGCAGGAACTGCGCCAAGCGGCATTTGAGGCGGCGGCCTCCTGCGATACCGTCCTCGTCTTTGCGGGCCTTGACGATATGTCGGAAGGGGAGGGCTACGACCGCGGCGATATGCGCATGCCCAAGCAGCAGCTCGATCTCATCGACGCGATGCTCTCGACGGGCAAAAAGGTCGCCGTCGTGCTCTTCGGCGGTTCCCCCATGGAGCTTCCCTTTGCAGACAGGGTGAACGCCATCCTCGATATGTACCTTCCCGGGCAGAACGGCGGAACGGCGTGCGCCGAACTTCTCTTCGGAGAGAAAAACCCCGCAGGCCGCCTTGCCGAGACCTGGCCTATGACCTATGCGGACGTTCCCTTCGGAGATGTCTTTTCCAAAAAGGTCAACGAGGTGTATAAAGAGAGCGTCTTTGTCGGATACCGCTATTATACCTCGGCGGAGAAGGCGGTGCGCTATCCCTTCGGCTATGGACTTTCCTATACAAGTTTTTGTTATTCGGCATCTCCTGCCCAAGTGCAGGGCGACACCGTCTCCGTCGCCTGCCGTGTGACCAACACCGGGGACCGCGCGGGCTCTGCCGTCCTCCAACTTTACGTTTCCTCCCGCGAGGACGGCATCCCGCGTCCCATAAAAGAGCTCCGCGCCTTCCGAAAGGTGCGTCTCGAGGCGGGGGAGAGCAGGGAAGTCACGCTCACTTTCCGGACAGACGACCTCAAAACCTTTATCCACGGCAAGGGCTGGAAGCTCTTCGGCGGGAGATATGCGGTCCATCTGGCGACCGACGTCCTTACCGACATTGCCGTCTCCGAGATCGCGATCGAGGGCGAGACGCCCGCGCGGGACAGCCGCTTCTATACGGCAAGGGAAGTACCTTTCGTTACGGATGCGCAGTTTGAGGCGATGAGCGGACAGAAGATCCCTGAAGAGCCGCCCAGGACGCCGTTCACGCTCCTTTCCCGCTTTACCGATATGCAGGTGACGCCTGCGGGCAAGGCGATCTACGATCAGATGCAGGCGGGGTATTATCAGCTCATGGCGCAGGCGGAGAAGCTGCCCGAAGGGGATGAGAAGTTCAATATGATCAAGGGCGCCGTCTTTTTGAAGCGCATCATCGATACGAGTTCGCTTCTCTCGCTCGTGATGAATTCGGGCGGACGCTTCCCCTATGAGGCGGCGCTGTATATGCTCGGAGCTGCCAACGGAGAAGCTCCTGAAAAGTAAGTTGTCATTAGCCCTTTTATTTCATGGGACATCCTGTTTTGAAATGCCGCGTATCCCTTTCGGGATGCGCGGTCTTTTGATGTGCGATATTTGCAGGTCGGAAAATCTGAGGGAAATTTGAAATTTGTATTGCATTTGTGCGGACAATCGTGTATAATATCAGTGGATAAAAGAGAAAATACGATTTGGAGGTGTCTTATGGCAAAATCGGCAAACTTGTATGCACGGATCGAACCGGAAGTCAAAGAACAGGCGGAGATCATTTTGGGAGAGCTGGGGATCCCTGCATCAAGCGCCATCAATATGTTTTATAAGCAGATCATTTTACAGCGCGGGCTTCCCTTTGACGTCAAACTTCCGCAGCATCCCTTGGATATCGGCAGCATGAGCGGAGAGCAGCTTGACGCCGAACTTGAAAAGGGCTATGCGGATATGCAAACGGGGCGCGTCGTTTCCGCGAAAAAGGCGTTCGCAGACATTCGGGGAAGCTACAAAGCATGAAATACGAAGTTTTCACGACCGAACAAGCGGCCGCGGACTTGCGCGCCATTTTTGAGTACATAGCCTACGATCTGCTCGCGGGGCAGAACGCTCTCAATCAGCTTGACCGTTTGGAACAGGCGATCCTGTCTCTTGACGAAATGCCGGAGCGGTATCAACTCTACGAGAAAGAACCGTGGAAAGAGCGGAACCTGCTCATCATGCCCGTGGATCATTATCTGGTGTTCTATATTCCGAAGAATGAAGAGAAGACGGTCACGATCATCCGCGTTATGTACGGCAGGCGCGATATAGACGTGCAATTGAAGCAGACAAAACTCACCGATGTCGAGAAATAGTTTTGATTTTGAAATGCCGCGTATCCCTTTCGGGATGCGCGGCTTTCGTTTACATAATAAAAACAGCCGCCGTGAGGCGGCCGTTAGAGGCAATTTACAGCTGATAAAATAACGAAGGCGTGGGCTCAGCCGGTTTTAAGCCCTTTTAAGGTTTTGGCTTGTCACCCGTTGATTGTTTTATGTCTTCAACAAGACGGTGAGCGGCAACAACTTTGTCAACGTGCTCTATCACAAGATCCCCGCGCTCATCCGAAGCGTGCAGATCGTTACGATCGCCGTGCTCCTTTCCATGCTTCTGCGCTTTATCATGCATAAAGGCTTTGCGCACAGCAACCGCGCTATCACCATCGTAAAACTTCTCGAAAGCTTCGTGCGCTGGCTCATCGCCATCGTCGCCATCATGATGGTGCTGCACGCGTGGGGCGTGGATACGGCGACGCTCCTTGCTTCCGCAGGCATTTTGACGCTCGTCGTCGGCCTCGGCGCGGAGAGCCTCATCGCCGACATTATCGCGGGCATTTTCATGGTGTTCGAGGGTGAATTCCAGGTGGGGGACATCGTCGTCATCAACGATTGGCGCGGCACGGTGCAGGAGATCGGCATCCGCACGACCAAGATCGTCGATTCGGGCGGCAACATCAACATCGTCAACAACAGCGAGATCACGACGGTCATCAACCAGACGCAGGAAATTTCGCAGGCTTCCGTGACGGTGGGCATCGAATACGGCGAATCGCTTCCCCGTGTCGAGATCGTCATCCGCGACAATCTCGATATGATCAAGGAGCACATCCCTGCCATCATCGACGGACCCTTCTATAAGGGCGTCACCGCACTGAACTCTTCGAGCGTCGATCTTCTGTTTGTCGCAAAATGCCGCGAGGAGGATATCTTCCAGGTCCAGCGCGACATGAACCGCGAACTCAAACTTCTCTTCGATGCCAACAACATCGGCATTCCCTTCCCGCAGATCGTCGTCAACGAGCCCGCGACCTTCAACACGAAGACCACCAAGCGCATGGAGACGGGTGCCCGCGACTTCATCGAAGAGCAGAAGGAACAGTCCAAAGGGCTGGAAGAAGAAAACCATTGACGGAGATCAACTGAAATGAATCTTTCTAAAAAATGTATCGCCGAATTTATCGGCACCATGATCCTTGTCATTTTCGGCTGCGGGGTCGCAGTCGCAACGGGGTGCGAAGGCAACGACGGCATTGTCGCAACGGCTCTCGCGTTCGGTCTCGTCATCGTAGCGATGGCGTACTCTATCGGCAATGTTTCGGGTTGCCATATCAACCCTGCCGTGAGCCTTGCGATGCTCCTCAATAAGAAGATGACGGGCAAGGAATTTGTGGGCTATGTCATCTCGCAGGTGCTCGGCGCCATTGCGGGCGCTGCCATCGTGGGGTTTTTCTTTCGTGACTTTGCGAACCTCGGCGGCAACGCGGTGCAGGACGGGGTCGTTGCAGCCTACGGAGACAACGTCTCGCTTGTCATCGGTCTTGTCGCGGAGATCGTCTTAACGTTCGGCTTCGCGCTTGCCATCCTCGGCGTCACGTCGAAGACGGACAACAAGACGGTCACGGGCATCGTCATCGGCCTTACGCTGACGCTCGTACATCTTCTCGGCATCCGCCTCACGGGTACTTCCGTCAATCCCGCCCGCTCGCTCGGCCCTGCGCTTCTGCAGATGATCGGCGGCGATTTCACAGCGATCTCCCAGATCTGGAACTTCATCGTCGGCCCGCTTGCGGGCGCAGCGCTTGCAGCGCTCGTCTATCGCTTCCTCGACAAGGGCGAAAGCGGTCCCGAACAGAGCGAATGATCCTTCCTCCTTATTTTGAGAAGGCGTCCCGAACGGGGCGCCTTCATTGCTTCTAAAAGAGATTGGGCAGCGAGACGAGATAGGTCGAAGGGAGCGTTTCGCACAGCCTTGCAACGATCTCAAGCTTTGAAAGGGCGAGCTCCCTTTCATGTTCCCGAAGGCAGCGGATGCTTTCCGAAAGATAGTCGTCGATGCGCGAAATGTCGTTGTGGGGGATCCAGATATGCAGCTCATCCCGCCTTATTTCCCATGAAGCATACACGGCTTCCCCGTCTTCTTCGCCCGCTTCTCCTTCCTCCGCTTTTTGGATGAGCGCCGCAACTTCCTCGCCGAAGGCGGAAAACTGCCGCTTGACATATATCCCTTCAAAGACCGCCGCGCCGACGAGAAGCATGCCCGCCAAGAGGATGCTCAAAAGCGATTTTACCACGTTCTGCCTCCCGGGTATTCGACCTGCATCGTCTGATACTTCTTCCCGTTTTCCTGCAGATAGAGCTTCCCCGTGCCGTCTGCGGTAAGCACGAGGACGTCCTTCTCTTTCACGCCCTTATCTCGCAGGATGCCGCGGAAGAACTCCGAAGAAAGCCCCGAAAACTTCAGATTCTTCTCATCGAACTTTCCCGACGAGAGGATAACGAGGGGGAGAGAAGTCTGCTTTTCTTCATAGTTTTTCTTCGGGAGCGCGGAGAAAGTGCCGTTGGATTCGTAGAGGGCGTAATCGATGCTGTCGAGGGAAAAATAACCCGCCGTTCGGAGCGATTCGATGAGGTCGCTCACATCGAGGCGGTTGCGCTTCAATTCATAGGCGTCGATGCCGTTTTTGTTGACGACGACGCCCGGCTTCCCCGAAAGCAGCGCCTTGAAGGGCTTGCCTTTAAGGTCGATGAGGGTGACAAGCTCATGCAGAACAAAGATGGTGACGACGGAAACGATGCCGTAGAGGAGGGGGACGGACGCGTCTGCCATGGGGATGCAGGCAAGCTCGGAAATGAGCAGGGTGATGACGAGCTCGAAGGGCTGCATCTCTCCTATCTGCCGCTTGCCCATCAGCCGCATGATGATGAGAAGGACCAAAAAGACGATGACCGTCCTTACCATGATGAGTGCCATATGCAAAGTTTGTTTCCCTCGCCCGAAAATATGCCGAATTTGCTTGCCGCCCGCCTTCAAAGGTGCTATAATAACGACGAAGAGTAGCCAAGGTGCGTTAAGTGCTGCGAAACGGGACGTTGTTCGCAGACGAAAGGGGCAAAAATCTCAGCATTGCCTCTGCGGTGCCGCGGCGCGTCCGCTCGATCTGCGCTTTGAGTGCAAAGCGCCCTTTTTGCGGACCTCCTCAATGGGAGGTTTTTTTGTATGTCCGAAGCAGTCAAACAAGGTGCGGCAAACGCCGCAGTCTCAGGGGAGGGGAAGGAAAGAAAAGCTCCGCTCTGGAAGAAGCTCCTCTTTTCCGATGTGCTCCTCTTCCGCCCGGTCTCGCACAAGCTCGCCTATATCGGCGTGATGGCAGCGCTCTGTATCGCCGTCAACACGTTTGAGATCAAGTTTGCCGATACGCAGTTCAGTTTCAGCCTGTTCACGGCGCTCCTTGCGGGAGTCATGCTCGGCGCGCTTCCCGGCGCCGTCGCCGTATTCGTGGGCGATCTTTTCGGGTACCTTCTCAACAGCGCGGGGTTGTATTACTATTGGTGGGTGGCACTTTCCCTGATGCTCATGGCGGTCATCGCGGGGCTCGTGATGCGCATCCCCATGCACTTTAAGTGGAGCCTCTTTGTAAAGCTCGCGATCGTCACCGTTCTTACGTTTTCGCTCTGCACCGTGCTCGTCAATTCGCTCGGGATGTATTATATCGGCAACAAGATGTTCTTATCTCAAAGCCTCATCGATGCCATCAACGAGCGCTTCGGCGGCGTCTGGACGTTCGGGAACTACGTCTTCGTGCGCCTCTTCGTGCTGGGGCAGATCTATAACAGCATCTTAAATTATATCTTTGCCTTTCTCGCGATCCCGCTCCTCAATGCGGTGAAGCCGTTAAAGCTCGGCCTCGAATGACGAAACTTTTGTGAAAGCCGACCCACGCGGTTGACTTTTTTGCGCTTGGGATGGTATAATAGTCAAAACTTAACTTCTCGCCTTTTTGGGAGGTATTGCGTTGCAAACTTTGCTTCTTGCGAAGGACGGGCCGCTCTTCGGCATCAATGAGCGCGGCATCATCCTCTTCGGGTTTGAAATTTACTTTTATGCCATCTGCATCGTTGCGGGCATGCTGCTCGCGGCGTATCTTTCCTCTCTCCTCATGCGGAGGAGGAATATCAACCCCGAGCTCATTTTAACGCTGTTTATCGTCTGCATTCCCTCGGCGCTCGTCTGCGCGCGCCTTTACTACTGCATCACGGACGGCATGCACATTTCCCAGTGGTTTGATTGGGACAGCATCCGAAGCGGAGGATTGAGCATCCTCGGCGGCGTCATGGGCGGCGTTCTTGCGGGGCTTATCGTCTGCCTTGTCAAAAAGATCGACTTTTTGCGCGTTGCCGACTGCGTTGTCTTAAACATCCTCGTCGCGCAGGCGATGGGGCGGTGGGGCAACTTTTTCAACAAGGAAGTTTATGGCGCGGAAGTCACAAATTCCGCCTTTCAGTGGTTCCCGTTTGCGGTGCCCGTGAGCCCTTCAAGCAATATCTACGGCATCGGTTCCTTCTCCGATCCGAGCTCCGAGTGGCACTACGCCTTCTTCTTTTACGAAAGCTGCATCAATCTCATCGGCTGGGCGCTTCTGTTTTATGCGGCGTGGAAGTGGGATAAAAAGCCCAACGGACTCTTTGTCTGCGCCTACTTCTTCTGGTACGGCCTCGTGCGCTCTATCATGGAGCCGCTGCGCGACAATCAGTTTATTTTAAGCGGCGGGGGCATCCGCTGGTCGTTTGTGACCTCACTCATCCTCATGGTGCTGGGTCTCATCGGCGCGGGCGTTCTCCTGTATCTCAATTATCGGAAAGAGGGCGCGCTCCTCGGCAGCAAGACGGGCGATCCCTGCGGCATCACGGCGTATATCAAGGCGTATAAAGAGGATGTGCCGTACTTCGACAAGGTAAATCTTTTGGGCGCCAACTATCCGCCCGCACCTCCGAAGAAGGGAAAGGAGTTGAAAGAGGACGGCGCGGCAGAAATTGCCCCGCAGGATACGGACGGACAGCCGCCCGAACAAACACAAAACGACAATGAGGACGACGCCTCGGATACGCCGCCCGAGGAGAAATGACATGAGAAATTTAACGCTTTTGACCGATCTATATCAGATCACGATGGGGCAGGGCTATTTCAACGAGGGCAGGCACGAAGAGATGGCGGCGTTCGACATCTTCTTCCGCCCCAACAAGCTCATCACCTATTCGGTCGCGGCAGGCATGGAGCAGGCGTGCGACTGGCTCATGAGCCTTCACTTCAACGAGGACGACATCGCCTATCTTCGCTCCCTCGGCATCTTTACGGAAGACTACCTCGAATATCTCTCGGGGCTCCGCTTCACGGGCGACATGATCGCCGTCAAAGAAGGGGAGATCGTCTTCCCGTACGAGCCCATCCTCACCATCAAGGCGCCCATGATCGAAGCGCAGCTCGCAGAGACGGCGCTTTTGACGTTTGTCAATCATCAGACGCTCATCGCGAGCAAGTCCGCAAAAATTTGCGCGGCTGCGGGCAGTGGCGTGATGGAGTTCGGCCTTCGCCGCGCGCAGGGGCCCGATGCGGGCATCTTCGGCGCGCGTGCCGCCATCATCGGCGGATGCGTGGGCACTTCCAACGTCTATGCGGGGAAAGCGTTCGATGTTCCCGTCTCGGGTACGATGGCGCACAGCTGGGTGATGAACTTTCCCTCCGAGCTCGAAGCCTTCCGCGCCTATGCAAAGAGTTTCCCGACGGGGTGCTTGCTCCTCGTCGATACCTACGATACCTTAAAGAGCGGCGTTCCCAACGCCATTCAGGTCTTCAAGGAACTGCGCGCTTCGGGGCACGAGCCCGTCGGCATCCGCCTCGATTCGGGCGATCTTGCCTATCTTTCCAAAGAGGCAAGGAAGATGCTCGACAAAGCGGGCTTTGAAAAGACTATCATCTGCGCTTCGGGCGATCTCGACGAGTACTCCATCCGTTCTTTGAAGGAGCAGGGCGCGCGCATCGATTCGTGGGGCGTCGGAACAAAGCTCATCACGAGCGCCGATATGCCCGCACTCGGGGGCGTGTATAAGCTCGCCGCCGTCTTTGAAAACGGCGAAGAGATCCCCAAGATCAAGCTTTCCGATACCTCGGAAAAGGTCACCAATCCCGGCATGAAGGACGTCTACCGCATTTACGACAACGCTTCGGGAAAGGCGATCGCCGATTATATCGTGCGCGCGGGGGAACAAGTGGATACGAAAAAGCCGTTGGAGCTTTTCCACCCCGTCGAAACGTGGAAGCGCATGACGGTCGAAAACTTTTCCGTCCGCAACATCCGCGAAACGTGGATCAGAGAGGGCGAACGCCTCATCTATTCCAAGCCGCTCAAAGAGATCAACGCCTATTTCAATTCGGAGTATGCGCGCTTCTGGGAGGAGTACACCCGCCTCGATATGCCGCATATCTATAAAGTCGACTTATCGCCCGCGCTGCATTCTTTGAAGACGGAAATGATGCACCGCTACGGCAAGGGAGTCTGATATGCAGAAAAAGTATTCCGCAAAGGAAGTGCAAACGCTTGTAGAACGGCTGAAAGAGGAGTACGACCGTGTCTTGAAGCGTCAGCGTGAAGTTACCGAAGAGATCCGTGAGGACAACCGCCGTCTCCGTGCCCGCCTCTCCGTTCTCGAAGGTCAGCGCGGGGAGGTCTCCGAAGCGCTCATGCGCGCCGTTGCGGAAGGGGAGCGTATCAAAAAGGAAGGGAACGAGCAGGCTGAGAACGACAGAAGGGAGCTTCGGCTGCTTGCGGAAAAATGCCGCCTGTTGTGCGATCGGCTCAATGCCAAGTATCCCGACGAAGAGGACGTTTCCGATTTCCAGGACTTTACCCATTCCCTGCTCGTCTATCTCGGCGAAGAGGAAGCGGAAGAGCCTGAATTCAACATGGAAGAAGTGCTCAACCCCAAATATCCGCTCGATCTTTCTAAGCTGTGCAAAGAGCTCGGCCTCATGGACGAGGACGCCTGAGGCGGATCTTCTACGCAATACTTTGCCCTGCTTTACGTTCTGCCTCAGTCATTTACCCCTAAGTAAACTCCTTTCGGCAGATACGCAGCCTCCTCGTCTTGCTTGAAGCTTCACCTCAGGTTCTAAGGCACATCTTCGGCACTAATATTCATCTCATATGAAGCAAAAACTCATTGATTTTTTCAAAAAAAGGGAGACGATCGTCGCCCTCATCTCGCTCGTCCTGTTCGGCGCCCTGCTTGCCGTTGACCTCGTGACAAAGAGTTGGGCGCAGCGTGCTGCGGGAGGAGCGGACGGAACATTTCTCTTTACGTTCATCCCCGGGCTGGTCTCCTTCCGATATGTGAAGAACACGGGCATGGCATTTAGTTTGTTTGAGGACAACGAGAACGCAATGACCGTCGTCACCATTTTCACGGTCGTACTCATCGTCGCCCTCGTCGCGCTCTTCTTTACCGTATTTCGGCGCAATACTCCGGCGCGTATCACGCTCGCCGTCATCGAGGCGGGCGCCATCGGCAACCTCATCGACCGCCTTGCTTTGGGGTTCGTCCGCGATATGGTCGACGTTTCTGCGTTCGGTTTCGGCGTGTGCAATTTTGCAGATTTTTTCATCACCTTCGGAGGGGTCGCACTCCTTTTCATCATCGTCTTTATCGGCAAGGATGCGCTCTTCCCGCTCACGAAAAAATGGCGAGAAGAGGCAAAGGAGGAGGAAAAAAAGAGAGAGGCTCTGAAAGCCGCGGCGGAAAGTCCTGCCGAAGCCCCTTCCGCGCAAGAGCCTGAAACGCCCTCTTCCGAGGCGGAAGTTTCTTCCGAGGAGGGGAACAACGAGCCCAAACACGATGAATAGGCAGCAGTATGTCGCGGAGGAGAGCCTCCGCGTCGACGTGTTTTTGAGCGAAAAGTCGGGTCTTACGCGAAGCGCCGTCAAAAAGCTCACGGAAGAGGGGCATGTGCTCGTTTCGGGGAAGCCCGTCAAGGCGGGCGCGCTCTTGAAGGCGGGGGAGGAGGTCACGATCGAGATCCCAGACCCGAGGCCCATCGGGGCTCGCCCCGAGGACATCCCCATCGACATCGTCTATGAAGACGAAGACATCGCTGTCATCAACAAACCGCAGGGCATGACGGTGCACGCGGGCAGCGGCAACTACGAAGGCACTCTTGTCAATGCGCTCTTGTTTCGGCTCGACCATTTGAGCGGCATCAACGGCGAATTGCGCCCCGGCATCGTCCACCGCATCGATAAAGATACTTCGGGGCTGCTCGTCGTCGCCAAGAACGACAGGGCGCATCTTTCTTTGAGCGAGCAGATCGCCCAAAAGTCCTGCCGCCGCGAATACCTCGCGCTTCTTGAAGGCGTTTTGAAAGAGGACAGCGGCAAGGTGATAACAGAGATCGGGCGCGACCCCAAAGACCGTCTCAAAATGGCGGTGCTCCCCGCAGGCAAAGGGCGGCGCGCCGAAACGGACTGGGAAGTCGAAGACCGCTTCGCCCACAACACGCTCGTGCATTTTACTTTGCACACGGGGCGCACCCATCAGATCAGGGTGCACGCAAAATACATGGGGCATCCCGTCGTCGGCGATCATGTCTACGGCTACAAAAAGCAGCGGTTCGAACTTCACGGGCAGCTTTTACACGCCTTCCGCCTGACGCTCACCCATCCTCGGACGGGCGAAGTGATGACGTTCACCGCCCCGCTACCCGACTATTTTCAACGCATCCTTACCATCGTGAGAGGTGACAAATGAAAAATATCATCGACGCAGAGACGCTCTCCCGCACCATCCGCAGGCTCTCCGCAGAGGCGGTCGAGCTGGAAAAAGGGACGGAAAACGTCGTCCTCATCGGCATCCGCACGCGCGGCGTCATTCTTGCGCGCAGGATGCAGGCGGAGATCGAAAAGCTCGAAGGGGTCAGACTTCCCCTCGGTATCCTCGATATCGCCCTCTATCGCGACGATCTTCTTTCGGGAAGCTGCGACGCCGTCTTTAAGGGTAGCGAGATCGATTTCGACGTCGAGGGCAAGAAAGTCATCCTCTGCGACGACGTCCTCTACACGGGCCGCACCGTGCGCGCCGCGCTCTCTGCGCTTTCCGCGCTCGGGCGAGCCGAGAGCGTGCGCCTTTTCTGCCTCGTTGACAGGGGGCACCGGGAGCTTCCCTTCCGCGCGGACGGCGTGGGAAAGAACGTGCCGACGAGCAGCAAGGAGCGCATCATCGTCCGCTTCCGCGAAACGGACGACGAAGACGGCGCGTATATCACGACGTAATTTTACTTTCAACACCCCTTAAAAGGAGGGATTCATGCAGCATCTCATTGCCATTGTCGGCAGGCCGAACGTCGGCAAGAGCACATTCTTTAATAAAGTCATCGGGCGCAAGCTCTCCATCACGGAGAACCGCCCCGGCGTCACGCGCGATAGGATCTACGCCTCGGCAGAGTGGCGCGGCAAGCCCTTCACGCTCGTCGATACGGGCGGTATCGAATTAAAAAGCGAAGACGTCATGTGGAAGCAGATCGCCTCTCAGGCGAAGCTCGCCGTCGAGACAGCCGACGTCATCCTCTTCTTCGTGGACGGCAGGGAAGGACTGACGAGCTCCGATTACGATGTCGCAGACTATCTCCGCCGCAGCCGCAAGCCCGTCGTCCTCGTCGTCAACAAGCTCGATGAATACTCGCAGGACAAGCTCTTTGAATTTTATTCGCTCGGCCTCGGGGAGCCCTTCGGTATCTCCGCCGAGCATTCGCGCGGCATCGGCGACGTTCTGGACGAGGCCGTCTCTTCCTTTGAAGAGGGCGAGGAAGAGGAGAGCGACGCCCTCCGTATCGCCGTCGTCGGCAAACCGAATGCGGGCAAGAGCTCGCTCGTCAACCGCATTCTGGGCGAGGAGCGCACCATCGTCACCGACATTGCGGGCACGACGCGCGACGCCATCGATACCCCCTTTGAGCGGGACGGCGAAAAGTACGTCATCATCGATACAGCGGGTATCCGCCGCAAGCGCTCCGTCGAGGACAACGTCGAATATTATTCCGTTCTCCGCGCCTTTGACGCCGTGAGAAGGGCGGACGTCGCCGTGCTCGTCGTGGATGCCGTGGAAGGGCTCACCGAGCAGGACGTGCGCATCATCGGCATGGTACACGAGGAGGGCAAGCCTTCCGTCATCGTCATGAACAAGTGGGATCTCGTCGAAAAGGATACCCACACCATCGAGACGTTTGAATCAAAGCTCAAAGAAGATCTCAAATTCATGGACTACTTCAAGTCCGTGTACATTTCGGCAAAGACGGGCCAGCGCGCGGAAAAAGTCCTAAAGCTCGCACGCGAGGCGTACGATCATGCGCATTTCCGCATCCCGACGGGGGCGCTCAACGATCTTTTGATGGACGCCATGCGCATTTCCGAACCGCCTTCCTATCAGGGCAGGAGGTTAAAGCTTTACTATGCGTCTGAGGTCTCCGTCGCGCCGCCGCTCTTCGTGCTTATGGTCAACGACGAGACGCTCCTTCACTTTTCCTATGCGCGGTATCTCGAAAACGTCATCCGTCAGGCGTACGACTTTTCGGGTACGCCCATCCGCATCCAGGTGCGCAACAAGAAGGACGACTGAGGAGCTGATATGCAAGAGCTGTACTTTTCCGAGAATTGGTATTGGTTTTTGTTGATGGCCATGATCTGCTATCTCTTGGGATGCGTCAATTTTGCCATGATCATCGCCCGCACCAAGCATAAGGATGCGCACAAGATCGGCAGCGGCAACCCGGGGACCATGAACATGAGCCGCGAATTCGGCCTCAAAGTGGGGCTCGTCAATTTCCTTCTCGATGTGTCGAAGGGCGGCGTTCCCGCGCTTATCAGTTACTTTATTTTCCGCGGCTGTGTGTTCGCGGGGACGGACGTCGTCGTCTCCGACTTCACAAGGTATTTCTGCGGCGTGTTCGTCATCATCGGGCATATCTGGCCCGTCACGATGCGCTTCCGCGGCGGAAAAGGCATTGCCTCGACGCTCGGCCTCTTTTGGTTTTCGCTCGGCTGTGAGCAAGGCTGGTATGCGGCCGCTGCCTTTTTATGGCTCGTCTGCGTCCTTCTCTTCATCGCCGTGACGGAGTGGGGCTCGATGGGCTCTCTTCTCGGCGTTACGGGCTTTTCGCTGTGGCAGGGCGTCATCTTCTTCCTTCGCTATGAGGCGGAGCTTCAAAACGTCTTTGTCATCCTCATCTTCATGCTGCTGCTTTTTCTCAATTTCCTTACCTGGTTTGCGCATCGCAAGAACCTTGTGCGCCTGTTTGCGGGCGAAGAGCACAGGACTTCCGTCAAGAAGCTCTCCAAGGGCAAGCGCGGTATGCAGAATATGTAAATGATTCCCCGCCCGATGCGGGGAATCGCTTTCGTTTTTGCGCGTGTGCTGCATTTAAGCAGTATTTCATAAACTTTCACGGCGTTTTCATTGTATTTGGGGTAATTTTTTGCTATAATATGAAGGAGTTCGGGGCGCACCGATGGTTTTTGCGCGCCCAATACTGTAACAGAATATGAAAGCGATCGAATTCGAAAACGTCAGCTTTTCTTATGAAGAGGGCGGGGCGTTTGCGATCAAAAACTTAAATTTTTCCGTGGAGGAAGGGGAGTTTGTCGCCATTTTGGGCCACAACGGCAGCGGCAAAAGTACGCTCGCCCGCCTCACGAACGGACTTTTGGAAGCAGACGGCGGCATCATCCGCGTCTTCGGCGAACAACTGACGGACAAAAATCTCTTTGACATCCGGAAGCAGGTCGGCATCGTCTTCCAGAACCCCGACAATCAGACGGTCGCTTCCATCGTGGAAGACGACATTGCATTCGGCGCCGAGAATATCGCCCTTCCGCGCGAGGAGATCGGCCGCCGCATCGATTTTGCGTTGAAGGCGGTCGGCATGGAGGAGTTCCGCCATGCGACGGTCTCCCGTCTTTCGGGCGGGCAGAAGCAGCGCATTGCGATCGCAGGCGTCCTTGCCGTCATGCCCAAGGTGCTCATCCTCGACGAGTCGACGGCGATGCTCGATCCCAGGGGGCGCCGCGAGATCATCGACGTCGTCACCCGCCTCAACCGCGAACAAGGCATTACCGTGCTCCTCATCACGCACTTTATGGAGGAAGCGCTGCGTGCGACGCGAGCCATCGTCATGAACCGCGGCGAGATCGTCATGCAGGGTACCCCCGACGACATCTTCGAGCGCCACGAAGAGCTTCTGACCTATAACCTTACGCTGCCCCTCATCGGGCGCATCTGCAAGGAACTGCGCGCGGGCGGGATGCCCGTTCAGGACACCTTGGACGCAAGCTCACTTGCAAAGGAGATCGCCGCATGCGTATCCGGGCAGAGCATCTGAGCTACACTTATAACCCCGGCTCGCCCTTTTCTTCGGCGGCGTTGAAGGACGTTTCCCTCTCCGTGGAAGAGGGGGAGTTCTTCGGCATCATCGGCCACACGGGCAGCGGAAAGAGCACCTTCGTCCAGCACCTCAACGCGCTCCTGCGCGTCCCGACTTCTTTGAAGAAGTACAGAAAGAAGCGCAAAGCACCGCCTTCCAATACCGTCCTCCGGGTGGGGGAGTTCGATCTTACCGACAAGAAGACGGATTTCAACGCCCTTCGAAGCAAAGTCGGCATGGTGATGCAGTACCCCGAATACCAGCTCTTTGCCGAGACCGTCTTTGAAGACGTCGCCTTCGGGTATAAGAACTTCGCCCCCGAAAAGCCGACGAAGGAACAGGTGGAAAGTGCTGTCCGCGACGCGCTCACCATCGTCGGGCTCAACTACGACGAAGTCAAGGAGATGTCTCCTTTCGATCTTTCGGGTGGGCAGAAGCGCCGCGTCGCCATTGCTGGCGTCATTGTCACCAAACCCGAAATTCTGGTTTTAGACGAGCCCGCCGCGGGCCTCGACCCTTTGGGTAAACAGGAGGTCATGGAGCTTCTGCACCGCCTGCACGCCTCGTGGTGCAAGACCATCATCATCGTCTCGCACGATATGGACGAGATCGCCGAAAACTGCACGCGCGTCGCCGTCTTTTCGGACGGGGAAGTCAAATATGTCCTGCCCCCCAAAGAACTGTTCCGGCATGCGGAAGAACTGCTTGCTCTCGGGCTCGATGTGCCGCTTACCGCAAAGATCTGTCTCGCGCTCAAAGAGTACGGCATCCGGCTTGAATGTGATTTCACGACGGAAGACTTCCTGAAAAAAGCCCTTGCCCTTCAAGGGAAAGGGGGCAGCGTATGATGAAAGACGTCGCCTTCGGGCAGTACTATCCGACGAAGTCTTACGTCCACAACTTAGATCCCCGGCTCAAGATCGTCTTCCTCATCGCCTACATCGTGGCGATCTTCCTCGCGAAGAATTTTTACGGGCTCGCCTGCTGCTTTGTCGTTTTGGCGTTTGCCATCGGGTTTTCCCGTGTGCCCGTTCTCCGCGTCTTCAAGGCGATCAAGGGCATCCTCTTTCTCATCGTCTTTACGACGCTCCTTAACCTCCTCTTCTATAACGGGGAGACGGTGTATGCGGAGTGGTGGATCTTCACCATCACGAAAGAGGGCATCCTGTTCAGCGTCTTCCTTGTCATCCGCCTCGTGCTGCTCATCACCTGCTCGTCGCTTCTCACCTATACGACGACGCCCGTTGCGCTCACAGACGGCATCGAGAGCCTCTTATTTCCGCTTACGCTCATCCGCTTCCCCGTGCGCGAACTTGCGCAGATCATGAGCATCGCCCTCCGCTATATCCCCATCCTCATGGACGAAACGGAGCGCATCATGAATGCGCAGAAGGCGAGGGGGGCAAACTTTGAAACGGGAGGGCTGGTAAGCCGCGTCAAGGCGGTCATCCCCGTGCTCATCCCGCTGCTGCTCTCCTCCTTCCGTCGGGCAGAGGAACTCGGCGACGCGATGGAAGCTAGATGCTATACGGGCGGCAGAAAGCGCACCAAGTATAAAAAGCTGCGCTTCACCTGGCGCGATCTCCTTGCGTTTTTTGCAGGAGCTGCGCTCATCACGGGCGTGGTGCTCCTCAACGTCTATCTCGGGGCGACGATATGAAGGCGCTGCTCTTAGTCAGTTACGACGGCACCGCGTTTTCGGGCTGGCAGCGTCAGCCGAACGCCCGCACGGTGCAGGAAGAGATGGAAGATGCTGCCTTTCGCGCCTTTTCCCGCCGCATTACTTTGACCGCAAGCGGCAGGACGGACGCGGGCGTCCACGCCTTGGGGCAGGTCGTCGAAGGCGAGTTCCCCGAAGGCATCCCGCCCGAAAAGCTCAGGGAATGCCTCAACGTTTTTCTCCCGCCCGACGTCAAAGTGATCAGAAGCTGCAAAGCGCCCGAGATGTTCGACGTCACGCGGCAGGCAAAGCGCAAGACGTATTGCTACAACGCATATTTTGCAGAGAGCGAACTTCCGCTCTATTCCCGCTATGCGGCGCGGCTCAAGAAAGAGCCCGATCTTGTTCGTATGACAGAGGCCGCAAAACTCTTGGAAGGGGAGCACGATTTTTCCGCCTTTCGCGCGTCCGGTTATACGTCCAAAACGAGCATACGAACGCTCTATTCTGTCAACATTGAAAAAACCGCCATCCCGTCGGGCACGCTCTATTCGGTGCGGGTCACGGGGAACGGATTTTTATACAACATGGTGCGCATCCTCGCAGGCGAATTGTTCGCCATTGGTTGCGGCAAGCAGGAGGGGATCACGCGTGCCTTTGAAACGGGGGAGCGAAGCGCGCTTTCGGTAACGATGCCGCCGCACGGGCTCGTCCTTGAAAGCGCCGATTACGGCATTGCCGAAATGCTTCCTTAGGGAGGAATGATGGAATTTTTTGAATTTTTTAGCGTCCCGCTGATGTTTATGCAGGGGATCATCAACTTTATCGTCAAGCCGGAGATCAACGATGTCTACGACTACTCGAACGTCGTTTTGAGCTGTTACTTGTTTTCCGCTTTGGGCGCGCTTGCGATCTATCTCATCCTGCTCGTTTTTGGCGGCATTGGTCTTTCGAAACTTGCCAAAAAGCAGGGGCTCAAGCATCGTTGGATGGCTTTTTTGCCCTTCTTCAACACCTACTATGCGGGCAAGCTGGCGGGCGAGACGCAGTTCTTCGGGCAGAAGATGAAGCGCGTCGGACTGTATGCTGCGATCTTGGAATTTCTCTATGTCGCATTGGAGATCTTCCTGTATATCATAAGCATAGTTGCCTGCTTCCCGCAATATCTGACACTTGAGATCGATGAGAAGACGGGCGCACTTTCCGGCGTTCCCAACGACAGTCTCCCCGCATGGATCACGCCTACCAATAATTACGGCAGTCTCGTTGCCTACCTTCTGTGGTTCTTCGTCATCGTCTTCTTCTGCGCCTTGTACGTTGCGTTTTTCCGCAAGTACTATGCGCGCGGGCCCATCCTGCTTGCTTTTCTTTCGACGATCTTCCCGTTCCGCGGGATCACGATCTTTGCCGTTCGCAATAATGCTCCCGTCGACTATAACGACTATATCCGCCGCCGCACGCAGGCCTATATGCGCAGCAACGGTTATCAGCCGCCCTATGGCTCTTACGGCTCGCAGAATGGCCCTTACGGTCAGAACAGGAACGACCCGAAGAACGAGCCCGACCCCTTTGAAGGCTTTGGCGGGCCTTCGGGCGGGAATTACGGAAATTCGGGCGGCAGCAGCTCTTCGGGAACTTCGTCCGGTCCATCTTCCGACGACGATCCCTTCTCCGAGTTCGGGGATGACAAAAAGTAAAAATCAACGGCTTCCCTTACACTCGGGAAGCTGTTTTTTTGTAAAATCATTTTACTTTTTTGATTTTGTCTGCTATAATCATAATCACAGATTATAGCAAGGTGTGCAAGATATGCGATCTTGCGCTGCTTTCATAGGTGAAAGTTATGGAACTCATTTCTGCTATCGCTACCGCGCAGGGAGTCGGAGGAATTGCCGTGATCCGCGTAAGCGGAGAGGGCGCGCTCCCGCTTGCCCGAAAAATGTTCTCCTATAAGGGAGAATACGAGCCGTACCGTCTCTATCCCGGGCATATCGACTGCGGCTCGTTTTCCGATCACGGTATGTGCGTCTATTTTCGTGCGCCGCACTCCTTCACGGGGGAGGATACCGTCGAATTTCATTGTCACGGCGGGGTCGAGATCGCACGGGCGGTCTATCAGCGTACGCTCGATCTTGGCGCACGTCCTGCGGAAGCGGGGGAGTTTACCCGCCGCGCCTTTCTGAACGGAAAACTTTCCCTCTCCGCAGCAGAGGGACTCGGAGAGATGATCTCAGCGCGCTCGGAAGCGCAGGCAAAAGCCGGACACCTTCTCTACGGGGAGAATCTTACCAAAGAGGGGAAGCGTCTTCAGGATCTTCTCAAAGAATGCCTTGCGCGCGTCGATGCCGACGTTGATTACCCGGAAGAGGATCTCTCCGCCGTATCGGGCGAGGAGATCGAAGAGCGGCTCGCGATCGTTCAGGACGCGCTGTCGGCGCTTTTAACGCAGTATCGCGCGGGCAAGCGCATCCGTGAGGGCGTCAATGTCGCGCTCTGCGGCAAGCCCAATGCGGGCAAGAGCTCGCTTCTGAACGCGCTTTTGGGCTATGACCGCGCCATCGTCTCTTCGGAAGCGGGAACGACGCGCGATGCCGTAGACGGAACGATTGAACTTCACGGCGTCCTGTTCCGCCTTACCGACACGGCAGGCCTTCGCGAGGGCGAAGGGGAGATCGAAAAAGAGGGCATCCGCCGTGCGCGTGCCGCGATGGAACGCGCCGACGTCGTCGTTTGGGTGCGCGAGGATGAAGAGTTGCCGCCTGCGCTTCCCGAAGGCGCCGAGCTCATCATCGTGGGAAGCAAGAGCGACGTGCGCCGCGAAACGGACTGCGATATCAACGTCTCTTCGGTCACGGGCGAGGGCATCCAAGCACTCAAGGAGCTCATCTTTGAACGGGGCTTCGGAAAGCAGAACGACAGTATCTTTCTGATGGAAGAGAGGCACTACCGCGCAGTCGGGGAGGCGAGAGAGGCCGTTCGGACAGCCCGGAAGGCGATCGCAGAGGGGCTTCCCGCCGAACTCTATGCCGAGGACATCAAGCGCGCCTACGTGGCGCTGGGGCTCTTGAGCGGGGAGACTGCGACCGAGGAGATCATCAGCGAGATCTTCTCCAAATTTTGTGTGGGCAAGTGAGCGCGGCAGCGTTTTGCCTTGCTCTATAAGGAGTAATTATGGTCAATTTGGAACTTTACCGCGTCTTTTACACGGTCGCAAAGTGCGGGAGCCTTACAAAGGCGGCACAGGAGCTGTATATTTCCCAGCCCGCCGTCTCTCAGGCGATCCGGCAATTAGAAAATCAGCTCGGCACGACGCTCTTCAACCGCGTGCATAAGGGCATGGAGCTCACGAAGCAGGGGGGCGAACTTGTGTTTGAGGACGTTTCGCGCGCCCTTCAGCTTTTGGACGGGGTGGAGAGCCGCCTCTCCGAGCTCAAGAAGAGCGCCAAAGGCACCCTTCGCATCGGCGCTTCCGAGACGATCTTTCAGTATCTCCTTGCAGATAAGCTTGTCAAATATCATGCGCTCTATCCCGACGTCAAATTCGAGCTTTTGTCCGACGTCTCGCCCATCACCATCGAACAGCTCAAGACCGACCGCTGCGACGTCGGCTTCCTCAATTTTCCCATTCCCGAAGACGAGGGCATTGTCGTTCGCCAGACCATCACGCTTCTCAACGACGTATTTATCGGCGGAAAGGGGTTCGAACGCTTCAGGGGCCGTCAGGTGCCCTTATGGGAGCTGCAAAACGAGCCGCTCCTTTTGATGGAGCCGCACACCGTGGCAAGGAGCGCCGTCGATCACTTCTGCACGAGCCTCGGCATCCGCTTCCGCCCCGCCATCGAGGTCGACAGCTGGGGGTTCATGAAAAAACTCGTCGCAGAGGGCATGGGCATCGGCTGTATCCCGCGCGAGTATATGCAGCCGGAAGCGGGAGATAATAGCATCTTCGAGATCGAAGTTTCTCCCACGATGCCGTCGCGTTCGGTGGGGGTGGCGCTCCCCAAAAACACGAGCATCTCCTACGCCCTCCGCGCCTTCTTGGAACTCTTCCGCGAGGGATAAGACGTAACGGATCGGTCGGCCCGCTTTCCGATGCGCAATATGGAGTTGTTCCCCGAGCGCCGGATGGCATGAGCTCCCAATTGTTTGATTTTGCCCCTCAAACGGGGCTTTTTTGTGCCGATTTGATTGACAGGGCGAATATTCTTGTGTATAATGGACGAGTTGTTGAAAAATCAACAATGGAGAAAATGATGCAGCAAGATATCTTTGAGCAGTTTTCTCTGCTCATCCTCAAAATGAGTAAGATCGTGCAGAAGATCAAGGCGCTCGAAATGGCGCCGTTCGATCTCAAAGCCGTACATGTCATGATCTTATACCTGCTTCGCATGCACCGCGAAGGGCTTTCCGTCAGCGAGCTCTGCCGTCAGACGATGGACGATAAAGCAGCCGTTTCCCGCGCCGTCGCTGTACTTCGGGAACGCGGCTACGTCCTGCCGGAGGATGCCCGCCTTTCCCCCGTGCGGCTCACAAAAGAGGGGGAAGAGCTTGCCGCTTACATCACGGGCCGCGCTGCCCGCGCCGTGAGCGAAGGGGGCGTGGGGTTGAGCGATGAGGAACGCACCCGCTTTTTCTGCGTTCTCGAAACCATTTGCTGCAATCTCGAAAAATATCAGAAGAAGCTGCTCGACGAGAGCGGCTCTAAGGAGGAAATATGATCAAATTGCTTGTGGATTCTGCCTGCGACCTCGAAGCCGAGGAAGCCAAAGCGCGCGGGATCACGCTTTTGCCCCTCTATATCCGTTTCGGAGAGGAGGAATATCAGGACGGCGTCACTCTCTCGCACCGTGCCTTTTTTGAAAAGCTTATCGAGACGGATGACATTCCCAAGACGAGCCAGATCAACGAATTTCGATTCACGGAGGCGTTTGATGAACTGACGAAAGACGGGAGCGAGGTCGTTGCGGTCGTCCTCTCTTCCAAACTTTCGGGTACATATGCGAGCGCAGTGAAGGCGGCAAAAAAATTTGGTGGTAAGGTGTTCGTTGTCGACAGCATGAACGCCTGCCTCGGGGAGCGTATCCTCGTCGAATATGCGGCGCGCCTCATCGAAGAAGGCAAGCTCTCCGCGCGGGAGATCGCAGCGGAACTCGAAAACAAGAAGGGGAAGATCAAACTGCTTGCCCTCCTCGATACGCTGAAATATCTTCGGAAGGGAGGGCGAATCTCCTCCGTGACCGCGATCGCAGGCGAGATGCTCTCCATCAAGCCTGTCATCACCGTCTCGGACGGCGAGCCCAAGCTCATCGGCAAGGCGATGGGCTCCAAGAAGGGCAACAACCTTCTCAACCGCCTTGTGGAAGAGTGCGGCGGCATCGATTTTTCCATGCCCTATACGCTCGCTTACTCCGGGCTTTCGGAGAGCTATCTTCTGAAATATCTGCATGACAGCGAACATCTTTGGAAAGATCACGCCGATCATATCCCATACTATCTCATCGGCAGTACGATCGGAACGCACATCGGGCCGAACGCGATCGCCGTTGCGTTTTTCTCCAAATGAGGGGCGCATAAAATATCGCCGAAAGGGCAAGAAATGGGGAGCAGGCTCGGCTGCTCCCCTTTGGTATAATTGTCGGAAAAATTGCGGATACTCCCGCGTGGGTACATAAGGAGGTGGGTATGCTGCAAAAGGTCGTCATCTGCGGGGTAGATACTTCCGGTCTCCCTAAGCTTACAGCCGAGGAAAACGAGAGGCTCATGAAGGCTTTGAAAGAGGGGGATGAACGGGCGAGGGAGCGGTTCATCGTCGGAAATATGCGCCTCGTTCTTTCCCTCGTGAAGCGGTTTTGGGCAAAAAATGCAAACGCCGACGACGTCTTTCAGGCTGGCTGTGTGGGGCTCATCAAGGCGATCGATCATTTTGACTTAAAGTACAATGTTAAGTTCTCAACATACGCGGTGCCGATGATCCTGGGGGAGATCAAGCGGTATTTGCGGGACGGCAATTCGCTGCGCGTTTCACGCTCCATCCGCGATACGGCGTATCAGATCCTGAAGGCGCGGGAACGCATCGAGGCGAGGGACGAGGAAGCGACCATCCCAATGATCGCCGAGGAACTTTCATTGAAGGAGCGGGAGGTCGTCTACGCGCTCGACGCCATTTCCGACCCCGTGTCGCTGTATGAGCCCGTCTACAACAAGTCGGGCGATGCGCTCGAGCTCATGGATCAGCTCTGCGACGAGAAGCAGAGCGACGAGATCTGGACGGAGCACGTCGCCCTGAGAGAGGCACTCGACCGCCTCAACGAACGCGAGCGGAAAATTCTTCAGCTTCGCTACTTCGAGGGCAAGACGCAGACGGAGATCTCCAAAGAGGTCGGCATTTCGCAGGCGCAGGTCTCCCGCCTCGAAAAGAACGCCATCGGCACCATCCGAAGGGAAATTTCTTAGTTATTCCCGTTCGGAGCGCAGGCCGCTCCCCTCGAAATGGCTCTCAAGAACATCACGGCCGCCATTTTTGAACGGAGAGCTGTTTCGTAGACACTCTTTGTAACCTTTTTTGACAGAAACTAAATTTACACAAAAAGCACAATGGCACACACCATCGTGCTTTTTGTCCATAAGAAAACTCCCAGATTGTCTGGGGGGTCAAAAATAGGCTTTTGCCGATGTGGTATTAAAAAAATACTCCATTCGTTTAAAATAGAGATGCGACCTGTCAGTTGCAAAAGAAAAAACGAATGGAGGACATTGAGACGTGAATTACAATGATAATAAGATATTATCAAAAGGTAAATATCCTTGAGGAATTACAAAATTAAGAAACCAAACAGCAAATTCGTTGAGCCGACTGCCAAATGACAGTCGGTTTTTTATGTTCGTCGAGATGGTTCTCGGCGATTTTCATTTTTAAGGAAAGTGATAGAATAGGAAAAAATTATGATAAGAGGTGCAATCGATTGACTGAAAAACAGACAAACCTGAAATACATAGATTGGCTTCATTCATGGCTGGAAAATTATGTGCGACCGTCCGTCAAGGTGCGGACTTACGAGCGGTATAGGCTTATTATCGAACAGCATAAGGATATTATAACATGTGGTCTTAGCTTGGATAAAGTATAATAAGGAGTGTAATAATGTTTCAACTTACCGATAAACTTCTCGAAAAGATCAAGGCAAAACTGCGTCCGGTTGTCCTTCAACCTGCATATGCAAATGTAGCTCACGATTGCAGCTGGACCTGTTCCGGAACATGTGACGGAAGCTGTCAAGAAAATTGTACCGCATATCAAGCTAATATGCCTAAATGATAAAATGTTCATCGATTGGGAAAGCTTAGATACAGAAGATTTCCCCATTGACTACTATGGAATCACGCTAAAAGATGGCGCAGTGATAAAAAACAGGATTTATCATTTGACTGATGGCTCTGCGGTCAACTCCATAAATCCTTGTTTTGATGAATTATCACTGCGTCATCTAATAACGTGTTTTTCATTGGGGAAAGAATCCGCTGGTAATTATATTAAATATGATTTTAAAGTGAATAAAGATTTTTGGAGGGGTATTATAGAGGTCATTTGTGATTCATTTTGCTCAGAAACTTTAATTCATGAAGTTACTTCCATTTTGGCGAAGTTTCTACCTGATTATTATCTTCGAGTTCTTGGAATGACATTAAACCAGCAAACCTCGAATACTGAAAATGTGTGCTTTTATTTTTATACACATAAAAAAATAGATATCCTTAAAAATGTTAATTTGGTCGGAGAGATTCTATCTCTTTTTGCAAAAAATGATACATTAAAAGAGATTCATTGGCCGATTTGCAATGAGCAGGGGTATCTTTGTTTTATCGCGGTTGACTTCTTAAGCAATTCGTCAAATAAAATAAAATTCTACTTTGAATTTCTTCGCGGATATGAACGCTACTTGTTTCTTTGTCCTTTTAAAAACACAAATATGTTCCATGAGGTAGATGGATTAGTTAATGCAAATTCGTCGAGAACTGGGATGCATTCCTTGTTTTCGTGAAATTAAGGCGGCCAGTGGAAGTAGTAATATGATATGCTGTTCAGAAATTCTATTAGAGATTTGGACATTTCGATACTTTTGTCAATACGATGGTCTTGCGGAAAATGAAATTGACACCGTGTATTTAGCTAGCGTAAACTCTATGGATATCGTTTTATCACCTAATCCTAAAGAGGTAAAAGTTCTTGAATGGCGTAAAATTGAAAGGATTCTTTCCGAAATAAAAGAAATTCCTGAAACATTTACGGCTTGGTTCCCAATAGCGTTCGACTTGGTTATCAACTACATCACTAACAACGAACATAAAATTGCCTTATTGTAGTTTTTATGCTACAATATTTGCATGGGAAAGGGTTATCGCATTTTATCCGTCGAGGCGGCGGATATTTATAAACACGAACAGGGAAACGGCGTTGCTGTTAGGTATAATTTGTCCGCTCAAAAGGGAGATGGATATTTTCGACTGTTCAAAAATAAGCTGGACGATTGCCTTGATTTGTGGAAGTTAGAGAGGGCATATCCCAAGCTCTGCCGCAGGTAGTTCGGCTTATATGATGAGCGCGGGAACGCCTATACCCTTGCAGGCAAGGTCTTCAAGGAAGGTGACGCGCTCTCCCTCGACGGCTCCA
>ENA-OYZE01000020-OYZE01000020.1-human-gut-metagenome-genome-assembly--contig:-NODE-20-length-81049-cov-9.743388_pt1 | contig 81049 bp, 63 predicted proteins | sample MGYA00243259_ERZ653469 | MGnify/ENA primary metagenome ERZ653469 (study PRJEB26926, sample SAMN06164913) | human gut metagenome | biome: ENVO:00009003; feature: ENVO:2100002; material: ENVO:00002003...
TTATCGTCGGCAGCGTCAGATGTGTATAAGAGACAGGTTCTTTCTTAAGCAGTCTGTCTTCTTTGGATGAAGATGATGTAACATTAGAACCCTGCTTTACGGGAACGGCGGCATTGCCGGAACTTTTTTCAAGGTAATAATCGTAATTGCCTATATAACCGGTTATAGTATGATCCCGCAGATCAAGAATCCTCGTGGCAACAGAATTAATAAAATATCTGTCATGTGATACGAAAAAACAAGTGCCTGTGTAATGATTCAGCGCATCCTCAAGAATCTCTTTTGAATTGATATCAAGGTGATTGGTAGGCTCATCCAACAGCAGAAAGTTGGAATTGGAAAGCATAAGCTTGGCAAGCAGCACGCGTCCGCGTTCGCCTCCGCTTAAATCCCCAATCCGCTTGAACACATCGTCATCGGTAAAAAGAAACGCGGCAAGAACATTGCGTATCCTGGTATTGGTCATATCCGGATATGCATCGGAGATTTCCTGAAATAATGTCTTATTCATGTCAAGGACATGGTGTTCCTGATCATAATATCCGCATTCAACATTGGAACCTAAGCGTACGGTTCCGGAGTCCGCATCACATAAACCGTTGATAATCTTGAGAATGGTAGTTTTACCCGTTCCGTTAGCACCGATAAGCGCGACTCTTTCGCCGCGTTTGATTTCAAAGTTTATGCCGGAAAAAAGAGTACGGCTGCCAAAACTTTTGGTAAGATCCGTAACGGTCAGAACGTCATTGCCGCTTACAATGGCCGGTTCAAGTTCAAAATGCATACCCTTGGAGTCTTCGGACGGTTTCTCGATAACATCCATTTTGGAAAGCATCTTTTCGCGGCTCTCGGCACGTTTTATTGATTTCTCACGGTTGAACGATTTAAGCTTGTCTATAACTTCCTGCTGATGCTTGATTTCACGCTGGTTGTTGTAGTAAGCTTTGAGCTTTGCGGCTCTTATCATTGAACGCTTGGCCGAATAGTCAGAGTATCTTCCGGAATATACGGTGCAGATTCCGTTATCAAGTTCTATTATTTTGGTAACTGTACGTTCGAGAAAATATCTGTCGTGTGCAACAATGAGGACGCTTCCGCTGTAATTAATGATATATGATTCAAGCCAGGCTATTGACGGAAGGTCGAGGTGGTTGGTAGGTTCATCAAGAAGCAATATGTCCGGTTTGCTCAAAAGCAGCCTGCCAAGCGACACACGTGTTTTCTCACCGCCTGAGAGAAGGGATATTTTCTTGTCGAAATCTTCTTCCGAGAATCCGAGACCTTTAAGGACACCGACAACCTCACTTCTTGCAGCGTATCCGTTAGCCTGTTCAAACTCATGGTCGCGCAGCGTATATGTTTCAAGCAGGGCATTAAGTTCGTCACCGGATGCATGCTTCATCTGTTTTTCAAGAGAGCGGAGTGTAAGCTCAAGGTTGATAATATCTTCCTTGACAGTCATTACCTCTTCATATATGGTTCTGTCGGAAGAGATATCCTGATGCTGTGCGAGATAACCGATGGATGCATCTTTGGCAATCGTAACACTTCCGGAGTCTGCTTCGAGTTCGCCGACTATTATTTTAAGAAGAGTTGACTTGCCGGCACCGTTAATCCCGACTATGGCAGCTTTCTCACCGTCTTCAATGTGAAACGAGACATTTTTAAGAATGTCATCGGTTATAAATGTTTTGCATATATTATTACAATTAAGTATCATGATTTAGTTCCATTCATCAAGTATCTGGTGTACCAGCCTTATAATCCTTTCCTCCGATGAATTAGCGGTTTCGTTGACCTCGGTGTGGGACAATCCGCCGTTACCGAGACCTGCAGCCTTATTGGTGATCAATGAAATTCCGAGTATTCTCATACCACAATGCCTGGCAACGATGGCTTCAGGCACGGTTGACATTCCGGCTGCATCAGCTCCGAGTGCACGGACAGCGCGGATTTCGGCAGGAGTTTCATACTGGGGGCCGCGGAAATAACAATAAACACCTTCTTCAACGCTGACACCGCTTACGGCTGCTGCATGCCGCGCAATGTCAAGGAGTTCCGGCGTATATATATCTGTCATATCCGGAAAACGAGGACCGAACTCATCAAGGTTGGGACCGATAAGAGGGGAAGGGCACATCATGCTTAAGTGGTCCGTAATCAGCATTACAGAACCGGGGTTAAGCCTGTCGGCAATTCCGCCGGCGGCATTGGTTACAAGCAGGTTACGTATTCCGAGCCGTGCAAATACGCGTATCGGGAGGGTAACGATTTCCATAGGATGTCCCTCATAATAATGAAACCTTCCGTTCATTACAAGAACCTTGCGGCCGTCTATGGTTCCGGCAATAAGTTCACCGGCGTGTCCGGCTACGGCTGAAGCCTTAAAATGCGGAATATCCGAATATTTCATAACTACCGGAGATGTTATTTCACCGGCAAGAGGGCCGAGTCCGGATCCGAGAATTATTGCAATCTGTGGGGTAAAATCAATGTGATTCCTGATATATGATGCTGCTTCATCAATCATCTGTATTACATTATTCATATGCATGACCTCTCTTTCAAATATTTATTTACAGTATACATTAAAGAAAAATTCTTTGCAACTTGCTATATGCAAAGAATAGTGTTATAATTTGTGAAAACTAAAATATGGGAACAGGAGACGGGTAATGTTAATTTGTGATGAACTTGTTAAAAAATACTACTCATGTACAGCAGTCGATCATGTTAATATGAGGCTGGATGACGGTAAAGTGTATGCGATGTTGGGACCTAATGGAAGCGGCAAGACAACACTTATGAAGATGATTGCGGGACTTATTAAACCCACATCGGGCACGATAACAATGGATGGAAAGATGCTTGATACGAAAAGCAAAGCTCATATAGCATATATGCCGACTGAAAGTTATTTCTATCCTTATATGACTGTCAAAGATATAGTTGCGTTTTATAAGGATTTTTATAAGGATTTTTCGGAACCGGTATTTTACGATCTGCTGGCCAGGATGGGATTGCAATTTGGCGATAAGGTCAAGAATATGTCAACCGGCATGCTGGCCAAGTTAAAGATTGCGGTTGCGCTTTCGAGAGATGCAGGTCTTATCATGCTTGATGAACCTCTTAACGGAATAGATATTCTTGCAAGAGAAGTTATAATTAATGCTATCATGGCCAATGCCGGAGGAAGCAGGACGATAGTAATCTCAAGCCATCTTGTCGATGAACTTGAAAATATTGTAAACGGAGCTCTTTTTATGAAAAACGGACAGCTTGTGCTTGCCGGGGATGCCGATAAATTAAGAGATGCCAACCGCAAATCACTTGTTGAATTATATAAAGAAGTATATGGATGGGGAGGTGCACCTTATGCTAAAGCTTATTAAATACGAACTCAGAAAAGATATGACACTGTATATTGTTATTTTTTCCATACTTTTTGCACTTGAACTTTATCTTGGCGGAAGTATTTTATGCAAAAGTGATGCCAACGTTGCCATATCAATGATATTGTTTCTGCTGTGTGGCTGGGCAGGCATTATATTCCTTATGATAATGGGTGTTGTCTCGTATGCCAGGGAACTTAATTCCAAATACAGTTATATGACATTTATGACCCCGAATTCGACTTATGCCATAGTCGGTGCCAAGTATCTTACACTGTTTATTGTGACCGTTCTGGCATCGGCACTTTACATTCTCTTTATTTATGCAGATGTACAGCTTGCTATGGTAAAATATGGCAACATCAGGAATATGAGGGAAATGGCGGATCAGATTCTGGAGATCATGGCGGGCACGAATATATCTGATATTATAATTGGAATTGCTGCAGTCGTGCTGGGAATATGGATCAATATAATTCTTACCGTAAGTTTCGCATATCTTGCAATAACCCTGAGTGCTACCATTCTTGCCAATAAGAAGGGTAAGGGATGGCTTGCATTCGGACTCTTTGTTGTAATAAGGGTTGTCACAGCGATTGTATCTTCCCATATTCCGACATTTGATTTCGGTGATTCGTTTGCACAGATGATAGCAGGCTCATGGCTTGTGTACCTGTTTGAAATCTTATTTGTAATAGGAACATATATCGGAGTTTCGGAGCTTTTGAAGAGAAAAGTAAGCCTTTAATGCATATGCGGGAGGCTCATTATAAATTGACATTTATCTGACATACTGTTAAAATCATATGTACTGATAAATGTCAATTTTTATTTTCAGGAGGAACATATGGACCGTAATGATATATCACTTGCTGTAGTCAAGAGACTTCCAAGGTATTACAGATATCTTGAAGAACTGCTTGATAACGGGGTCGAAAGGATATCTTCAGGAGATCTCAGCAACAGAATGAAGGTATCGGCTTCACAGATAAGACAGGATCTGAACCATTTCGGCGGATTCGGCCAGCAGGGATACGGATATAATGTTGAATATCTGCATGATGAGATTGCGAAGATTCTCGGAATCGACCATGTCCATAATATTATAATTGCCGGTTCGGGTAATCTCGGAAGGGCAATTGCTAATTATGCTAATTTTGAAAAAAGAGGATTTGTGGTCAAGGGAATGTTTGACTGTAATCCGGAACTTATAGGCAGGGACTGCCGCGGCGCTAAGATTATGCCTATGGAAGAGATGGCGGATTTTATCAGGGACAATAATATTGAAATTATGGCACTTACCATACCCAAGACAAGTGCGAATGAAGTTGCCAGAATGGCAGTGGAAGCTGGAATTAAAGGCATATGGAATTTTGCGCATATGGATTTAATAGTTCCGTCTGATGTTGTGGTTGAGAATGTACATCTTTCGGAAAGCCTTATGACATTGTCATATAATATGAATACCAGATAGGAATTGTCTGCTGCGACAGGTGGCAGACTTTTTAACTATATGAACAGAGAGGAATGAAGGCGATGGCTCTTACTATCGAAGAAGTTAAGAAAAATGCGGCATATAAACAGCTGCCGATATTGACACTTGATGAACGGTATCATGTCCTTTTTCCGGAAAAGGATAAGACTGACGAGATAAGGGAATGTGAGAAGAAACTCAATGACCTTTTAAAACGTCAGGGCCAGATTAATGATGACCTTAAGGAAGTGCATAAGATTAAAGACAAGCTCATGCAGTCCATTATAGACAATGTCGAAAATATGGAACTTTCGGAGTCCAAAAGGCAGAAACTCATGGCGACGAACCAGAAGCTGATAATAGAGGCCAAGCTGAAAATAGAGGAACTGGAACAGGAACAGCTTGATATCCCTTACAAAATCCGTAATGCCAACATTAAACTTGTAATTGAATGTGTGCAGGTGTGTTATGACAGAATTCATTCCAATTACAGGGACATACAGAAACTTGCAGCCTGGATTGACGTGACGAGAACAGAACTTAAGAGGAGAATAATAATCAAACAGGACAAGGAAATCGCCAACACCAATATATATACATATATGCATGATTTACTGGGACCTGAGATGATGGAGGTCTTTGATAATAAGGAGGAGAACGGGTAATTATGAAATATGCTTTAACAGGAGCGATGTCAAAAACAGTCGATGAATATACGATACATTCCATGGGCGTTCCGTCGGTAGTGCTCATGGAGAGAGCCGCACTTGAGGTGGCGGGATGTGTCGCAAGAATAGCAGCTGAATTCGGACGAAGCGTCAGGATATGTGTGGTATGCGGACATGGCAATAACGGTGCTGACGGAGTGGCTGCGGCAAGGATACTGACATGGCAGGGACTCACGGTTGATATAATAACCGTCGGTAATGAAGAACATATGACGGAAGAATTCAGACTTCAGCTTGAAATTGCCCGGAAATCGCATATTCCCTGTGGTAACATATCGGATATAGGTGAATATGATATAATAGTGGATGCCATATTCGGAACGGGTTTGTCCCGCGATGTAAAGGAACCGTATAATGAAGTAATAGAAATGATTAATGATGCGGGAGGCCTTGTTGTGAGCGTGGATATTCCTTCGGGAATAAATGCTGATACCGGTGCGGTCATGAATTGTGCCGTCAGGGCGGATGCTACGGTGACATTTGGATATAATAAGATTGGAATTATGCTTTATCCCGGAAAGGAATATGCAGGAGACATAACGGTTGCCGATATCGGTTTCTGTCCGCAGGCACTGTCAGGCCTTAACCCTGCCAGGTATTTTACACCTGAAGATATGTATAAAATACCTGAAAGAGATGCACACTCCAATAAAGGCACATACGGAAGGACGGTAGTCATTGCCGGGAATGCCAGAATGAGCGGTGCGGCTTACCTTGCGGCGGAGGCCTCGTACAGAAGCGGCAGCGGTCTCGTGGAGATAGTAACGCATAACAACAATACTGCGGTGCTGAAGGAACTTATACCGGAGGCGATTGTTGACGGGTATGACAATAATGATGCCGTTGATGTGGTTAAAAATGCTGCAGACAGGGCGTCGAGGATAATAATCGGACCAGGGCTTGGTACGGATGAAACGGCACGGAATATAGTATATAAAGTGATTGATTCGGCAGAATGTCCGCTTATAATGGACGCGGATGCACTGAATATTATCGCAGATGATATTTCTTTGTTGAAAAAATGCAAAAGTACTGTTATAATTACTCCGCACATAGGTGAAATGGAAAGATTGTGCCACATTCCGAAGGATGATATACTTAGAGATATTGCAGGATTTGCTGCACGTTTTGCTGCAGAAAATAATGTCATTTGTGTACTTAAGGATGCGGCGACTGTTGTGGCATCACCGGACGGAGGATTATATATTAATACATCCGGATGCGCGGCAATGAGCAAAGGCGGAATGGGCGATGTCCTGACAGGTGTAATATCAGGTATGCTCGCGTGCAGGCTGGAACCTTTTTCGGCAGCGGCAATGGGCGTATACATACACGGACTTGCGGGATGCGCGGCATCGGAAGGAAAGAGCCTGCATTCGGTTAAAGCAGGAGATCTTTTTGAATACATAGGCACTGTTATGTGCAAATAATCAGTTAGATATATAGAGGATAATGAACAGCAATGAAGAAGTTTACGAGAACTTATGCAATAATACATCTGGATGCGCTCCATGCCAATATCAGACAGGCAAAGGAGAGAGTCGGCGACAATGTCAAAATAATGGCAATCGTTAAGGCGGATGCTTACGGACACGGAGCAATAGAAGTTGCCAAAGCAATTAAAGACGAGGTTTACGGATTTGCGGTAGCGACGGCAAGAGAAGCAATTGAATTAAGGGAACACGGAATCAACAATATGATTCTTGTGCTTGGATATGTGTGCAAGGCAGAATATGAAGAAGCAATCAGAAACCGCATTACATTTGCCATGCTTTCGGAAGAAATGGCAAAGGAAGTATCAGAATGTGCAGTGCAGATGAACGAAAGTGCCTCATGCCATATAAAAATCAACACAGGAATGAACAGAATAGGTTTTGCGGCGGATGAATCATCGGTTGACGAGATAGAGAGGGTATGCAGGATGCCCGGACTTGACTGCGAGGGAATTTTCATGCATTTTGCAACTGCGGATTCAGGCGATAAGACTTTTTCACATATACAGTTTGAAAGATTCATGAAAGTAATAGATGAACTTGCGGACAGAGGAGTGAATTTCAGAATAAGGCATTGCTGCAACAGCGCGGCAATAGTTGATATGCCTGAATATGCGCTTGACATGGTAAGAGAGGGCATTATTCTTTATGGAATGCATCCGTCAGATGAGATGCTGACAGAGATAGAATATAATCCGGTAATGGAGTTAAAGAGCCATGTTATATTTGTAAAAGAGCTGGAAGCAGGTGAAGGAATCAGCTACGGAAGGACTTATATAACCGACCGGCCAACCAGGGTTGCCACGGTTGCAATCGGTTATGCGGATGGTTACCCGCGTTCGCTTTCGTCCAAAGGTTATGTGCTGATCCACGGAAAGAAGGCACCTATTCTCGGAAGAATATGTATGGATCAGATGATGGTTGACATTACGGATATTCCGGATGTGAAAGTTGAAGATGTAGTTACACTTATCGGTAAGGACGGCGATGAAATCATAACGGTTGAAGAACTTGCTGCCATATCCGGTAAATTCGATTATGAATTTGTATGCGGAATTTCGCAGAGAGTTGAACGCAAGTACGTTCCGTAAATTTTTGATCTTAACTGAATAAAAACACACGAAAGCAGCAATAATAAAGTTAAATTTAATTGACGGAGTGTGTTTGATCGTGATTGTTAGAAGAGGAGATATTTTCTATGCCGATTTAAGACCTGTTATAGGGTCTGAACAGGGAGGAATAAGACCTGTGCTTATTATCCAAAATGATACTGGTAACAAGCACAGCCCGACTGTTATATGTGCAGCGATTACATCAAGGATGAATAAAGCCAAACTCCCGACTCATGTGGAGATAGACTCTAATAAGTACGATATGATTAAAGATTCGGTTATTCTGTTGGAACAGCTTAGAACAATAGACAAAACTAGATTAAAGGATAAGGTGTGCCATCTTGACAATGAGATTATAATAAAAGTTAACAAGGCACTTCTTACAAGTCTGGAAATTATCCGTACATAGGATATAAGGACGGAAAGGATGATATATGGGCGATGGCCGGACGTATATAGGTGTAGGTCTTTTTGCATTGTTTCTGATAATAGATGCAATACTTTATTCTTTTGAATCTGCACTCAAGAACATAAATGAGAAAGAAATAGATGAAAAATCACAGGAGGGCGATAAGAGAGCTGTACTGCTTAAGAAAATAATGGATAGCCCGTCGCGTTTCGGTGATACTTTTGACGTTATTATGTTCGTGACCAATCTGGTTGCGGGCGGTTACATACTGACAGTTGTGCGTGCATATATAATGAAATGCATCGAAGCCGACAAAACGCTTGTTTCAATTATAACTGCTGTCGTCATGCTTTTGATACTCCTTGTTTTCGGTGTGATGATTCCGAAGAAAATAGGAAAACGCAATCCGGTTAAGACAGCAAAGAGATATTGCAGAATTATACAGGCACTTATTACATTGCTTTATCCGGTATGTGTGGCAGTATCTGCACTATCACATATTATAATCAGAATATTCGGAATCAATCCGGATGAAGATAATGATAATGTTACAGAAGAAGAGATCATCACAATGGTGAATGAAGGCCAGGAGCAGGGCGTTTTGGAAGCTTCGGAGGCTGAAATGATTGCCAATATATTTGAACTTGGTGATAAATCTGCCGGCGATATCATGACGCACCGCGCCTCAATCGAAGCAATAGATTGTGAAATGACACTGGATACCTTTATACAGAACCACATAGACGGCAAGTATTCCCGCTTTCCGGTGTATGAAGGTGATATAGATGATATTATAGGTACTATTCACATAAGGGATGCACTTATTTTTTACAGGAACATCCCGAACAGGGCTAAGAAACTTAAAAATCTTAAAGCACTGTTAAGAGAGCCGTTTTTTGTGCCGGAGACAAGGGATATAGATGACCTTCTTAAAGATATGCAGACAGCCAAAATACATATGGGAATAGTGGTTGATGAATACGGACAGACGGCGGGCATCATAAGCATGGAAGATATTATCGAGGAAATTGTCGGAAATATTCTGGATGAATATGATGAGGAAGAAGAAGCTATCACACATGATGATAACGGAACATATGTGGTTGACGGACTTACAGAACTCGATGATATAAATAAGCTGTTGGGAACCGATATAGAAAGTGAGGAATACGATACACTTAACGGATATCTTATATCGAAACTTGACAGAATACCGGACGATGATGAGAAAGCAGTAGTCAAATCTGACGGACTGGTATTTAAGATTACGGAAGTATCGGGTAACGTGATCCGCAAAGTGGAAATCACAAGGGATGAACAGGCACAGACGGATAATGCGCAGGCTCAGGAATAAAAATTTATCCTCCGGTAATAATGATTGTATCATATATTGCCGGGGGTATTTTTATGTCTGAAGAACAAAATAACATTAAAGAATACGGAACTGTAAACAGTGACGGAATAGAAATAGTTACAATAATAGGAGAGATAGAAGGACATCAGAATCTGGGACGTGATTCGAAGACCACGAGTTACGAGCACATGCTCCCAATGCTGGCATCTTACGAAAGAAACACCGGAGTAAAGGGAATACTTTATCTTATAAATACAATCGGGGGCGATGTGTCATGCGGACTTTCGATGGCTGAAATGATTGCAGGCCTAAGTAAACCATCGGTATCATTAATAATAGGCGACAGCCACTCAATAGGACTGCCGATTGCGACAGCGGCGGATTATTCATATATAGTTCCGAGTGCAACTGTTGTAATACATCCGGTCAGAATGAGCGGAACGATTCTCGGAACAAGGCAGACTTACAGACAGTTTAAATCAATACAGGACAGAATTATAAATTTTGTTGCGTCACATTCGGAATGCCCCGAAAATGAACTTGAAAAAATGATGATGGAGACATCAATGATGGCTAAAGATCTGGGAACAATTCTGGTCGGTCAGGAGGCCGTGGATGTAGGACTTGTGAACCAATGCGGCTCTATAAGTGATGCTTTGGATAAACTTTCCGGGATGATCCGCAAATAATTAAATTGATTGTACTAATCTGAAAAAAATGGTATAATAATCCGGAATGACTGTTATACCATTTTTATTACATATGTAGTTGATATACAGCTGGAGGAAAGACAGTGAATATAATTAAAGCTTTACTTATGGGTCTGATACAGGGAGTGACGGAGTTTCTGCCGGTGAGCAGTTCAGGTCATCTTGCTATTTTTAAGCAGGTTCTCGGAATCAATCTGGATTCGGGAATGTATTTTGATGTAATGCTTCATCTGGGTACGCTTGTTGCGGTTATTATTGTGTTCAGGGAAGATATATGGGGGATGATAAGAGAATTCTGGGGAATGCTGGTTACGATATTTGCTAATTTTCTGGTATTCATAGTAAGACGCAGAGGCAATACCGAATATAAATATTTCAAAGTGATCAATTCATCTTACCGGAAGCTGGTGCTCATGGTGATAATCTCAACCATACCTACCGGAATACTTGGGATGGTTGGAAGCGACCTGATTGAAAAGGCTTCCGGAACGTTATGGGTGGTAGGTATGTGCCTTATTCTTACGGCCGTTTTGCTGCTTCTCGCAGATAAGCATCCGGACGGAACAATGAGAATCAAGGATGCGCCTTATTCAAGTGCTTTTATTCTCGGAATAGCGCAGGGCATTGCGACAATGCCGGGATTATCGCGTTCCGGAACAACTATAGCGACGGGTCTTATGCTTGGATATAATAAGAAACTTGCCGTTAAATACTCATTTATTATGTCAATACCGGCAATACTTGGTGCGGTTGTGGTTAAGATAGGAAGTTTCAAGAACGAAGCGTTTGGCTCCGCGAATCTTCCGGGATACATACTGGGCACAATCGTTGCCGGAGTTACGGGATATTTCAGCATCAAATATATGTTAAAGTTAATAAAGACCAAGAGATATTTTGGTTTTGCAATATATTGCGCAGTTCTGGGAATTGTCGCGATAGTATTTTCAATAGTAAAGAGATAACAGGAGGCGGACATGGCTGCCAGCACTAAAAGCAGACAAACGGTCGCACATAAGAAAAACAACACAAACAACAGAAAGACATACAGGCAGACACCACAGCCAAAGAAGAACGTGCGTAAGGACACAGGAATAGCCAAAGAAGCATCGGTACTTATTGCATTTGCACTTTCCGTTATATTTTTTATAGCCAATTTCGGAGTCGGCGGAATGGTTGGGGCTGCCATCAGTTCCTTTTTCTTCGGATTATTCGGGTTAGTGGCATACATTTTCCCGATATTGCTGTTTGGCGGGACATTGTTTATGATTTCCAACAAAGGAAATTCAATAGCGCGGGTCAAATTTATAGCAGGAGTATTAGTAATGATACTCATATGCACTCTTATACAGCTTATAAGCGGTTCACATGCGGACGAATGGACATTCACGCAATATTACACCGAATCATCTGCCGGCAGACATGGCGGAGGTTTTTTCGGAGGTTCAATCTGCAAGCTTTTCGTCACATGGTTTGGCACGGTCGGAGCATACCTTATAGATATAGTTCTTGTCATAATAGGCATTGTGGTGATAACCGAGCGGTCCTTTATTGGCGGAATCAGGAAAGGGAGCCGCAAGGTGTATGATGCTCATAAGAACCACGAGCGGGAACGTGAGGAAAATCCGCCTGTAAAACGTGTCAGGATCAAGAATGAACCACATGAGAAAGTACCGCTTACAAGAGCTTCGCGTAAGGCATATGGTGTTACATTTGACACTGAGATCAAAGACACCGTGGACGACGGAGATACGGGACATATGCCGGATCTGTCATTGACATCGGTGCGTAAGAAGCCGGAGGCACCCGTATTCAGATTTGAGGCGGCACCTGATGATGAGACTATCGATGATAATGTCCTTGATTATGAAGCGGCGCATTATACAGAGGAACAGAGTAATCCGTTTGATGTGTTTGACGGTGAAGAAGAATATATTCCGGAGAAGGCTGACGAGGATGCCGGACCGGAAGAGATACCGGATGATATAATTACGGAAGAATATATAGAACCTGAAGAAGTTAAGATTGTTGAACCGGAGCCTGTACGACAGACGCCGGCGGCTGAACATAATGAGGTACAAAAATCGCAGGCAATAAAGCCGGCGCGTGTGAAGAAAAATGCCGGTAAATATGTTTTTCCGCCACTTAATCTTCTTTCGAGAGATAAGAAGAAATCGGGCGGAACGAGCAATGCAGAATTAAAGAACACAGCCTCACAGCTTCAGCAGACCCTGGCTAATTTTGGCGTCAAGGTTAAGATAACCGATGTAAGCTGCGGACCTACGGTTACAAGATATGAACTTTCACCTGAACAGGGTGTTAAGGTCAGCAAGATAGTTTCACTTGCGGATGATATCAAGCTCAATCTTGCAGCGGCTGATATAAGAATAGAGGCTCCGATACCGGGCAAGTCGGCAGTCGGAATAGAAGTTCCTAACAAGGAGACGACGGGCGTAATGCTCGGAGATCTTATCGCATCGCCTGAATTTAAACAGAACCCGTCACCGATTTCTTTTGCGGTCGGTAAGGACATAGCAGGTAAAGTTGTGGTGGCCAATATAGCCAAGATGCCGCATGTGCTTATTGCGGGAGCTACCGGTTCAGGTAAGTCTGTATGTATCAACTCGATTATTATGAGTATACTTTACAAGGCTCATCCTGATGACGTAAAGCTTATTATGGTGGACCCGAAAGTCGTTGAATTAAGTGTATATAACGGTATACCGCACCTGCTTATACCGGTTGTCACAGATCCGAAGAAGGCCGCGGGAGCACTTAACTGGGCGGTTGCGGAGATGACGGACAGATACCAGAAATTTTCACAGTTCGGGGTCCGTAATCTTAAAGGATATAACGAGAAAATTGAGTCCATGGAAGAATCCGATGAAGAGAATAAGCCGGCTAAGATGCCGCATATAGTTATCATTATCGATGAGCTGGCGGATCTTATGATGGTGTCATCCAATGAAGTCGAGGATGCGATAGTACGTCTTGCCCAGCTTGCAAGAGCGGCAGGAATACATATGGTAATAGCGACACAGCGTCCGAGTGTTAATGTCATAACGGGACTTATAAAGGCGAATGTGCCTTCGCGAATTGCTTTTGCGGTTTCGTCGGGAGTTGATTCAAGAACCATAATAGATATGAATGGTGCAGAGAAACTTCTGGGTAACGGTGATATGCTTTTTTATCCTTACGGATATAAGAAACCGGTCAGGGTTCAGGGTGCCTTTGTATCGGACGAGGAAGTCGCATCGGTTGTTGAATTCCTGAAGGAACACAGCCCATCGGTTGAATATGATGATGCGGTAACGACTACGCTTAATAATAACCCGGGATTTGAAGAAAGCCAGGCATTCGGCGGAGACAGGGACCAGTACTTTGCGGAGGCCGGACGTTTTATCATAGAGAAAGAAAGGGCATCCATAGGAATGCTGCAAAGAGTTTATAAAATAGGTTTTAACAGGGCGGCGAGAATCATGGATCAGCTTTGTGACGCCGGTGTCGTAGGCCCTGAAGAAGGAACCAAACCGCGTAAGGTATTAATGAGCATGGAAGAATTTAATGAAATGCTTAATAACAAGTGATAATATATTATATGTCATCCGGCAGATGACAGAAAGGACAATTTAATGAAATCAGATATCGAAATAGCACAGGAAGCCAAAATGGAGCACATAAAAGATGTGGCTGCACAGATTGGCATTAAGGAAGACGAACTTGAATTTTACGGCAAGTACAAGGCTAAACTCTCCGATGAACTTGAGAAAAGAGTTGCGGGTAATCCTGACGGCAAACTTGTTCTTGTAACGGCTATCAACCCGACACCTGCCGGAGAAGGCAAGACAACAGTCAGCATAGGTCTTACGCAGGCGCTTAACAGACTGGGACGTAAAACGGTTGTTGCATTAAGAGAACCGTCATTAGGTCCATGCTTCGGAATAAAGGGCGGAGCTGCAGGCGGCGGATATTCACAGGTGGTGCCGATGGAAGACCTCAATCTCCATTTTACAGGAGATTTTCATGCGATTACAAGCGCCAACAATCTCCTTGCAGCAATGATAGATAACCACATCCAGCAGGGAAATGCGTGCGGGATCGATACAAGACAGATTGTATGGAAGAGATGTATGGATATGAATGACCGTGCACTCAGAAATGTTGTTGTCGGACTCGGAAGCAAGGCCGACGGATTCGTAAGGGAAGATCATTTCGTAATAACTGTTGCATCGGAGATTATGGCAATTTTGTGCCTTGCCACAGATATGGCAGATCTTAAGCAACGTCTTTCCGGAATAATTGTGGCATATAATTACTCGGGCGATCCTGTTACAGCAGGAGATATTAAGGCAACCGGTGCTATGGCTGCGCTCCTCAAAGATGCGATGAAACCTAACATAATCCAGACACTTGAGAATACACCGGCTATTGTTCACGGAGGTCCTTTTGCTAACATCGCACACGGATGCAACAGTGTGCGTGCGACAAAGATGGCACTTAAACTTGCTGATTATGTAGTTACAGAGGCCGGATTCGGAGCGGATCTGGGAGCGGAGAAATTCCTTGATATCAAATGCCGTAAAGCAGGCCTTGTTCCTGATACCATAGTTATTGTGGCAACGGTACGCGCACTCAAATACAATGGCGGAGTCCCGAAAGATGAACTTTCCATAGAGAACATGGAAGCATTGAAAAAGGGAATAGTCAATCTTGATAAGCATATTGAAAATATGCAGAATTTCGGCGTCAATGTAGTAGTTACGCTTAATTCGTTTGTCACGGATACGGATGAAGAACATAATTTTATACGCGAGCATGTAGAAGCACTCGGATGCGAATTTGCACTTGCGAATGTATGGGCAGAGGGAGGCGCCGGCGGCAAGGAACTTGCGCTCAAGGTACTCAAATCTATCGAAAAAGAGAAAAAACCATTTAAATACACATATGAAGACGATATGCATCTTGAAGATAAAATAAATGCCATTGCCACTAAGATATATGGAGCAAAGGGCGTGGAATATGCTCCGGCCGCTGCCAAAATGCTTGTTAAACTCGAACAGATGGGATACGGAAAGCTTCCGGTATGTATGGCCAAGACACAGTACTCATTATCGGACGATCCGGCACTTCTTGGAAGACCGGAGGGATTTACATTGAAAGTACGTGAAGTATATGTAAGTGCCGGAGCCGGATTTGTGGTTGCGCTTACGGGTTCAATAATGACAATGCCCGGACTCCCGAAATCACCGGCTGCCGAGCGCGTTGATTACGATGAAAATACAGGCAAAATAACAGGATTGTTCTAGAAGGAAAATAATTTATGCAGAATTTTTATGTCAAAGATATAATAGAAGCTACTGGCGGAAGGCTGCTTTGCGGAAATGCCGATACACCTGTTAACATGATAAGCACTAATTCCAAGGAAATAGGTGAAGGTTGTCTTTTTGTTCCCGTAATAGGTGAACGGGTTGACGCACACCGTTTTATAGAGGATGCGGTAGCAGCAGGTGCCGCAGCGGTACTTACAAGCGAGCATGACAGCCTTGACCTCAACGCTGCATGTATTAAGGTTGATAATACAATAAAGGCAATGCAGGAAATAGGAAGTGCATACGGACGCAGGATGAATATTCCTAAGATAGGAATTACAGGAAGCGTAGGAAAGACAACCACCAAGGAGATGGTGGCTTGTGCTTTATCGGCCGGATTCAGGGTATTTAAGACATCAGGCAATAATAACAGCCAGATAGGTGTTCCCAACACACTATCCAAAATCTCACCGGATGATGAAATTGCTGTCATAGAGATGGGAATGAGCATGCCGGGCGAGATGAAGAGATTGGCAGAACTGGTTGATCTTGATGCGGCAATTGTTACCAATATAGGAGTGTCACATATAGAACAGCTTGGAAGCCAGGATGGGATATGCAAAGAAAAATTCCATATATCCGACGCATTAGGTTCTGATGGAATGATGTTCCTTAACGGGGATGATGAAATACTTAAAAAACATATGCATGAACTTAAGTGCAGAATCACACTTTTTGGCATAAATGATAATAATGATTACCGTGCGGTTAACATTAAAGCCGGGGCACAGACAGAATTTGATGTTATGAATAATAATGAAATATTATGTCATGTCTGTCTCAATGTTCCGGGTATGCATAACGTGAGAAATGCGTTAGCAGCAATAGCTGTTGCCGTAAGATATGGCATCGCGGCGGATAAGGCTGCCGAAGCATTTTCCGGATATGGCGGTGTGGAGATGAGGCAGCAGATTATACACCATAACGGAATTACAATTATCGATGATTCATATAATGCAAGCCCTGATTCAATGAAAGCGGGAATAGATGTATTATGCACAATCGGAAAATCAAGGAAGATTGCAGTGCTTGCCGATATGCTTGAACTTGGCGACAAATCACCACAATATCACGCTGAGGTCGGAGCATTTATGGCAGGACATAATGTTGATGAACTTATAACATACGGAGAACTTTCAATCAATATTGACAAAGCAGCAGAGTGTAATAAGTCGCTTAAAATCAGACATTTTGACACAAGGGAAGAGGTTGATGAGTATCTTGACAGTGACCTTAAGGAAGGAGATACCGTACTTTTCAAAGGATCACGCGGAATGAAACTCAATCTTTGTGTTGATAATATATGTAATAAATAAGATACAGGAGGAAGCTATGGCACAGATAATCGATGGAAAAGCAATATCCAGACAGATAAAGGATGAACTGAAGGAAAAAGTCGCATCATATAAGGAACAGGGCATTGAAATATGTCTTGCGGTTATACAGGTGGGCAGTGACCCGGCATCAAGCGTATATGTCGGTAATAAGAAAAAAGCATGTGAATATGTCGGAATAAAATCTCTTGCATACGAACTTGCGGAGGAAACCACACAGGAAGAGCTTTTGAAACTTATCGGAGAACTTAATAACAGGGCGGATGTTAATGGTATACTTGTGCAGCTTCCGCTTCCAAAGCACATTGATGAGGATAAGGTCATCAAGGCAATAAGTCCGCTTAAAGATGTTGACGGTTTCCACCCGCAAAGCGTCGGAGCGTTAAGCATTGGGCAGAAAGGGTTTGTATCATGTACACCGGCCGGAATCATTGAACTTTTAAAGAGAAGCGGAATTAAAATTGACGGCAGGGAATGTGTCGTGATAGGAAGAAGCAATATTGTCGGCAAACCGATGGCAATGTTACTTTTACGCGAGAACGGAACAGTTACGGTATGCCATTCACATACGGCAGGTCTCAAAGAAGTAACAAGGCGTGCAGATATACTTGTGGCTGCTATCGGCAAGCCTGAATTTATAACTCATGAGTATGTTAAAGAAGGCGCTGTTGTAATTGATGTAGGAATACACAGACTTGGAACGAATGAGAATGGCAAGAGTATTCTCTGTGGTGATGTGGATTATGATGACGTATATCCTCATGTATCAGCTATAACGCCGGTTCCGGGAGGCGTCGGACCTATGACCATAGCAATGCTTATGAATAACTGTGTTAACTCGGTAGAGGTAAATAAGGCAGAGTAAGCCGGAGGTATATTATGAAATTAGCGGAATTACTTGAAAAAACAGAATATACTGTTGTAAGTGGTAATGTTGACGTTGAAGTAAAAGAACTTCAATATGATTCGCGTAAAGTTACCCGTGGAGACGTTTTTGTCTGCATAAGCGGAGCAGTTGTGGACGGACATGATTTTATAACCGATGTTATTGCAAAGGGAGCAGCGGCCGTAATTGTTGAACGTGATACGCAAGGCATCGAAACGGCGGATGCGGTAATTATCAGAACACCGGATACAAGACTTGCGCTTGCATATATGTCAGCAGCTTTTTTTGATTATCCGGCAGAAAAACTGTTTACTATAGGAATAACCGGCACCAAGGGTAAAACTACGACGACGTTTATGGTGCGTGATATTCTGGAAGCATGTAATATCAAGACCGGTCTTATAGGTACGATAGAGACTATAATAGGTGATACACATATTCCATCAGCCAATACCACGCCGGAGTCATATATGGTACAGAAATATTTTCGCGATATGGCAGATGCCGGATGCAGATGTGTTGTGATGGAAGTTTCATCACAGGCACTGATGCTTCACAGAACAGCCGGAATCATGTTTGATATAGGAGTGTTTACCAATCTTGAACCGGATCATATCGGACCGAATGAGCACAGCTCATTTGAAGAATATGCAGCATGCAAGGGAAAATTATTCAGACAATGCCATACCGGAATAGTCAATATGGACAGTGAGCATGCAGGACTTGTCCTTGAAGGACATACGTGCAGCATTGAGACATACGGATTGAAGAATACAGCTGATTTATATGCAGATAATATAATATATGAACATAAGAACGGCCACATCACAACATCATATGATGTGAAAGGTTCTAAGAACATGCATGTAAAACTGAGACTTCCGGGAGAATTTTCGGTCTATAATTCACTTTGTGCGATAGCGGTCACGGAACACCTTGATGTTGACGATGGCCTGCTTGAAAAGGCCTTATATAATGTAAAGGTTCCGGGACGCGTTGAACCTGTTAAAATATCCGACGACTTTACGGTCATGGTTGATTATGCGCATAACGCGATGAGCCTCGAAAGCCTTCTGAAAACATTGCGGGAATATAATCCACATAGAATTGTCACGGTATTCGGATGCGGCGGAAACCGATCCAGACAGAGAAGATTTGAGATGGGTGAGATATCAGGTAAGATGTCGGATTTTACGGTTATTACAAGTGATAATCCCCGTAATGAAGAACCTGATATGATAATGCAGGATATTGAAACAGGAATTGCCAAAACAGCCGGCCGTTATGTCAAGATAGCGGATCGTGCCGAAGCAATCAAATATGCGGTAGATAATGCCGAAAAGGGAGATATAATTGTTGTGGCAGGCAAAGGCCATGAGGATTATCAGGAAATAAAAGGTGTTAAATATCATATGTCTGACCGCGAACTTATACTTAAAGCAGCAGGAAAGATGAATTAATAGGAGCAATATATGATATATGCCGGTGTCATTGTAGACATTTCCCATGAAAAATTAGATAAAATATTTCAATACAGTGTCCCGGAAGATATTGCATCCGTAATATCAATAGGAAACAAAGTCAATATCCCGTTTGGTGCAGGCCACAGAACGGGATATGTTGTAAACTTAAGTAACACGCCGGAAATCGACCCGGACAAAATAAGACCGCTTGATGGAATAGTGAAGTCAAGTACTACGATTGACGAACGGATGATTAAGCTGGCTTACTGGATGAAAACTAATTACGGTTCGACCATTAACCAGGCACTTAAAACAGTAATTCCGGTTAAGGAGAAGGTAAAGCAGGTAAATAACAGGACTGTAAGACTTCTTATATCACCAAGAGAAGCTTTGTCACTGTCGGAAGAATACAGGACATCGAAAAGAAAACAATCCGAAATACTTAAATTTCTGTCCGATAATCCGGTATGTGATTACCGGAAGGTTACACAACAGATGGGACAGGTCAGGCAGTCACTGACGGCACTTTCGGACGCCGGTCTTATCGAGATAGATACGCAGAGGGTATTCAGAAACGAACTGGAAGCAGCAGAGGATTTTCGCAATGTCACAAGTCTTAATCAGGAGCAGCGGGTTGTCTGCGACGGTATCATAAAAGATTACGACAATAATGATATGACACCATGTCTTATTAAGGGTGTGACAGGAAGCGGCAAGACGGAAGTTTATATGGAGATAATACAGCATGTCCTGTCGAAAGGCAGGGAAGTTATTGTGCTTATTCCTGAGATTTCACTTACATATCAGACCATAATGCGCTTTTATGCAAAATTCGGGAACGTAGTATCGGTTATAAATTCAAGACTCTCCAAGGGTGAGAAGTATGACCGGTTTGAACTTGCGGCCCAGGGCAGGATTAAAATAATGGTTGGTCCAAGGTCGGCTCTTTTTACACCTTTTAACAATCTTGGTGCTGTTATAATTGATGAGGAGCATGAAAGTGCATATCAGAGTGAGACTATTCCGCGGTATCATGCGAGGGAAACAGCGATAGAACTTGCCAGAATGACCGGAGCCAAAGTCATTATGGGTTCGGCAACTCCTTCGCTTGAAACATTTAACAGATGCAAAAGCGGGATATATAAATTATACCGTCTTGATAACAGAGCCGGAAATGCCACAATACCCGATGTTGATGTGGTGGATCTGCGCGATGAAATGAAAAAAGGCAACCGTACAATGTTCAGCACAAAGCTTAAAAGTCTTATGCAGGAGAAACTTGATGCCGGCGAGCAGATAATGCTTTTCCTCAACAGAAGAGGATATCAGGGCTTTATCAATTGCAGAGAATGCGGGAATGTGATACAATGTCCTCATTGTGATGTGTCACTTACACTTCACGGTCGTAACCGGTTAGTCTGCCATTATTGCGGATATGAGACAGTTTTCAACCATATATGTCCCAAATGCGGTTCCAAATACATAGGAGCATTCAAGGCGGGCACGGAGAAAGTGGAGGAAGAGACACGTAAGATTTTTCCGCATGCATCAGTATTGAGAATGGATCTGGATACAACTTCCGGGAAGGAAGGACACCGGAATATTCTTGAAAAATTTGCATCGCATGAAGCGGATATACTTATCGGAACACAGATGATAGTTAAGGGACATGACTTCGCGGATGTTACGCTTGTCGGAATCCTGCTTGCAGATATGTCGCTTCATTGCAGCGATTACAGGGCTGCGGAGATTACTTTTGATCTGCTGACGCAGGCAGCGGGAAGGGCAGGACGCGGTGACAGGAAGGGAAATGTCGTGATCCAGACATATGACCCGGAACATTACAGCATTGTACATGCGGCCGGACAGGATTATGATGCTTTTTATGATGAAGAGATGGGATATCGGGAACTTATGGGATATCCGCCGTCCAATCATATGATGGCAGTCAGAATTTCATGTGCCGATGCCGATCTTGCAACAAAGCTTTCCGATGAACTTTATAAGCTCACATCAGTAGACGACAAGGTGAACATAATCGGGCCGGCTGATGCGGCGGTATATAAGATTAATGATATTTACAACAGAGTAATATATTATAAGTGCAGAGATTATGCACTGTTAATACAGATAAAAGATATAATAGAGAATTATCTTAAATGTAACGTGCCATGTTACAAAGAGTGCCATGTTGTATTTGATTTCAGATAATTCGGTAAGGAGACACGAAAATGGCTTTAAGAACAATAAGAACTGAAGGCGATCCGATTTTAAGAAAAATCTGCAGGCCGGTAACACAGGTTGATGACAGAACCAAAGAACTCATCGGAGATATGCTTGATACCATGTATGATGCAGATGGCGTCGGACTTGCGGCACCGCAGGTCGGAATACTCAAGAGAATTGTGGTAATTGATGTAGGAGACGGCCCGGTTGTAATGGTTAATCCTGAAATACTTGAAACATCGGGAAGCCAGACAGGCCAGGAAGGATGCTTAAGCATTCCGGGCAAGGTAGGAATAGTAACAAGGCCTATGTATGTCAAAGCCAAAGCATATGATGAAAATATGAATGAATATGAAATAGAGGGCGAAGAACTGATGGCCAGAGCAATATGCCATGAACTTGCACACCTTGACGGAGATCTTTACATCGACCATATCGAAGGTGAACTTATGGACGTAGTGGCAGGCGAGGAGTAAGACATGAGAGTTGTATTTATGGGAACACCGGATTTTGCGGTCGGAACACTTGATGCAATAATCCGTGCCGGACATGAAGTAGAGGCAGTGATTACCCAGCCGGACAAACCGCACGGAAGAAGCGGAAAGCTTGTTTTTCCGCCGGTTAAAGAAAAAGCACTTGAATATAACATACCGGTATACCAGCCGGTAAAATTAAGACAGTCGGATGTGATTGACAAACTTAAAGAGATTAATCCGGATGTAATAGTTGTAGTGGCATTCGGACAGATTCTTCCAAAGAGCGTATTGGAACTTCCGCGTTACGGATGCGTCAATGTGCATGCATCGCTGCTTCCCAAATACAGAGGTGCGGCTCCGATACAGTGGGCGGTTATCAACGGAGATGAAGAAAGCGGCGTAACGACAATGCTTATGAACGATGGCATTGATACGGGCGATATGCTTAAAGTACGCAGATACAAGCTTGCACCCAAGGAGACAGGAGGAAGCCTTTTTGATAAATTGTCAATTCTCGGAGCAGGGCTATTGATAGAGACGCTTGACGATCTTGAAAAAGGAGTATTGACACCGGTTCCCCAGACAGGAGAGGCGACATATGCCGGAAAACTTGACAAATCACTGGGACATATTGACTTTATGCATCCGGCGGCAGAGATTGAAAGGCTGATACGCGGTCTTAACCCATGGCCGAGTGCATACACATCTCTTGATGGCAAAACACTTAAAATCTGGCAGGCAGATGTCGATGCGTCACCTGATACGGATAAGGCACCGGGAACGGTATATGCGTTTGATAAGAATGGAATATATGTCATGACCGGAGATGGAGGACTTATAATAAGAGAACTTCAGCTTGAAGGACGTAAGAGAATGAGTGCGGGCGATTTCCTGCGCGGATATACCATAAAGGAAGATACGGTACTTGGATAGAACAGGAGAATATATTACATGCAGGTTAATACAAGAAATGTAATATTGGATATATTGACAGAGGTAAATGAGAACGGCAGATATGTCAATAAAGTGCTTAACGAAGCATTGCGCAAATATCAATACCTTTCGCACGAAGAAAGGGCGTTTATCTCACAGGTTGTCCTTGGATGTGTTGAGAGAAAAATAACACTTGATTATATCATAAATCTTTTTTCCAAAGTCAAAGTTAATAAAATGAAGCCTGTAATCCGCAATATAATGCGTATGGGAACATATCAGATAATATATATGGATAAGACGGGCGATTTCGCGGCATGTGATGAAGCGGTAAGACTTGCAGCCAAACGTGGATTTGCGACACTTAAAGGATTTGTAAACGGTGTATTAAGAAATATATCCCGCAATAAATCTGACATAAAATATCCTGATAAAACATCGGGAGACTATCTGTCCGTTACATATTCGACACCACAATGGATCTGTGATATGTGGGTCTGTGCATACGGATTCGATAATGCACAGAGAATGCTTGCGTCGCAGTTTGAGACCGGACCGCTCACCATAAGGTGCAACACATCGGTACTTAAGCCGGCCAAACTGGCAGAAAAACTTGCATTGCATAATATTAAGGCCGTTGTGCGTGATGATATTACCGAGGCATTGCAGATAACAGGATATGACTATCTCGAAGGAATAGACGAATTTAACCAAGGATTGTTTACGGTGCAGGACCTTTCGTCGATGCTTGTCAGATACGCGGCAGCACCCCGACCTGATGATGTTGTCATTGATGTCTGCGCAGCTCCGGGAGGAAAAAGCATGCATATTGCACAAAGCCTTTCCGGTGAAGGTTATGTTGATGCCAGGGACGTATCGGATGCCAAGACACAGATTATAAGACAGAATGCCGGGCGCATGGGAATTACCAATATTAAAGTCAGCACGGCCGATGCACTTATACCGGATGATAATATGATACAGAAGGCGGATATCGTCATAGCGGATCTTCCTTGTTCCGGCCTTGGAGTTCTTAATAAGAAGCCGGATATTAAATACCATGTCACTTTGGAATCACTAAAAGAACTTGCCGGATTACAGCGTAAAATACTTGATACGGTAAATGCTTATGTCAGAAAGAGCGGAACGCTTATATACAGTACATGCACCGTAAATCCGGAAGAAAATGTCCAAAACGCATTGTGGTTTGCCGCAGAACATGATTTTGACATTGTTAATCTTGCCGGAAGGATACCGGCAAGGCTGGCATCATGTGTTGACAGCAACGGATTTATACAGATAATGCCGGGAATGTTTGACAATGACTTTGACGGATTTTTTATAGCGGCATTTGTAAGGCGGTAATAAAATTATGTTGAAAACAGATATCAAATCCATGAATCTGGACGAATTAACCGAATATATAAAGAGCACCGGACAGCCTGCATTCAGGGCAAAACAGCTCTATGAGTGGATGCATGTAAAGTTAGCGGATAGTTATGATGAGATGAGCAATATTCCGGCCGCCCTTAAGCAGAGGCTTCAGAATGAATGTGACATGCCCGTGCACGAGTTGGTAAGAAAGCAGGTCTCGGCGGAAGACAAAACTGCAAAATATCTTTTCAGGCTTGAAGACGGTAATCTCATAGAAAGTGTTCTTATGCATTATCATCATGGAAATTCCGTATGTATATCATCCCAGGTCGGATGCCGTATGGGATGCCGGTTCTGTGCATCGACGCTTGACGGACTTGAGCGTAATTTAAGACCGTCCGAGATGCTTGACCAGATATACAGAATACAGAAAGATTCAGGTGAGAGGGTGTCCAACGTGGTTGTCATGGGCTCCGGAGAACCGTTTGATAATTTTGATAATCTTATTAAATTTGAACAGCTGCTTACGGATGAAAACGGACTTAATATAAGTGCCAGAAACCTGACGGTGTCCACATGCGGCATAGTACCGAATATATACAGGCTTGCTGATATGAAACTCCAGCTGACGCTTGCGATATCGCTCCACGCACCTAATGATGAGAGACGTAAGGCTCTTATGCCGATTGCCAACAAATATTCGATAGCTGAGATTATGGAAGCCTGCAGGTATTACATAAATAAGACGGGAAGAAGAGTTACTTTTGAGTATAGCCTGGTTAAGGGCGAGAATGACACAGATGAGTGTGCGGCGGAGCTTTCAGAGCTTGTTAAGGGCATGAACTGCCACATAAATCTTATCCCGGTAAACCCGATCAAAGAGCGTAATTTCAAGCAGTCAGATATTGACAGAATCAACAAATTTAAAAATAAACTTGAAAAAAACAGAATAAATGTTACTATAAGAAGAGAAATGGGCAGAGATATAGACGGTGCCTGTGGACAGCTTAGAAAGAGTTATATGGAAATACATCCAAAGGAGCAGCTATGATAAAAGCATATGCGCTGACGGACGTTGGCAGAATGCGAAGTGTTAATCAGGATTATGTGTACTGTACAAGTAAGCCTGTTGGCAAGCTGCCTAACCTTTATATTGTAGCAGACGGTATGGGAGGGCATAAGGCCGGAGATCTGGCGAGCCGTTTTTCCGTGCAATCGTTTACCGACAGTGTAAAGTCGTCAGACAGTGATAATCCGATTACAATTATTTCAGATGCAATTAAATACACGAACAGTGAACTTTTAAAGCTTGCCGCTACATCCGCGGATTATACCGGTATGGGAACAACTTTTGTCATTGCAACTGTTTTTGGCAGTTCAATGTATGTTGCCAATGTGGGAGACAGCAGGTTATATGTGCTTGGAGATGAATTCAGGCAGGTTACGAGAGATCATTCGCTTGTGGAAGAGATGGTAAGCAACGGTACAATAGACAGGGCACAGGCGCGTACCCACGAGAAGAAGAATGTCATTACGAGGGCTATTGGCGGCAGCGAAGATGTTATGGCAGATTTCTTTGAGGTTGAGCTTGGAAAGAATGACACCGTTTTTATGTGTTCTGACGGACTGACGAACATGATAGAAGACACACAAATAGCATCCATACTGAACAGCAGCAGAGAAATAGATGAACGTGCGCAGATGCTTATTGATCTTGCAAACGAACGTGGCGGTAAGGATAATATTTCAATAATAATTATAGAACCTTAGAAAATAGGAGGGAACATGTTAAGAGAAGGAATGTTTATAGCGGACAGATACGAGATCCTCGAGAAAATAGGCTCAGGAGGAATGGCTGACGTATATAAGGCAAAATGCCATAAATTAAACAGATATGTTGCGATAAAGGTGCTTAAGCCTGAATTTTGTGAAGACAAGACTTTTGTAGCCAAATTCCGTGCGGAGGCGCAGTCTGCCGCAGGTCTTGTTCACTCCAACATTGTGAGCATATATGATACTGGAGAAGAAAACGGAATATATTACATTGTAATGGAACTTGTTGAGGGAATTACACTTAAGAAATATATCGAGAAGAAGGGGAAGCTTGGCGTGCGTGAAGCAGTCAGCGTTGCCATTCAGGTTGCCCAGGGAATCGAAGCTGCACATAAGCATCATATAGTACACAGAGATATTAAGCCTCAGAACATAATAATTTCCAAAGAGGGAAAGGTCAAAGTTACCGATTTCGGTATTGCAAGGGCAGCATCTTCCAATACCATTAATTCTTCCGTGATGGGATCTGTGCATTATATTTCACCTGAGCAGGCAAGAGGCGGATACAGTGACGAGAAGAGTGATATTTATTCATTCGGTATCACACTTTTTGAGATGCTTACGGGACGTGTTCCGTTTGAAGGTGATACGACTGTTGCCGTAGCATTGCAGCACATCCAGGAGGACATGGTCTCGCCGAGAAAATATCTTCCTGATATCCCTATCAGTGTAGAGAAAATAGTACTTAAGTGTACACAGAAGAAGACTGACAGAAGATATCAGAATATGACGGATCTTATTGCGGATCTCAAGCGTTCTTTAGTGACTCCTAATGAGGATTTTGTCGTTATTTCATCGGTTGTTCCTAACGGCGTAACACAGATGATAGATGATGATGAACTTGCGGAGATAAGCCATAGGGCGGTACGAAAGGCAGCCGATACAACACCGGCAGCCGGTCAGGCTGACGATATACGGGATCAGTATGCAGATGATGGTCAGGATGCAGATGATGACCAGGATATTGAGCTTACAGAGGAAGACGACAAAGATACTGCCGCTTCCAAGAAAATAGACAGGGTTATAACAATTCTCGGAATAGCAGTTGGCGTTGTAATACTTGTCATAACTATTATCGTAATCGTGAAAATGGTTAAGCTTTTCTCTACGGGAAAGAACTCGTCATCAGTTCCAAAGGCGACACAGGAAGAGACAGGCGATAAGGTAGAAGTACCGAAGCTTACGGGTTACACATATGATCAAGCTGAGGCAGAGCTTAATAAGCTCGGACTTGGAATCCGTAAGATAGAAGATTATTCTGATCTTTATGAAGAGGGCAAAATATTCGAACAGAGTGTTGAAGCCGGAGATATGGTAGCCAAGAATACAACGATTGTTGTTTCGGTAAGTAAGGGTACATCCACATTTGAGATGCCTGATGTACTTGGAAAGACACAGACATCAGCAGAGTATACTCTCAGAAATAAGAACCTTACCCCGACATACAAGTATGAAGAGACAGATGATGAAAGCAAGATTAACACTGTTGCATCAACTGATCCTAAAGCTGGAGACACCGTTAAGAGCGGAGATACCGTAACAATAACACTTTATAAGGGCGTGGCACAGAAAATGGCCAAAGTACCTAATGTAAAGGGTTATACCAAAGAAGACGCAGAGAGTGAACTTAAGAGCCTTGGATTTAACAGTATTGAATATGAATATGATTTTGACAATAAGGTTACGGAAGGCAAGGTAATTTCACAGTCCGGAGCAACGGTAGGCGAGGAAGCACCTATAGATACAACGGTTATTACACTTGTGATAAGCAAGGGCCAGAAAGCAACCGAACCTGAGCCTACAAAACCGGAAGAGACTAAGCCGGAAGAGACCAAGCCGCAGGAGACAGCAGCACAGAAGCATAAAATAGTTGCACATATCAAATACAGCGACTTGAAAAACAGTATTTCGGATGCCGCAGAGGGCAGTGAAATTTCAATCAGATTTGTCGCATCATATACTGATGCATCCGGTAATGTTACGACAAAACAGGTAAGTTCAGTAAAACATAAAAATGGAGAATTTAACGATACATTGGATATAGACTTTGAAACCAGCGATATCGATACCTCCAAGGGTGCAACGATAACTGCGCATATTTCATATAAGGATGCTGATGGCGCCGATAAGACTGCCGAAGTACCGGGTCTTGCCGCCACAGTGGAATAATTTATGCAAGGTAAGATAATCAAAGGAATAGCGGGATTTTATTACGTACACACTGCCTCGGACGACAGTGTGTACGAATGTAAGGCCAAAGGTGCATTCCGCAATATGAAGATTAAACCGTTAGTTGGTGATGATGTAGAATTTGATATCACTGATGCCGTTAACCACAACGGTAATGTCATTGATATTCTGCCGCGTAGAAATGAGCTTATAAGGCCTGCTGTAGCTAATATCGACCAGGCTATGATAGTTTTTGCGTCGGTTTCGCCGGAACCGAATCTTAATCTCTTGACCAGATTTATGATTAATATGGACAGGAGTGGGATAAATACGGTAATCTGCTTTAATAAAACCGATCAGGCGGATTCTGATAGGATAGAAGAACTTTGTGATGTTTTTGAAAACAGCGGATGTAAGATAGTTGCTTCGAGCGTCGTTAAGAATGAAGGAATAGAGGAACTGAAGTCGATTCTTCACGGAAAGACAACGGCTCTTGCGGGACCGTCCGGTGTGGGCAAGTCATCGATTCTAAATGCTGTTTTTCCCGATGCCAATTCGCAGACCGGGGATATCAGCGTTAAGATAAACCGCGGTAAGCATACTACCAGACACAGTGAAATATTCGCACTTCCCGGTAACACTTATATAATGGATACACCCGGTTTTACTTCACTGGAATGTGATGGAATGGAAGCAGAAGATTTAAGATTCTATTTCAATGAATTTGGTGATTATGAAGGCAGATGCCGTTTTAACGGATGTGTTCATGTCAATGAACCGGATTGCGCTGTCAAGGAAGCAGTGGATAAAGGTGTAATTAATAGCACACGATATGATATATATTTAAGCTTATATAACGAACTCAAATCTAAGAGGAAATATTAATGAAAAAATATTTAGCACCATCAATTTTATCAGCAGACTTTACAAAACTTGGTGAACAGCTCAATGTAATAGAGCACGCGGGAGCAGAATATCTTCATCTTGATGTGATGGATGGAATATTTGTTCCGAGCATATCATTCGGTATGCCTGTAATACAATCTATCAGAAATCACACCAAAATGCTTTTTGATGTGCATATGATGGTAGTGGATCCGGAGCGTTATATCGGTGATATCAGAAGAGCCGGAGCAGACATTATATCTGTTCACATAGAAGCATGCCATTCTCCGAAGAATGTACTTATGCAGATCGGCGAGCTTGGCGCGAAACCGGCACTTGCGATAAGTCCGGAGACGTCAATCTCAGAATTGGAGGAATATCTTCCGTATCTTGAACAGGTAATCGTGATGAGCGTTAATCCGGGATTCGGAGGACAGAAGATTCTTCCCGAATCATTTGACAGAGTCAGGGAACTGGCTGATATGAGAGCAGCCAAAGGTCTTGATTTTGCAATAGAAGTTGACGGAGGAGCCAATGCAGATAATATCGCGCATATATTTGAATGCGGAGCAGATATAGTTGTGGCGGGCTCGGCAGTTTTTAAGGGAGATATTAAGAGTAATGTAGACAGATTACTTAGTATAGTGGAGCAGATATGAGAACACTGATAATAACAGGCGGCAGCTTTGACAGAGCATTTGCTGCCTCTTTTTATAAAAAAAACATATATGATTATGTGATTGCAGTCGATGGCGGTCTGGATTACTGCACGGAGAGTGGGATAAGACCTGATATGATAGTCGGAGATTTTGACACACATGGTAATGACGATCTGGATGGATATGCCCGTGAAGGGATAACAGTACGGCGTTTTATACCTGAAAAGGACGATACGGATACCGAGATAGCCATTCATGAAGCTGTGAAGCGCGGGAATGAAACAGATGTGCTGGGCGCGTTTGGCGGGAGACTCGATCATACATTGGCTAATATTCATAATCTTTATTTCGCGCTTGCAAACGGTATAAGGGCAAGACTTGTATCGGCCGATAATATTGTTTTTCTTGAGAACAAGCCATTTGAGATTACGAGAGAATATTTTCCGCTTAAATATGTGTCATTTGTTCCGTTTGCGGGAGAAGTGACGGGAATGAAGTTGAAAGGATTTAAGTACACGCTTGACGGATATACTTTAAAACCGGGATATTCCAGATGTATAAGCAATGAACTTACAGATGATACTGCATATGTCTCAATGGACAGCGGCATATTGATTGCCATTAATTCCGCAGATTCTGGATTGTAATGTAATTTGATATGAATTCACGATATATAATAATGGCAGTGAAAAAAGAAGGACCAAGAAGGAGAGACTTCGTAAGTAAGTGTCTCCTTCAGTTTTTATAATCAGCCGGATTGATTGAATTTGTATTATTTTCAAGTATGTACTTGATTTTCATGGAGAGTATGATATACTTTACTACGATACAGTATATTCGGTGGGAAAGGAGCATTTGAGCTTGAACACATCAAAGAAAGCCGAGAGGACGAAGAAAATGATTGGTATATGTCTTGACTGCTTTGTCGAAAAAGGGCTTACGGTAACGACTACCACAGACCTCTGCGACGCAAACAATCTGCAAAACGGCGGGATTTATTACTATTTCGATACGAAGGAAGAAATGGTACTGGCCTGCGCCGAAGAAGCGATTTCCCGCATCGAACAGGGTGCGTTCAGCATTGCACTTGAAGATATCAAAGATATAGCTAATATGATAGACCATCTCGGTGCACTGGCGGATGAACTGTCCCCGGTTATGCGGTTTCTGGTCAGCGTATGTGTGTCGCAGGAATACGGAAACAAAGTCAAGCCATACCTTGTACAGCTTGCAGGTCGCTACCCTTATTATACAGGAAAAATTGCTGAGATTCTCGGCTGCACCGCAGAGGAGGTAGAACCGTATGTCCACCTGTCTATTCTGGCACTGAACAACTATATGATTTTTAATGAGCGGGCACTGTTCCTGCCGCAGATAGAAGCGGCGAAAAAAGGACTGATGCAGCTTGCGACAAGGAAGGGATGATACGTACTACAACAATTATCTTAAGGAAATAAAACACAGGAGGTTTTTATGAGAAAAAGAATACTAACGTTCATAATGGTAATGTTGATGATCTTTACAGCTCTGCCAATTTCGGCGAGTGCATCGACGCTCTATTATGGCAAAACAATCAATTCCGGCGAAACATACACAGATACTTCATTTGAAATGTGGTGCTGGTATGGGAATGAAACATTCACAAACAATGGGACGGTTAATATTTCCAATGGTTTTACGCTTGGTTATCAGGCAAGCTTTGTAAACAACAGTGAATTTACATTTACCGGTTCCAATTCAACATTTGGTGTCAGTTCCGGCTGCTCCTTCCAAAATAACGGAACGGCAAGAATCAGTGGCTGTTACAACTTAGGCTTGGAGGATTCTTTTGTTAACACCGGCACATTATATCTATCCGATATTAGTAATTTTAACGTTTCCGGTGTAGTAAATACCGGAAAAATTGTGTGTGGAAACGGTGTGCCGGATAGGCTTATCGGCGCTTTGAAAGAAAAGTCCTCAGGTGATGGAACAGTTGTAAAAGAAGGAGAAACCACTCCCTCAACATCAACTAGGTATACTATTACTTATGATTTAAATGGTGGGCATTGGGAAAACACACCCGATGAAAGTATTTACTCATATTATTACAAGACAAACGATGCCACACCGTACTATAAGATTGGATTTGATGAACCATTTGATACATTGAACAGCAATCTGGAGCGGGAAAACTACGATTTCATCGGCTGGACATGTGATAAAGACAGCAGTCAAACGCCGTCAAAATACCTGGATATTATGACAAACTGGCAGTCCAATATAACACTGACGGCACACTGGCAGCCAAAACAGCAATATGTGTATTATTATCTGGATGGCGGAGTATTTTCTGATGATATTACCACACCAGAAATCATCAAACATGAAAGTGGCATATCATATTCTCTTTTCAATATTGAAAGCGACGATTTCACACTTCCTACACCAACAAAACCCGGATATAGTTTTATCGGTTGGAAAGCAGGCGGTACATCGGACGTATATCCCGCAGTGACAATTACGAAAGGAACTGTCGGAAATCAGACATATACGGCGAAATGGGAAGCAAATGGTAATACCCCGTACACTGTAAACATCTATTATATGGACAAAAATGGGCAGTATCAGGAAACTCCTGATAGAACCAAGCCTGAAATCGGTGCAACGGATACAATTGCAACCGTACCAGATTCCGCATATATAAAAAATGGTTTTTCGTTTGACGCCACTAAATCATCTAATAGCGGAACGATAACGGGAGACGGTAAACTGAAGCTTTCTCTCTACTACGCAAGAAATCAATATGATATTACTTTTAAATCATATGATGGAAGCGAAACTCTGTATAGTTATAAAGGCTATTATGATACAAAGATTGAATTCAAGGGTGATGAACCTGCCATCAAGGATGAGGATTATAATTATACTTTTACCGGCTGGTCAACAAATAAGAACTCACAGCATCCGCTTTCTTTGGGAACAATAGTAGAAAACCAGACCTTCTATGCAGCATTTGAAAAGGAAGCCACATTTTGCCTTGTAAACTTTGTAAATACTACAGGGTTTGCTCCATTAGAGAATACAACTTACAAATTGAAAAAAGGTGAGGATTTCAACATTAACCTTTATCTCGCCAACGAAAAGTATTATGTTGGCACGGAACAATGGGGGCTTACATTTGAAGAAATGTTCGTTGCAGGTGATGACGGAAAAGGCTTGAAACCGGGGACGGATTTCACTTATTCCTTTGATGGATACGGAAACCCCGTTGTCTTTTCTATTCCGAATGTTACAAAGGATTTGAATATCACCTTTAAAGCCTGCTATCACGAAACTCACGATTATAATCCGGAATTTGATGTCATTAAGGAAAATGCTACCTGCTCCAAAGAAGGGGAGGTTCTTCGTACTTGCTATAAGTGCGGAAAAGTCGTGAGCGAAATAACAAGCATTGCACCGGATAACCACGCCGGCCTTAAGCACATTGATGCAGTGGCAGCGACTAAGACCGCCGAGGGCAATATTGAGTATTGGTACTGTGAAGGCTGCGGCAAGTATTACAAGGATGCCAAAGCAACACAAGAAATTACCAAAGCGCAGACCGTGACAGCGAAGCTTCCGAGTGACAACAACGAAAACACAGGCGGCAACGACAGTAATAACAACAAACCGGGCAACGGCGCAAACACTTTGCCTCAGACCGGCGATAACAGCAGTCTGGCCTTATGGATCGCCCTGCTGCTTGCCAACGGCGGCGCAGTAACCGCAACAACCGTTTGCAGCAGAAAGAAAAAGTGCTGCAATTAAAGAAAAGATTTGAAAGAAGCAGGTTCCATAGCATTATTATCAGATAATGTAAGAACAGATATATAAAAAATATAAGGAATATATGTTTAAGGTTAGGAGGACAACTAAATGAAAAGGAAAATCACAGGCATGCTGCTTGCAGCTGTTATGCTTTTAGCATGTGTGCCGCAGGTGGCGAAAGCCGGCGATTCAGAGGAGGATTATATTAAAAGTGCTGAGATGGTTACGATACCGTATTCAGCTGATTATAATCCGGAATTACAGTTTATTGACCAACAGTATGGTGGTAGTGTATATGCAAAGAAAGTAAATCTGGAAAAGGGACAGATGATATATGTGCAATGCACGGGTGTAGACAGTCCTATAGATACATTTGTCGAAGTGTACAGAGAAGATAACGGAAACTTAATTTATGAACGTGATTATGACAGAGATAATTGTTATGAATGGGGCGAGACATTTGTAATGAACCCAACAGAAAGCGGGACATATTATCTGGCTTTTAATGTGTATAACAGTTATATCGGTGATTCGGACTGCCATGTGAATATTATAACTTTGGATAATATTAAGAATATGAATGATATATTTGACAATGCCGAAGGTTACACTCAGGAAATTGATACCGAATGCGGAGCTGATGAGGGAGAATATTATTACGATGACGATTTGGAGTGTGTTGTATATGCCAAAGCATACCGCTTAAATGTCGATGTGGCTCAAGGTATTGCGGCTGCATGTTATGATGCATCTACAGAAGGTGATACGGTAATAAAAATCTATGGTACAAACAGCGACGGGACTTATAGTTGTTTAAATAGTATGGATGACAGTGAATTTGTGGGACTTGGTGAATTTTATGTAAACGCGTTCTATGAACCGGGAACCTATTATGTTGTAATGGGTCAGAAGGCATACGGCGATCAGGGACACTTAAAGTTTGAACTTAAGTTCCTTAGCGATTATGCAATGGGTATGAATTTTACTGATGAAGATAATCTGCCTGCACATAGTGATGATGATTTGTGGTCATGGGATAATGAGAATCATATATTAACACTAAAAGACGGCTTTGAGTATTATTGTGCCAGCGAATATGATGCCATAGTTCTTCCTGAGAATTCAACAGTACAGGTAGAAGGAAATGCATATATTGCATCATCTGCCGGATGCGGTATTTATGGCTTAGGAGACATTGCCATGAAAGGAACATCGGATAATTCGCTTCTTGCAATTGATGCGTACAGTGATTGTTTATATGCTTATGGACATGTTAACATCAATAATTGCGGCCTGAAGCTGAGAACGTGCGATGATGGTATAGGTGATTCTAAAGGTGTTGCGATTGCGGATTCGGATGTATATATGACGGTGCGCGATGATGGTATTATTGTTGATAAGGATAGCAGCACTTCGTCAGGCATTGATTTTACAAATTCCAATATAACAATTATAAGTGATGGTGAAGCAATCGAAATAACCGGAGAAGAAAATGTCATATCAACTGTGACCAACTGTGATGTGCTCTTAAAAACATTTACCAAAAAGGGAATAGAAATTCTTGACGAAGTAGACCAATCCGATGAAAATGATATATTGAATGTAACAGACAGCAAGCTGATAATAATAAGTGATGATGAGCCAATTGAGTGTGGTACAGTTATATTGGATAACGTGCTTTTTGACCTTCATAATACAGATGGCTCTGACAGAGCGGTAGAAGTGGATAATGAGGATTTCAAATTTCCGGGCACATTCAGACTTTATGATAAAAAAGGCAAAGTCATATATGAAGGACAGTGGGATGAATCATTGTTAAATGAGTACAATAATTTGCATGTGGGAGGTGTAAAGGTTACACGCGCCACATCAGTACATGAACATACATTAAGCGATTGGAAGTATGATGAGAACAGTCATTGGAAAGTATGTACGGAGAAGTATTGTTTCTCTGATGATTTTGCAAAGTCTGATACTATTGCAAATCATAGTTTTACTACTCTTGAGAATGGTGACAAAGTATGTGAGTGCGGATATACAATCAAAGCGAAAACAGAACCGGGCAATAGCAATACTGACGATGATAACACCGGCAATGACAAACCGGAAGGTGGCAATAAAGATGTTGCCGCAGGATACTCCGGAATGTATATTATCTGGGGTGCTGCATTGATGGGAGCTGCTCTTCTGACAGTAGGAATCTGTAAGAAGAAGTCAATAGAAGAATAAGTAAGGAAATATTGTAAATAATTTCTATTATAGTAAAGGGCAAAAAGTTCTGGAAAATGACTTTTTGCCCTTGTTTTATAAATTATACATTGAATCTGAAAAGTATTACGTCACCGTCTTTGACTACATAATCTTTACCTTCTATGCCTACAAGACCTTTTTCTTTGGCAGCGGCATAAGAACCGCAGTCAAGAAGATCCTGGTAATATACAACTTCCGCTTTGATAAATCCACGTTCAAAATCGCTGTGAATCTTACCGGCGGCACCCGGAGCCTTGGTTCCTTTACGGATGGTCCATGCGCGTGTCTCTGTAGGACCTGCTGTAAGGAAACTTATAAGACCTAAGAGGCTGTAACTTGCTTTGATAAGTTTATCAAGACCGGATTCCTTAAGACCGAGGTCTTCAAGAAATTCTTTCTTTTCATCATCATCAAGTTCGGAAATCTCCTCTTCAATCTGTGCACATACTGCGAACACTTCACTGCCTTCCTTGGCTGCATATTCGCGTACTGCCTGGACGTACTTGTTGGAAGCTCCGTCATCGGCAAGGTCATCTTCACTGACATTGGCAGCGTAGATTACAGGCTTGGCTGTGAGCAGATCATAAGTAGCCATGAGGGCCTTCATATCATCATCTTCCGGTTCATATGAACGGGCAGGCTTGCTTTGCTCAAGATGTGCCTTGATGCCCTCAAGAAGAGTAAGTTCCTTGGCGAGAGCCTTATCATTGCGGGCGCCTCTTGAAACCTTGGCGATTCGTCTCTCAAGAATATCAAGGTCTGAGAAAATAAGTTCGTAATTAATTGTTTCGATATCTCTCAACGGGTCTATTGAACCGTCTACATGGACGATATTGGTGTTTTCAAAGCATCTTACCACATGTACAATGGCATCCGTTTCCCTGATGTGCGAGAGAAACTGGTTGCCGAGACCTTCGCCCTTGGATGCACCCTTTACAAGACCGGCAATATCGACAAATTCAATTACGGCCGGAACTATTTTGGCTGAATCATAAAGAGCGGCGAGTTTGCCGAGGCGCTCATCCGGAACTGAAACAACGCCTACGTTCGGGTCTATTGTACAGAACGGATAATTGGCTGACTCTGCACCGGCTTTGGTTAGAGAGTTAAAAAGTGTACTTTTACCGACATTCGGTAATCCTACGATTCCTAATTTCATTGTAAAATCTAATCCTTTCGGCAGACATAAGACATGTCTGTATTTTATTTTGTATGACTTACTAAAATATAGCACATTTACGGAGTTAAGACAATAAAATTAATTTGAAAGTTGAATTTAGTGACGGATTGTATTACAATATTGTCTATAAAAAAGACAGTATAAAGGAGATAATAATATGGATGTCGGACCAATAAGATTTCCGCATTTGGGATTCGAGGTGCTGGTAAATAAGAGTTTTACCGTATTCGGATTTGAAATAGCTTATTACGGTGTTATCATGGCACTTTCCATGGTATGCGGTGCACTTATGGCATATCATGAAGCTAAGAGAACGGGACAAAAGGTTGATGATTACATAGATTATACACTGTTCGGAATAGTCGGTGGTATAATATGTGCTAGGTTATATTACGTTATATTTGAATGGGATTATTACAGCAAGAATCTCACCCAGATATTTAATTTAAGAGGCGGCGGACTCGCTATCTACGGCGGAATAATCGGAGCAGTGGTCGTGGCTGTGATATTCTGTAAGGTTAAGAAGATGAAGTTCTTTAAGTTTACGGACACGGCAGTGCTTGGGCTTATCACAGGACAGATTATAGGAAGATGGGGCAATTTCTTTAACAGAGAGGCCTTCGGCTCATACACAGACAGCCTTTTTGCAATGCAGATTCCGGTTGCGGATATAGGCACGAATGTTGATGTTACGGATGCCATGAAGGTTATGATTAACGGAGTGGAATATGTACAGGTTCAGCCTACATTCCTTTATGAGAGCGTACTTAACCTTGTATTACTCATTCTTCTGCTCATTTTCAGGGATAAGAAGAAGTTCTACGGAGAAACATTCTGCAGATATCTTATGGGATATGGTGTTATCCGTTTCATAGTTGAAGGATTCAGAACTGACCAGCTTAAGATAGGCAGTGTAGCGGTATCACAGATTCTATCGGCAGTGCTTTTTGTGGCAGCACTTGCAATTGTGATTGTTATGAGAATGAGACTTAAGGGTAAGCCGTCACAGCTTGATCCGATACCGGTTAAGAAGTCTAAGAAATCGGCTGTGGATATAGACGATGAAGCCGAGGAAGAGGAACAGGCAGAAGAGGAAGCGATGGAGGAAGTAAGTTCTGACATTGATGACGATATGGAAGAGACATCTGCACAGGATAGCACCGAAGAAGATACAGCTGTAGAAGAGCCGGAAGAAGATGAAGGTTCTGACGACAGTGAAGAGTAATTTTTGCTCTTGACTTTTTAAGAATCTATTTGATAGAATAATTGACGTCGAGTGGCGGAATAACAGCGGCTTTGCCGTATTATAAAGCGTAAATCCAGATTGTTGGATTTGCGCTTTTTTTGTACAGATTTTAATGGTGATATCGATATGCCGCCAGATATTGTTTATGAGAAAAATATATAAGAGAAAAATAAGTAACATGGGACAGTCAATAATTGCGGGGTCTGGAAAGCTTACGGAATGAGGCAGGAGTGATTCCGGTAGTTTTGCGGAATGTTTTCCAGAAATAATTATCATTCTCAAATCCACACCAGTAAGCGATTTCACTGATGCTGTGAGAGGTGTGCAACAGCATTTCCTTGGCGTGGTCTATTCTTATGTTAAGAATGTATTCGGACGGACGCATCCGCACGCATTGTTTGAAAATTCTGCATATGTGCTGCGGTGTGAGACCGTCTATACGGCATAAGTCATCCATTGTGATCGGCTGCATATAATGGCAGTCAATATAATCTTTAAAATTTCTCATGTGACGGGCATATGTGCTCATATTCTGTTCGGGATATGACACTTCACGGTGAATCAGTCCGGATTGTACGGCAAATTCCAATATAAATTCATTAATATATGATGCGGCGAATATATTTCCGTTAATATCGTTATACATAAGCTCGTTACGCATTTTGTTCAGGATACTGTCAAGTCCTGATGCATCGGATAACGGGAAAATACCAAAATCAAGATGCAGATATTCATACAATGCTTTAAGCCCGGCTCCGCATGGAACGAACCACCTGACATCCCAGATATCGGTATTCGGATAGTATTCGTGCGGAACATGGGCCGGGATGAAAAAACAGCTCTTCTCCGGTATGTCATATTTACGGCCGTATATCAGTACAGTGCCACTTCCGACGGTATTATAGAAAAACTGGTCATGCCGGTGTCCCTGCGGTCTTACTAACAATGGCTGCGTATCATGCATGCCGATACTGTATAAATAAAATGGAAGATCTTTAATATTATTTGTCGGAGGATATGAATAATACCACATATAATCACCTCAAATGTTCAAATTGTTCAATTATGATAATATCATTCATTGCATCCGGATGCAAGATTATATATCATTATATTACAAATAATATTATAAAAAACAAGGAGAAATCGAAAATGAAGAAAATAATTATGGGATGTACAGTAATGGCGGCAATAGCACTCATGTCAACTGCATGTTCAAATCAGAACAAAACAGTCAAAGAAGTGGATACAACTGCTGTCGAAGAAACAACTACGGAACAGGAACAACAGTCATTAAAAAAGATGACGGAGCAGGGAAACCCGCTTGAAGTAAACCTTGCTGAAATTTCTGAGGAGAATGACGGGAAATACAAGGCGTGGTTAAAAATATCAACCGCATATGATGACACGTTGTCAATGTACAATACTGATTCCGTTCCGGCCGGGACCACAGCAATTGTCGTAGACATGGAGATAAGCGGAATGGATATAAGCGATACGACACTCTACTGGTGTTATGAACTGACGTCAGGCGAAGACCAGATATCCGTTTGGAATGATTCGTCACCATCAGATAAACTTACAGTAAACGGAGACGGAAAATACAGAATGGTATTTGACGCAAAAAAAGCATTGGGAGGAACGATAGACAATATAGGATCGCTTCAGATAGTTTTCCCGGGTTTTGATGAAAAAACAGCTACGAAAGTAAAAGTTATTTCAGCCGGATACCTTGGCGGTGATGCGGATATATCCGATTATGTAACGGGAAAGGTGGAATAAGATATGAAGAGAGGATTACCTGCAAAAATATTGACAGTGGCAGTCTGTGCAGTTATGCTTACAGCATGCGGTAAAAAAGAAAACAGCCTGCCGGAACCGACAACGGCAGAGGAGGAGACGGAAACGAAAACGGAAATAACGGAGCAGATTAAAGCGGACGAGGTCCGCCAGGTCATTATAGACGGCAGTAAGGCAATAAAGGACGAAAACCGCCGATATGAAGGAATGGGTTATATATCGGCAAACAATTCATCGAGACTTCTTCTGGATTACAAGGATGAGAATCCGGAAGCATATTGGGAAATCCTTAATTATATTTTCGGAAGTGATGGATTGAATGTCGGATTGTTCAAGCTTGAAATGGGAGCGGATGTGGATTCGTCATCAGGAACCGAACCGGCAGTCAAAAGGAGCGCCGAAGAAACAGCGGATGTTACAAGAGGCGCAGGATATCAGCTTGCAGCGGATGCAGTTAAAGTTAATCCGGATCTGCAGATAGATATGTTATACTGGGGCATGCCGTCATGGGTGGATGAACCGGAAAATACCATGGATAAATATGCAGCAAGGTATAAATGGTATAAGGAAACTGTAGATGCGTTTTACGATACGTACAACTGCAAGCTGTCATATATAACTGTCGGATGTAACGAAAGAGGTGTGGAACCGGACTTTGTGAAATATGTTGCGGACGCATTTGAAAATGAGCAGGACGAAAGATATGACTACGGAAGCATCAAAATAGTTGCCGGAGAAGGCGTTTGTGACTGGGATATATCCAAATTAATGCTGGAAGATGAGGAATTAATGAAAGTAGTGGATGTTGTTACGTCACATTACACCTCTTTTACGAGCAATGAAACCAAGAAAATCCAGGCAGATAACGGTAAGAAAGTCTGGTTCTCGGAAGGATCATCCCCTATGAAGAGTGAGAAACTTGCACATAACAAGGAAGATTACGGCAGCGGTATAGGCGGATTAAACGGAATGCTTGACATAGCTTCAAGAATAACACAGGCGATGACGGAAGGAATGACAATGTATGAATTTCAACCGTTGGTGAGTGCATATTACAGTGGAGCAACATTTTTCCCAAAACAGCTTATAACAGCTAATGAACCATGGAGTGGGGCGTATTCGCTGGATGCAGGATATTACATGACACTACATTTCTCAAGATTTATCAAAAACGGTTGGGAATTTGTTGAAAATGCATGCTACGGAGACGGCGTTCCGGGAGGCGACGGGCACGCAATTGTGGATTCCACGTTTAATTATATTACTTGTACAGATCCGGATACCGGCGATTACTCAACAGTAATTGTAAATAATTCGGATAAAATTCTTGAATATGATTTTGAATTGCAGAATATGGCCAAGTCAGATTCTGACGTATATGTATATGAGACTATCGACAGCTACGACGGAACAGGAAATTATTATGATTCATTCTTTAAGTCTAAAGGATTCGTAAAACCGGAAAACAGTAAATTCAGCGTGACGGTAAAACCGTATTCAATGATCACGGTATCAACACTGGATATCGGAACGACTGAATATAAAGACAGAAGCGCGGATTACCATAATCTTGAGCTGCCGTACGAGGATGATTTTGAATACAGTGGCTATGAAGATGACTATCTGGCTCAAAGAGGAATGGCACCAAGATACACAACAGATCAGGGCGGTGCATTTGAAGTAGCTCAGAAAGACGGAACCAATGTACTTATGCAGATGATAACCTCTGATAACAAACCTGTTGATTGGGGAAGTACATCTGATCCGGTAACAACTCTTCTGGATGACAAATGGCAGAATTATACTGTAAGTGCGGACGTGCATTTTACGGATAATAAAGTCGAAAGCAAAAAAGACAATTATGTAGGAATAGGAGCCAGATATAATCTTGCATCCAATGATTACAGCGGATATGTGCTTAAACTTACGGAAACGGGCGAGGTTACGCTTAGTAAAGCAAAAAGCAAGCTGGTGAGCAAAACAGTTGACGGACTTTCGCCGGATGAATGGCATAATCTGAAACTCAAGGTAGAAGACAACACCATAACGGCATATCTGGATGACGAGCAGATTATAGAATATGTTGATGAAGAGAATGTGGTAAATTCCGGAAGGATTGCCTTGTACAGTTCTTATCAGAACAATTATTTTGATAATCTTAAGGTGAGTGCGGATTCGGAAAATTATTCGGTGACGAGAATCGATGATATGGATGCATCCGTTACATATTCAAAGGGCAGTACAGACAAGGAAGCACAGGGATGGTATTTTAATACAATTTCAAGTTATACCAATTATAACAGGACAGTGTCTGTGGGAGAACAGGATGATTATCTTGAATTTGAGTTTGCAGGAAGTTCTTTCGCACTTATAGGAAGCCAGAGCAAGGCAGTGCTTGACATTGAAGTTGACGGAGATGCGTTTGAATATGTCTGCTCAGGTTCAGGGGACAGAACGGCGGTGTATGCAGGATTTGGTCTTGAAGACACAACGCATACCGTAAAGGTTACCGTCAAAGACGGCAAAATCAACCTTGATGCAATAGAATACAGATAAAAAATGGGAATATCCCCCACATAACGCAAGGTTGTCATATAAGGCAGCAGATGAACTCTTAAAGAGAGTGAATCTGCTGCTTTTGTTATGTTTGAAGAAATTATTAAAATCTTTAAATATACTCTTGATATTTATGTAAAAATGGGCTAAAATGGCATTAAAAGTGGTGAAAAGTGTGGCTTAGTGAAAGATTGTGGAGCGAAGTGGTGGATTTCAACCATAAGATTCCTGAAGGAAAGGGGTGATGGCAATGTTCATGGGTCAGTACAACCATACAATTGACGCCAAAGGACGTGTTATCATACCTGCTAAGTTTCGCGAGAAACTCGGAACTTCTTTCGTGGTCACCAAGGGACTTGACGGATGCCTTTACGGATACGCCAATGATGACTGGGCAGCTTTTGAAGAAAGGCTGGGCACACTCCCTATTACCAATAAGAACACCAGACAGTTCACCAGATTTTTTCTTGCAGGAGCAGCTGAATGTGAGCTTGATAAGCAGGGAAGAATACTTCTGCCGGCAGTGTTAAGAGAATTTGCCGGACTTGAGAAAGACGTGGTGTTGGTTGGCTCTGCAAGCAAAATAGAGATTTGGAGCAAGGAACGCTTTGATGAATCCAATGCCGAGTATGAAGGCAATATGGATGAAGTTGCAGCTAATATGGAGAATCTGGGATTCTCTATTTAAACCGGAGGTTTTGAATGGAATTTGTACACAAATCGGTTTTGCTTAATGAAACGATAGAAGGGCTGAACATTAAGCCTGACGGCATATATGTGGACGGAACCTTAGGCGGTGCCGGTCATTCATATCATATATGTGAGAGACTTACACAGGGCGGACGGCTCATCGGAATTGATCAGGATGAAGATGCCATCACTGCTGCGAAGAAGAGACTCGAACCGTTTGCTGACAGAGTAACTATCATAAGAGACAACTATTGCAATATGAAAAATGCGCTGGCCAATATCGGTGTGACGAAGGTTGACGGAATACTTCTTGATATCGGAGTATCGTCTTATCAGCTGGATGCTGCGAAACGCGGTTTCACATATAATGATGAAGATGCACCGCTTGATATGAGAATGGACAGACGTAATCCAATGACAGCCGAAGATATCGTTAATGATTATAGCGAGATGGAATTGTTCAGAGTAATCAGGGATTACGGAGAGGACAAGTTCGCCAAGAACATTGCCAAGCATATTGTACAGGCCAGACAGAATGAGAGAATACATACCACCGGTCAGCTGGTTGAGATAATAAAGGCAGCTATACCGATGAAATTCAGGGCGACGGGCGGACACCCGGCCAAGAGAACATTTCAGGCATTAAGAATTGAACTTAATAAGGAACTTGAAGTTCTTGAGAATTCTATTGATGAGATGATAGAACTTTTAAATGACGGCGGAAGGCTTTGTATAATAACATTCCATTCGCTGGAAGACAGAATAGTAAAGAACAAGTTCAGGGATAACGTCAATACATGTACATGTCCGCCGGAATTTCCGGTGTGTGTATGCGGCAATAAGCCAAAGGGCGTTATCGTTACAAGAAAGCCGATAGTACCGTCGGAAGAAGAACTTGAAGAAAATAAAAGAGCCAAGAGCTCGAAATTAAGGATATTTGAGAGAAGATTATAGATGTGGAAATAAAACGGGAGGCATATTATGGCAGATAACAGATACAATACAGAATATATGTACGGAAGCGAGGCACCACAGCGGAGGGTGGACGTGCCGGTAAGAGTTCCGAGAAGAAAGAACGGGAATGTGTCACAGGAGAGACAAAGACAGGCGCAGGACCGCAGAATAGAGGAAAACAGGGCGAGAGCTACAAGAGTCGGAGGAGTTTTCACACTTTTGATTGCGGCAGCTATCGGAGTAATGCTTTTTACATGCACCAATTATGTATCGCTGATTAATGCTAAGAGCACCAATGCCGGTAAGATTTCAACTCTTCAGGCCCAGCTTGAGGAACTTAAGATCGAGAACGATCAGAAGGAACTTTCAATTGACACTTCAATCGACTATGAGTATATTTATAATGTAGCAGTTGAAGAACTCGGAATGGTATATGCTTCTGAGGATCAGATCATTAATTATAAGAGTGGCGAAAGCGAGTATGTAATGCAGTTTAAAGACATACCCGAACGATAATTTAAGGAGAAGTCATGGCAGTAAGAAGACGTAAAAGCATCAAATTCACAACACTTATGCAGAAGAAGCTTTTAATTATCTTTATGATTGTCATGACTTTACTTATTGTATTATCGGTGGTAATAATCAGGATAAATGCCAGCAAGGGATATGAATATTCCAAGGCGGTCTACGATAATTTCAATTACAGCAGCCGTACCATACCGGCCAGAAGAGGCGATATCACTGACAGAAACGGTACGGTCATCGCATACAGTTCCAAGGTATATAATTTAATAATAGATACGAAGGTGCTTTTATCGGATGCTACATACAGGGAGCCGACGGTAGAAGCTTTGTTGCAATACTTTGACCTGGATGAGAAAGAACTTAACGATTATATCGATGATAATGCGAAACGTAAGGAATCCGGGGGCAAAATAGACAGTTACAAGCGTATGTTAAGCGAGCTGACAGATAAGGATATCGAAGAATTTACCAATAAGATGAATGAGAAAAACTCACTTATAAAAGGTGTCTGGTTTGAAGATGAGTATAAGAGAATATATCCATACAGCAGTTTTGCATGCGATCTTATGGGATTTGCAAGCAATGCCAACGGCGGCGAGCTTGGGATAGAGAATAACTATAATGATGAATTGTCAGGAACGGACGGAAGAATTTACGGATACATTAATGACAGCAGCTATGAAGCTAACAGGCGCAATGCCATAAACGGCAATACTGTCGTATCGACAATAGATTATACGATACAGAACATCATAGAACAGGCGATCAAGGATTTTAACGACGAATACGGTTCCAAGAGTACTTCGGTAATCGTTGCGGATCCGAATACCATGGAAATACTAGGCATGGCGGATTATCCGGTCTTTGATCTTAATAATCCGAGAGATCTGACATCAATATATTCTGCAGAAGAACTTGAGGCTTTCACTGATGACGAATTTAAGGACGCGCTTTATAAAGTATGGTCCAATTACTGTGTTTCATCAATATATGAACCGGGCTCAGTATTCAAGGCATTTACAATTGCAGAGGCGCTTGACGAGAAAAAAGCAGACCTGAAAGATGTATATACATGCGACGGTAAAGGAGTATATAATTCATCGACGATTCTCTGTCATGGCGGAGTCGGACATGGGGATTTAACACTTAGCGGAGCGCTTACGGAGTCATGTAACGATGCTCTCATGCAGATAAGTATGATGCTTGGAGCCAAGACATTCTGCCGTTATCTGGATGATTACAAATTCGGTTCCAAGACAGGAATTGACCTTCCGGGAGAAGAAAACGGACTTCTTATAGAGGAATCCACAATGATGGATGTCGATCTCGCGACAAACTCATTCGGACAGAACCTGAATGTAACGATGGCACAGATGGTGGCTACATTTGCCTCACTTATCAACGGCGGATATTATTACCAGCCACACGTGGTTAAACAGATACTTTCCGAATCAGGAGAACCGGTTAAGACGATTAACCCTACACTTGTTACACAGACAGTTTCTTCCGATACATCTCATACGATGAGAGAGATGATGAGAGCCGTTGTAGATTACGGAACAGGCGGATATGTCCATATGGACGGGTATTCAATCGGCGGTAAAACAGGTACGGCAGAGAAGGCCGGACGTGATAAGACGGAATATGTAATATCATTTATGGGATTTGCACCTGCGGAGAACCCTGAAGTACTTGTATATGTAGTAATTGATACACCGGACTGCGAAGAATATAATACCTCGTGGTCAGCCCAGGTACTTGCAAGAGCTATCATGGAGAAACTCCTGCCTTATATGGGAATACAGCCTGATAATGCTGATTATGATGCGGATATTTATCTTGATGCCGACAAACTCGATAAGAAAGTAGTTAAGCCTGAGATTAATGCCAATCCTGCATCCAATCCGGCACAGACACCTTCAGAGTCAGATGCACAGCCGGATGATGATAATGATACAGCAGACAAGCCTGATAATGAAGATGAGACACCGGCAGATACATCCGGACAGGACGAGACACCGGCAGAAACACCCGGACAGGATGAGACGCCGGCAGCTAAACAGCAAGAATAAACGAATAGAAAAGTCTTTTGCGTAATAAACTGTAAATAAATACCACAGCCGGGCAGAGATATGAAAACAAATAAAAAACACCGCACCGGAATAAAAATATATGCAGTTATTGCAATGTCATTACTGGTTCTTTTGACTGTAAGGCTTACTTATGTTGCTGTTTTTTGCTCAGATGAACTTAATGCAGCAGCAACAATGCTCCATGAGAGAGAAAGGGCGGTTAAAGCACCGCGCGGGCGCATAATCACAGCTGACGGAACTGTAATGGCCGATAATAAAACAGTCTGTACTGTATCGGTTATCCATTCACAGATAGAAGATGAAGAATATGTTATAGACACATTAAGCCGGGAACTGGATATGAGCGAAGACAAAGTCCGCTCTTATGTTGAGAAAATAAGTTCGATGGAGAGGATTAAGTCAAATGTTTCCAAGGAAACAGGGGACAGGATCCGTGAATATAATATTCCCGGAGTAAAAGTGGATGAGGACAGTAAAAGGACTTATCCGTACAATGAACTTGCATCCAAAGTCATGGGTTTTACAGGAGCGGATAATCAGGGAATTGTCGGACTCGAAGTAAAATACGATAGTGTACTTGCCGGTGTAAACGGAGAGATACTCACGCCTGCGGATGCGGCGGGGATTGAACTGGATGAATACGAAGAAAAAAGAAAAGAACCGATACCCGGTGACGATTTATATATAAGCCTTGATTACAGCATACAGTCATACTGCTTGCAGGCCGCCATGAAAACATATGAGGCCAAACAGGCTAAAAGCGTCAGCATTATAGTTATGAATCCGCAGACCGGAGAATTACTTGCAATGGTTAACTATCCGGAATATAATCTAAATGATCCGTACACACTCAATTATGATGTTTCGGTATCGGATGAGAAGGAAAAAATGGAACTTCTTAATGCCATGTGGCGTAACGGAGTAATTAATGATACCTACGAACCCGGATCTACATTCAAAGTCATAACGGCAACTGCCGGACTTTCATGCGGGGCGGTGAGGTTATCGGATACTTATTGCTGCGGAGGAAGTACCGTTGTCGGTTCGAGAACCATACGATGCCATAAAACAACGGGACACGGTACACAGACGTTTGCCGAGACACTTATGAATTCGTGTAACCCGGCATTCATAACATGGGGCTTGAGAACGGGCGTTGATAATTTCCTCACTTATATGGACCGGTTGGGACTTATGTCTGTTACCGGAGTTGACCTTCCGGGCGAGGCCTCAACAATCATGCATAAGAAAGAGAATATCAAAGAGCTGGAACTGGCCACGATGTCATTCGGACAGTCATTCCAGATAACGCCGCTTCAGCTGATGCGGGCAATAAGCTGCGTGATTAACGGAGGAACACTGATTACTCCGCATTTCGGTGTCAGGACAATAGATTCGCAGGGTAATATTAATACTCTGGAATATGAAAGCGTATCTGGCGTGATAACGCAGGAAGTAAGCAATACCATGAAGATGCTGCTTAAATCCGTTGTATCCGAAGGTGGCGGAGGTAAGTGCTATATTGAAGGTTATTCGATAGGAGGCAAGACTGCCACATCACAGAAACTGCCGAGAAGTGAACACAAATACATAGCTTCTTTTATCGGATTTGCGCCTGCCGAGAACCCGCAGGTCATGGCAATGTGCATCATTGATGAACCGCAGGGAATTTACTACGGAGGAACAATCGCAGCACCGGTAGTCAGAGAAGTTTTTGAAAATATACTCCCATATCTTGGGATAGAACAAAGTGAGAAAGGAACAAAGTGATGATGAATGTAGATGGTAAGAAGATAGTTGTTGTAGGAACCGGTGTAAGCGGAATCGGTGCAGTTAAGCTTCTGGCACAGACCGGAGCAATTATTACTTTATATGACGGCAATGAGAAACTTGCGGAAAGCGATGTGAGAGCAAAGCTTCCGAAAGACTGTGAAGTCAGGATAATTCTCGGAGAAATGCTGCAAAGTGTAATTAATGACACCGACCTGCTTGTAATAAGTCCCGGAGTACCGATTGACAGCCCGATTGTCCTTGCTTTTAAAGATGCAGGAGTAACCGTATGGGGTGAAATCGAGCTTGCATATAACTTTGAACAGGGCAGAGTGTATGCCATAACGGGAACTAACGGAAAGACAACAACCACAACACTTATAGGTGAGATCATGAAGGAATGGAACCCGAAAACTTTTGTTGTCGGTAATATCGGTACATCGTATACCGGAGAGGTTCTTAAGACTTCTAAGGACAGCATTACCGTTGCTGAAATCAGCAGCTTCCAGCTCGAGACGATCCATGATTTCAGACCTGCCGGAAGTGCAATATTAAACATCACTCCGGATCATCTTAACAGACATTATACAATGGAAAATTATATATCCGTTAAGGAGTCTATTACGCGTAACCAGAAAGACGACGATTTCTGTGTCCTTAATTATGATGATGAAGTGCTTCGTGAATTTGGAAATACAATAAACAATACCGTATTTTTCTCAAGGAAAACTATTCTTAAAGAGGGTGTTTATCTTGATAATAATATGATAAAGTGCACTTTTGATGGCAGAACGCAGGATGTTATCGATGTAAAAGATTTATTTATATTCGGTAATCATAATTACGAAAACGTCATGGCCGCGGTTGCGATGACAGTCAAGGCAGGGGTACCGCTTGATATTATCGTAAGGGTTCTTAAAGCATTTAAAGGAGTTGAACACAGGATTGAATTTGTCAGGGAACTTGATGGAGTAACATATTACAATGATTCAAAGGGAACCAATCCGGACTCCTCAATCAAAGCACTTGAGGCGATGACAAAACCTACGCTGATAATTGCCGGAGGATATGATAAACATTCTGAATTCGATGGATTTATCGATGCGTTTGGCGGCAAAGTCAAACTCATGGTTCTTATAGGAACGACAGCCCCTCAGATTGAGAAAACCGCACGTGCACATGGATTTGACAATATCATCAATACGGACAGCCTTGAAAATGCGGTTCAGATATGCCATGACAATGCCGTTTCCGGTGATGTTGTACTGCTTTCGCCGGCATGTGCAAGCTGGGATATGTTTAAGAGTTATGAAGAACGTGGCAGGCTTTTCAAGGAATATGTAAACAGATTTTAGATTGATCATAAGGGAGATATGCAATGGCAGATACATCACAAAATATGCATAATGGAAATAACAGAAACCTGACACCGAAGGGTAAATTTTTCGATTTCAGCCTGCTTATAATAGTAATGTTTCTTATTGCATTCGGACTGGTAATGCTTTACAGTACCAGTTCCTACAGCGCAATGGAAGATTACGGTGACGCTGCGTATTTCCTTAAAAGGCAGCTTTTGTCAACTGCAATAGGAATGGTGGTTTTTGTTGCGGCAATTTTTATAAATTACCATTTCTGGTATAAAATCAAATGGTTCATATATGTCGCATCGATTTTTTGCGTATTGCTTGTCCTTTCACCATTCGGACACACTGTAAAAGGTGCGCGCAGATGGCTGAGATTAGGCCCGCTGTCATTACAGCCGGCTGAGGTTGTTAAGGTCGGACTTATAATTGTGCTTGCGGCTTTTATAAGTTACAGCGGAAGCCATATGAAGAAGCTGAAAAACAATATCGTATATTGTATACTTGCGGTTGCGGCAGCCGGAATTACCGGAATTGTGACCAACAACTTAAGTACAGCGATAATACTTATGGGTATTGCATACATAATGCTTATGATCGGTAATTCCAAACCTGCATGGTTAATTATAGCGACTGTGCTGGGGGCGGTTGCGGTGGTGGCATTCCTGATATGGTTTTTTAACAATGTGGATTCAGCGAGCCATTTCCGTTTTAAACGTCTGCTTGCATGGCGTGACCCGGAAAAATACGCATCGGATACAGGGTTCCAGACATTGCAGGCATTGTATGCACTCGGTTCCGGCGGGTTTTTCGGAAAAGGCCTGGGTCAGAGCATGCAGAAACTCGGATTTATTCCGGAGGCCCAGAATGATATGGTATTCTCCGTTATATGCGAGGAACTCGGTCTGTTTGGCGGAATATGTCTGATAATACTTTTTATCCTGCTTATATGGAGATTCATGGTAATTGCCAACAACGCACCGGATCTGTTTGGATCAATGCTTGTGGTCGGGGTTATGGCACATATATCGCTTCAGGTGATACTTAATATAGCGGTTGTAACCAATGTTATTCCCAATACGGGCGTTACACTGCCGTTTATCAGTTACGGAGGTACATCGGTGCTTTTCTTGCTTGCAGAGATGGGAATAGTCCTGAATGTATCAAGGCAGATACAGGTTCCGGTGACCGTCTCACAACAGGCCGGACGGCTGCGGCAGAGGGCTCATGCGAGGTAACATAACTGAAATCCCTGCATATAATGGTATGTAGACATTCATTATATGCGGGGATTTTTTATGAGGAGCCTTATGATATCCGGACACAGAAGACTTAGGGGCATGATTAATGTTCAGGGAAGCAAGAACTCGGTATTGCCCGTTATGGCAGCGGCACTTCTTACGGAAGATAAAGTAATCATAGAAAACTGTCCGGCAATTACGGATGTTTATCACATGCAGAAAGTAATGCAGGCGGCGGGCGCGGAATGTGACATTGAAAATGATATCGTAACGGTACGTTCCGGCATGCTTAAATCTGCCCCTGACGAAGAATACTGTGCAAGATTCAGGGCCTCTTCGCTTTTTATGGGCGTGTTTCTCGCGGTATGTGGGAGTTTTGTCATGCCATACCCGGGAGGATGTAACATCGGAAGCCGGCCGCTTAACTATCATATTGACGGGCTGCGTTCACTCGGAGCGGTGGTAGAGGAAGCCGGGGGATACATAATAGGTTACTGCAGGAAACTTAAAGGCGGAAGTTATGAATTTCCGTATCCGAGTGTGGGAGCGCTTGAGAACATAATTCTGGCAGCGGTACGTGCCGAAGGAAAAACATGTCTTACCAATTGCGCAAAAGAACCGGAAATTGTTGACTTATGCGACTGTCTTAAAATGATGGGAGCGGACATAGACGGTGCAGGAACCGGAACGATTATTATTAACGGAAAAGCAACATTGCACGGATGCCGTTACAGGGTTCCCGGAGACCGCATAGCAGCCGGGACATATATGGCAGGCTGCGCCATAGCCGGCGGCAATATATGCCTGCGGGGAATTGAACCTGAAAGGCTGACCGCGGTTAGTGATATTTTGCAAAAAATGGGATGTCATCTATTTACAGATAAAAAAAGTAATGAGATAATAGTCATGGCGGACGGAAGATGCAGGGCAGTTACATCGGTTGTCACGGGACCGTATCCGGAATTTCCGACCGATATGCAGGCGCAGATAATGAGCGTGCTGGCATACTCCGGAGGTTGCTGTGATATATACGATAATGTATTTGAGAACCGCTATAACGCGGCCGGAGAACTGGTGAGAATGGGCGCTGTTATTTCGGTGTCGGGCGGACACGCGAGGGTATGCGGAAGACCGGCATTGAAAGGAGCAAGAGTGTGCGCTACGGATTTACGGTGCGGTGCCGCACTGGTTATTGCGGCGCTGGGAGCGGACTGCACGATAGTGGACGGATGCAGCTATATATGCCGTGGATATGAGGATATACAGAGAGATTTGGAACAGTTAGGAGCAGATATAAAATGGATACCCGGAGAAGAACTCACAGAGGACTTAGAATTGCAATCGTAGTATTTATTATAATTGCGGTGATAGCGGCTGCTGTATTTGCCGCGGCAAGATATGTATTTAAAGTAAAGGAAATAAATATAACAGGAAGCGACAGATATTCGTATGACGAATTATATAAATATATTTTTGCAGATCGTAATGCAGATAATACAATACTGTTTTCTCATACCAATAAGAAAGCCGGAAAGCCGGATATACCTTTTATAGCCAAGACTGACATATCGGTCAAATGGCCGGACACAATTAATATCACGGTATATGACAAAAGTCTTGTCGGATATGTTGAATACAAGGGAACAAATATGTATTTTGACAAGGACGGAGTGGTGGTTGACAGCTCACCCGATGTATTTGAGGATGTGCCTAAGATAACCGGCCTTAAGTTTAAAACTATTGTAATTAATGATAAACTTGACGTTGAAGATCCGGCTATTTTCGGAACAATAAGTGATGTCAAACAATATATTTCCCAATATAATCTGACAATTGACGCACTCAATATTGAACAGGACGGTACATTATCGGTTGATATGGGAGGCGTCAAAGCCCTTCTGGGAAATAACGATAATCTTATGCCGGATAAGATATACGAACTCAGCTGTATGGCTGACAGCATCAAGGACCTTAAAGGGGTGCTTCATCTGGAAAAATATGACGGAAACAGTCAGAATATAATACTCAAACAGACGGAGTGATTTTTCGTAAAATTTATTTTAAAAAACTCAAAATAGAGGTTGATATTTCTACGAAAAAATAATATTATATTCTTATGCGATTATAACTGAGTAACTATGGAGTCAGACCTTTTTAATATAGATGAAGGAATTACGGAGTATATCTCCGATGACATGGTTGGTTTAAGGAGGACAAGGTTTTGCTAGAAATCAAGACTAATGAGTCGGAAGCATCTGCTAGGATAATAGTAGTAGGTGTAGGTGGAGCCGGCAATAATGCAGTTAACAGAATGATTGATGAGAACATCGGAGGCGTGGAGTTTATCGGAATTAATACCGATAGACAGGCTCTTACACTTTGTAAGGCACCTACGGCTATACAGATAGGCGAGAAGCTTACCAAGGGACTTGGCGCCGGCGCTAAGCCTGAAGTTGGTGAGAAAGCAGCAGAAGAGAGCGCTGATGAGCTTACACAGGCTATCAAGGGCGCAGATATGGTATTTGTAACATGCGGAATGGGCGGCGGTACCGGTACAGGTGCGGCACCGGTTGTTGCCAAGATTGCCAAGGATATGGGTATTCTTACGGTGGGCGTTGTTACGAAACCGTTTAAGTTTGAAGCTAAGACGAGAATGACTAATGCCATAACAGGTATTGAGAAGCTTAAGGACAGTGTTGATACACTTATTGTTATTCCTAACGATAAACTGCTTGAGATTGTTGACCGCAGGACTACGATGCCTGATGCACTTAAGAAGGCGGATGAAGTCCTTCAGCAGGCAGTACAGGGAATTACAGATCTTATCAATGTACCGGGACTTATTAACCTCGATTTTGCCGATGTCCAGACAGTTATGAAGGACAAGGGCGTAGCACATATCGGTATCGGTACAGCTAACGGAGATGATAAGGCTATTGAGGCAGTTAAGATTGCCGTTGCGAGTCCGCTTCTTGAGACGACCATTGAAGGTGCATCACATGTCATCATCAATATCAGCGGTGATATAGGACTTATGGAAGCCAATGAAGCTGCAAGCTATGTTCAGGAACTTGCAGGCGATAATGCCAACATTATTTTCGGTGCTATGTATGATGATTCAGTTCAGGATCAGGCGACTATCACAGTTATCGCTACAGGTCTTGACGGATATTCGGCAGGTGCTGCAAGTGCCATGGCAGGATTTAATTTTAAACCGCAGACAACAGCAAGACCTATTTCAGCTCCTACATATGAGTCTCCTTACGCTAAGACAAGTTCACAGCCTGCAAGAGAGATTCCGGGACTTAATAAGCCAAAGCCTGTAGAGAGCAATGTTGAAGAGAAAGGAATCAAGATTCCTGAGTTTCTTCAGAAGAGAAGATAGTATTATACATTAGAGAGATTTATGTGCTATGGCAGTACGTTCTTACTGTCATAGCATTTTTAATCTAAATAAGCCAAAGGAGAAAAGGTATGGAAGAAGTTGCAGGATATCTGCCAGGTATGTATGCTACATTCTGGGCGCTTGTGCCGCCGCTTGTAGCGATTATTCTTGCATTGATTACGAAGGAGGTATACAGTTCACTTTTTGTCGGAATTGTAATCGGAGGACTTTTTTACGGTAATATTTTTCAGCCGGGTTTCAGCTTCGAGACATCAATGCTTCACATTTTTAAGGACGGTCTTATAGGAGTACTTAAGAATGCGTCCAATATAGGAATTATAATATTCCTTGTGGTACTGGGAATCATAGTATGCATGATGAATAAGGCCGGAGGTTCGGCGGCGTTCGGACAGTGGGCTTCAAAGCATATAAAGACAAGAATCGGAGCACAGATAGCTACGATTTTTCTTGGCATACTGATCTTTGTTGATGATTATTTTAACTGTCTCACGGTAGGAAGTGTTATGCGTCCGGTTACGGATAAACATAATGTCTCCAGAGCCAAATTAGCATATCTTATTGATGCGACCGCGGCTCCGGTGTGCATAATCGCCCCGATTTCATCATGGGCGGCAGCAGTTACGGGATTTGTGCAGGATGAGAACGGATTCGGGATTTTTATACAGGCCATACCGTATAATTATTATGCATTGTTTACCATAATAACGATGTTTGCATTGACGATTCTCAAGACGGATTTCGGACCTATGGCAAAGCATGAAGCCAATGCGGTTAAAGGTGATATATATACTACAGAAGACAGACCTTATGCGGATGCAGATGATGATGAAGTGCATGGTAAAGGCAAGGTTATCGATCTTGTATTCCCCGTTGCAGTACTTATAATCTGCTGTGTTATCGGTATGATATATACCGGAGGGTTCTTTAGCGGTGTCGATTTTATATCCGCATTTTCGGGAAGCAATGCATCGCTCGGACTTATGCTTGGAAGCTTTGCGGCGCTTATTATAATAATAATATTCTATAGCATAAGAAAAGTATTAAAATTCACAGATTGTTGTAAATGTGTTCCTGACGGATTTAAAGCAATGGTTCCGGCAATTCTTATACTTACATTTGCGTGGACGCTTAAGTCGATGACGGACAGCCTCGGAGCTAAGGAATATGTTGCGGACCTTGTAAGAAATGTATCCGGAATGTGGCTTAATCTGCTTCCTGCGATAGTATTTATTATAGGAGTGTTCCTTGCTTTTGCTACGGGAACATCATGGGGAACATTCGGAATACTTATCCCGATAGTTGTAGATGCATTTTCAACAACCAACCACACGATGATGATCATTGCGATTTCAGCATGTATGGCAGGTGCGGTATGCGGAGATCATTGTTCACCGATATCAGATACTACAATAATGGCTTCTGCCGGTGCGCAGTGCAATCATATGAACCATGTATCCACCCAGTTGCCGTATGCGATAGTGGTTGCAATAGTATCATGCGTGACATATATAATTGCAGGATTTGTCAAGAATCCGGTCGTATCGCTTGTTATCGGAATCATATTGATGATGGGCACGATTATGGGAATCAAATACCTTAACAAATCCAGAATTGCAGAATAAAGAAGTCCGGAAATTTAATCGTGCGGAATATCATGGAAACGACCGTCGAGTTCCTCTGTCTTTATTATATTGATAAAGGCATGTGAATCGATTTTACGTATTAAAGGAATAAGCTCTCTTTTTGCTTCGGAATTGATAACGGAGTAAATGAGAGTTTTTTCTTTCTCTTCATAACAACCGATTCCTTTGAAAAGCGTTGCGTCATGATTGGTCATCTCGCGTATGGCAGTATATATTTCCTCTGATTTATCGGAGATGATAAAAAGAGTCGCTTTCTGATATCTTTTGTACAAAAACTGGATTACCTGCGTGCTGCAGAACTGGTAAATTATGGAATATAATGCAATGGACCAGCCGAATAACATGCCGGCAATTGCAAGTATCACAATGTTGCCGATAAGGATATAGTTCCACCCGTCAATGCCTTTCTCGTGAGAAAGAAAAATACTTATAAAATCCGTTCCGCCGGTCGTGGTGCCGACATTAAGGCACAGGCTGATCGAAAGGCCGTTTATGAGTCCGCCGAACACGCTGATTAAGAGAATATCGGTCGTGAACACATATGCCGGAAGAAGGTCGACAAGTATACTCGAAAGAATTATGACGACAATCGAATAAATCGTGAATTTGCGGCCGATATAACGGAATGCGATATAAGCCGGGACGATATTAAGCAATACGTTAAATATCGAGAACGGAATCGTAATGTGCAGGAAATCTTCAATGACAGCCTGTATAAGTAATGATACACCGGAGAAGCCGCCCGGGTACAGACCGGCCGTTTTGGCAAAACAACGCAGATTCCAGGCGTAGAGAAATGAAGCTGTAATCACGATAAATACCCTGAATACCTGATAGAAGTGCGGATGCTTATTTTCCAATGACTGAAACATAATTAACCTCCTTATATGAGTTACCCGGCAATTGTGCTCAGGAAGAGCCGGATGATTAAAGCTCACTTAATGTTTTGATAAAATCATAGCAAAAATTTAATATGCAGTCAATTAAACTATTGTTAAAAATAAAATACCGTGGTACAATAACTACATAAACGTTGATATTAGAAAAGCATTGACGGAAAGAGTAATGTGATAATGCCATCCAGAGAGAGCACGAATGGTGGAAGTTTGCTTATGGTTATGTTGCATGAAGACCACTCCCAAGCTGTGCGCATAAGATTGTATTCCGAAGCGTCACCGTGTAGCTGCGTTATAAGCGAAGAGTTAAAGTTAAGGTGGAACCGTGCTTAGCACCCTTAAGTGTATTTATATGCACTTAAGGGTTTTTTAATATCAGGAAGAATAAGGAGATAATTAAAATGGTTAATTTTAAAGAAGACGAACAGTTAAAAATGTTAAACCATTCATGTGCACATCTTATGGCACAGGCAATCAGACATCTTTATCCGCATGCCAAGTTCTGGGTAGGTCCTGTAGTTGCGGAAGGCTTCTATTATGATGTGGATCTTGGTGATGATGTTATCAGGGATGAAGATGTTGCGGCAATAGAGAAAGAAATGAAGAAACTTGCCAAGAAAGGCGACAAGATTGTCCGCAAAGAGATTTCCAAGGAAGAGGCTCTCAAGATGTTCGGCAATGACGAATATAAGGTTGATCTCATCTCTGACCTCGAAGACGGAACCATTACATGTTATGAGCAGGGCGATTTCACGGATCTCTGCCGTGGACCTCATGTTGACAATACGAGACTCTGCCGTCATTTCAAGCTTGTAAGACATTCAGGCGCATATTGGAAGGGCGACAGCAGCAATAAGATGCTTCAGAGAATTTACGGAGTATGTTTCCCAACAGCGGAGGAACTCGAAGCACATCTGCAGCTTCTTGAGGAAGCTAAGGAAAGAGACCACAGAAAGATCGGCAAGGATATGAATCTTTTTATGGTGGACGACCTTGTCGGACGCGGACTTCCGATGTTTCTGCCAAAGGGTTATACAATATGGCAGGAACTTGAAAATTATATTAAGGCCAAGGAGCGTAAGCTCGGATATCTTCATGTAATGACACCTTGTGTTGGTACAGTCAATCTCTATAAGACATCCGGACATTGGGATCATTACAAGGAAAACATGTTCCCGGCAATGGAAGTTGAGGGCGAGTCATTTGTATTAAGACCGATGAACTGCCCGCATCACATGATGATATATGCTAATAAAATGCACTCATATAAAGATCTTCCTATAAGAATCGGAGAGATTGCGCATGATTTCAGATTTGAAGCCAGCGGAACACTTAAGGGAATCGAGAGAGGCCGTCACTTCTGCCAGAATGATGCACATATTTTTGTTACACCGGAACAGATAAAGGACGAGTTTACCAATGTTGTAGATCTTATTTTCAGCACATATAAGGATTTTGGCATCACGGATTACCGCTGTGTGCTTTCACTCAGAGACCCGGCCAACAAGACCAAATATCATGATGATGATGAGATGTGGGATAAGGCAGAGAATGCACTCAGAGAGGTTATGAACAGCCTCGGAATAGAATATACCGAAGAAATAGGCGAGGCAGCATTCTACGGACCGAAGCTTGATGTCAATGTTAAACCGGCAGTAGGTAACGAATATACGCTTTCCACATGCCAGCTTGATTTCTGCCTTCCGGCCAAATTTGAACTCACATATGTTGACAAAGATGGCGAGAAGAAGACACCGGTTGTCCTCCACAGAGCAATTCTCGGCTCACTTGACAGATTTATGGCATATATTCTTGAAGAGACCAAGGGAAATCTTCCTACATGGCTTGCACCGGTACAGGTTAAAGTTATACCGATCAAGACAGATGATGAGGAACTTATGGCATATGCCCATGAAATCTGTGATGTACTTGAAGCACATAATGTCAGATATGAGCTTGATGACAGGGCAGAGAAGATGGGATACCGCCTCAGGGAGGGACAGATTCAGAAAGTTCCGTATCTCCTTGTAATAGGAGCCAGTGAGAAAGCTGACAGAACTGTTTCCTGCACCCTTCACGGACAGAAGGAAAAGACCGTATTCGGTCTTGATGAATTTGTTGAGAAGATTGATAGCGAGATTAAGAATAAGCTCAGATAATAGATAAACATATTGGATTCACAGCATATTATGTATTATAAACGCATATATGAAGGGAATCAAAGGATATGGCACAATTTACCAATCAGGCGCAGATCCGTTACGGAAATGCGGTTGCCAATTCAAACATTGCCGTTGGTGAAATACTTGAGGTGCTTTCGGCATCCAAAACAGCGGTAAGAACAACTTACGGACAAAATGACAGTGTGACATATATTGTCAGCATAGTCAATGCAGGAACAGTCCCTGTTACAGGACTTACACTTTCGGATAACCTGGGAGCTTATACTTTCGGAACCAGTTCGCTTACACCTTTAACTTATGTTGAGGGTACGGTAAAATATTATGTGAATGGTACCTTGCAGACAGCACCTGCGGTTACCACAGCTCCGGTCTTTACGATCACGGGGATAACGGTGCCGGCCGGAGGAAATGCCATGGTAATCTATGAGGCGATGGTAAACCAGTATGCACCTCTTGATGCAGGTTCGTCAATTACCAACAATGCTAATATAAGCGGAGGCGGAATTACACCTGTTACCGTAGATGAGATAGTGAGTGCACAGACGGCACCGCTTTTGACAATTACCAAATCGATAAGCCCGGTTCCGGTTACCGAAAACGGAACGATCACTTACACCTTCCTTATCCAGAACGGTGGAAGTGCTGATGCCGATGCGGCTTCAGGTGTTACGGTATCGGATAATTTTGATCCGGTGCTTACTAATCTTACAGCAACGTATAACGGTACACCGCTTGTGCCGGGCACAGATTACACATATAATGAGACATCGGGTGAATTTGTGACAACAGCCGGCAGGATAACGGTACCGGCCGCAGCTTTTACACAGGATGCAACAACCGGTATATGGGCAATAAATCCGGGTGTCGGAACGCTTGTGGTAACAGGAACTATATAATATTTTATCCCGTGGGAGAATTCCTGCGGGATTTCCGTTTAAACATTGTCACATTATTGCAAAATATGTTAAAATATCAATTATCAGAATACATCACGGAGGAACACATATGGAATACGACGAGTCAGTCTTTAAAGAGAAAGCTAACCGGAGAGCAAGAAGAATATGGCTTATATTTGCCATTCTCCTTTCAGCCAATTACGGAAGCGATCTGGCAAACGGTTTATCTACATCAACATACTATATTATTTTTCTGGCATTATGCTGGATACCGATCATTTCAGGAGAAATATTACTTCGTGCCAAGGGTTTTGCAACCGAAGCATACAAGTATAATCTTGTAATCGGGTATGGTGTATTCTACACATTCGTGATATGTACAACGGAATCACCTATTGCTTTTACATATATTCTTCCGGTTACAAGCCTTCTTGTGTTATACAAGAACAGGAAATTCATGGTGACATGCGGAATTGTTAATTCGCTGATAATAGCCGGAAGTTCCGTGTACAGATATATGAACGGATTTAATACCGCGTCCGATCTGAAAAATTACCAGCTTGAGCTGGCATGTATCATATTATGCTATGTGTGCTATGTAATGTCCATAAAGCATCTGAATGAGTCCGACGGTGCAATGACGGACAGTATCAAGGCCGACCTTAAAAGGGTTGTAACCACGGTTGAGAAGGTTAAACAGGCAAGTAATTCAATAATGGACGGCGTGACGGTAGTCAGGGAACTGGCCTCGGAGAATTCACACGGTGCCAATATTGTCGTTGACAGTATGGACAGGCTCAGAGAGAACAATGGGCGGCTGCATAAGTCGACGGATTCATCCAGCCAGATGACTACGGATATTAATCTTCAGGTTAATAATGTTGTCGGAATGATTGATAAGATGGTGGCCCTTACCGCAGAGTCCGGCAAGCATGCCAGGGTAAGTTCATCGGATCTTGACAGCCTTATCGATACAACAAAGACGATGGCATCATTATCGGAAGAGATCGGAAATATACTCCGCACGTTTAAAGATGAATTTGCCATGGTAAAGAACGAGACAGGAACAATAGAAAATATTTCCGGACAGACCAATCTTCTTGCACTCAATGCTTCCATAGAGGCTGCAAGAGCCGGAGAGGCCGGAAAAGGATTTGCGGTTGTAGCCGATCAGATACGTTCGCTCAGTACAGATACAAGGGCGTCATCGGGGACAATCAAGGATGCACTTACAAGGCTTGATGATACATCCGTCAAGATGACTGATTCCATAGAACAGACATTACAGCTTATACAGCTTACACTCGACAAGGTTATGCTTGCGGCCGGCAATATTGCTAAGATATCGGAAGATGCGGGTGAGCTTGATAACAATATCAGAATGATAGATACAGCCATCAAAGATGTTGAATCATCGAATATTCATCTTGTGGATAACCTGACTGAGGTAACCGGAATTGTTGCCGATATGACCGAGAGTGTCACGGACTCCAATGAAATAAGCAAGAGAATGCTCAGTAAATACGACGAAACCGCATCCAATATTAACTCAATCGAGAAAGTTGTTGAATCGCTTATGTGTGAACTTGGCATAGGCGGATTCATGGGCGTTGAGGATCTTCTGCCCGGTATGAAACTCATGGTAGAGGTTGGAACGGATAACAAGTATTATGGTGAGTTAATCTCACATGATGACGATGTCATGACGATAAGACTTAATAATGATGGTATCATTGCTGATAATACGGAGTGTAAGGTGCAGATTACAGTGGGCAATGTCCTTTATTGCTGGGATAAGGTCCGTGTCAAAGGAACCGGAGCGGCGAGAACCTACAGCGTATTTATTGAGTCCAGACCTAAGATAAATAACAGGCGTAAATATCCGCGTGTCGACATAGATAATTCCTGTACCGTCACGATTAAGGATACCGGCAGAAGTATAGAATGTAAGCTTGACAACATAAGTGCGAACGGTTTTGCATTTATTACAAGGGATGCATGTTTTATGGATCATAAGTCGGAAGAGATATCAATGGAGATACATGATTTTGTGCTTACAAGACATAACAGATTAGAAGGCCGTGTAATAAGATGCTCAGACGATGAAGGTTCGTATATTGTAGGATGCCAGATGCCTGAGGATGATTTCTTTATCAGGGATTATGTAAGCGAAAGACTCAAGAAAGAGAAAAACCAGAGAAAATAATGAATACAAGAGAAGAAGCATTGGAATACGGACTGACTTTTCCAGGAACTTATGTGGATGCGCCGTTTCATGACCGTAACTGGCAGTTAGTCAGGGTAAGGCCATCAGAAAAAGCTTTTCTGTGGACATATGAGCGTAATGGATACATTAACATTAATGTCAAGGTAAATCCTGAATGGCGGGATTTCTGGCGGGATGCTTTTGAGGCCGTGATACCCGGATGGCATCAGAATAAGGAACACTGGAATACGATAATTCTGGACGGAAGCATACCGGACGATACGATCAGAGACATGATAGCACAGAGCTATGATCTGGTTGCGGATAATCCGACAAAAAGGATATACGATGCCGTATGCAATATCCCGAAGGGAAAGGTGGCCACATACGGTCAGGTTGCGGCACTTGCGGGTAATCCGAAGATGTCAAGGGCTGTCGGCAATGCACTCCATAAGAATCCGGATCCGGACAGGATTCCGTGTTACAGGGTTGTCAATTCAAAGGGAGAGCTTTCGGGCGCATTTGCTTTCGGCGGTAAGAACGTACAGGCGGAGAGACTTATGGCGGATGGAATAGAAGTTGTCAACGGCCGCGTTGATCTGAAAAAATACGGAATTTAAAAATTAACACTTACATAATTTTGTAAAGTGTGTTAAGATGATATGTATTCAAATTTATATGGTTATAATTGGAAACGCACAATCCTCCGGGATGATAACGAACAACACATTCATTATTATTCAGGAGGATTTTTTATGCCGAAAAATAAGTTTCAGGATGTCATATTTACGGCCATTATGGCGACAATAATGGTGTATGGTATGATAGTTTATAACGTTGCGTTAAATATGGGAGGAGTGTATGCCGCTACATTTACCGCGGCACTGCATGAGATGCCGATAATGGTGCCGATAGCATTTGTGTTGGAATTTTTCCTGGTTGGAAAGTTAGCAAGAAAACTTGCTTTTACAGTAATGAAACCGGATGACAGGCCGCAGTTTATCACATATGCAATTTCGATATGTATATGCTGTATAATGTGCCCGATAATGAGTTTTATTGCGACAATGCTTTTTAAGGACACGAAGAATTTCGCAACATTTATACAGACATGGGGAATGAATTTCCCAATGGCGATACTGTACCAGATGTTTTACTGCGGACCGCTTGTACGCCTGATTTTCAGACTTATATTCAGAGAGAAAAATAAGTAATCTTTTTCATAAAAAAGGTTGTAAATTGTATACCAGGTGGTATAATAAGGTGTTTTGTACACTTTATAGGAATGGAATGGAGAAGAAATGAAACAATTTACACCCAAATTATTTGATGTCCTTAAGACATCATACAGCAAAGAACAGTTATTCAAGGACGTTATAGCCGGAATAATCGTCGCGATAATAGCATTGCCGCTTTCAATCGCACTCGCGCTTGCATCGGGAGTGCGACCGGAACAGGGAATCTACACGGCGATTTTTGCCGGCTTTGTTATATCCTTCCTTGGTGGAAGCCGCGTGCAGATTGCGGGCCCAACGGCCGCATTTGCGACTATTGTGGCCGGAATTGTAGCCAAAAACGGTATGTCAGGTCTTGTGACAGCGACAATTCTTGCCGGCATTATCCTTATAATAATGGGAATATTTAAGTTTGGTAATCTTATAAGATTCATACCTTATACGATAACAACAGGATTCACAATAGGAATTGCCGTTACTATTTTTGTCGGTCAGATAAAGGACTTCCTTGGTTTGACATTTACCACATCACCAATCGAAACAATCGATAAGGTCAAGGCGATAGCAGCATCGATAGGTACTTTTAATTATCAGGCATTGATTGTCGGAATGGTATCACTTCTTATACTTATTTTTCTGCCGAAGATAAAAATATTCAGCAAGATTCCGCCGTCACTTATAGCGGTAATCGTAGCAGTTGTCATGGTTAAAATCCTTAAGATGGATGTTAAGACCATAGGTGACTTATATACAATATCAAGCGCGTTTCCGAAACCGGCGTTACCGGATCTGAGCTATTCGGCGATTGTCGGGCAGATTCCGAATGCATTTACGATAGCAATCCTTGCGGGAATTGAATCATTGCTTTCATGTGTGGTATCGGACGGTATGATAGGAAGCAGGCACAAACCTAATATGGAACTCATCGCGCAGGGCGCCGGAAATATTGTTTCCGCACTTTTCGGAGGCATTCCGGCAACGGGAGCAATCGCAAGAACTGCCGCCAATGTCAAGAACGGCGGCCGTTCACCGATAGCAGGAATGGTTCATGCCATAACACTTCTGGTAATACTTGTGGTTCTTATGCCTTATGCAGCATGGATTCCGATGCCGGCCATTGCTGCAATACTTTTTATCGTTGCATATAATATGAGTGGATGGAGGGAATTTATTTCTCTTATTAAAGATTCGCCAAAAAGTGATATAATAGTGCTTATAGCAACATTTGTTCTCACGGTCGTATTTGACCTTGTGGTTGCCATTGAAGTAGGAATGGTTCTTGCGGCGCTTCTGTTCTTAAAGAGAATGGCTGACGTGACGGAAATCAAGAGCTGGAAATATATCGGTGATGATATAGATGAGAATGATGATCCGGAGCACATTAATCTTAAGCAGGTTCCAAAGCATACACTGGTGTACGAGATAATCGGACCGATGTTTTTTGCGGCTGCCGACAAATTTCTGGAGATTTCAACGGGACCGGATACCAGAGTTCTTATAATAAGGATGCGTGGTGTGCCTGCAATGGATATGACGGCTCTTCGTTCACTTAAGAAAATACACGCTCTCTGCAAGAAGAAGGGCATAACATTGATTCTTTCGCATGTCAAAGAACAGCCGCTTCATATGATGGAAAAAGCAGGTTTTGCCGATGAAGTGGGAAGAGAGAATTTCTGCGCCAATATAGATGCTTCCATCGCAAGAGCACAGGAGATAGAATTGGGATAATACCAGGAGTGATGACAATGAAATATTCTGAATGTATAGACGCGGCGAGACCGCGTATAGGACAGTTCTGCAAGGCGTGCCCGGAATGTAACGGTGCAGCTTGCCGTAACCTTATGCCGGGTCCCGGAGCCAAGGGTGTCGGAGACACTGCAATACGTAATTACAATAAGTGGAAGGAAATACGTATCAACATGGATACAATCGCCGAAAACGTTTCGGTCGATACGTCCTTAGAAATATTCGGCAGGAAATTTAAGTATCCTTTTATGGCAGGACCGGTCGGCGCGGTACAGCTTCATTACGGGGACTGCCTTGATGACGTCAGGTACAATGATATTCTTGTATCGGCGTGTGCCCGTGGCGGAATCGCTGCATTCACAGGTGACGGAACCGACGGCAATGTCATGATTGCAGCCACAAAAGCCATCAGGAATGCTGACGGTGTCGGAATACCGACCGTAAAACCATGGAATATAGAAACAATCCGTGACAAAATCAAACTTGTCAAGGAATCGGGTGCATTCGCCGTGGCTATGGATATCGATGCGGCGGGGCTGCCTTTCCTTAAGAATCTTACACCTCCTGCTGGCAGTAAAACGGTTGAGGAATTAAGAGAGATCATTGAAATGGTAGATGTGCCTTTTATTATAAAAGGTATCATGACGGCAAAGGGAGCCCTTAAGGCCAAAGAGGCCGGCGCATCCGCCATTGTGGTGTCCAACCACGGCGGCCGTGTGCTTGACGGCTGTCCGGCTACAGCCGAGGTTCTTGAAGAAATCTCAGATGCGGTCAACGGTTCAATGAAGATATTCGTCGACGGCGGAATAAGAAGCGGTGCGGATGTATTCAGGGCACTTGCTCTCGGCGCTGACGGAGTAATCATCGCCAGACCTTTTGTGACTGCCGTTTACGGCGGTGCCGAAGAAGGCGTGTACTCATACATAGACAAGATTGGCGCGGAACTTAATGACACGATGAAGATGTGCGGAGTCTCCAGACTCAGTGAAATTACAAGGGATTGTGTGAGAAGTTAGGTGATATGACATGGAAGACAACAGAATGTCAATTAATGGGAATGAATATGAAGTGGTGCGCCTGTTAGGCAAGGGAAAAGGCGGATATTCGTATCTGGTGACCGACGGACACAGCCGTTATGTTTTGAAGCAGATTCACCATGAACCATGTGAATATTACACATTTGGAGATAAACTCAAGTCAGAACTCAATGATTATGAAACATTGAGAAAAACAGGAATCACAATGCCGAGGCTTCTGGCTGTGGATGAGGAAAAAGAGAGGCTTCTTAAGGAATATATACAGGGAGACACCGTATATGAACTTGTCAAAACTGACAGGATGGAGACCCGGTGGATTGAAAAGATGCAGGACATGTGTAAACTATTATATCCTGCGAACCTGAATATCGACTATTTCCCGACAAATTTCATCCCATATGACGGAGAGTTATATTACGTCGATTACGAATGTAATGCCTATATGCAGGAATGGGATTTTGAACACTGGGGAATTAAATACTGGTCCAAGACCAAAGAGTTTCTGGAATATGAGGCCAAAAAGTAAAAAGACCTCCTTTCGTTGATATTGTTTTTAAATGTGGATTGGGCTAAAATATAGTCAGACATAAAACAGGAGATACTTACATGAAAATAACAATAATACACGGACAGAATCATCAAGGTTCAACATATCATCTTGCGCACATGATAGCGGATCGCACCGGCGGCGAAATCACAGAATTTTTCCTCCCGAAGGATTTTGAGGGCATATGCGTCGGCTGCACCACCTGCATTCTGCGCGATGAACATAAATGTCCGCATTACGACCGACTGGAGCCGGTAACCAAAGCACTCGACGAGGCTGACGTAATCATTCTTGCGAGCCCGGTGTACGTCTACCATTGCACCGGCCAGATGAAAATGTTTCTCGACCACTACGGATACCGTTGGATGATTCACCGCCCGCGCCAGGCTATGTTTACAAAGCAGGCGGTATGCGTCTCAACCGCCGCCGGTGCCGGCACTGCAAGCACGAACAAAGACATGGCCGACAGCCTTTTCTTCTGGGGAGTCCCGAAAATTTACAAATACGGTATCAACATTCACTCGATGAGCTGGATTAGAGTCAATGACAAAGTTAAGAGTAAAATGGAACACAAATCCGCCAGGATAGCCCGCCGCCTTGTAAAAAACTACGGCAAGGTTCGTCCCGGCCTCAAGACCCGCATATACTTTGAAGTCATGCGAATGATCCAGAAAAAAGCCGGTTTGTGTGAAACAGACTTAAATTATTGGCATGAACGCGGCTGGGACGGCAGTAACCGCCCGTGGAAAAAATAAATCACAAATAAAATTCAGGTGACATTCCGGTAATAATTTTGCCGGAATGTTATTTTTTATCTGATTATAAAATTTTTGAAAAATGACAGTTTATAAATCGACAAAATACGAGTAATTACTTGCGCGCGATATTGAAGAGTGTTAAAATAAGGCTAAACAGTGAAAATTTAATGAAAAGGTACGCAGGAGAAATAATTAAGAGGTTGAGTTATTTATAGTTCATATGAAGTAGTTCTTGTAAATCCCCTTATTTATAAAAGTTAGTTATAATATTATAGAAAGTGACCATACAAGTTGAGAAAAGGATTTGTGATAAATGGTAATTAGTAGAGAGTATGTTTAACACATATATAATTAAATTATATTCAATTCAAAGAAAGGATTCTACAAATGGCGGAAAAAGAGAATGTTAATGCTAGTTTTGAAAAGCAAATATGGGATGCCGCTTGTGTTCTATGGGGACATATTCCGGCAGCCGAGTACAGAAAAGTGATTGTAGGTCTTATATTCCTTCGTTACATTTCAAGTGCATTTAAGAAAAGATATGAAGAACTTGTTGCAGAAGGTGATGGGTTTGAAGATGACAGAGATGCTTATGCGGAAGATAATATTTTCTATGTACCTGAGGAGGCTCGTTGGGATAGAATTGCCTCATGCGCCCATACTCCGGAAATAGGAACTGTTATTGATAAAGCAATGCGATCAATAGAAAAAGAGAATACTTCACTTAAAAATGTTTTACCTAAGAATTACGCAAGCCCGGACTTGGACAAACGAGTATTAGGTGATGTGGTTGATTTGTTCACTAATATGGATATGGGTAATACGAAGGAAAGCAAGGATTTGCTTGGAAAAACATATCAATATTGCATCAAAGAGTTTGCAGCTTATGAAGGTGTTAAAGGCGGAGAATTCTATACTCCGGAGAGCATTGTTAAAACAATAGTAGCAATACTCAAACCGTATGATAACTGTCGCGTATACGACCCTTGTTGCGGTTCCGGTGGTATGTTTGTTCAATCAGCGGAATTTATTGAAGCGCACAGAGGAAATAGGGAGTCTATTTCTGTGTATGGACAGGAGTCAAATGCGGATACATGGAAAATGGCCAAAATGAATATGGCTATTCGTGGAATCGATGCTAACTTTGGTCAGTATCAGGCTGATACATTTTTTAACGATTTGCATCCTACATTAAAAGCGGATTTTATTATGGCAAATCCACCATTTAATCTTTCTAACTGGGGACAGGAAAAATTAAAAGATGATAAGCGATGGAAATATGGAACACCTCCGGCTGGAAATGCTAACTATGCATGGATTCAACATATGATACATCATCTTGCGCCAAATGGAAAAATTGGCCTTGTGCTTGCTAATGGTGCTTTATCTTCACAGTCATCAGGCGAAGGAGAAATCAGAAAAAATATTATTCAGGATGATCTTGTAGAAGGTATTGTGGCATTACCTACCCAGTTGTTTTATAGTGTGACAATTCCTGTTACGCTTTGGTTTATCAGTAAAAATAAAAAGCAAAAGGGAAAAACTCTATTTATAGATGCCCGTAAGATGGGACATATGGTTGATCGTAAACATAGAGATTTTGCAGATGAAGACATTCAGAAACTTGCAGACACATTTGAGGCATTTCAAAATGGAACACTTGAAGATGTAAAGGGTTTCTGCCGAGTTGCAGATTTACAAGAGATAGAAAAACAGGACTTTATTCTGACACCGGGTAGATATGTTGGTATTGAAGAAGCCCTGGATGACGGAGAACCTTTTGAAGAGAAAATGACAAGATTGACGTCAGAACTCTCAGATATGTTTGTGAAGTCTCACGAATTGGAGGAAAAAATTCGCAAGAAACTGGGGGCGATTGGATATGAAGTTTGATGACAATAGCTTATACAATATTAAGTCTTCTGTGGACGGAAAAAGATATTCACTTTTTGAACTTGCAACTTGGAAAAACGGATTGGCTTTTAAGAAAATCAATTTTTCTGAAACCGGTGTGCCTGTAATTAAAATAGCAGAGTTGAATAATGGAATCGGAGGAACAACTGCATACACACAACAAACATTTTCAGAAGATGTCCACTTGTGTAAAGGTGATTTACTGTTTTCGTGGTCAGGGAACCCGCAGACATCGATAGATGTTTTTAGATTTAATATTGACGAAGGGTGGCTTAATCAGCACATATTTAAGGTGACACCCGACGAAAAGACGGTCGATAGAGATTATTTCTATTTTCTGATGAAAAATCTGAAACCGCATTTTACTCAAATTGCAATCAACAAACAAACAACAGGCTTAGGTCACGTTACTATTGCCGATATTAAAAGAATGAGTGTAGTCATTCCTTCGTTAGATGTGCAAAGGGAAATAGTTTCATATATAAAGCCTATTGATGACAAAATTGAACTTAATAATGAGATAAACAATAATTTAGCGGCTTAGCCTTTAAGTTTGGTATATTGCTTTTTCCAAGATCGTGACGGTTTTTTACAAATACACTCTTCCGAGGAAAGGGCACAGACATTCGGTAATCCGTTATTCCCGCATATATCTGGATTATTGGCTCTGCAATCGTATGTTTGCAGTTCTGTGTCTTGTGAATGTAGTGGTGCATTAAAAGGTATTGAGAGGTCTTTCTTATTCACACTCCACCTCCGATATGTCAATTCCACCGCTCATAAGTTTTGGAAGAAGCGTGTCTCTTGTTTCAGCAAGCTTTTTGTTCTCTATTCGGTTTGCGATAATCAAATCGTAAATTGGCTGAAGCAAAGCTCCAATTCGTTTGTAGTCTGCTTCGTTGGGTATGAGAACCTCTGCTTTTGAAAGTTCATCACGCTTGATGTGTCCCATTGTTGTAGCTTTATCGGCAGCAACGGCAATAAAGCGGTTAAGATGGTGTTTTGTCCACGCATAATAGAACCACTTGTCATATTTGTTTGATGTTACTTTGAACAAATGCTGATTTAAGCCGCAGATACTGCCACACCAAAAATCAACTAACAGACTACCTGACCAAGAAAAGATAACATCGCCATTATGAATGATGTACTCACTTTTAATGTTCTGAGAACACAGTTCGCTGTTATCATCACAACAGCCTTGACGAAGTTCTTTGATTTTAAGAACCGGAATGCCTGTTTCATCAACAGTTGGACGATATTTTTGCATAGCAAGACCGTTTAGATAGTCTGCAATATCTATCAAACGGGCTTGCTGCCAACCATCAGGTAGCGTTTTAAGAGTTAAAAACTCATTTGAAAAGATTGCCTGAGCTTGCTGCTCTAAATTATTGTTTAAAATTTGTTGAAAGGAGAAATATCTATGCTTAAAGACTGGAATTTCTGGTGTACTGTTATGACATCCGTTGCGGCTTTTATCGCATTATATTTATCGGTCCGTCAAATAAAGTTAGGTAATAAACAGCAATTATTTGATCGCCGATTGAAAGTATACATGTTAGTAAATAGCATTATTTCCCTTTGCAAAGAAAATTACACTTTGCTTTCAGAAAAAAGAGAAGCAGAACCTCAACTAACTAATGATTTTTCCTTTATTTGCCTTACAAATAATACATATATGGAATCTCTGGCTAAAGCTATTCAATATCCACGGGAACAGCCATTTTACAATGAGTTTTTGAAAAAGCGAGAAGATCTTAGAAGTATGGCAGTAGAGTTTGAACTTATTTTCGAAGGCAACATTGCGTTATTATACAGTAATTTTTTGAGAGATTATGAACAAACTTTGGCTGCAATGTATCAGTATCAGATTGTTATCGAAAGGATGAAGGAAGAAAACAGCAAATATCCTAGGACTTTAGAAGAGTTATCACAACTGGTTTCAGAGAAAAAAATTCGGGATAGGCTTTATGAGGCATTAGATAAACTCAGGGAATCATATGATGCGGTAGCAAAAGAAAAAGTTGAAAATAAGCTGAGAAAACAGCTTGTATTGATATAAGGAGGACGGATTTATGCCAGGATTATATACTGAAGCAGATTACGAAAATTCAGTAATCGAACTGTTTAAAAATGATTTAGGCTATGAATATGTTTATGGCCCGGATATAGAAAGGGATTTCTACAGTCCTCTATATCAGGATGTTCTGCTTGATTCCCTGTATCGTCTAAATAGAAATCTGCCAGATGACGCCATTCAGGATGCCTTATTTAAGCTAAAAAATTTTGAAAATGGTGAACTTGTGCAGAAAAATGCCACATTTATGGACTATCTTCAAAACGGCATTCCGGTAAGATATTTTGTAAACGGTGAGGAGCGTTCCTCTATAGTTTATCTTGCGGACTACAAAAATCCTGACAATAATTCATTTATTATAGCAAATCAATGGACATTTGTTGAAAACAGCAATAAACGCCCGGATGTAATTTTGTTTTTAAATGGATTACCGGTTGTTTTGGTTGAGTTGAAGTCTCCGTCTCGTGAGGAAACGGATGCTTCCGAGGCATACAGACAGCTTCGGAATTACATGTTAGAAATCCCATCTATGTTTATTTATAATGCCGTTTGTGTTATGAGCGATCAGCTTACTTCTAAAGCAGGTACTATCACATCTGGTGAAGATCGATTCATGGAATGGAAAACAAAAGATGGAAGTTACGAAAACACGCAATATGCACAATTTGACACTTTTTTTGAAGGAATGTTTCAAAAAGAAAGATTGCTTGATATTATAAAAAATTTCATTTGTTTTTCAAATGAGGGTATAAATAGTTTTAAGATACTTGCAGGATATCATCAATATTTTGCAGTTAGGAAAGCTATCATATCAACGCAGAAAGCCACTGTCACTGATGGTAAAGGTGGCGTGTTCTGGCATACACAGGGAAGTGGAAAGTCGCTTTCTATGGTGTTTTATGCGCATTTATTACAGGAAGCATTAGACAGTCCGACCATAGTCGTGCTTACGGATAGAAATGATCTTGATGATCAGCTGTATGGTCAGTTTGCTAAGTGCAAAGATTTTTTGCGACAAGAACCGGTACATGCTGAAAGCAGGGAACATTTGAAAACTTGGTTGGCTGGCAGACAGGCGAATGGAATTATTTTTACAACAATGCAGAAGTTTGAAGAGTCTTTTGAAGAGCTTTCGGATAGAAGAAATATTGTGGTTATGGCAGACGAGGCACATCGGGGACAATATGGACTTGCAGAAAAAATTAAAATCACAAAAAATGAAGTAGGAGAAGAAGTCGCAAAAAGAGTTGTTGGTACGGCACGTATTATCCGAAATAGTTTGCCTAATGCTACATATATCGGATTTACAGGCACGCCTATATCATCGGCTGACCGCAGCACCCGTGAGGTTTTTGGTGATTATATTGATATATATGATATGACACAGGCCGTTGAGGATGGAGCAACAAGACCTGTATATTATGAAAGCAGAGTCATCAAATTAAAACTTGATGAAAATACATTGCAATTAATGGATGCAGAATATGACGTAATGGCAGCCAATGCTGATGCAGAAGTTATCGAAAAGAGCAAGCGTCAACTTGGACAGATGGAAGCCATTCTCGGTAATGATCAGACAATAAATTCTCTTGTGTGTGATATTCTTGACCATTACGAAAACAATCGTCAGGATTTGCTTACAGGTAAGGCGATGATTGTAGCATATTCAAGACCAATAGCAATGAAGATTTACAAAAAAATACTTGAACTTCGTCCTACATGGAATGAAAAAGTTGCGGTCGTTATGACGTCCGGCAATAACGATCCTGAAGAATGGAGAGAAATTATCGGTAACAAACAGCACAAAGATGAATTGGCAAAGAAATTCAAGGACAATAACAGTCCAATGAAAATAGCTATCGTTGTTGATATGTGGCTTACCGGATTTGATGTTCCATCGCTGGCTACTATGTATGTTTATAAGCCGATGGCAGGGCATAATCTTATGCAAGCCATTGCCAGAGTAAACCGGGTATTCAGGGATAAAGAAGGTGGACTGGTTGTTGATTATGTTGGTATAGCATCTGCCTTGAAACAGGCAATGAATGATTATACAACTCGTGATAAAAAGAACTACGGAGATACTGACGTTGCCAAGGTTGCTTATCCTAAATTTCTTGAAAAGTTATCAATTTGTAGAGATTTGTTCCACGGATATGATTATTCGAAGTTTACAACCGGTTCTGATCTTGAAAGGGCTAAAACAATTAGTGGTGCAGTGAACTTTATAATAGCAAGGGACAAGGAAGAAGAAAAAAATACTTTTGTTAAAGAGTCTTTAATGCTTCATCAAGCTCTTTCGCTCTGTTCTTCTATTGTTGACGAAGAAATGCGATTCGAAGCAGCTTTTTTTGAAGCTGTCAGAGTCCTTGTAGGAAGGTTGATGAATACCGGAACCGATAAAAAAATTTCGTTGTCGGAAATAAATGCAAGAATCAATGAACTTTTAAAACAAAGCATTAAGAGTGATGGGGTAATCAATCTGTTCTCGGATGTAAAAGAAGAATTTTCACTTTTTGATCCAAAGTTCCTTGAGGAAATTTCAAAGATGAAAGAGAAAAATCTTGCAGTGGAACTTCTTAAAAAGTTGATTGCAGAGCAAGTACGCATTTACAAGAGAACGAATATTGTTAAATCCGAAAAATTTAGTGAAATTATTCATGAAGCAATGAATCGTTATCTTAACGGTATGCTTACAAATGAACAGGTTATAGAAGAACTTCTCAATATTGCCAGACAGATAGTAGCTGCTCAGAAAGATGGAGAACAGTTAGGCCTTACGGCTGACGAATTAGCTTTTTATGATGCTCTCACGAAACCCCAGGCGATTAAAGACTTTTATGAAAATGAAGAGTTGATTGCCATTACAAAAGAACTCGCTGAAACGCTCAGGAAGAATAAAACTATTGATTGGCAAAAACGTGAGTCGGCAAGAGCCAAAATGCGCATGCTCATAAAGAAATTGTTGAAAAAACACAAATATCCACCTGAAGGTATGGAAGATGCAGTTCAGACTGTGATGACACAATGTGAACTTTGGACAGACAATAATGATATGAGTGAGGAAAAAATCATTGATTTTCAAGATAACTCATCATCATATGTTGAATCAAACAGCGTGCACATGATGGTTGCTGATGGTGCAGTAGATTATAAAGCAAAAAAATAATAATACAATTCACTTGTCTCGAGGAGGAGCTATGAACACCAGACATCCCATGATTATTATAAAGGGCGAGATTAAGACCTCGGAAGTTAAATATTGTGAGTACAGCCATAATTCGCATAAATGGGAAGTACAGTTTAATACTGACAAGACATATAGTTATATATATGATAATGTTAAGAAGTTATTTAATCCCAAGGCACTGGAACCGGGCCGGTATAAGGTTGGCAGGGATGGACGCACTTTTTTTAATGTCGAGGCCATATATGAGTTTAATGATGATATGGAAAAATACTGGCGTATATGTTTTGGAGACGGCAGCCAGAGAGAGTATCGATACAATGATTTGCAAGTGGAGGAGTCGTGCCTGAGCGAGAAACAATCCGCGAATGTACTGAGTTACATAAGGGAAATAGCTAATCTCAGCGAAATCAGAGTTGAAGAGACCGGTGAAAAAATATTGCCCAAGATGTTTGATAAAATAACTTTTGTCGGCAGAAATACTGCATTGGCGTCATACTTAAAATCTGGTAATAGGCAGTGCAAAGAGGGAAATTATGTACCGGTTTTTCCGTTTGGATGTAATAAGAGCCAGTACATGGCGGTGAAACGCGCGATGGAAAATCGCATCAGTGTAATACAGGGACCGCCGGGTACGGGCAAGACACAGACGATATTGAACATTATTGCCAATATTTTGCTGCAGGGAAAGACGGTACAGATTGTATCAAATAACAATTCTGCAACCGAAAATGTGTATGACAAACTGGCATCTCCGAAATATAACCTCGGTTTTGTGGCGGCTATGCTTGGAAATTCAGAGAATAAGCATGAGTTTATTTTGAATCAGAAAGCGGATTATCCTGATTTTACATCATGGAAATATGAAGGAAACAGTGACGAACTTCGTGGCAGAATATCCGAAGAGTCAATCCGGCTGAAAGAAGTTTTTGACAAGCAGGAAAACCTGGCATTATTAAAGCAAGAACTTTCACAGCTTGACACGGAGTATGCTTATTTTACCGACTATGCAAAAGGCGCAACGGAAACTATCGGGACAGTGAAATTCCGCAAAAAGATTTCATCGCGCTCCTTGCTCTTATTGTGGAATAAATGTCAGGATATTGCCGAAAACAATGGAACCGTGGGATTAAGGTTTAGGATAAGGGCTCTTTTTGCATGTGGTATAAAAAATCATGATTTTTATAAACAGGAAATCAGCAGAATAATAGAAATTCTCCAGCTTAAATATTACATCGTCCGCAGAGAAGAGTTAACAGAAGAAATCAATAAGACAGAAAAATACTTAAATAATGCTAATAAGGATTTAATGGAGAATCTTTGCACAGATTCAATGATTCTGTTAAAAAATAAACTCGCATCAGTATATGGAAAGCGTGGCAGCAGAACTAAATTTGAGGTGGATGATTTAAGAAAAAAATCATCTGAATTTCTGTCTGAATATCCGGTTGTTCTGAGTACAACTTTTTCTTCCAAAAACAGTCTGAATCAGGATGTTATATATGATTATCTTATAATGGACGAAGCTTCACAGGTTGACATTGCAACCGGGGCATTAGCACTTTCATGTGCAAAAAATGCCATTATAGTAGGCGATACTAAACAGCTGCCTAATGTTGTTACAGCGGATGTAAAAGATAAAGCAGAGGCAATATTTGATACATATAAAATTGATGACGGATATCGTTATACAAACAGTTTTTTGCAGTCGGTGCTAAACATTATGCCGGGCGTGGCGCAGACCATGCTGAGAGAGCATTACAGGTGTCATCCTAAAATCATTAATTTTTGTAACCAGAAATTCTATAATGGTGAATTGATAATTATGACGGCAGATAATGGTGAAGAAGATGTTTTGTCCGTTGTAAAAGCAAATATTGGAAATCATGAGCGTGATCATCAAAGCCAGAGGCAGATAGATATCATAAAAAATGAGATTATACCGGGACATAATCTTGATTTGAATGATACCGGAATTATCACGCCGTACAGAAATCAGGTGAAGGCATTAAATTACCAGATAAACGGTGTTGATGCAGCAACCGTCCATAAATTTCAGGGTAGGGAAAAAGATAATATAATTATCTCGACCGTTGATGATGCAATCTCGGATTTTGCGGATGATCCTTACTTGATTAATGTTGCCGTATCTAGAGCCAAAAGGCGTTTAGTGCTGGTTGTCACCGGAAATGTGCAGGCGCGGGAGCGTAATATAACAGATTTAATAGATTACATACAATACAATAATTTTGAAGTTACTGATAGCAAAATATATTCAATTTTTGATTACCTTTACAGTCAGTATGCCGATGAAAAAAAAGAATACCTGACAAAGCATAAAAAAATATCGGAGTTTGATTCAGAGAATTTGATGTATGGGCTTATTGAAGATGTTATACATGATAAAGATTATTCCCAGTTTGGCATTTTTGACCATTATCCATTAAAATCACTGATTAAGAACACCGGCCTTTTGAATGAGCAGGAACTTCGCTATGCCGTAAATCCGGCGACGCATCTGGATTTTATTATTTACAACCGAATCAGTAAGAAACCGGTTTTGGCCATCGAAGTAGACGGGTACAGATTCCACAAAAATAATACCATTCAGCAGGCGCGTGATGCGATGAAAAATCATATTATGGAGTTGTGTGAGATTCCGCTGCTTCGGTTTGAGACCAACGGCAGTGGAGAGAAAGAAAAGATAGAACAGGCGCTTGATGCGGTCTGCCGTTAATGTGAGCAGCGCGATTTATTATCCCGCAACAATAAGTTGCTTTCGTTTCCACAATTTTTTCTGTATGATATTACCAGAGGAGGCAGATGCTATGGAGACTAAGAATGTAATTTATGAACTTCGTACCCGGAAGGGAATGTCACAGGATGAATTGGCCGCCAAGGTCATGGTTACAAGGCAGGCGGTGTCGCGTTGGGAGAACGGTGTTTGAGTTATAATAGAACCAAGTTAAATGAAATCCAGTAAAATCAAGGGGTTATGCCTAATTTAGTCCTTATTTTGATACAATTTTGGCACTAAAAACAAAAAGTGCCGAAAATATATTGACGAAAAACGGAATTCGCACTATTATATAAAGTATAAAAACGGCACTAAAAACAAAAAGTGCCGAAAATATTTTGACGGATGATTGGCAAATGGAAGCAAATATTAAAACGTTATATAAATTATCAGTTTTTAACAAGAAGACATTTTTTGATACAATTACAGATGATATTGGTGTATTGAGCAAAAGTACTTTGGAAAAATATTTGAAAAAGTATTTGGAATCTGGTGAGATAGTGCGTATTGGAAGAAATGCGTATTGTGTCAGAGGAAAATTAAAAGATTATGAATATGATTATTCTGATATAGCAGTTCATATAGCGAAAATATTGAATGAAGATTTCTGCGATTTAGATTTCAGAATTTCAGAACTGTATCAAATGAATCGTTTTTTGAATCATCAAATTGCACATAATGTTATTTTTGTCTTCGTAGAGAAAGAATTGTGTATTTCTGTCTTTGAAAGATTGAAAAAAGAGTATGAAGGCAACATACTTATAAATCCAACGGAAGAAGATTTTTTTAATTATAGACGAGAAGATATGATTGTTGTAAGAAATCTTTTGACGGAATCACCCAAAGGGAAAAAGGATGTCTGGCATACAGGTTTAGAAAAATTGCTGGTAGACATTTTTTCGGAGAATCTGATAAAAGCAATGTTTAGTGAATCAGAGTATCCCGCAATATATGAAACGGCATTTAATTCTTATGTTGTGGATGAAAGTCAGATGTTCAGGTATGCTAAAAGACGAAAAAGCGCAGATAAGATAAAGAACTTTATACAGGAAGAAACAGATGCAAAATTACGATTGGAGTAGAGTAATTATCAATGATTACTAGAGAAAATTGCAGCATAGAGCATATTATGAAGTTGCATGAATCGAGCAAAAGAGATCCAAATCTGATTGAGAGAGTATTGTTTGCATTTGGATTGCTGGAAGCACTTAGGAGAGTAGAGTTACCATTTATTTTTAAAGGCGGAACATCGCTTCTGTTAATTCTTGATAAACCAATGAGATTATCCACGGATATTGATATTATTGTAGAACCGGGAACAGAAGTAGATGTTTATCTTGAAAAAGCAGCTAAAATATTTCCATTTAAAGCCTATGAAGAACAAATCCGCAAGGGTAAAAATAATATAGAAAAGAGACATTTTAAGTTTCAGTTTGAATCTCCAAGGACGAAAGAGCCAGTGGAAATTATCTTGGATATTTTGTTTGAATCAAGTAAATATGCAAACACAATAGATAAAAACATTAATTGTGAATTGCTGCTTACGGAGCCGGAATATTTGCAGGTAAAAGTGCCAGATGTAAATAGCATTTTAGCAGATAAATTGACTGCATTTGCACCTCATACTACAGGTGTCTTAGTTGATACGAGGAAAGATTTAGAGATTATGAAGCAGATGTTTGATGTATATTCTTTAATTGGTGTATTTCAAACTTTGGCGAATGTGGATGCTCTGACTAATATTTATAATCGTTATGGTTTTGATACACTGGTAGAGAGGATGATTGCAAAAAATCCAAGGAATCATTATATTGCTGCATTACTAGACGTAGATGATTTTAAACTTATCAATGATATTTATGGACATACATACGGAGACCGTGCCTTAACATTTTTGTATAAAGGGGAAGAACATTCTTTTTATATTTCTCTCGGCTATGCGGAATATCCACAGAGTGGATCAAATCATTCTCAACTCATACGATGTGCAGATGCAGCACTCAAAGAAAATTCTTAGGGCGACAGCCCTTTTTTTAATGGATATTGGGAAGATAAAAAATAGTGCAGCCAAAAATCGTGTATGGTGTCCACAGTTTGACAGAAAATTTGTTGATTAATTGACAAAAATAAAAAAAACATATATAATTGGTCGGAATGTCTACATTTTCAAGAAAAAAATAAAAGATATGGCTGATATTAAAAAACACTTTTCCATATCTTTTTTTAAGCAAAAAACTGAAGATAGGAGGTTGATAAAATGCTAAAAAATGCTATAGCATATATTTTAAGAAAAAGAAATAGAACATGTATAGTATTTATTATTTTAACATTAGTTCTCTCATTTTTGTATTCATGTTTGAATATATCCAAATCAACAAGTAATTTGGAAAAAAACTTATATAAGATTTCAAATACATCATTATCAATAACTAAAAATAATGGTGATACTTTTGAAACTAATCAGTTTAAAGAATTAGATAATATTAAAGAAATAAAAGAAATTATCACTATGTATGATGGCCTTGCCAGAACTACAAACATCAAGGTTGTAGATGGAACACAATTAATAGAACGAGATGATTTATCAGATGAGTTCAAAAATATGCTTTCAGTAGAAGCTACTAATAATAGTGAAAAGGACAATTTATTTAGTAGTGGCATTTTCACTATTATAAAAGGCAGACATATTAAGAATAATGATAGAGGAAAAATTCTTATTCATAAGGAACTTGCAGAAAAAAATAATCTAAATATTAATGCTGTCTCTTATACACATCTCCGAGCCCACGA